>Ga0326728_10019655_pt1 | contig 13065 bp, 12 predicted proteins | sample MB3enrmetagenome_FD_207602 | JGI IMG/M metagenome (GOLD analysis project Ga0326728, IMG submission 207602) | Lab enriched peat soil microbial communities from McLean, Ithaca, NY, United States - MB31MN | ecosystem: Environmental > Terrestrial > Soil > Wetlands > Peat | place: USA: New York...
GCTCCAGATCATGCGCGACGCGGGTTGGCCGGTGGTTTTCGACGCCACCCACAGCGTGCAGGTGCCGGGAGGCGCGGGAGAAGCATCGGGGGGCCAGCCGCAGTTCATCGAGACGCTGGCGCGCGCGGCCGTGGCGGCGGGCGTGGACGGCGTGTTCGTGGAGGTCCACGACGAACCCGAGAAGGCCCTCTCCGACGGCCCCAACGCGCTCCGGCTCAGCCTGTTGCGCGATTTCTGGCGGCGGCTGACGATGATCGACGCGCTGGTCGAATCCGCGAACTTCCTGCACACCGCAGGGGCGTGACGCGTCATACAATAGGGGGCAGAATGTTCCACCCAAGAAGACGCCGTCGAGGTTTTTCACTCATCGAACTGCTGATCGTGATTGCGATCATCCTGATCATCATCACGATCGCGGTTCCCAAGTATCAGAAGACCCAGATGTTCATGCGGGAGACCGCGGCCATCAAGGCCATCCAGACGATTCACCAGATGGAGGTGCAGTTCCAGTCCCAGTATGGCCGCTATGCCACGGCGCTGACGGAACTGGGACCGCCTGCCAGTGGCGCGCCCAATCCCTCCGCCGCGGACCTGATCGGCAACGACCTGGCGGGTGGCGAGAAGCAAGGCTACAAGTTCACTCTCACCGGAAACACAGGTGGCTACACGATCAATGCCAACCCGGTGGCGTACGGGTCTTCGGGCAGCCGCTCGTTCTTTTCGGACCAGTCCATGGTCATCCGCGAGAACTACGGGCCGGAGCCGGCCACGGTGAACAGCAAAGAACTTCGCTAGAACGCAGCCGCGGAGTGAATGCCCTCCGATTCCAGCGCTACCGCCATCTTCTTCAGCGCGGTTTTGTGAATCTGGGACACGCGGCTTTCGTTCACGCCCATCACCTCACCGATCTCTTTCATGGTCATCTCATTGGTGTAGTAAAGGCACACGACCTTCTGGTAGCGCTCGGGCAAGGTCTCGATGGCGCGCGCGAGCGTCACCTGCAACTGCCTCCGCTGGCACATGTGGTCGGGCTGGAAATCCGGCTTGGCGGCGAATTCCTGGGGGCGATCGCGCTCCTGGTCGGGACGCGAGGAGGCCGAAACCAACCCGACGGTCCGCAATTCCATGAGCAGGCGGCGCCAACGCTCCATGCTGACTCCCATCTCTTGCGCTACTTCGCCCTCGGTGGGGGTGCGCCCCAGCTTTGCGGAAAGGTCGCGAGTGGCCGAATCCACCTGCTTTTGCCGCTTGCGGAGGTCGCGCGACGCCCAGTCGAGCTGGCGCAGGCTGTCGAGGATGGCGCCTTTGATACGGTGCTTCGCATAACTGTGGAAGGCGACGTTTTTGGATTCATCGTACTTGGCCACTGCATCGAACAGGCCCAGCACGCCGGCATGGATGAGGTCGTCGAGATCCACATGCACGGGGAGGTTCTCGTGCACGCGAATGGCGATCGCTTTGACCAGCGGAAGATGTTCGAGCACGATCTGGTCGCGAACCTCGATGGAAATTCTCTGCCGCCGGCATATAGACACACTTGTCGCCCGCATCGCTTTTGCCTCTTTTCTGATTTCTTTTTGGAGCCGGCTCAAATCTTCCGGCAGCAGTAAAGGTGCAACCTGAGGGCCACGTAGAATTGAGGCATAAAGGCCTTAGTTTCAGCTATAGGTACTTGGAATCCGCGTTCCAGAATGGAACGTGTTTCAAATTGAAACGCGGGGATGTTTCAAAGAGGGACGGAGCCAGCTACCAGCCGGCTTTCTTGGCGATGTAGGTCTTGACGGCTAACCCGCCCATCAAGATCCAGACGGCGTCGCGCATCAGGCCATCGAGCGTCAAGGCCGCCAGCAGGGACAGGACGGAGTAAGTGGCCATGGCCCACAGGAAGCGGGTGTTCATGAATCTTCAATTCTGGCACGACCGGGGCGGACCAGGCGATTGCTGTTATACTCTCTGCGGAGCAGTTGGGATTCAGAACTGTAATCTCGGTTGATTGATTGGGGAGGACTCCATGGCGTCACGCACAGTTTTCCTGGGCAGGCTAATCGGGCTTGTCTTGATTCTCTATGCACTATCCATGTTTGCGCACAAGCAAGCAACGGTCGAGGCGGTGACATCGATCCTTCACGACGTCCCGCTGATGTTCTTCGTCGGTATGATGGGGCTGATCGCTGGAATCGCGATGGTTCTCAGCCACAATATCTGGTCCGGTGGCGCGCTGCCGATCATCGTGACCCTCTGTGGCTGGGGGACGGTGATCAAATGTCTGCTGGTTATGTTCCTGCCGCCGGAGGCGGAATCCGGGCTCTTCCTAGAGGGCCTTCGCTACGAGCATCTCTTTTATTTCTACGCTGCTTTTGCAGTTCTTCTCGGCGTCTATATGGTCTACGCGGCGGGCTGTTCCCAAGCGCGCCGGACAACGTAAACAAAGCAGCTAACCCTCGCGCTCGCGGCCTTCCTCGGCATCCCCGCCGAGCGAGAGACAGAGGTTCAAAACCAGCGCCAGCACGGTGCCAAACGCGATGCCGGCGATGTTGACGCCGGCTACGGTCAGACCCTTAATCCCCAGGCCCGTGGCGGCAATCAGAGAGGCGCCGGCGATCACCAGGTTTTTGTGGTCGGAGAAATCCACCCGCGCGTCGATCCAGATGCGCACGCCCATGAGGGCGATCAAGCCGTAGAGGATCAGCGTGATGCCGCCCAGGACCGGGTTGGGAATGGATTGAATGACGGCGCCGAACTTGGGGCAGAGTCCCAGCAGAATCGCGATTGCGGCCGCCATGATGAAGTTGTAAGTGCTGAAGACCCGAGTGATGGCCATCACACCCATGTTCTCGGCGTAGGTGGTTTGCGGGGTCCCGCCGCCCATGGCGGAGACAAAAGTTGCCAGGGCGTCGCCCAAATAGGCGCGGCCAAGGTGGGGGTTGAGATCGCGGCCCATATAGCCTGAGATGGCGGCGATGTGGCCTTTGTTCTCCGCCACCAGCACGATGAAGACCGGCGCGATCACCAGAATCGCGCCCATGCTGAAGGCGGGGGCGCGGAACGGCGGCAGGCCGATCCAGGCGGCGGTGCGGATGTGATCGACGGCATGGGGGTCCAGAATCCCGAAGAACGCGGCAAGCGCGTAACCCACGATCACGCCAATCAGAATGGGCAAGAGCCGTACGAAGCCTCGCAGGTAGATGGCAACCAGAGCGGCGGTCAGGAAGGTGGCGGCGGCGATGGCCAGGCGGGTGAAATCGGCGGCGGTTGTGACCGTCAATTCAGCGTTGACGGCGTTGACGACCGCCGAGGGGGCCAGGTTCACACCGATAATGGCCACTACTGTTCCGGTGACCACCGGCGGCATGAGGCGGTCGATCCAGGCGGATCCCCAGCGCATGGTGGCGAGCGCGGCGGCGGCGTAGAGAACCGCGGCCCCGGCGATACCGCATAACGCGAATGGGACCTTGGATGAGTCGCCGCCGGTGACGGCCAGAACCGGGCCGATGAAGGCGAAGCTGGGGCCCAGGTAGCTGGGAACCTTCATGCGCGTGGTGGCGATGAAGATGAGGGTCCCGACGCCGGTGAAGAACAGAGCTGTTTGGGGATTGAATCCCATCAGGATAGGGCCGAGCACGGTGGCGCCGAACATAGCCACCACGTGTTGCATGCCCATGGGGACGAGGCGCGCGAAGGGGATCTTGTCTTCGGGATAGAGAATCTGGCTCTGGGCCATTCAGCGCGTCTCCTTCAATTTCAGCGCCACCTTTTCTGCGGTGAGCGGCATGGAATTGATGCGCACGCCGGTGGCGTCCTCGATGGCGTTGGCCACCATCGCAGCCGCGGGGATCATGGTGTGCTCGCCCATGCCGCGGGCGCCGAACGGGCCGTCCGGCTGGGGCGATTCGACGATCAGCGGGATCACTTCGGCCGGAATGTCGAGCGCGGTCGGAATCTTGTAATCGGCGAAGCTGGGGTTCAGCAACCGTCCTTTTTCGTCGAACTGCATATCCTCATAGAGTACCGTCGCCAGGCCTTGCAGCAAGCCGCCGGTGATCTGGCCTTCGATCAGATCGGGATTGATGGCCTTGCCCACATCCACGGCCAGGGCGGCTTTCAGGACTTTGGTCTTGCCGGTTTGGGTGTCCACCTCGATCACTATGCCGCCGGCGCCGGTGGTGTAGTGGACGTTGGGATGGCCGCCCTGGCCGGTTTCCGGATCGCTGATGGCCGAGGAGAACTCCGGCATGAACATGCCGCGGCCCATGATGGGACCGCCTCGGAAGGTGTGGTCGGGGACCTCGATGCCGCCGATGACGAAATCTTTGAGCGCCAGCTCCCAACCAGGCTGGGTGCGGCATTTCACCTTCTCATCTTCCAGGTAGAGGTCGTCCTGCTTGAGGTGCAAAGCGCGCTCGATGAGATCGAAGATCTGCCGGCGCGCGTCGAGCGCCGCCTTTTGGACCGCGTTGCCGCAGCCCCAGGTGACGTGGGAGGCCACGGTCTGCCACTCGTAAGGGTTGCGGTCGGTGTCGGGGGTCTCGACGCGGATCTTGGAAACGGGCACGGTGAGGATTTCGGAAGCGATCTGAGCCATGGCGGTTAAAAGGCCCTGGCCGATCTCCATGCCGGAGATGAGAATGTTGAGGCTCGAATCCTCGTTGAACTTCAAGAACGCCGACGAGCCGGCGTTGGGCGGCATAGCCGGCGCCTTCCAGAACAGCACCAGGCTCTTGCCGATAGCCTTGTGCGGGGCGGCCGACCTCTCCGCCTGGCCGCAGCCGATGGCGGCGGCGGCGCGGTCGATGGCCTCGATCAACCCGTTGGGGTTCATGTGAGCGCCATAGGCCAGGGTGTCGCCCTCGCGGATGGCGTTCTGGCGGCGGAAGGCTACCGGGTCCATGCCAATGCGCTGGGCGGCGCGCGTGATTTCGGATTCCAGGCCGAAGAAGAACTCCGAATAACCGAAGCCGCGGTACGGGCCGCCGGGCGGCAGGTTGGTGTAAACGCAGACGGAGTCGATCTTGACGTTGTCGATTTTGTAGGGGCCGGTGGCGGAAAGACCCACGGCATTCACCACGTTGGCGCCGTACTCGACATAAGCGCCGGCGTCCCACCACAGCGTATGCTCGAGGGCGGTAAGGGAGCCGTCTTTCTTCACTCCCAGCTTCACCTTGGCTACCACGCCCTGGCGCTGGTAGGTGTTGTAGAACTCCTGCGCGCGCGACCACATCACTTTGACGGGCTGACCCTTGACGGTGGTGGCCAGAGCGGCGGCCATGATCTCTGCCGAAACGCCGGCCTTTCCGCCGAAACCGCCGCCGACGTAGGGAGTGATCACGCGGATATCTTTGTGCGAGAGGCCGAGCGGAGCCAGCGCCTGGGCGAAGAGGTGGCGCTGGGTGAAGGGAGATTGCGAGGCCGTCCACATGGTGAGGCGGCCGGCGGCGTCCGAGAGGCCGATCATGGCGTGCGGCTCGATGGCGCAGTGGGCGTAGCGCGGCACGGTGTAGGTGTCCTCGAGGATCACATCGGCTTGCTCAAAGCCCCTCACGGTGTCGCCTTTGCGGATCTTTCGCCAGTGGGCGACGTTGGTCTTCGGCTGGGGAAAGAACCAGGGCACGTGCTCGTAGCGGCCCAGGGCGGGGTGCAGCACGGGCGCGTTTTTCGCAAGGGCCTGGAGCGGGTCGAAGACGGGGGGCAGCGGTTCGTACTCCACCTCGACCAATGCCGCGGCGCGCTGGGCGGTCTTGGGATCGCAGGCGACGACGGCGGCTACCTGCTCTCCCACGAAGCGCACGCGATCCTGCGCGAAGATGTACCGGTCCTGCATGTAGAGGCCGAACTTGAAGGGAAAATCTTTGCCGGTGACCACCTTGACCACGCCGGGGAGCTTCTGGGCTTTACGCGTGTCGATGCGCACGATGCGCGCGTGGGCGTGCGGGCTTTCGACGATGCAGGCGTGCAGCAGGCCGGGGCCGAATTCGAGATCGTCGGCGAAGCGGGCGGCGCCGGTGATCTTCTCCCAGCCGTCGATGCGCTCGACTGAATGGCCGATTACCTTGTGTTGGCAGGCGGAACCGCCTGCCCCACCTTGGCCACCTTGGCCCGCGATGGCGTCAATGATGGGCGCGTAGCCGGTGCAGCGGCAGAGGTTGCCGCCGATGGCGTCCTGGATCTGCTCGCGCGTGGGTTGCTTGTTCTTAGCCAGCAGCTCGGTGGCGGAGAGCACTACTCCGGGCGCGCAGAATCCGCACTGGAAGGAATTGTGCTTGGCGAATTCACGCTGCAACGGAGTGGGGTTCTGGGAAATGCCTTCCAGGGTGACGATCTCGCAGCCGTCCGCCTCCGCCGCCAGCACCAGGCAGGCTCGCACGGTGCGGCCGTTCAGGAAGACGGTGCAAGTGCCGCAATCGCCGCGGTCGCAGCCGGTCTTGGGGCTCTTGATGCCCAGCCTCTCGCGCAAGACTTCAAGCAGGGTATCGTTGGGCGCGACTTCCAGAGAGCGGTGGACGCCGTTGAGTTGGAAGCGGATGGGGATCGGCTTCATATGAGGCTTTCCCCATAGGCGGGCGCAGCGCCGCCTGCCATACGCGCCACGGCGGCCCAGAGGCCCCGTTCGAGCATGACTTGGGCCATGTGCATCCGATATTCCTTGCTGGCGCGGATGTCGGTGATGGGCTGGATCTCCTCGGGGAGAAGGTCCTGCGCCTGGCGGACCAGCGCATCGGTGAGCGGCTGGCCATGGAGCAGACTCTCGATCTTTCTGGCGCGAGCCGGCACCGGGCCGACGGCGCAGAAGGCCACGCGGTATTCGCTGCCCGCCAAAGCCAGGATGCCGACGCCCACCTGCGCCAGGTCTTCGCCGCTATAGCGGCCGAGCTTGACGTAACATGCCCCGCACTTCTTTTTGGGCAGCGGGATGTTGACGCCGAGAACCAGCTCGCCACGGCGGAGCGCCGTCTGGTGCGGGCCGGTGAACCAATCGGCGATCGCGATTTGACGCCGGCCATGGGGGCCGCGGACCAATACGACGGCGTTGTAGTCGAGCAAAGCCGGTGCGCCATCGAGGGAGGGCACAGCCGAGCAGATATTGCCAACCAGGGTGGCGCGGTTGCGCACGCCGGGGGAAGCGACGGTGTGGGAGCACTCCCAGAGCAGGGGGAGTTTCTCGCGCACGACAGCGGATTCGAGCAACTCGGTGAATGTGACGCAAGCGCCCACGAACAGCGCGCTGGATTTCAGGCCGAGGGTGTGCAGTTCCCGAATCCCCTTGACATCCACCAGCGCTGAGGGGCTTGCGAGGCCTTCTTTCAGCCAGACCAACAGGTCCGTTCCGCCTGCCAGCACCGAGGCCCTCTTTCCGTGCCGGCGGAGAATCGCAATCGCCTGCGGCAACGTCTTGGGCTTGCGATATTCGAATTCACAAGTGATCGGCATGGCGACGCTCGGTTAGGGGCGCCAGGCCACGATGCGGCACATGGCGGATTCCAGCTCGATGCCGTTGAGGGGGAAGCAGCCGATCCAACACCGCTGGTTGCTGAGATGGTCGATTTCACCGGCCACGTTTTCCGCGTGGACGATCTTCTTGGGGAAAAGCTTGATGTGCATTACCTGGTAGTAGATCTCCTGCGGGAACATTTCATCCCAGCGCTTACCGGTGCGCGCGATGAGCTTGGCTTCCGCTTCGGCGAAGAGCTTGGGGTGCCAGTTGCGGATGATGGTGTTCATGGGGTGGTCGGCGCTGCCGCAGTCGAGGCCCAGCCATTTGAATTTCATGTCCAGACACCACTCGTGGAACTGGGGGTCGGGGCCGGGGTGTTTGCAGAAGTAGCGTAACTCGTCGCACTGGGGCTGGTCCCACGCGTAGCGGTGAAAGCCGGTATTGATAATGAGGATGTCGCCCGGGCGGATATCGGCTTTGCGCATGAGCATCTGGGGCGAGTAGAGGTCGTAATCGTCCACCTCGCCCGAAATATCCACCACCACGCCGGGGCCGATCCACTCCTCCATGGGCACTTTGCCGATGGGGCGGCCAGCCGAATGAAAATGGATCTCGCCATCCATGTGGGTGCCCACGTGGTTGCTGGTGGTGATGATCTGGCCGTTGGCGCCCTGGCCCATGTGGGCGCCGGCGATGCGCTTGAAATACTGCACGGAGAGCGGCATGTAGCTCGGCCAGGGCGGGGTGTGCACGCTCAGGGGCTGGGTAAGGTCGTAGAGCTTGACCCTCGACATGTATTTCAGGAAATCCGCCGTCTTCTTGTCGGTTTTCATGATCTCTCCTTCTTCTTGAGGGCCTTGGCGAGCCCAATTAGAGCTTCTTCAAACGGCTTGGCGGGAGCGCTGAGAATACCGGCGCCCACTTGCCCGACGCCGGGTTTTTTGTGAGCCACGCCGGTATCGATGACCGGGAGAATGTTCCTGGCGATCACCTTTCGGACATCGATGCCCGTCGGAGTACCGCGGAAATTGAGGGCGGGAATCTGGTAGACGTTGTTCTCGGCGGCGGTGATCTCGTACATGCGCCGCGTGTAGCGCAAGGCGTCGGAGGCCGCGCCGCCAACGAACTGGACGATGGCCGGCGAGGCCGCGATGGCGAAGCCGCCCAGGCCATTGGTCTCGGTGATGGCGCTGTCGCCGATGTCGGGGTTGGCGTCCTTCTTGCTGAAGCCGGGGAAGAACAGCGCATCGGGCACGGGCGCCGGTCCGGTGAACCACTTGGCGCCGGTGCCGGCGAGCTGGATTCCGAAGTCCGTCCCATTGCGCGCCATGGCGACCACAATGCTGCTGGGCGGGATGTTGCGCGCGGCGTCCAGCGTGGCCTTGGAGGCGGCCATGGAGAGGTTGAGGAAAAAGTGGTCATTGCCGTGGATGAATTCGAGAACCCCGGCGGCCTGCTCCGCATCCTGCGCCGTCCGAACCACCGCGGGAGCGAGCAAGCGGAACAGCAGCGAGGTGGCCGCGCGGTTTCGGTTGTGGACCTCGTCACCCATGTGCAGGGCCTGGGCGATGATGTTCTTCAGGTCCAGCTTGCCCAGTTTTTCGATGGCCTTTTGAAGCGCCGGGTAGAGGGTCTCTTCCATCCACTGGAGCCGTTCGGTGATGGCCGGTCCGTATGCGCCATAACGCAGCACCTTGCCGAGACCTTCGTTCATGGTGGCGTAAGCGGTGTTGCCGTATTCCTCGTTGCGGACGATGAAGACCGGCATGGAGGGCGACACAATGCCGGCCATGGGACCGACCGCCGCGTGCCCGTGGCAGGGCGAGAATTTGATGGCGCCGGATTGGGCCAGCGCCTGCGCCTCGCGCACCGTCTTGGCCATGCCTTCATAGAGCAGAGCGCCGATCACGCCTCCGCGCATGGGGCCGCACATGCGCTCCCAAGTGACCGGAGGGCCGGCGTGCAGGATGACGTTCTTCGTCATGCCGGGGACCACGTCGAGCGCTTTAGCCATCCCCACCAGGAAAGGCTTGCCGGAAAGAATGATTTTCACGGCGCGCTGGTTGGCGTGGTCGATGGCGGAAGCGGACGCGGCTGATTCCACGGCGGCGTCAACCTCGATGGGTGGGCGCCAATCCACCTGGACTGACTGAACTCCGCACTGGTCGAGACTTTCCTTGAACGAGGCGAGCCCGATGTTCACCACCTTCAGCTCGGTTTGGAACAGATCGCTGATGGCCATCAGCTTTTCTCCAGGCTGCGGGCCACGTGAGCTGCGAACTTGGAGGCCGCGGCGTTGCTGGGAAACACGCGAGCGCCGGCGGCTTCGAGGCCCTCCACCACCTTCGTCCGGTTCTGCGGATCGCGCGGCGTGCCGGTGACCGAGCAGGCGAAAACGATGGGGCGTTTAGCCTGAGCGTCGCGGATAACAGGTGCAAGCTCGCCGACGGGGTCCATGTTGGCGCCGTAGCCTAACACCACGTCAAGTAAGATGAGCGCCGTTTCGGGGTGTCGGGCTTCCTCCAGGATGCGCCGGTTTCGCAACGAGTAATCGATCATGGGGTGCGGACGGCCCACGGTGAAAACATCCTCGCCGAGATCGATGAGGGTGTGCTGCCGGCTTTTCCAAACGTCGCGGAGGGCGGTAAAGGGCGACAGGGGCACGTTGGAATGGACGTGGCGGATGCCCAGGTCCCGGAAGATTACCTGGGCCTCGGTGCAGAATGTGCCGCCGCTGAAAAGGCCGCGGATGTACTGTGGCCCATGGCCAGATCCCGCGGGTCCAGGGGGACCCGCGCGGACCTGGGGGTCCGCCCCACAGGCCAGGAGCGCGGCTTCTTCGAGAGTGGCGGCAGGAGTCGCACCGCAGCGCCGCACGGTGTTCTCATCTGCGCCGAGAAATACGGCGATGACGGGCTTGCGGACGCCTTTCAAAACCTTGCCGATGCTTCTCAAGACGGACTCGTGGGGAGGTTTCGAAATCAACACGATCACGCGCGTGGCCGGGTCCTGAATGAGAGCCTTCAGGCCCTCCAGGAACATGATTCCGCCAACCTCCTTCTTCACGTCCCGGCCGCCCGTGCCGATGGCCTGTGAGATTCCAGCTCCCTGGTTGGAGATGAGGCTGCTGACCTCCTGGAGGCCCGTGCCGGCGGCTGCGACGATGCCGATATCGCCGCGATTGACGGCGTTAGCGAAGGCCAGCGGGATTCCATTGATGATGGCGGTGCCGCAATCGGGGCCCATGAGCAGCAGGCCCTTGGAGCGTGCCAACGTCTTCAGCTCGATCTCCCGAGTGAGCGGCACGTTATCGGAGAACAGCATGACGTGGAGACCGGCCTTCAGCGCCTGCATGGCCTGATGGCCCGCATAGCGGCCGGCCACCGAAATGAGAGCCACGTTGGCGCCGGGCAGAATCTGGAGCGCGCCTTCGAGGCTCAGGGGACGCCACTCATCGGTGGCTCCGGAACGGTCGCGCACGGTGTTGAGATGCTCGCCAGCGGCACGCAGGGCGCGAGTCGCGGCCTCCGCGCTGCCGGCCTTGACGGCCAGAAGAAGGTCGGTGCCGGAGGCGGCATCGAACTGGCGAAGCCAAAGGCCGGCGGATTTCAGAATGGCCTGGTTTTCCTTCGTGCCCATGACCACGGCGGCATCCAGCACGCCCGCGGCCGTGGTGATATCACGGCCGACGATCATGAGTGTGACCGAGTCGAAGTACAAGCCGGTTTTGATGTCACCCTTCACGACCATGCGGTCACCTTCAGCGCGAAAAGCAAGCCCACGGCCAGATCGGCGCCGGAGCTGGCGCCAATGGCGAACAGGCCCCTGGCGTGGCTGAGCACATCGGCTTCGGTGCCCTCAAATAAAGCTCGAATGAGCGCACCGGCGGCATGGTAGCAGCGGCCTTCGAGGGCGGAGCGCAGCAGGGTCTCGGAGAACGGGTTGGCGCTGCGCGCGGCTTCGCGGATGGCGCGCCGTTGCGGGGCGAGGTCCCTGCCGGCGGCCATTTCAAGGGCGCGCAGGCCCAGGAGGAAGCCGGCCAGGAAGTCGTCGCCGCTGGGCGTCAGGCCGAAGCCCAGGCCATGGAGATCGGCTGCGCCGGCTTCGAGATCACCGCCGGCCAGGCGCGCGGCGCCGGCGCGTAGGCGGCGCGCCAGGACCTTTTCGAAGGTCCGTCCGCCGCGTTGATCGACCAGGAAGGCCAGGCTCCGGGCGGGGGCGGATGCCAGCAGCGCCGCTTCGAGAGCACTGAGATTCGGCGCGAGCGTGGCCGGTGGAAGCGTCAATCCTCTTCCAGCCTCTCCGGCATCACGATCTCTTCGTTGCGCTTCAGCACTTCGGCGGGGACCGGCCGTTCCAGCCTGGTCTGGATCATCTCTTCCAGGTAATTCTTGACCGTGGTCTCCCAGTATTCCCGAGTGACGTAGAAGACCTTGGCGCCGCCCAGCTCGTGCTGGAGATTGGGCCAGGGATAGGACGGCTGAGCCATTCCGATGCCCCATCGCTTGAGGCCGTTGTAACTCTCGTAGGTGGCCCAGAACTCCTTCTGCTTCAGTGTTTCGAAACAGTAGTCGCACTTGGCGTAATACATGATGGCGCCGGCCCGCAAGCCTCTTCGGAAGGCCATGCTGTGGAGGCTGATATTGACGTCCTCATTCATCAGACGGCCATTGCAGAATGCCACCACGTGTCCATCGATGACTCCCAGGAGCTGATAGGGATCCTTCAACCGGTTCCTGACCCAGCCCAGCACCTCGGCGTAAACCCGTGCGCCCACAATGTCGTAGAAGTCATGATCGACGTCCATCAACTTCTTGATGTAAGCCAGGAACCGGGGCGCCTCCTCGATTTTCATGGGACGGATCAGCATGGTTTCCCCGCTCTTCACCTTGACCACAGCCGGCTCAAAGGGCGGAATGCGCATGGGGGCTGGGGAGAGCAACGGCTCGAGCTCGTTGACGTTAAAGGTGACTGTTTCTTGCGAGACCTTCTCCGGCGGCGCTTTCTTCATCTATTTCACCTCCAAAGACCGATTTGAACACGATATCACAGAGCGGGTAAAGCAGCAGGGGAATCAGAGGATGGGAACTAGAGACCGGCCGGATCTTCAGCCAGATCCGGCCGGTCTTCGGCAGTGGCTCCGTCGCCCGGCGACGGAGACTACGCCCACGACACTGCCGGTCATGTTCTACTCCATCTAGCGACGCCCTGATTATACGCCTGAATGGGATGGGCGCAGCGGATTTAATGTAGCAAATAAAAAATTCCAATCCGGCCCATAGAAAGTTCCGTCTTGGGGCGGCCAAAGCCCTGAGGGACAATGGTTTAGACAGCCCAGTTCGCAGCCGGTCCCACGATGAGACACCTAGCCAAGCTCTGTGCGCTTGCACTCCTTTCCACGCCCGCGGCCTTGTTGGCGCAGACGACCCCAGATATTCAATCCAGGATGGCGGCCCTTGAAACCGCCACTAAATCCGCGCAGAGCGCCGGAGACAACGCCTGGATGCTGATCAGCGCCGCGCTGGTCCTGATGATGACGGGCCCCGGCCTGGCCCTGTTTTACGGCGGGCTGGTGCGGCGGAAGAACGTTCTCGGCACCATGATGCAAAGCTTTATCCTGATGGCCGTGGTCACGG
>Ga0326728_10019656_pt1 | contig 13065 bp, 16 predicted proteins | sample MB3enrmetagenome_FD_207602 | JGI IMG/M metagenome (GOLD analysis project Ga0326728, IMG submission 207602) | Lab enriched peat soil microbial communities from McLean, Ithaca, NY, United States - MB31MN | ecosystem: Environmental > Terrestrial > Soil > Wetlands > Peat | place: USA: New York...
GTACCAGAAGGCTACGAGTGATAGGAGAAACCATGTCAAACAAGCTAGACGCATTTTTCAAGAGCTACGCGCAAGTCGAAGACCAACTAGATTTCAGAATGGCTCACGAGACAGTGGGCAAAAAGTTGCCAGTCATTTCCACAGGTTCATTGGCTTTGGATGACGCACTCTCTTCGGGCGGTTTGCCAAAGGGCCGACTGATCCAATACTACGGCCCCACCGGCTCTGGTAAGACGCTCATGGCCATGATAGCCATCAAAGAGGCGCAAGCTATCGATCCAACGGCCCAACAAATGTTCATTGATGCAGAAGGAACCTTCGACTCAAACTGGGCCGAGACACTTGGTCTAGACACCGCCCGCATCATCGTAGTGGATGGCGAGATGGCCGTTATTGGTCGCAGCTGTTTCGAGATGATCTTGGGCGTTCCTAAGGAAGACAAGAAGACACACGAATTGGTTGGTAAGAGCAAAGACGGATTGCTTGACCTGATTATGGCTGGCGAACTGAACATCAACATGGTGGTGCTGGACTCTTTGGGAGCTATCATGCCACCTGGTGAAGACATTTCCCGAGTGGGCAAGATGAACATGTCTTTGCTGGCTCGCTTCCTAACCACCACATTCCGCAAGCTGTCTTTGGATGCCAACAAAGCACAAGTGCCCTTCATCTTCATCAACCACAAGAAGGATGGCATGGATCCATACGGAGCTGATCACACTTTTTCTGGTGGAAACTCCTATGCTCACTTCCTGAGTGCTAACGTCTATTTCGAGGCAGTGCAAAGAAAAGACGCTCAGATACTGAATGAAAAAGAGCAGAAGATTGGCCACGTGATGCGTGCCAATATCGAGAAGAGCAAGTTCGGACCATGGCCACGCCAATGTGAGTTCAAGGTCAATTTCGGAATTGGTGTTATAGACAAGCACGAGGAAATCGCCCAACTGGCCGTGGATTACAACGTAGTCCAAAAGACATCCACTGTGTCCCATGAATACGGAGACAAGAAGTGGGTAGGCTTTCCTAAGTTCTGTGAAGCTATCAAGGACGATCCAGCTTTGGCCACCGAATTGGTGATCAAGATTAGCGAAGCCCGTGATGCAAAGCATGAGGCCAAGCGACAAGAGCAAGAAGCCAAAAAGGCTGAGTTGGAAACCAAGAAGAGTAAGAAAGGTAAGTGAAAGACATGCCAGCAACAGATTTAGCTATCGGACCAGGTAATCTTCCCACAGGAGCCCCAATCCTCAAAAAGCCACCATATCTGATCACATTGGAGAAGCGGGGCACCAAAGGCACTGCAACCGAGAAGTTCATTTCATTGGACAAGCCAGAGATGCAATTTAGCTTTGTGCAGGTCAAGGGATTTTACTGCGACAAGGACGAGGAAGATATTGTCAAAGGATTTGCTGCCATTGTGGCCGAAACTCCCAAGGACATGATTGTGGAAATGATGTTCCCTTCTCATAGGGTCGTCAGCATTAGAAGTTTGGTATTCAACGCCGTCAAGGCCATTACAGGTAAGTGAGGAAGAGACATGAATAACAGGATTGAAGATTTGGTAATGAATGGGATTATCGCGATTGTCAATGAAAACAACGCACGGATTTGGGCAGGCACCATGACACAGCTGGACACAGCTTTGACTAAGGCGCTTGGCCAAAGACAAGCTCAAAAGCTTCCGGGTTCTCCGGCAGCCCTCAGGCTTGTGATAAACAGAGTGGTCAATAGACTACGCAACCGCAGGATCAGTGTCAAGTTTGCAAGAACCACGGATCATGCACGCACTCGCTATGTTAGGTTTTCACGCTAATGTGGGCCAATGATCGAATGCGATATGTTAGAGAGATAAGTATCCAGAAGTGATACAGAAGAAAAACAACAATAGGAGATCAATATGACAACCTTTGGTGAAGTAAATTGGACAGACGATGTGTTTGCAAATGAAGGCAAAAAGACCGTGAACAGCAAGGACTTGTTCCTTAGGCTAAACGAGGGCACTAACGAAGTTAGGCTCTTGACTCAACCCTTCCAGTATTTCGTTCACAAGTACAAGAAGGAAGGCGATCCTGGTTTTGGACAGAAGGTACATTGCTCAGCTATCCACGGTAGCTGTCCACTGTGTGCCTTGGGCGACAAAGCCAAGCCACGCTGGTTGCTAGGCGTCATTTCCCGCCATGGCGGCAACAACACCTACAAGATCTTGGACATTTCTTTCGCTGTGTTCTCACAGATCAGAAAGCTTGCCAAGAACCCCAAGATTGGTGATCCAACCAAGTATGACATCAACATTGAAGTTGATAAGAACGGTGGAGCCACTGGTTATTACGCGGTGCAGAACCTCGATAAGGAGCCTCTGTCCGCTGCTGATCAGATGATCAAGGACACCCAAGTTGATTTGGACGACCTCAAGCGCCGAGTCACTCCCCCAACCCCGGACAAAGTCCAGGCCAGAATGGACAAGATCAGCAGCGTTGCTGCCAGTGCTCCTGCCCCAGCTGGAAAGAATGGCAAGACTGTTGCCGCTGCTGCCCCAAAGGCCGCAACCCCAGTCGTCAGCATGACGGATGATGAGGAGCTTGATCGTTCCTTCCCAGATTACGAAGAGACCCCTTCTTCCTAATCAACAACGTCAGAACATCAAAAGAGCCCGTAGCTAACGCTATTGGGCTCTTTCTATTTGGTTCGATATATGAACCAGTATGGTAAAGACTATACTAGCATTTGACGTTTCTTCCACCACAATAGGTTGGTGTGCATTGAATTGGGATGAGGCCAATGATATCCAGTTTCATCAAGCAGGATACATCAAGCCCGTCAAGAAGGGCCCCATTATTGATCGCATCGTGGATACCAGAAACCAAGTCAAAAAGATCATCGATGATATCAAGCCAGACTTCATGGCCGTGGAAGATATCATCAAGTTCATGAAGGGCAAATCCAGCGCCCAAACCATCATCATGCTGGCCACCTACAATAGAATGGTATGTCTTGCCGCTCACGATTATCTCGGCCACGCACCAACCCTCTACAATGTCATGACCATTCGCCATGGATTGAAAACGGGCAAAGACCTCCCTAAAAAAGAAGACATGCCAGCCCTTGTTTCTCGGCATTTAGGCATTACATTTCCTTACGAGTATATCGCCAAGGGCAAGAATAAGGGCGGCATCAAAGTAGAAAGCTACGACAAAGCTGACGGTGTGGCTGTGGCCCTGTATCATGCTTTTGTGCTGTCCGGTAAAGTCAAGAGGAAAAAGAAGTGAAGGTCAAAGAAGCCTACGACACCTTAGAACTCTCGCTTGGGGCCTCCCCCGAGGAAGTCAAGAAGAAATATCGAGAGCTAACCAAGAAGTATCATCCTGATGTCAATAAGGATCCTGATGCCGAAGCTCACTTCAAGAAGATCAACGAAGCCCACCAAGTCATCCAAACTGGTAAGAGCACAGATTTGGAGGATCGCCATTCCTCTACATACGCCTCTCCATTCCATCGACAGCAACAAGTGATACGGTTAGAAAACGTGGATTTGAGTTTGACTGTATCTTTCAAGGAGTCCGTTTTGGGCTGCAAGAAAGAGGTCAAGTATTCTCGACAGGCCAAGTGTCATCAGTGTGATGGTGCTGGGGATGTTCGCACTAATAACGGCTGCAAAAAGTGTGGTGGTAAAGGACAGACCGTGACCAGACAAAATGGCATGGTCATGATCACCACTTGCACAGACTGCTTTGGCAGATCCGAACTTTTGGAATGCACCCTATGCAAAGCCAGGGGTACCATACACACAGATGTCTCCGTGCACGTGTCTGTTCCTGCTGGTGTGTCGGATGGCAGTACCTTGCGATTACAGGGCATGGGCAACTATGCTGGCTCCTTTATGGGCTCCTTCGATCAATACACAGATGCCTTTTGCCACATCACCGTTATTCCAGAACCAGGTCTGTCTATCGATGGTAAAAGCGTGGTTAGCCGTCTGACCATTTCATTGCTAGATGCCCTCCAAGGATGTCAGCGCACGGTCAAAACCATTCACGGCGATAAAGGCATCCAGATCAATCCAAGCTCCAAGAACGGCCAAGAGGTCATTATTCCTCATTATGGTGTGGGTGGTACCGGCTCCCAAAGGGTTATCCTGGACGTGGACTATCCCAGCGATGTCAATAAGTTGATCGATTTTCTGAACAAGGCAACATAATGGCTCTCTCTCTTATCTGCAACAACACCTATACTGACGCCAATAAGAAGCAACGAAAATGCGGCCAGATGGAACCGTACATGGATCCTAAGACGGAGAAGGTCTATTGCTCTCGTTGTGACAATGAGATACCTAACGTCAATCACTTCACCAAAACCACCATGAAGACCCTGAAGCAGTTCAGGCAAAAGCAGCAAATCGCTTTCGGTGTCAAGTGTCAAAACTGTGGGAAAGAAGCGCAACCCAAAGTAGCAGGCAACGATATAGTATGCCCTACCTGTGGGAAGCCGCATAGCCACCTCAGCGAAGCGTTCAAGCTCATGCTCAAAGACGCACTCAAAACAGCAAACAAGGACATCTGACAAAGCATGCTCGATAAGATTGTAGAAGCTTGCCATTTTCTGTTGAACCATTATCCAGAAGCGCAAGATAGCAAGTCATATCTCGACTCTCGCCTTAGTCCTGACAGCCAAGAGGCTTTTAGCTTCGGGTATTGTCCGGGAGCCAAGGATATCTCTGTCCTGGCCGATTTGGTGGGTGAGGATGTTCTGCGACAAGAGAAGCTTTTCTTTACACGAGACATTGAAGACTCTCTGTTTCCTCGTAAAGTTCCTGAGTGCTATTTTCAGGAACACCCTCTGATCATGCCGTTCCGAAACCCCTATGGAAATATTGTGGGGTTGGTCGGGCGTAGCCTACTGGGGGACGAGGAACGCGGAAAATTGTCTAAATACAAGAACACAGCCGAATCTACAACATTCAAGAAGGGCAATCTGCTGTTCGGGCTCTACGAGAACAAACAGGCAATTTTAGACAAAGGCTGCGTCTATGTGGTGGAAGGCCAAATCGACCTAATCAAAGCTACGGAAGTGGGACTGCGAAATATAGTGGCATTGGGCAATAATAGTATGACGCCCTATCAATTTTCCCTTATTACCAGATACACTGATAACATCTTGTTGTTGTTGGACAATGATGAAGGCGGTGAAAAGGGGAGGGAACGGATCATCAACAAGTTTGGCCATTTTGCCAACATTCGCAATCACTATTTACCAACAGAGTATAAAGACATAGACGAATACATTACCAAAGGGGAGATTGGTGATTATACGGAGATGTCTTTTCTCGTTAGGGAGTAGAAACCGCGTTATATGGTATGTGCTAAATGAGTTGAATGATTGTCGTTCCTGACCATCAACTCGTATGGGAGGCTACATGGCAAAACGCAGGAATAGAAGCGAAGGATACCAGTGGATACTTTTGGAAAGTCCAGTCTCTAATGACATGATGGAGGCCTTCCCTAATGAGGATAGCATTTCTTCTCGTCTCAATCCCTTTGAGTACAATGAGGATTTGATCGAATTGGAAGAGCGGCTCAAGAAAGAGTTTTGGAGAGTGGTGGATACCCTATTGACTGATAGACAGAGGGAAGTAATCCGCCTGTATGCGGACGGCTACACTCAGATGGAGATAGCCAAGATGCTGAACGTCAACCAAAGCAGCATCACCAAGAGCCTCAACGGAAACGTAGACTACAAAAATGGCAAGAATGGCAAGGTCGTTTATGGCGGAGCTAAGAAGAAGCTCAGGAAGATAATCGAGCTAGATCCCAAGATCAAGGAGATCCTCGAAAAGATGGCTGAGATCAGATCCTCCAAGTGGTAAGGGTGCCGGCTAATAAACTCCCGGATGGTATCAATAATCCCCTATCTAGGGTAGGGTGTATACCATTTAACGGGAGATGCAATGCCTAAGTTCACTGTGGATTATTCAGGTTTAGCCAACCAAATCACTAAGAAAGCCTATCGTTTGGCAGACGTCAAGGACCAGCTGGAAACCATAGGTTTCGACATTGTACGCTTCAAGGATGGCGACAAGGGTGCTGATTTGTGGCAAGTCCAATCCGCTGATGATGGTGATTACATCGTAGCCCTATATGACGAAGAGGAAAGCGACAAGACTGCTTCCACCAATCCGTGGAGCGTCATGGTAGCTAACGGCACTGATCTGCAAATCGCTTACAAGGGTGATCCGCTGGTCAGACTAGCCTCTTCTAAGCTTGGCATTCCCGCTAATGAGCTGGATTTGGTAGAGCAATACTTGCCAGAAAAACTGGCCAGCAACAAGAAGTTGGTCAAGGCCTTGTTGAGCCAACTCAACGAGGGAGCCAGGTTGGAAGTGTCTCGCAGATATCCGGAGCTGGCATAACAGAGCAGGTGGTAAATGAGTGACTTTGACAAGCTGTATCAACAGATAGGTTCTTTGGCTAAGGCAGTGGATGACAACGAAAAACTGACCACTCCTCTTTTGGCGGTCAAGCTGTCCAGGTATGCAGAGGCTTACCCACAAGATCAAACGTTGGGCGCCATGTCCAGAGTTATTGGAAAGATGGCTAGCAACAACACGCTTTTCATTCGTAAGGGCGATCTGAAAGCTTTGTATCACAAGCTGTATTCTCGCGGCACCAAATTTGCCGAACTGTTCTCAGATGAGTTGGGTGAGCAAGCTCCTAAGGCTAAGCCAGCTAGCCGTCAGCATGACGAGTCGTTTGATGTCAAGCCGTATGCAGGCGATCAAGTTTTGGCCAATGCTTTGGAAAGTGTTTTCGACAAGCACGCTCCTCTCAAAATGTATTCGCAACCCACAGCTGAAAAAGCTATCAAGTCAGTAGGCGCAACACTAGACGTGTGGAACCTCAGACCATCCAAGCTAACTGTGAGCGATGGCAATGACAAGTTCATTGTTGTCAAAGCCGATTACGAAACCCCCAAGGGTATCACTGGATTTTTTGTTCCAGTACAAGTAGCTAAGGCTGGCGTACTAGAGCCCGAAGTGTTCATGGGCAACACTGGTCCACAGCCGCTCAACTACACCGCTATCAAGGATTACCTGACACAGAATGCTGGTGCTAAGCCCAAGGTTTTTGCCACTGACATCCTCAATGCCATTACCGCTGCGGCTACCGAAACTCGTGAAGTTAGCGCAGCTGAACTAGCTGTAGCTCGTCTCAATGCCTCTCGCTCTCCCAACTCTGCCTTCTTCCAAAATCAGGTAGTAGGGCAGAAGATAGCTGAAGCTGCCAAGAAGGATGTTGAGCTTCCTAAGTCGGATGAGTTCTTCTCTTTCGAGGAAAAATTCACCAGCCCTCAGGGTTTGGCCTCTTGGCGTTTCGGCCCCGAAAAAGTAGGAACCGCTAGAAACCACATTATTCGTGAGCTAGTTTCTATGGGCTTCGTCAATCATCAAGCTGTAGTTTCAGGCAATGATGAGAACACCATTTTCTATGGCGTTTCTCTGAACAACGGTCAGGCTGCCTTCACCGTTCCTGTCAAGATTGCAGACGGCAAGGTGCTCAAGCCAACGGTCATGTTGTGCCAGGGCGCTCTAGCTACATTCGATAAAGAAGGCGTCAATCAGCTAGTATCTGGTAGCCGAACTGATACCAAAGTAGCTGCTGTAGCTTCCAGCATGGCCTCCCTCAAGCCAAGCGAAGTGCTCGGCAATTTGCGTCAGGCTCTGGCCGATGAGAATTACGTCAAGGCCGAAGATGCTCTAAACGTGCTGGCTAACAGTGGTGATACCAAGGCATATGCCATCGCCTTCCAGGCTTACATGGATGGTTTGTCTGGCCACAAGGTTGCTGAAACCAACTGCTCTCGCCAAATCAAGAATGGCACCAGCGAATACCCAATTTGCTCCCATACTGGTCTCCCCATCAACAAGGTGTATCAAGACAAGGAAGGCCACTGCCGCCCATTGTACCGCAAGGGAATGGACGAAACATACGAGGGTGCCTCTTTCATGAACGCCAAAGTCTTCGGGTGATTTCATGAGGACGGTTAGGCTGGCAAAACTTTTTGACCACAAACACGGTCTAACGGGATTATTGAAGGAAGCCGCTCCACCCAAAGAGATTTTTGAGCGTGCCAAGGAAGATATCCTAACCAACTATCAGAATTGGGTTATGGGCAAGCACAGGGCCTTGAAGCATTTGGCTGAGCAAGGCGAACCTCACGCTAAGTCCATTTATGTGGTCTACAATGATTTGGTGGCCAACATTGACTCCTATTCGCCTATGCAGGCTTTCAATCGCGTCAATAAGATACTGGGCCTAATCAGTGAAATGAAGGCCAATCCTAAGGGATACAGAGAGAGCATCCATGGTTCTGTAGAAGTCAAACGAGAGTCCGACAAGAATTATCGCGAGTTGCTCAAAAGGTCTTTCGAGACCAACTTGCAAAGGATCTCATTTGGTTTGGAGAAGGTAGCCAAAGTGTTGCGCGCTTTTGTTCCAGAAGCTGAAATGTTGGGTGGTGCCGTGGAGCCACAACGTGCAGAGCTAAGCAAAGACAAGCTGCTTAGGTTCATGCATACCCCAGCCGCCCAACGATATGGGCTAGATAGCTTGGATACTATGGCCCAAGTTCTGGCATATCCAGAGTCCAAAGCCCGACTAACTACCCTAATCAACGCTATTGATCGTGGCCATGTTCCTGCTGATGGCCCCGAGGTTATGAAAGAAACTGCTGCTATCAAGGCATGGTTAGATACCAAAAAGACGAATGTTTCGGCATTAGAGCAAGAACCTGGAACACCAGAAGCTCCCTTTGAGGAAGAGGACGAGGAATAACCTATGAGAACTGCTGAACTACTAAATGCTATGGCTGCTTGGCTGGAAAGTCCTAACAACGAGGCTATGTTGCTAGCCGAGGAAAACGAAGACTGCCTACACGTGGTAGCTGAGTCTTGCGTGCTAGCCGCCCAACTGCTCAAGAAGGCCGCTGAGGAAGTTGATTTCTTGGAGCCAGCCGAACCATCTTTGCTAACGCCACAGACCATTGAAGAGACGGCTGCTCTTGCTACCGCCTTGGATGAGTCTGGTGATCCGCAACTCAAAAAGATGGCATCTGTTCTGGACGAATTGCTTTTGACCATCGCAGCTCCCCCAGGTGCTTTGGCTGATAAGAAAGCCCAAGAACATCAGCGTTTTGTGGATCTGCAAAAGAAGTTTCACGGAGAAGAGATACAGAAGAAGTATCACGATGTTCGTGAAAAATTGCGCGAGCACAACAAGATTAGTGCTACCGAAAAGGCCATTGCTGACAGCGGCATGACCAAGGAATACAGGATTATGGAAGCGCCTCTCAACACGCGCACCTGTCCAGATCACCCAGGCGCCCAAATCGCTCGTGTTGGTGAAAACATGTATCAGTGCGAGTTGGATAAGAAGGTGTATAACTACCAGACTGGATACACCATGAATGACGGCACCAAAGTCCCTGGTGGCGATGTATCGCAGCAGACACAAAACCTCAACGTGCCTTTCCAGAGCCTATTTGACTCACGTGAAGGTCGCCTGGGCGCCAACAGAACATAACAGCCGCCTAATCCGGCCATAATTTGGTATCCATCTGAGAACCAGATGAGCAAAAAGACTTTTGAGAAAGTATACCAACACCCCGATTTTGATGAGCTTGTTGCCAAGCTAACCCTCGACATTCCACCCAAAGACATTCACGATTGGCTGGCCTCCAAATACACCACTGCGAGTGAAGCCAAACTCGTTATCAGCGAAGGCACCCTCAAATCCTTCAAGGATAACTACCTGGACGTGTATACTCTGATCGCAGAGGACATGCGCAAAACCAAGCAATCTTTGGCTACTGGTACGGAAAATCAGCTGGAATTGGCCATCCAAAACAATCCTACCTACAAGAGCAAGATGATGGAACTGGCCAACAAGGAAATTGACGTGCGCCAAATGGTGGCCCATTTGTGCGTGGCCATCGAAACACGTTTGGGGCAGGTTTTCGATGAGATCCAGTCAGACCCACGCAACATCAATACTCGTGTTGAGCGTGTTCTTATCGAGTACGGCGAGCTGTTGGGCGGCCTCTTAGAGAAGTATTACAAGTTCACGGAGAACCCGGCTGATGTCGTTATCCAGCACAACGTCACTCTCCAAGCCATGGATCAGCATATTTCGGTATTTCATGATGTAATCCGAGAAGTTCTGTCCCAGATGGATTTGGAAAGCTCAATGTTATTCATGGAGCTATATCGTGAAAGATTGACCAAGCTAAAAGCACCTGCTACTGACCCTGCCATGAACACTGACATGAAAGTTGCTGAGGCTAAACTTCTCAATGAAACCATCAACAAAAAGCTGAACCTCTAATGTCCAAGCAAGCATACCCCAATTTTGACCAATACATGTATGTGCCTGGCCGCCATGATGTCAAGAAGTGGATGTATGCCCTAAAAGACATTCATTACAAACAGAAAGCTGGCCTTAGCTATAAAGACGCTATACGCCAGGGCACTTCTGGATGGCCCAAAATGGAGGTCTACGACTTCTTGAACTGGCTCAGATTTTACGATGAGGGAGCGCACATGAAATACAAGACCGCACAAGTATGGTATGAGAATGGCCAGCCTGGCTATTTCCTACACATCAAGCCGGATCCAAAGCCAGAGCCTGAACCCATCGTAGATACTAATGCAATCAACGAAGCCAGGGAAGAGGCTGAGAAACAGGAAGAGAAGAAGCGCACTATCGAGAAACAGCGTCAAAAGATCATTGGACGCCTAGACTCCGCTGAAAAGTTGTTGCGCTCGCCCGAAGGCCAGATGTTTGCTGGTGATGAATTAGAGCGGCTGATGGAGGCCATCTACAGTCTCAAAAAGAAAGTGCAGTTGGTCAATAAGCTAAGCGTTTCTACTCGCCTGTATGAAGACATGATAGTACGTGAGGCTAACGTTTTGAGCCGACATGGATTTGTCAAGGCCGCCGATCTCCTATACTCGGTCGCACAAACGCCAGCCGCTTCAGCTGAAGGTGCCACGGGTCAAGGTGATGCTAATACCATGCCGGATGCAGCTCCCCCGCCAGATCCTTCTGGTGCTGGACAGTCTGGAACTATGAGCGGATTACCATCTACCATTCCTGGCACACCCAGCGTGCAGACGCCTGTGGACGGAGACCAAAACTTGGATCATCCTTCTGTGGATAAGCTTATGGGCCAGCCTGATGCGCCTCCAACTGGCGTTGCACAATCCACGCCAGGCCTCATGCCCCAAGACTCACAACCCAAAGGCATCAAAGAGTTCATCGAGAATATGAACGAAGGCAACAAAACAGACGAAACACAAGTGTCTGATGACTTGGAAGTCAACGAGGCAGACGACACATTATTCGTGAGCGAAGCTCAGGCAGCACCAGGCATTCCGCCTGCCGTGTTGGAAGACGTTCCAATGACAACTACGCCTCCTCCTGAGAGAAGGCCACCAGCTTTTATTCCAACAGTGCCCCCCGCCCCACCAGCAGCTCCCGCAGCACCTCCTGCACCAGCAGCCGAGGAACCACTGGAAGTCACGGAAGACGACATCCCTACCTCTACATCAAACGGATTTAGTGCTAAGATGGATAGTGCTTTCGATGATGTTTCTTTGGCTGATATTGTGGCTGAATTGGATGATATTTCCAAGTCATATAAGACCAGAGAACAACCAAGGCGTCTAGGCTGGGTAGATATGGCCCTAGATAGTAAGGGTTTGGCTTCCTTTTTTCCTTCTCTTTCCGAGGCTCAAAATAAAGCCCTCGAAGCTAACAACTACATCTCCACACGTGTTGATGACATTCTTGCCAAGCTCCGTGGCGCACTCGCCAGTCAGGAGGCGGCCGCAGAAACTCCAGCTCCAGAAAGTCCAGAACTAACTGGTGTCAAGGGAAAGCTGAAAAGCGATCAAGAAAAGGAACAACAACGCAAGCAGCAAAGAAAAGAAGAGGCCGCCGGTGGAGCTGAAAAAGCAACTCCACAGGTAGAGATGGGTGAATTGGCTGCTCCTGCCATCGGACCCGCTCCCAGACCATTAGGCTAAGGATGAATGAAACTTCGACAGCTCCTGCAAGAGATGAAAACAGTGCAAGAAGAAATTGGCGCATCCGCTCCTTTCATATGCGGAGGAACGCCCCGCGATAAGTACATGGGGCGTCTGGAAAACATTGCCGATCTTGACATCACTACCGGAGACAAGACAGTAGAGTATCTATCAGAAGAGTTTTTTGTCAAGCTCCGCAAACGCTACAACATCACTCGCAAGACGATGGAAGACGGGCATAGCAGCATTTTTGTTGGCCAGCTCAAAGTGGATTTCTCCTCCAATTTCATGGTGCACAACATCGACTACATTTTGCAGCAGATGGGCATGAGAAATCCGACCAACATGCAACGCGAGATGTTCAGCCGAGACTTCACCTGCAACTCTCTTTTATTGACGATGGATTTGAAACGCATTTTGGATCCCACCAAGCACGGAGCACAGGACATCAAAGATCGCAAAATCAAGACCTGTCTATCGCCAGAGATAACACTGACAGCCAACAGAAACAGGGTAGTGAGAGCCATCTACCTAGCCTGCAAGCTGGACTTCAATTTGGATCAGGCCATTGTGGATTACGTGTCCAAAAACCCACAGACCGTTCAAATCTCTACTCCAAAATCCCTAACAGACAAACTCAATGAAGCCTTCTCCAAGGACGCTGACAAGGCCAGCTATTTGATCTCTAAGATGAACTTGTGGAACTACATCCCTATCACTGAACAAGTATACCCGTACTATGCCAAGAAGCACCTCCCTCCTCAATAAACTGGCTTATTTTCAGGGTGGCGGAGGTGTAAACGAACCGACCCCTGGCCAAAAGAAATACCCTTCCGACAAGGCTATTGTGGTGCAGCCTCGTTTCAAGGAGCCATTCTATAGGAACTATGACTACATGGACTCAGAGGGCGTTGATGGGGAGCCCGTTCATGGCCCTGGCTCAGGCTGGAACCACATGACTGACCACAAAAGCGTTCAGGATTTCTTGGAGT
>Ga0326728_10019659_pt1 | contig 13064 bp, 9 predicted proteins | sample MB3enrmetagenome_FD_207602 | JGI IMG/M metagenome (GOLD analysis project Ga0326728, IMG submission 207602) | Lab enriched peat soil microbial communities from McLean, Ithaca, NY, United States - MB31MN | ecosystem: Environmental > Terrestrial > Soil > Wetlands > Peat | place: USA: New York...
GCGGTCTCGCCATCGATGGTGACGATGGGCAGGGCGCGGAAGTCGGCCCTGTGGGCCGCAGCCTCTTGGTCGAGATGGGCGACCGATCGAGCCTCGGCAAGAACGTGCTCGGGAAAGACGCGCGGCAATTGGTGCTTGCGGATCATCATCTCCACGTCGACGCCAAAATCGTCCTGAGCCCCGAGGATTTCGATAACGCGGCCGATGGGTGGACGCGTGGGCGTGGGCCAGCTGGTGATCTCAACGTCGACGACCAGGCGCTCCGCGCTTCCGGGTTTTGGACGAGAGAATGCCTCGCGACCGAGAACTCGATGCGGTGTGGAAAACTTTCCCACCCTTTCCGTATCCACTGCCGCGGATCCGGAAAGGATGGGGTACGGAGCGGCATCGGGAGGGATCTCCGCGCCGGGAGGGATGACGATGGGTTGCGTCATGCGCTCGTCGAAGGGAATGACGAGGTTTTGATTCTGGCCGCGGCCGGGATCGGCACAGCGAAATGTTCCCACGACGGTTGGGTTTCTACGCTCGAGAACCCTTGCAATCCGGCCCGACATGCGCCCATCGGCTTTGGGCGGGTCAACCTCGACCAGAACCTGGTCGCCCTGCATGGCGCCGCGGATCTCACCAGGCGGGATGAAAATATCGTCAACTTCCGCGGACGACTGCGCGCCCGAGCGGCGATTCGGCCGCACAAAGCCGTAACCGTCGCGGTGCAGATCGAGCTGGCCGACGACGAGTTCACGGCCCGTGCCCGGCCGGGCGGCGACATCGGGAAGGCTCCAGTGCTCACGATCGAGCTGCACAAGCTGGCCGCGGAGAGTGAGGCGAGCCAACTGCTCGAGGAGAAGCCTACGTTCGCGGCCGCCACCAAGGCCCAGTTCGCGGACCAGCTGCTTGTATCCGGCCTTGCGTCCCGCCGTGGCGGCGATGCGCGCCACCAATTCGCGATCGGTCATAAATAAAGGGTAGGCCATCCAGGTCAGATTGACTGGACTGGGAGTGCCTTCGTTGATGCGTCCGATACCCGTCAAGAACAAATCATCTTCACGCTTCCATACGGCGCTATAATCGGCCCAACTATGCAGCGAAAAGCGATCCTTCTCCTCGCGTCGTTGGGTATCGTGCTCCTGTGCTCACCTCCGGGCGCTTGCGCCCAGGATCAACCAAAACCGATCAATCCGAATGATCCCCGGCTGACCTTTTCCTTTGCCATACGGCCCCGTGGCAAGCCCTTTCACTTCAAGGTGAAACTCGACAAAACCGGCAAAATCGCCGGCGTGTCTGTATATAGGGCTGGGGAGACGCGGGCGTTTCAAACGTTGCCGGTCTGCGACAAATTTCCCGACACCGTAGACGATGGCTGGTTGGACGGAGAGCTCGCCCTCCTGATCACACACGCCGACCTGAACTTTGACGGCTTTCAAGACCTCGAACTCTTGTGTAATTACATCCCGCATCTCGACAAGAAGCTGTACTGCGTGTTTCTTTGGAATGCCAAAACCGGCCGATTTATCTATTCAAAAGATCTCTCCGAAATCGCTGCGAATCTTGAAGCACATCCGAAGAACAAAACATTAACTACGCGCGAAGACTGGATGGGCGGTGCATGGGAAGCGAGCACTTATCGCTGGAATGCGGGCAAACTCGAGGCGGTTGAAGGTACTAGTCTGCTCGGCGGCTGGGACGATCCTACTAAACAGAAATGCGGATTTACGTTTACATGCAGCAGGTTGATCAAAGGGAAGATGGTGACTACCTTAGAAAAGCCTGTATGTACCCCGGAAGGGATGGACAGTTTACCGGACTGCCCCGGCCATGAAGCGCCTGGGTCTCCGAAACCACGGTCCGTTCCTGAGCTACAGGGTGTGCCAAACCCGCCGCAAGTGACGAGCACTTCAATCAAGACGGGCGAAAATGGGCAATGGGAAGAGGACACCTACCATTGGAACGGGAGAGAAGAAGAACTGGTCGGGGCCAGAGGAGTCTACGAGGCGAACGACAATTCCGGCTGCAGGCTCGTGTTCCTCTGCTTGAGCATAGTCAACGGCAACAAGCGCATGACCTTAAGTAAACCGATCTGCAGTGGCGACGACGAGCGTCACCTGCCGCAATGCCCTGCTGCTGCATCTCCGACCACGAACTCGCCAGATTGAAGCGATTCAGGGCGGTAATCGATGGGGATTGGTGTAAGGAGTTGGCCGATGCTCCCTTCGCTGCCCTTCGCGATCGGTCATACGCCAAGATTAAGGCAACGCAACGGTGTGGACGCAGGAACCTGCCTTTTGCCGTAGAATGTGGGAGACGGACGTACCTGGGGAAGCGGATGAAGCGTATGGTCCGGCTTTCGGCCGCACGTCGGTTGCTGCGCGCTAGCCAGGGTGCGGCAAGCGAAGTTTTTTATTTTGGGCTCAAGCCATTGGCGTTGCCTCGGCGTCCCCCGTCCTGATCGGACAGAAAAGGAATTTATCTTGAGCGCTATGTGGAAACCAAGTCAGAGCGAGCCAATACGTTCCATGCCTAACCCGGAACCGCCAGCCCCAGTGCACGCGGCGCCGGCCGTGGAGTCTGCCAACCGCGCGGGAGCGCCTGCCGGCGACCAGGCCGTAATCAGCAAGGGCCTGTTCGTGAAGGGGGAGATCTCGGGCACGGAATCGCTGTATATCGACGGCAAGGTGGAAGGGTCGATCAACCTGCCCGGCAACCGCGTGACCGTGGGACGCAACGGCCAGGTGAGCGCGAGCGTAACCGCGCGCGAAGTGGTGGTGATGGGCAAGGTGCGCGGCAACGTGTCGGCATCGGACCGCGTGGATATCCGCGCCGAGGGCGCGTTGAGCGGCGACGTCTCGGCGGCGCGCATCAGCATCGAAGATGGCGCGTTCTTCAAGGGCGGGATCGATATCCGCAAGTCCGATGGCAAGCTGGCGCAGCCGGCCGGCGCGCCGGGGCCGGCGTCTGTGCCGCCCCCGCCGGATGCGCCCAAAGTGCCGGCCCAGGCGTAGATCGCAACTCTGCTGTCTCGCGAGAGCGCCTTTGCTCGGGCAGAGGTGCTTTTGTGTTTTTACGGCGTTTTCGGGAATACTGTGAACTTTTGAGAGCCGTGCATGTGGATTTCTCTTGATCAAGAATCCACTCAGCATTTGCGGCTTCGGTCTGCACCATTTCCGAAAACGCTAGAGCGAGGTGTATGGAGCGAGAAGGCGCTTTGGCGGCCGCATGCGGAGCGACCTTCAGCCCAGGCCCAGGCGGCGCAGGACGACGCGCGGCAATGCGGAGCCTGATCTCTCCAGAGTCCACCCGGCGATGAGGGTCCATGCGGTCGCGCCGGCGAGGAGAATCGCCGCATCGGTCCAAGAACGCGCGTGATGCAGTGCGGTCACGGCCGGCAGATGGCGCGCGAGAACGGCGAGCCCCCAGGCAAGCAGCCATGCGCTGGCGCCGCCGGCGAATGCGGCCAGCAGGCAGCGGCCCATCTCCGCGTAATCCAGGCTGGCGAGCGAAACCATGCGCCGCTGGTGCAGGAGCACGGCGATGGTGAGGGTCTGGAGGGCGATGCCCAGGTCGGAGGCAAGCGCCAGACCCGATGCGCCGCGCCAGTGGTAGAGCGAGTTATAGATAGGCAGCGAGACCAGGGTGACGATGGTGCTGGCAACCATGGGCGCAAAGGTGTTTCCCGCGGCGTAGAAGGCGCGCGCGTAAATGGCCTGCGCCGCCCAGAGAAACATGGAGACCGAGAAGATGGCGAAGTAAAGGCTGCACTCACGGGCATCGGCGGCGGAGAAGCGCCCGCCGGTAAAGACGAGATCGATGGCCGGCCGGCCCAGCGCCACCATGCCGGAGGCGGCAAGCAAACCGAGCGCGGCCACGCGCGAGACGGAGTCGGCGACACTGGTGGCGAACTCGTAGCGGCGGTCGCGCATCCACAGGCTGGCGAAGAACGGCATAGACGCTGCGCCCGCGGCCTGGGCCAGCATGGCCATGGGCGCCGAGAAGAGCTGCTTGGCATAGCTCATCAGCGAGACCGCGCCGCTGGTGGTAGAGGCAAAATAGGTGATGATCCAGCCGTCGGCGGTGACCAGCGACACGCCGGCCATTAACGGAAGAGACAGCCGCACCCACTCGCGCAGACCGGCGTCGTGCCAATCGAGAATGAAGCGGTAGCGCGTACCAGCGCGATGCGCAAAGAGCCAGTTAAGCAGGAACGGTCCGAGGATGGCTCCCGCCACATAGCCCAAAGCCAGCGAGGAGACGCCCAAGCGCTTGACCAGCAGCAGGCCGCCGACGATGGGGCCGAGACCGTAGATCAGCGGCGCCACGGCCTGCACACTGAATTGCTTGCGCACCAACAGCACCGAGCTGAACACGCCGCCGGCGAGAAAACACAACTGCGCGGGCAGCAGAATGCGGGTGAGCATCACGCACAAGGCGGTCTTCTGCGCGTCGAAGCCGTGGACCAAGGGGTGAACGCACCACGGCGCGAAGATTTCGACCAGCAGGATGGCCGCGCCCAGCACCAGGTACATGGTGGAGAGGATGACGGAGAGCGAGCGGTCGCCTTCGGCCTCGCGGCCCTCCTCGCGATAGCGCGTCAGGATGGTGACGAAGGTGATGGAGGCCGCGCCGCCAACGAGAAAGTACGAGATCATGTCGGGCAGCACGAAGGCCGCGTTGAAGGCGTCGGCCTGAGCGCCGCGGCCGAAGAGCCAGACGATGTATTTGACGCGCGCCAGTCCGATGATGCGCGAGAGAAACGTGGACACCATGAGGATCACGGTGGCCGAAAAGACGCTGTGCGCGTGCGTGGGATGAAGAGCGCCGAGAAAGCGCGCCCACCTCGAGCGCGTGCTGAGCGATGGCGGCGCGGGGGGCTGGGTTTCCACTCCATCGACAAGGAGCTGTCGCTGGGGGCCCGGATTGGGGGGCGTGCTTGCCACTCTAAAACAATTTTATAAGGGTGGCTGCGGCGCGGGAGTCAATTTGCAGCGGCGCGTATGCTGTTTCCATGAGGCTTTTTTCTGGTTTTGGACTAGCTCTGTCGATGGCAACGATGGCCGCGGGCCAGGCGATTCATGGGCGCGGCGCAATCACGCTGCCGGCTCCTCCGGACGCCGAGGTCATTCCTGTGACGGACGATTTCTTCGGCGCCAAGGTGGTGGACAACTACCGCTGGCTGGAAAACGCCAACAGCCCCGAGACCAAGGCCTTCATCGACGCCGAGAACGCCTACACGGCGCGCTACATGGAGCAGGCGCGCATCCGGCCGCAGATTGCCGGCGATCTCGACCAACTGGAGCACGTGACTACCTGGACCGTGCCCATCGCGCGCGGCAACGATTTGTTTTTCCAGAAGCTACTGGCCGGCGAGGACCAGACCTCGATCTACGTGCGCCACGGCTGGACAGAGAAGGACAAGCGGCTCATCGATCCGGCCCAGTTCAGTCGCGATCCCAACACGTCGGTGAACCTGGACGACGTGTCGCGCGACGCAGCCCTGGTGGCGTACGAGGTGCGCGAGGGCGGCTCGGACGAAACCACGGTGCACGTGTTCAACGTGAAGACGGGAAAGACGCTGCAGGATGTGCTGCCGAGCGCCAATTACCTTTCGGTGTGTTTCACTCCCGACGGGCGCGGCCTCTACTACGCGCGCATGGACGCGAAGGGCACGCTTCTCTACGAACACACGTTCGGCGAGCGCGTTTCCCACGACACGCTGCTCTTCGGCCACGAGTTTCGCGGCGAAGAGCTGGGCCCGAGCGACCTGATTCAAGCCTATGTGACCGACGACGCGCGCTACCTGGTGGTGGAGATCGACCGGGGCGTGCCGGCCAAGCGCGTGGACATTGTGTCTCGCGATTTGACCAAGCCGGATTCCTTCTTCGATGTGCTGGTCTGGGGACTGGAATCGCGGTTCTCGGCGATTTACGCCAAGGGCGCATGGTACGTGAAGACTGATTACAAAGCGCCCAACGGACGGATTCTCAAGGCCGATCCCGGCATCCTGCCCGATGTGTGGACCACGGTCGTCCCTGAAGGCAAAAACGCGATCGACGAGTTCAACATCGTAGGCAACAAGATCTATGTGAAGCGGCTCGACGACGTGAAGACAGAAACCTCCGTCTACACGCTGGACGGCAAAGCGGCCGGTATCGTGAATTACGACGGCATCGGCTCGGCGACCGTGGTCCAAGGCCGCAGCACGGACCGTTACGGTTTTTATAGCTTCGAGTCCTTCATCGCGCCGCCCACCATCTATCGGCTCGACACGCTGACCAGCAAGACCGAAGTCTTTGCCCAGCCCAAAGTTCCGTTCGACACCAGCCAATACGAGCTGAAGCAGGTCTTTTACACATCGAAGGACGGCACGCGCGTGCCCATGTTCATTGCGGGCAAGAAAGGGTTGAAGCAGGACGGAACGGAGCGGCTGCTGATGACCGGTTACGGGGGATTCGACATCAGCGAGCTGCCGGAGTGGAAGCCTGTCTATGCCGAGTGGATGGAAGAGGGCGGCTGGTTTGCGCTGCCCAACCTGCGCGGAGGCAACGAGTACGGCGAGCGCTGGCACGAGCAGGCGATGTTCGAAAAGAAGCAGAATGTTTTCGACGACTGGTTTGCGGCGGCCGAGTACCTGATCGCCAACAAGTACACGTCGACTGCGCATTTCGCCATCATGGGCCGGTCGAATGGAGGGCTGCTGATGGGCGCGTCCATCACCCAGCGGCCGGATTTGTTCGCGGCGGTGGAGTGCGGTTATCCGTTGCTCGACATGTTGCGCTATCAGAAGTTCGAGGAGGGACGGCTCTGGACGACGGAGTACGGATCGGCGGAGAACGAGAAGCAGTTTGCGTATCTCGTCAAGTATTCGCCGTACCAGAACGTGAAGAAGGGCACGGCCTACCCGGCGGTGTTCTTCTTTACCGGGGCCAGCGACACGCGCGTGGATCCCTTGCACGCGCGCAAGATGACGGCGCTCCTGCAAGCCGATTCGTCGAGCGGACGGCCGATTCTGCTGCACTATAGTGTCGCCGGCGGGCACTCGTCCGGGGTCAGCGTGGGCCAGGAGATCGAGGACGGAACCGACCAGCTCACGTTTCTCTGGACCGAAACGGGACAACCTGCCAAACAGAAGTAATCGCCACCGGCCTGGTTCGCGGTGACGAGTGTCCAAAGACGGGTGTCCATGCGTAACCTCACGCATTGAGCAACTCCTCCGATAAGAAAGATATGGAATTCACGGCAATGCCTGTCGCGGCCGCCGGTCCGGTTTTCCCGCGTGTTTGATTAGGGAGAACCGTGTGGGCAGTGCGTGCGCGCATGCTGCATCTCACCCAGAGAAAGTAGGGGTGTGCATTTTGATTCTGGCGGCGGGCCAAAGGGGATTTCACGGGCCCTGGAGCGGACGATGGCACAAGTAGAATTCGCGATCAGCAAAGTCGAGCGGCAGGAAGAGGACGCGAGACTCGAAGCCTTAGCCTCAACCGGAATTCTCGACACCGCGCCGGAGGCGAGCTTTGATGCTATTACCCGCCTGGCGGCCGAGTATTTCAAAGCCGACACCGTCTTGCTGGGTTTTGGCGACGAGAGCCGGGTGTGGATCAAGTCGCATTGGGGTGAGCCGGTTCAGGAGCTGCCGCGGAAGCATTCGATCTTTGAGCGGGTGCTGGCCGAGGGCGGTCCGATCGTGATTCTGGATATCAACGACGATCCCGAATTCCAGGAGTGGCGCCTGCCCTTGCGCCGGATTGAGGCGCAATCGTTCGCCAGCGCCCCCGTGCGCTCTTCCGATGGCAAGATCTTGGGTGTGCTCACCATCTATTCGAGCCAGCCGCGTCGGCCCATGGCGGTCACCGAGTTGCGTATGCTGGAGAGCATCGCCGATTTTGCGGCCAGCCAGCTGGAGTTGCGCAGGCTGCGCAAGAGTTTTAATGGACACCGCGTGCGCCACGAGCGCCGCGATGAGGTGGTGACCGGAATCTGGCCGCGCAAGTCCGACCTGCGGCAGGCGCTCGAGAAAAAGCAGTTTGTGATGTATTACCAGCCCGAGGTCGAACTGGCTACGCGGCGCATCGTTGGTCTGGAGGCGCTGATTCGCTGGGCGCATCCGGATCGCGGTCTGATTCCGCCCATGGACTTCATTCCGCTCGCCGAGGAGTCCGGTCTCATCCTGCCCATCGGCGACTGGGGAATGTCAGAGGCCTGCCAGCAAATCCAGCGGTGGCGCGCCGAAGATCCCGACCAGCCGGCGCCGCGCGTGTGCGTGAATCTTTCGGCCCGGCAGTTCGCGCGTCAGGGGCTTTCCGATCATGTGGAAGCGCTGTTGCGCCGTTCCGGCGTTTCCAGCCAGCAGCTTGGCCTGGAGATGACCGAGTCCAGCTTGATTGCCGATCCCGGCATGGCGTTGGAAGTGCTCAGTAGTTTGCGCCGGCTGGGAGTTTCGCTGTTGATGGACGACTTTGGCACCGGATACAGCTCGTTGAACCAACTGCACACGCTGCCCTTCGATGTGCTCAAGATCGACCGCTCGTTTGTCATGCGCATGACCGAGGGCGAGCAGCCCTTGCAGATCGTGCGCACCATCGTGGAGCTGGCGCGCGTCATGGGCATGGACGTGGTGGCGGAAGGCATCGAGACCCAGGAGCAGCACGTGCTGCTGCGGCAACTCGGCTGCCGCTTCGGACAGGGATTTCTGTTCTCGCGGCCCGTGGCGGCCAGTGTCGTAAGCGCGATGCTGCACCTGCCGGGACGAATCCTGCCGGATCCAGAAGCGCCTCGAGCCGTCCCAAACTAAGGCATTTTCCGGATGGCTCAAGAGTCGCCCAAAGGCAGGCATCGGCATTTTCTTCCACCCCACAGACTAAGACCCGTCTGTGGGGACCCCGGTTGAGGAAGATGCCCACAGTCGTTCCAGACGGCACCCTATACCAATCCGGAAAATGCGATAGGGCCTGTCCGCACTGTTGGTGGCGGCGGGATTCCCCGATTGCAATTTGGGAATCGCGCGTGGCTGTGTCCGAATTAGGACGACGCGAAGCTGTTGATTGGAACATTCTCACACTTCCCGCTCCCAGTCGCGCTATTCTCCATCCCATGCAGCAACCCGCTCCAACGCAGCCCTCCCCCACTCCTTCCAGTTTTGCGGGACTGCTGGCCTCGCTTGCCTCGCCCCCGCCTCAGGCCGCAGAGGACGATCCCCTGTGGAGCACGAGCGACCTGGGCGAGGACGTGATCTCGCTCAGCTACGAGCGCGCCCTGCGTGCCCATGCGCGCTACCGGCCGGCAGATCGCCTTGTTGATCGCGATATGGACCGCGGCGATGGATTGCCTGCACCGCCGGTGGGCTCGGGAGTCGATGCGGGAGCCGATGCGGCGATCGAAACCGCGGCCGCAGGCGCAACCGATGCCGCAGTGGCAGCGCCGTCGTTGCCAGCGGATCTTGCGCCGGACCGCGATCTGCGCTCGGCAAGCGTGACGATTCGCCTGAGCAAAGCCGAGTGCGTGCGGTTACGTGAGCGGGCCGCGGAAGCGGGATTGACGGTCTCGGCGTATCTGCGCTCCTGCGTGCTCGAAGCCGAAACGCTGCGCGCCGAGGTCAAGCAGGCGCTGGCGGAACTGAAGACAGGGGCCAGGGGAACAAGCCAACCAGGCAGCGAAGCTGCCGGAAGCGCCGGCGGGGAACAAGCCGCCCCGGCAGGGAAAAAGAAACCGGGGTGGCGAAGGTTCTTTGGCTGGATTGCGGCGACCACAGGGTGCGGACGATGAACGGGCCTGCGGCGGAGCTGAATCGCTCAACGCTCACCGGCGTCCATAGCTTCAACCAGCGTTCGCGAACCATGGTTTTCTCGCCTGCCGGCGCCAATTCCCACGGCGCGCAGTGTGACTGCGAACTGGACAGCGATGGGAATGAGCATGATCTTGGCCATCTCTCCGGCGTAGATGAAGGAATCATCCCCGGCCACGGTTCCCAATGCAGCGCCCTGCTGCGCGGCCATCAGATATTGCGTCAGCATGACAGAAGTGGAAACCAGCCACAAAGGCATCGTCGCCCACCAGCGGCGTGAAAGGGCGATGCAATACGAAGGGAAGATCAACAGGAGCAGTGTATACCGAAGCCAGATCATCGCTCGATGCGCCTCCGCGCGCGATACATCCAGCCTGAACCATTGCCTCTAAGGAAAACATATAGAAACCCTCTAACAAACATAAGGGCGCGGCCCGTGGAACGCCGCGCCGCATCGTTTCGCATATTGGGCAACCAGTTTCGCAGCGACCGCTTGCGCCCTGGCTCCCTTGTTCCCTCGGTCCCTGCCCGGGCCCCCGGCGGCTCCGCCGCTGGGGTGGCTTGGTCCCAGTTTCATTCCACTTCAAGCACGAGACATTTGAGATATTCCGTCTCCGGCAGGTTGAGGACGACGGGATGGTCTAGCGCTGCGCCACGGCGCTCGAGGAGGCGCACGCGGCGCGTGGCATCGGCGGCAGCCGCGGCCACGGCGGATTCGAGATCCACCCAGCCCACATGATGCGAGCAGGAGCAGGTGACGAGCAGGCCGCCGGGAGCGAGCATCTTGATGGCGCGCAGGTTCAGCTCCTTGTAGCCGCGCAGAGCGCCCTCGACGGCGCGCTTCGATTTGGCGAAGGCCGGCGGATCGAGAACGATGGCGTCGAATCTCTGGCCGGCGTGCGACCAATCGCGCAGGATTTCGAAGGCGTCGGCCTCAATCCAGTCGACTTCGCCCCAGCCGACTTCGGTATCGCCCTGAGCGCGATTTGCCTGGAGATTGCGCTCCGCCACTTCCAGCGATGCTCTCGATGCGTCAACGCCCGTGACCTGGCGGCACACCTGGGCGAGATGCAGGGCGAATCCGCCCTGGTAGCAGCAGACGTCGAGTGCGCGGCCAACTACTCCCAGGCGCCGCGCCCACTCCCGCGCGGCCGCGTAGTTCGAGCGCTGATCGAGAAACGCGCCGGTCTTCTGGCCGGCGTTGGCGTCGTAGTGAAAGACAAGGCCGTTCAGATGAAACTCGGTGGCCGCGACGGGTCGAACTGCATCGGCGAGCCATAAGGCATCTGGGCTGGGCGCGGGCAAGCCTTCGATCTCGCGGATGCGCGGATCGGGGCGCTCAAAAATCGCCGCGGGCGCGAGTTCTTCGCGCAGGACGCGCACGCAGGCCTCACTCACAGCTGCGTGGAGCAGGCCTTTGGTCAGGCGCTGCACGACGACCAGTTCGCCATACTTGTCAACAACCAGTCCGGGCAGTTCGTCGGCCTCGCTGAAGCACAGGCGGCAGGCGTCGTTCGCCGCGTCGAGCAGCGGCTTGCGGCGCGCGATGGCCGCGCGCAGGCGCGACGCAAGCAGCTTGAGCCATTCGGCTTCGTCGAGGGCCTCGCGCGAGACCAGGCGCAATGCAATTTGCGATTGAGGACTGGAAAGCGCGGTGCCGAGAAAAATGCCTCGCCGGTCGGCAACCGGAACTAATTCTCCTGATTTTGGAGGAGTGATCGTAACCACGTCTGACGCGTAGACCCACAGATGGCCGCTGCGCAGACGGTCTGCGGCGCGGCGGCTTACGATGGCGCCGGCGATCTCAGGGGCGGCGATGGGGCGCGAAGGGGCGCGGGTCGATGGCGAGGATTGCCCACGCGCGGATACACTGCGAGAGGATGCGGCGCGCGGGGCAACGTCGGCGGCAACGGATGCCGATGCTTTGGCGCGGCGCTTGCGCGGCTCGGCGGCGGTCTCAGATTTGCGTGGCTTTACCATTGGCCTCCCTCCCAAGGTTAACCGCCCGGGGTGGGAGGCCAAAGGACCGCAGTGCTATTTCTCCTGCAACGACTGCAGATAACGGTTCAGATTGCTGATTCTCAGCGCTCTCATGTTGGGTTCGTTCGCGGCCATGTCCATCGACTCCAGCATCGGGCCCCACACCGGCATCTCCGCCGTGCCGTGCGATGGATTCGCGGCGCCAAACTCAAGTACCGAAACAATATGCTTCGAGGGGAACTTCCCGCCGTGGTTCCGGCTCAAGGCGACCAGGTTGGTGGGCTGCTTCTTCAGCGCCGAGGCCACTGGGCCATTCCCTTTGCCGTCCACGCCGTGGCAAGGGGCGCAATAGTTCACGTACATCTGTTTGCCGTTGTTCGCCGGCGCCTTCGTCACCGGGATGACGACTATCTTCTTTGCCGTCGACTGATTGGCGTATCCGACGCCCACAACGGCTGCCGCGGCTAAAGTGGCTAAAATGAGGATTCTTGCCATGTTTTCCTCCGCTTGCATCTCTGGAGAGAGACATTACGCGCCTTTTGTTGCATGAAGAGATGTGATGAATAGCACATCGATGGGGGACTTAAATCACCTTGGGAATGCCCAGGGAAGCGATTCCGGGGCCGACTGGAGCCCATTGCGGGCCACAAGCGCCCAAAGTGCGGAGTTCCCGCAATGCGGCGGACACTTTCACGCCCCAGGAACGCAAGCGGCCTATAATGAAGCATGGCGACCGCCCGCCACACCGCGTCCCTCGAAGCTGAAAGCGCCACCGTGACCGAAACGGGAGCGGCGGGGACTGCGAGCCCGAAGGCGCTGCTTGTCCGCAAGGATCCGCGGCCCATCGAAGAGCGTCTTGAGGCCCTCCTTCGCCAGGTGAAGGCCAACCGCCCCAATGAAGACATCTCGTTGATTCGAAAGGCGTGGGAGTTCTGCGTGAGCCACCACGCGGGGCAGACGCGCGCCTCCGGCGAGCCTTACATCGTGCACCCGCTCGAAGTGGCCGAAGTGCTGGCGGAGATGAAGCTGGACGCGACAGCCATCGCCGCCGCCCTGCTGCACGACGCCGTCGAAGACACACCGGCAACTAGCGAAGAGATTGACCAGCGCTTCGGCGTTCAGGTGGCGCACATTGTCGAGGGCGTGACCAAGATCGACAAGATCCAGTTCGCCAACCGCGAGGATCGCCAGGCCGAGAACGTGCGCAAGATGCTGCTGGCCATGGTGAGCGATGTGCGCGTGGTCCTGATCAAGCTGGCCGACCGGCTGCACAACATGCGCACCCTGGAACACCTGCAACCGGACCGGCAGG
>Ga0326728_10019660_pt1 | contig 13064 bp, 11 predicted proteins | sample MB3enrmetagenome_FD_207602 | JGI IMG/M metagenome (GOLD analysis project Ga0326728, IMG submission 207602) | Lab enriched peat soil microbial communities from McLean, Ithaca, NY, United States - MB31MN | ecosystem: Environmental > Terrestrial > Soil > Wetlands > Peat | place: USA: New York...
GTATTATCGAGAACAAGCCACTGGGATACCGTCCAAAGATCATAATTCGGCTTGCTCGGAACTTTTGGGAGCCATCAATGAAATTCTCAACTTTGCAAAGCCAATCTAATGCGGGGTACCGGGTGTACCATTCATCGCGGCCCCACGCGCGGAGTGGGATATACGAGAACAGCGGGTGGTATCATGGCGGCCCATGCGAGAGCACCTAATCAATCCAGTTTGGAAGCTAATTGCAGCAAATGAGATTGAAGTTGCAGTGAAGCTCGCTCGTGGGTTCGAGGACGAACGGACTGTGATGCGACTCCAGACGATTCTCCAGACTCGAACGTCATCCCTCTATGTTCTTAGTCCAATTGAATTGCAGGTTGTACGGGTATCCGCCGCAACGGCGTATCTGCTGGGCGAGGGAAGGAAGTTAGAACGATTCTATCCACCGAAATTCACATGGCACCACACGCTCACACTCCATGCGGCTGCCCACAACTTGATCGCCGCATACCAAGTACAGTTAAATGCCGCAGCATTTCGATCAGCAGCTTCCGTCGCATCCGTTCGTGTAACCAATTCGGTGGATGGACCATGCGAAGTCTGCAAGCTCGCTGCGGAAGGTGAATACAGCCCAAGAGAAGCACCCTCAGTTCCCGTGACGGGCTGCACTAACGATAAAGATGGATGTCGATGTGCGCTCATCATTGCAAGGATTCAGAACCATCTTAAGTAGTTGAGTTGGACTTCCGCCGGCTGACCCGCCTTCTTCGGCGCGAACCCCGCCCCTAACCCCTGTCGCAACAACATCCCGCCCCTGCCGTGCCTCACTCGATTTACAATCACTTCGGCTGCCAAACTCCGCCCAGCCGGAAAGCTGTCACCCCTATGCCCGACTACACTCCGTATCTCATCGCCGTCGCCATCGTCCTGCTCTACATCCTCAACTCCATCAAGGTCCTGAAGGAGTACGAGCGCGCCGTCGTCTTCCGGCTTGGCCGCGTGCGCCACGACGCCTCCGGCCCCGGCATCATCCTGGTCTTCCGCCCCGTCGACCAGATCGTCCGCGTCAGCCTGCGCCAGGAGGCCATGGAGGTCCCCTCGCAGGACATCATCACCCGCGACAACGTCACCTTGAAGGTGAACGCCGTCATCACCATGCGCGTGGTCGATCCGGTGAAGTCGGTCATCGAGGTGTCGAACTACGTCTACCAGACATCGCAGTTCGCGCAGACCACGCTGCGCTCCGTCCTCGGCGAAGTGGACCTCGACCAGGTCCTCTCCCACCGCGACCAACTCAACCAGCGCATCCAGTCCATCATCGACGGCCACACCTCGCCCTACGGCCTCAAGGTCGTCGCCGTCGAAGTCAAGCAGGTCGACATGCCGGAGAACATGCTGCGCGCCATGGCCAAGCAGGCCGAGGCCGAGCGCGAGCGCCGCGCCAAGATCATCCACGCCGAGGGTGAGTTCAACGCCGCAGCCAAGCTGGTTGACGCCGCAGCCCTCATGGCCACGCAACCCATGACTCTGCAACTGCGCTACCTGCAGACCCTCACCGAGATCGGCGTCGAGAAGAACACCACCATCGTCTTCCCCCTACCCATGGAGTTGATTAACATGTTCAATAAGACCGTTGGCGCACCGGCCATCCCCGCGCCAGCCGCGCTCGATGCCAAGCCAAAGGAGTAAAGGGTGACACAGCGTCTTTTCGACGACGAGGACAGCCCGCCCAGTCGTAGCTACACCCGTGATCCGGACCGTATCGATCCCGGCGGCGGCGCGGAGCGCGAGATCTCGCTCGGCGCTCCGGCCATCCTCGGAATCTTCTTCGCGCTCGCGCTCATCTGCGCCTGCTTCTTCGGCTTCGGCTACACCATGGGCCGCAAGTCCGCCCAGGCCGCCAATGCCGACACCACAGCTGCTACCGCGTCCGATGCTACCTTAAGCAATGGCTCCACCAAGCCCGCTGCGGGAAGCCTTGCCGGCCAGCCCGCCGAGTCCACCGAGCCCGCTGCGCAGCCCGCGGCCGATAACTCCACCGCGCCCGCCGCGCAACCGGATGCCGCACAGGCTGCACCCACTCCTGCTCCCACGCCCGCCACGCAAAAGAACGTCGCAACCCCAGCCGACGGCATGATTGTTGGCGATAAGCCGCCTCAGCCCGCACCCGCTGCAACTAGCAAGCCCTCAACCAACAACCAGCAACCGGCAGCCACTCCAGCCGGAACCATCATGGTGCAGATCGCCGCCGTCTCCAGCCAGGATGTCGCCGACATCCTCACCTCATCGCTACAGAAAAAAGGTTACAGCGTCAGTGTCCGCCACGAGCCGCAAGACAAGCTCCTGCACGTTCAGATCGGCCCCTTCGCCACCCGCCAGGAAGCCGTAGCCATGCAACAGCGCGTCCTGGCCGACGGCTTCAACGCTATCGTGAAGTAGGTTGTTGCAGGTTGCCAGTTACAGGTTGCCAGTTTTGCGAAAGCGTCGAGTAGAAAGCTAACTTACAATTAACAACCTGCAACCTGCAACTCATATCGGCCGCATCTCCACCGGCAGCGCCGCTGCAATCGCCGCCCGCGCCGCCTGCATCAGGTCATCCCGCGTCGAGAAACCAGCCGGATCGATCGCCCTCAGCACCTGCACCTTTGCCACTCCCGGCGTCACCGCCGCGCTGTGCTTGCGCATCATCTTCTCCGTGCCCGAAATTGCGATCGGCACAATCGGCGCGCCCGTCTCCATCGCCATGAAGAAGGGGCCGCGCTTGAACGCCGCCAGTCTCCCGTCTTCGGAGCGCGTCCCCTCAGCAAAGAACAGGACGTGCAACCCGCTGCGCAGCGCCGCCTCCGCAGCGGCAATGCTCGCCTGTGCCGCCTCGCGCCGCTGGCCCCGCTCCACCGGAACATATTTGCCCAGCCGCATCGCCGTCCCCAGCAGCGGAATCCGCATCAACCCCTTCTTCAGCAGCACCGAGCACTGGCCCGGAAGCACCGGCAGCAGCACCGGCGGGTCCAGGTTCGACACATGGTTGGACAGAAAGATGCAACTCACCCCTGTTGGCACATTCTCCAGGCCCGTCACCTGCACGCGAATCCCGCCCGCGCGCAGCCCCAGCGGCACGATCCCCCGCACCACCACGCGGTACAGCAGTTTGATGTTGCCCACCACCATCGAGTAAGGAATCCCGATGATTCCCGCCAGCGTCCCCAGCGTCACGTACACGAACACCATCTTGAAGGTCACAAACATCTACTTTGAAGGATACCGTACCAGCCCAGATGAATCGTCTATTTGGCTGGGATCCGGACAAAGCACAAATTCCGAGGCTTATTCCGGTTGGGGGGTTCCCCAAAGGCTGGTGTGTGGGCTGCATCCGGGCCCGCAGGATCACAGTCTCCTTCAATCGAATAGGCGACGCGCGTCGTTCCGTCCGCCAATCGTTGTTCGGCCAGCAATTGCAGAATGGAGTTCGTCTCGGGTATGAGGAAACTGCGCCGTGAACGTGTCTTCAGATCAAAGAGTGTCAACTTCTGGAACGGCGGTTCATCTTGCGCTAGTCGCCGTGGTTCGTATAGGACGAGAAAATCGTGGTTCCGGTCCAGAATGTAATCTCGCGCGCCACCGCAGCCGCTGACTAGCTGTTTCCAATCCCCTTGCTTCGAAGCGATTGTAAGTGAGTTGCACTGGCGGCCTGCACCGGGGCCGGAGATCAGTTGGTACTGTCCATCTGCCGTTCCTTCCACCTCAGCATCATCTGTTTCGGCGTTCCCATCGCTCCTCAGCATCTGATACCTGCGCTGCATATCCTGTTGAATCTCGTTTGGCACATCCTGTGCCCGCAAAGTGGTCGCCTCAGCCCCCTGCCAACGCATCACATCTCCGTCGGCTAGATGCAGATTAAAACCCAAATTCCAGGGATTAAAGGCGTAGACTGCATCGCCGTTCCAGGCCAACACAACAAGTGGCTCGCAATACTTCGCGGGCAACTCCTCGGCAGTTCGAATCAGTTGGCCTGTACTCAGGTCGTAGTTCCATCCCACGCAGCTTTGCTCACCACCCACCGCAAAGGAATCTTGCGTGATGAACGCTGCGTGCGTGCCATCCTGCGAGAATGCGATCGTGTTAATCCAGTGCAATCCCGGATTGTCTCCCGGTAATACGAACTTCGCCCGCGCCCCACTGCTCATCGGCCGCAACTCAAGCACATCCGGCTGCAACTTGAATGTTTCGTCCGGCAATGCAATGGTGCAATCGACCGCGCAACCCGGAATGGGAAGCGACCTCGGATCACGGTGCCAGCCCACCGGCAGCTCCCTAAGGAATTCCTGTGAACTCAAATACCCTGCCTCGGAGGCCCGAACCTCGAACCCTCCTTGAGGAAGCAACGGTAGTGTATAGCTGCCATCGGAGTCCGTCCTCACCGAGCCCTCGATCGAGGGAGGGTTGAGTGCCACAGTGCTGCCCATGCTTGGAAATCCGTCGCCGCGCCCTTGGTAGCTCACCAGTGCACCGGCCAGCGGATGCCCATCGACCGCATCCGTTACTCGACCCGAAATTGGCGCATACACTGTTGGCGGGCACTTGGAAGCACACGGCGATTGGCCGAAGCTGACACCCAGGTCGAAGAGTAAACAAACAACACAGAAGGCCCGTAGCTGATTCACGCGCCGAGTATAGCACCGAAAAAGGCTAGGATCGCTCCCAGCCTCTCTTCACATCCAATCCTCGTTCCTCGAACCATGTCTTCGCAGCCGTCATCCATCTGTGATACCTTCGTTGCACCCGCCCGGGCATGAGCGGACACCCCACATTGAAGATTTCAGCAGAAGGCCACCGAGGCTCACAGCCCCATGGCTCTTACAGCATCTGGGCCTGGACTCCCATCCATATCTACGCAATAGATCATGAAAGTGAGGAACGCAAAATGAAAGTGAGACAGATTCTACTGGTAGCGTTATTGGCGGCATGTGCAGGCTGCAACAACTCCGCACCTGTAACCCCGCCCGATACCAGCGCGCAGGACCAAACCGACATCAAGGCGCTGGAGGATGGCTTTGCGGCGGCATTCAAGGCCAAGGACGTCAACGCCATCATGGCGTATTACGTGCCCGACCAAACCATGATCGCCTTCGACATGATCGCTCCGCTGCAGTACGCAGGCGCGGATGCCTACCGCAAGGACTGGCAGGATACCTTCGCCATGTATCCCGGCCCGGTAGACTTCAGCATCTCAAATCTTGACATCACGACGGGAGGTAATGTCGCATTCAGTCATAGCATCCAACACGGATACTTGACCGACAAGAAGGGCAAGAAGGTGGAGATGACGGTGCGGGTCACCGACGGGTACAAGAAGATCAATGGACACTGGCTCATCGCTCACGAGCATGCGTCCATCCCCGTGGACCCGGCCACCATGAAAGGCGTTCCAAACGCGAAGTAATCCTGAAATACAAGAGAGGCTGGGATCGCTCCCAGCCTCTCTTCGCATTTTATTAATTCCTCGAACCTCGAACCGTTTGCCATTCACGCGCGTGAGCGCGTCGAGAACGGCACGAAGTGCCCTCGAACCTCGGCTACGCTTTGGTCTTCGCCTCTTCCTCAGCTTCCGCAGCAGCCTCGGCTTCTGCCGCCGCTGCTGCCTCCTTCGCGGCCTTCTCCGCCTTGCGCGCCTGAATCGAGTTCTGTCCAAGCTCGTCGGCCAGCTTCTCCGTGGTGAACGACTCAATCACATCGCCCACGCGGATGTCCTTGAAGCCGGCCAGGTCGATGCCGCACTCCACGCCTTGGCGCACCTCGCTCACGTCGTCCTTGAATCGCTTCAGCGACGCGATCTTGCCGCGCCAAACCTCTTCGCCCTCGCGCAGCACGCGCACCTGCGCCATCCGTGTTATCACGCCATCGGTCACGCGGCAGCCCGCGATCTGCCCGACCTTGGTGATTTTGAAGACATTCGTCACCTCGGCCTTGCCTGCGTAGTTCTCCTTGAACACCGGGTCCAGCAGCCCATACATTGCCTTTTCGATCTCGTCGCGCAGCTCGTAGATGATGGAGTGCAGCCGGATCTCCACGCTCTCCCGCTCGGCCACCTCGCTCGATTTGCGGTCGGGCCGCACATTGAACCCGATGATGACCGCGTTCGAGGCCGACGCCAGCAGCACGTCCGACTCGGTGATGGCACCCACGCCGGAGTGCAGCACGCGTACCCGCACCTTCTCCGTCGACATGCGTTGCAGGTCTTCTGCGATCACCTCCACCGATCCCTGCACGTCGCCCTTCACGATGAGGTTGAGGTCCTTCATGCCGGCGTGCTTGATCTGCTCCGCCAGTCCTTCCAGCGAGACGCGCGAGCTCTTGGCCAACTGTGCCTCGCGCTCCTTCATCTTGCGGTACTGGGCAATGCCCTTGGCCTTGTCGCGGTCCGCCATCACCAGGAACGTGTCGCCCGCGTCCGGCATGCCTTCCAGTCCCAGAATCTCAACCGGCGTCGCGGGCCCAGCTTCGGTGATCGGCCGTCCGCGGTCGTCGAACAGGGCGCGGATCTTGCCGAACGTATTGCCCACAATGTAACTGTCGCCGGTGTGCAGCGTTCCGTTCTGGATCAGCACCGACGCAACCGCGCCGCGTCCACGGTCCAGCTTGGCCTCGATTACCGTACCCACCGCCGGACGGTCCGGCGTCGCCTTCAGGTTGGCCAGATCGGCCACCAGGCAGATCATCTCCAGCAGCAGATCCAGGTTCATCCGCTTCTTGGCCGACACATCGACAAACACCGTCGATCCGCCCCACGCCTCGGGTTGCAGTCCGCGGTCCGCAAGCTGCTGCTTTACGCGGTCGGGATTGGCCTCCGGCTTGTCGATCTTGTTTACCGCAACAATGATCGGCACATTTGCCGCCTTGGCATGCGCGATTGCCTCCAGCGTCTGCGGCATCACGCCATCGTCGGCCGCTACCACAACGACCACAATGTCCGTAATCTTTGCCCCGCGCGCGCGCATCCGGGTAAACGCCTCATGGCCCGGCGTATCCAGGAAGACGATCTCGCGCCCAAACGCCGGCGAGTCCGGCTTGGTGATCTTCACCTTGTACGCGCCAATGTGCTGTGTGATTCCGCCCGCCTCGCCTGCTGCAACGTCGGTGGATCGGATCGCGTCCAGCAGCGAAGTCTTGCCGTGGTCCACGTGCCCCATCACGGTCACCACCGGCGAGCGCGTAATTTCCACCATGCCCGTGGTGTCTTCCAGGAAGCCTTCGATGGCCTCGTTCTCCAACTGTTCCTCCACCGAGATCACCGTCGCGTCCGCGCCAAACTGCCGCGCCACATCCTTTACCAGCTCGCCGTCCAGCGACTGGTTTACGGTGACGAAGACGCCCTTCATCAGCAGCGTGGCAATCAGGTCTTTGCCGCGCACCTCCAGCTTTTCAGCAAGGTCCTTTACGCTGATCCCCTCCGTCACGGTTATCGTCTTGGTGATCGGTAGCGGCTCCTGCGATATCTGCGAACCGCCAAAGCGGGGCGGCGGCTGGAAGCCCTTCATCGGGCCTTCCTTGGTCTTTTCGTAGCGTTGTCCTCCGCGCCGCTGTCCAGGGCGCGCTGCCGGCCTCATCCCGTTCGGCGTCTCACCTGGCCCCGGCATTGCGCCGGGAAGCCCGGGGCCGCCCGACCGTGCTCCAAAGCCCGGACGTGCGCCGCCAGGCGTTAAGCCTGGACGGCCAGGCGCGCCTGTCCCCGTGGGGAAAGTGCGTGTCGGATGCATCGGCCGCCGTGCGCCTGGAGCCATCGTCGAAGGACGAGACTCGGAGCCGCCAGGGGCCTGCGGGCGCGGACGCTCGAAGATAGGACGGCCACGCTGGATGCCACGTACTGCGCCTTCCGGCGCCAGATAGATCGGTCGAGGCCCGGTCTGGGGCATCACAACCCGCCGGACTGGAGGTTCGGCAACGGGTGCGTCGGCCGAAGACTCAACCGGTTCCGCATCTGGCTCAACTTCTACCACTGCGGCCGTGGATTCAACGGAGGCGGCCGCCATCGCCGAAGCATCGCGCGACTCCGCCGAGGCTGCTGCAACGGGTGCAACCGCAGGCGTGGTGCTGACGGGCGGCGCGGCAGGCTCGGCAACAACCTGCGCAGCAGCAGGCCTTGCACGCTTGGCAGTTGCTGCAACATTAGCTGCGGGTGCAACCACCGCGGGTTGTGCCTGGGGCGGGACTACAGATGGCTGAGAGGTCGTCGCAGGTGGCGCCGGTGTCGCATGGGCAGAGGGTGGGGGAGCAACCACCACCGGCGGACGTGCAATGACAGGTCCCACGGGAGGCTTGCTCACAATCGCAGGCGGAGGTGCCGGTGGAGTCACAATCTGGGTGTGCTGCCTTGGCTGAGGCACAATCCGCCGTGGCGCAGGAACCGCCGGTGCCGCTGCCACCGGAGTGCTCGCCTTCGACATAGGCTTGGCTTCCGGCGCAGCCTTGGCCACCACCGCTGGCGCTGCTGGGACAGGCGCTGCCACTGGACGGCGCGTTGCCTTGCGCGCCTCCTCGGCAGCGAGCTTGCGCTCAAGGATCAGCCGAGCTGCGTCGCCCGGCTTTGAGATGTGGGCCAGATTGAAGACCGGCTTGGCCTCCACCGGAGGCTTGCTTACCGTGCTGCTGCTGCGCCGGCCACTGAAGTAGCTGCGCACCTTGTCGGCCTCATCGGCCTCGATCGAACTGGAGTGCGTCTTCGCCTCCGTGACGCCAACTGCCGTCAGAGCATCCAGGATGGACTTGCTCTTGACTTCCAGCTCCCGTGCAAGATCGTTGATTCGAACTTTGCTCATCCGTCCCTTTTCGTTTCCTCTGCGGCCTTAACTGTTCATATCAGCCTCATCGAAGGTGGAATCTGATCCAACTCCATTATCCCTGAAATCGCAATCCTCGATATCGTCGATTGCGGCCCAGGCAACGCGTTTTATGCGCAGCCAAACCCTCTAGCCACGTTCCTGCTCATCTGCCTCAACGCCCTCGTCGCTGACCTCCTGGCTCTCGTTCACCAGGCTGTCCACCGCGTCGTTCTGCCGTTCAATCGTTTCCTCGCGAGCGTCTGCGTCGCTTACCGCATCGCTCTCCGATTCTGCTTCCTCCGCGTCCACAATCGCATCTATCGATAGCTCAGGGACCTCCTCAGCCTCTGCAGCGGGTGCCCCATCCATCGCAGTCCCATCGCGATGGGTGGGTTCAGGGATAGCTTCAGGCTGCTCTTCGCCCTCCTCGTACTGGCCGAAGTAGTGCCGCACCGCAACCGAGATCTTCTCCAGAGTCTTCTCCCCAATCCCGGGAATCTCCTCCAACTGCTCCGGCGTCATGTCTGCCAGCGCTTCGACCGTCGTTATTCCGGCTGCGATCAGCTTCTCCAGAATCGAATCGCCCAGATCCTTGATCTGTTCCACAGGAGTGGTCGGTCCGCCGCCCATCTCCTGCATCTGCTGCTCCACTTCCTGGCGCTTCTCTTCTTCGCTCTTGATGTCGATCTTCCAGCCCAGCAGCTTCGCCGCAAGGCGCACGTTCTGCCCCTTCTTGCCGATCGCCAGCGACAGTTGCGTATCGTCCACGATCACCTCAATCTGTTTTTCCGCAAGGTCTGTAATCGACACCTTGCTCACCTTCGCCGGCTGCAGCGCCTTCTCCGCGAAGGTTGTGATCTCGTCCGAGTACTCGATGATGTCGATCTTCTCGCCTCGCAGCTCGCGGATGATCGACTGCACGCGCATCCCCTTCATGCCCACGCAGGCACCCACCGGGTCCACGTCCTTGTCCCGGCTCAACACCGCAATCTTGGTCCGCTCGCCTGCCTCGCGCGCTATCGCCTTGATCGACACTGTCCCGTCGTAGATCTCCGGCACCTCGCTCTGAAACAGGTTCTGCACCAGTCCCGGCGCGGCGCGGCTCACAATCACCTGAGGCCCCTTGGCCGCGCGGTCTACCCGCAGCAGCACCACCCGCACCCGTTCGCCCACCGCAAACTGCTCCAGACGGCTCTGCTCGCGCTTCGGCATCCGCGCCTCCGCCTTGCCCAGGTCGAAGATCACGTCCATCGGCTCCAGCCGCTTCACCGTCGCATTCAGCACCTCGCCCGCGCGGTGGTTGTACTCCAGGAACACGGTGTCCCGCTCGGCCTCGCGGACTTTCTGGAAGATCACCTGCTTGGCCATCTGCGCCGCAATCCGCCCCAGCGGGCTGGTGTCCTTGTAGAAGCGCAGCTCGCCGCCCACCTCCACCTCCGGCGCCAGTGCGCGCGCCTGCTCCAGCGTCAACTGGTTGATCTCGTCCTCCACCTGCTCCGGCCCCTCCACCACCGTCTTATAGACATAGGCGCGGATCTCGCCCGTCTCCTTGTCCATCTCCGCGCGCATGTTCTCCTGCGTCTTGTAATACTTGCGCGTCGCCAGCGCGATCGCATCCTCCACCGCGCCCACCACAATCTCGGGCTCGATGCCCTTGTCCCGGCTCAACGACTCGATCGACTGATACAGAACACTCGCCATCTTCACTCACCTTCAAATCCGTCTAATTCCTCGAACCTCGAACCTAAATCTCCGCCACTAAATTCGCCTTCTCCACATTCTTCAACTCAATCTCCAGCACGTCCGCAATCGCCGCCTTCTTGGCCTTGCCCTTCTGCTTCACCGCATTCACATCAATCCTCAACACGCCGTCCGCAAACCCTGTCAATCGCCCCGTCCACAGCCGGCTGTCGTTGACCGGCGTAAACGTCTTCACCTTAATCAGGCTCCCGGCGAACCGCTCAAACTCCTCGGCCCGCGACAACTTCCGTTCCAGCCCCGGCGACGAAACCTCCAGCGTGTACTCCGCTCCCGGGACCACATCCTCCACATCCAGCAGCGTGCCAAAGTCGGTGGCAAACGCCACGCAATCCTCATGCGTCACGGCGGAGAGCAACTCCACCGGAACGCCCTTCGGCAGGTTGATCTCTTCGCCTGCCTCGGCCCGTTCCGCAAGCCTCTTCCGCCCGGCCGCATCCTTCTCCACATAAACCCGCAGCGCCCGGCTCTTGCCGCCGCCGCCAAACTCCACATCCACAATCTCCAGATGGTGCGATGCGGCCACCCGCTCCGCCAGCCTCCGAATCTCGTCCATCTGCAATGCCATAAACCCATTTCAACAAGCGTTTTGTATAAGATGCGCCCGAGCTTCGCCAAACCGTCTTTGGAGCAACAAAAAGTGGGCTTTCGCCCACTCATCTCCTCCGCCATTTCCCGGGTTCCCAACCAACGAACTGGCTGGCTGGGACCGGTTTGCCGGTGCGCACACGGCCCCTTACCGAACAGCGGAACAAACTTGTTCGCTCTTTCAAGATACGCCTTCCGCACGGAAATATCAATCTCACTCTGCCGGGAATCCGTCCGAAACTCCTCCGTAATGCACCGCCCGCATTTGCTCTCACACTCGCTCGACTCTACAATCAACCAAACCCCCTCGACTCCAACCAATCACCGGCAACCAACAACCAGCAACCAAAGATCGAGTCCCGATGATCTCCTCCCCGATTCCCGAAGCACTCACCTTCGACGATGTCCTGCTGGTTCCCGCCTTCAGCGAGGTGGTACCGACTCAGGTCGACACCCAGACCCAGCTTACGCGCAACATCGCGTTGAACACTCCGCTCATCTCGGCCGCCATGGACACCGTCACCGAGTCGCGTCTGGCCATCGCCATGGCCCAGCAGGGAGGCATCGGCGTCGTTCACCGCAACCTCACCATCGCGCAGCAGGCTGGCGAGATCGACAAGGTCAAGCGCTCCGAATCCGGGATGATCGTCGATCCGGTCACCATCTCTCCCGAGCAGCCCATCTCCGACGCGCTGGATCTGATGCGCCGCTTCAAGATCTCCGGCGTCCCAGTGACGCGCAAGGGCCGACTGGTAGGCATCCTCACCAACCGCGACCTGCGCTTCGTCTCCCGCACCGACATTCCCATCGACGACGTGATGACCAAGACCAACCTCATCACCGTCCCGGTCGGCACCACCCTGGAGGAGGCCGAACACATCCTGCATCAGCACCGTGTCGAAAAGCTACTGGTCGTCAACGACGAGTTCGAGCTCAAGGGCCTCATCACCGTCAAGGACATCCAAAAGAAGCTGAAGTACCCCAACTCCTCCAAGGACAGCAAGGGCCGCCTGCGCGTGGCCGGGGCCATCGGCGCCACCGGAGACTTTCTGGAACGCGCCGCCGCGCTCATCGAGATGCGCGTCGACGCCCTGGCCATCGACAGCGCCCACGGCCACTCCTCGCGCGTGCTCGCCGCTGTCAGCGCGGTCAAAAAGCGCTTCCCCGACGTTGACCTGATGGCGGGCAACGTCGCCACCTACGACGGCGCAATGGCGCTGATCGACGCCGGCGCGGACGCCGTCAAGGTCGGCATTGGTCCAGGTTCCATCTGCACCACGCGCATGGTCACCGGCGCCGGAATGCCGCAGATCACCGCCATCACCGAGGCCGCCCGCGCCGCCAACAAGCATGGCATTCCCGTCATCGCCGATGGAGGCATCAAGTACTCTGGCGACGTCACCAAGGCCATCGCAGCCGGCGCCAACGTGGTCATGATCGGCTCGCTGTTTGCCGGCGTCGACGAGTCGCCCGGCGAGACGATTCTCTACCAGGGGCGCAGCTTCAAGGCATACCGCGGCATGGGTTCCTTGAGCGCCATGGCGCAGGGCTCCGGCGAGCGCTACTTCCAGAGCACGGAAGACATGACCGAGGCCGCCGGCAGCGAGCGCAGTTCACTCACCGCGCGCGAGACCAGCGGACAGAACCGACTCGCCAAGTTTGTCCCCGAGGGCATCGAAGGCCGCGTGCCTCACCGCGGGCCGCTGGAAGCCATGGTCTACCAGTTGGTCGGCGGCCTGCGCTCCGGCATGGGATACCTGGGCTGCGCCACCATCGCGGAGTTGCAGGCCAACGCCCGCTTCATCCGCATCTCCAACGCCGGCCTGCGCGAGAGCCACGTCCACGACGTCATCATCACGCGCGAGGCCCCCAACTACCACGCAGAATAGATCTGCACACGAATCCGCAATTCTT
>Ga0326728_10019661_pt1 | contig 13064 bp, 12 predicted proteins | sample MB3enrmetagenome_FD_207602 | JGI IMG/M metagenome (GOLD analysis project Ga0326728, IMG submission 207602) | Lab enriched peat soil microbial communities from McLean, Ithaca, NY, United States - MB31MN | ecosystem: Environmental > Terrestrial > Soil > Wetlands > Peat | place: USA: New York...
CGCCCGGCTGAGTCCGTTTCACCACCATACCGAAGGCTAGAAAACTCGGTCGCGAGGTCGTCCGGTGATATCGAAACGTTTGCTCCCAGAACTGGGTGGCCGCTGGCGTCGAGCACGCGCCCGCTCACCAGATAGGTGTCAACACGGCGCAGGCGGAACTCGATGCTGATTTCGTCGCCAGTGCGAACCGCTACCTTTGCAGCCTGCGACGGTTGGGTCGTGCCGGGATAGTACGTTGGTGGATACTTCGGCTGGGGCGCATCGGCTATCTCATAGCCGAATCCGCCACTGAGGTTCTGCTCGCTCAATTCCGGCATGCCGGAGTCGACCGCGCTTACGAAATACTCGCCGGGCGGGAGACCATACAAGCGAAATTGTCCAAGATCGTTTGTGACGGCAGTTCGAATTGGCGCAAGACTCCCACCCTCTGGCGGTGTGTCGCGGTCAGTTGGTAAGCGGGAAGCCCTGACGAGCGCCTGTACCTCTACACCCGGAACAGTCTCGCCATCTTCATCGACTACCTGCCCCACAATCGCAGCGCTCGGAACCAAGCGGAACAACAAGTCCTTCACTTCTTCGCCGGGCTTGAGGGTCAACAATCCACCCTCGCTGAACACATCCGCTTTTTGTCCATAGATGCCCGGCACGAACCTGTTGTGCCGAACCATTACGCGGTAGACACCCGGAACTACCTGTGCGAACACGAACTGCCCCTCTGCGTCGGTGGTCACGTTGTAGAACCGCTTGGGATCATCCGCACTCTTGAGTTGTACTCGGGCATTCTTGAGGGGTTGGTTGCCAAGTGCGTTTACGACTCGACCGCGAAGCGTGCAATTTTGTGGTGAGTCAGCCCACAAATTCGCCGCTAACAAAAGCAATAGTATGAGGTAAACGGCTGACGACTGGATATCTCTCCCACGAAAATGTCCCATCATAATCTACCCTCTGCTGCCCAGCGTCTTACTTCGTCTTCAACGGAGAACTGCCTAGCAGGGTTCTGTTCAAATCGTCCCTCCAGCGTGTACGCATTCACCTCTAGCGGAATCGCCTCGTAGCTGCCGCCATTCAGGAATCCGCGAACGTAAAGCTCGGAGAAGCGCGGAATGCCAAGCTGCCGATACTGCTGCACATGCACGAGCTCGTGAAACAGGAGACCGTCGTAGAACGGTTCATGGGAAACCACGACATCGCAGAACGTGATTGCTCCCATTCGAGACTGGTCAGGCAGGTTCTTAAACCCCATGCCTTTCAGCATTGGGTAGAAGTCTGGGTTCGCAACTCGTTCCCCTTGCAGCACGAGCACGCGAGTGCTCTCCAGAAGTTGTGGCGAGAAGAATCCGGCCATAGCTGCTTTCTGCTGCGCGGATAATGGGGTTGCTCGCGAGCCGTACCTGTCGCGTTGGGTCGAGATGTATTGGGACACGAGCCCTGAAACTTGTGCGATCTGTTCGGGCGTGAGTCGTGGAGTTGGCATCTGGTACTGCCTCCGATCTTACCGAACTCTCAGAACGGGTTGACCGCACCGCATACAGTAGGTTGCGTTCGGCGATGCCACGTGTCCGTTCGCGCATCGCAGGCTTGTATCCTCGGTACGAGCGGCAGAATACAAAATAGCGAGCGCAGCAGAGTAGAATGCCATCCAGTGCCCGGAGAATCCCCTCCACACTACTGCTGGCGGATTCCCACTACCCCAACTAGGAGCCTTCGTGATGAACAAAAGGAAGTTTACGAGTGCATAGCCGAAAAAGCCGTACACCATGTAGCGCATCCAGTCGGGTGAATCCTTCAGGACGACTTTCCACAAATCCTTCCGGTTGACGTTCCCCACAAGCCGCTGGGCAACGAGGACAGCCGGAACCCAAACGACGAAGATACCGACGTGCAATATAAAGAAAAAAGCTTCCGGTGCCACGCGGCGTCCCATCACGGCTCCGAGATGAACCCACAGACTGACGACGAGACCGACGCCAGAAAGCAAGACGAAGACCCAGAGGAACGGCCTGATCCATTGGGGAATGGAGTTCGCTTGCGGGAACGACTCGGAAGCTGAGGCGGGAGCGCGGTTTTGCAGCAAGTCCGCGATGTCAGGTTCGAGCAGTGCAGAATCGGAAGGGCTGGTCGAGTCGCGGTGGACTGCCACGGGCTTACCTTTAAGGTCACGAACGAACTCCTCGGCTTCGTGTTCGGTTGGCGCCCTGAATATGGGGTTCCTGCAACGGGATAGGAGTACCCCAGTTCCGCTACGGAATAGCCACGTCTGGCCGTAAAGGAGAGGCTTGGCTTGGTTATCTCGACCGACTCAATCCGCCCCTCAGCGACAGGCCAACCCGCCGCTCTCTTACGTCGGAGCCAACTCCATGCGGGCTTCGCCAAGCCTGCAAGGGCAAACGCCACCCATACGCAGAACATCCACGGCCATGTGGCTGGATCAGTCCATCGGAATGGGGCTGTTGCCATCATTTGTGCAGATCGCGTTTACTGGATTCTCTCGTCTTCACCGAGAGTGCTGCGGTTCTTCCCAATCACACGCACTTCCTTGCCGCGCAGACCTGCGTACTTGATCGCCATGCCGAGGAGCAGGTATTCGTCGTCTTGGTAGTCGGCGGCAAAGGCGTCTTGGTGGAGCAACACCAGTTCCGTCTCATCTGCGCACGCTTTTGCAAACTCGGGGAGTTTCCTTCTGATAGTGGAGATCAGGCTGGACTCTCGCTGCATGCGTTCGTCGCTGGTCATCGTGCTATGAGAATAGCCGATTTTGAGTCTGGGCGAGTTCCACAGTCCGTGAACGCTAGAGTTGGACTTCGCCGATCTGAATGAGAGGCTCGGAGTTCGTGTACTTGGGGATGTCTTCCATGATCTCCTGCGCGTGCGGGCCGAAGCTCGTTTGAAAGGCTTGAACTGAGTCAAACAGAAGATGACACGTTGTGACATACGGAGCAGGCGATCCCGGTTCCTCGCCTGAAATCCCCTGCTCGACTGATACTCCTTTCAAGGCCGATCCCAGCAGTTGCCGAACCATGGGGATGTGATGGTTGAGGTAATACGCCATGTCGAACTTCGTGCCTTCTCGATTCGGATACAACACGCTGACCTTTACCATGGGTGCTCCTCCTTCTAGTCACTGAGCATACCAGTCGGAATGCGCCGACCAGCGGCTGCACGAGAGGCACTGCGTCTCAGTCCACTGGTGAAGGCAAGCTGGGCACACTCCTCCCGTATCGAACGTGTTCCATTCGTGCCCGCAATCGCAAAACCATTTGTCCTCTTTGCGGGGCGACCAGCCGCAGAGCGGGCAGCGGATGCGGGGACCGGACGGGTCGAGGCTTTTCTCCTGATCAGGCTCGCGATCCAAGACATCAGACTGGTGATGCGAGAGGGCGCACATGCCCAGCTATTATGCCCCAGTTCGGACGGGCAGTAGCTCGGTCGCGAAATTCTGCCCGATTAGCGCGGCAAGAATCAGCTAAGCCAACCCGCTCAGGACATCCGCCAACTCTCCGGGACGCGAGACGTGAGGGCAGTGTCCGCCAGCAAGCTCAATGGGATCAATTCCCAGTTGCTTCCGCACTTGCTCGCGCCAGAAGTCTGGGCGCAGTGTTCGGTCTTCCCAGCACAAGATGTAGGCTGCTGCTACATCCGGCCAGCTTCGTAACAGACAAGTTTCGGTCAAGACGCGTTGGGCATGCATCAGACTTCGAGTTGTCAATGCCCATGCCGCTGTTTTGGGATCGCAGTCGTGGAAGAGATAATGCTCTGCAACAGCGTCATCTTTCGTAGGGTCTTTGCCGATCCAATCCGGCCAGAACATTTCGGGACTTGCCTGTAGCTGCTCCATCGGGCTCTTGCCAATTTGTGGAACGAAGGCGGCAAGAAACACCATCCTCGATACCGAACAATACGCAGGGAGCAGTGGCAAGAAGGTTCCACTCACAGAGTGCGCCACGACGATGGGAGCCTCTTTAGGATTTCGCAACGCCTCTGCAATCACTTGTGCGTACCGGATTCCGCTCGCTTCCGGTTCGTCGTTCGGCAGGTTCACACAAATCGCCCGGTGCCCCCGCCGCTGTAGCTCGGGCACCAGCCTTGCCCATCCCGAGGCGTTCTGCGTCGATCCATGAACGAGGCAAAACAAGCCCATGTCACACTACCTCCGCTTGTGGACGCCTGCCACGAACATCGGATTGCCCCATAGCCCCCACTACGAGAAAAGATTCCTTTTACGCGGCCGCCCCACAGCCCACGCCATTGAATCCAATGCTTATAACAACACGACCGAAATACCGGGGTTGTAGTTACACAAATCTTTGTCTTTGCTCAACTCGGGACATCGTTCCAGCATCGACCGTGCTACGGAATCGAAGATGCTCCATTTTTCCCCGAAGACGACTGCCCTAACGCTGCCCTCTTTTCTCCGGCTAATCAGAGACTTTCGGATGCCTTGACGCAACGCGCCACCGACACCGCTGGAACCGTACCCGTGGATGATTTTGATAGCGGTGACTTTCCGACTTCGACATTTTTCCAACTCAGCCTTGAGCACGCGCCGCGCCTCTTCAACGATCGGATGTCCTATTTCGAGGTTGACAGTCACCACCGACTGAGGCATCAAAGTCCCTCCCACCAAATCAAAAATTGCTGCGAGCTTTACTCCGAGACATCGGAACCATAGCCGTTGCCCGCATGACCTGCGGCTTCTCTCCAATAGAGCATTGTTCTGTCGCTGATCGCGGGCGTTGGCTTCTTCTGCTCATCTTCGTAAATATCAGCCAAACAGTTCATCCGCGCCGTCCTCGGTCTGCCGGAAGGGAAGGGTCCGGTGACTGTGAAGGACGCGAAGTTCACGGAGCTTGAGCCGACCGTGTTCAACGACGACGAGCTTGCGGCGTTCTTCAAGGAGTGCAACCCGTTTCGGTTCGCCGTCTTCAAGTGCTACCTGATGCCAGTCTGCGCAAGGCTGAACTTGAGAACCTCGAATGGAATGACACGGACTTTCAGGCGCGGCAAGATTGGATCCGCTCGGCTCGGGCAAGGAGAAAAGCCATTGTATGTAGTCGTGAACGACTTCCAACTGGTCGTCTGTCCATTGTTGAATTTCGTGGAGGTAGCGGCCGCGATGATCCGGCTCGGTGCCGTCGTAAAACCCGATGATGATCTGAGTGTTCGCCATGGAACAGCATCTCACAGCCACACTACAAGAAAAGACGATCCTGAGCCTGTACGTGATGCACCGCGTGCCAAGGTGAACGTAGGCACTCCACTTACGGAGTCACTTCGCGAACACAACGCCGCAGCCTTGTGGGCAGTTTTTGCTCGTTCCGCCCTCCCCCATGCCAGGGTGTAAAAATGCACGAACGCTTCCCGTTTCCATCCGCTGCCCTCAGCGTTGCCTGTGAGAAGTTGACAGCTTTGTACTCTGTCACCAGCCACTCAGTTGACTGAGTGCCACCGCAGGAAATTTGGTCCTTCGCCGCGTACACGCCGCAACCGGGAGAATCGTTGCGTCTGAGCTTCACCCCTGAAGACCGACTCATAACTTGCCTCCATCACGACCGCGGTACCCATCTCGTGACCGCGGAACAAGTTGCGGAAACCGGACCGGCATTTTCTGCCGGCCCGCTCCCGATTCGCTTTCGTACTCTTCCCGAAGTTATTGCACCGACCCCCAGTAGCACGTTGCCGCAGGAAAGTTGCGCAAAATCGGTACTTGTCTTCTCCCGTTCAATACACCGAGGCACGCGATGATCCAGAACGCTCAACGGCATGGGGCCTTCGCCCAGAATGTATGTACTGTAGAGCCGGGTTACCCCTGATAGCTCTGAGGAATAGGGAGTAAGCACCGGATGTAGCCAGTAGAATTTCGCCTCATCCACACTGGGAACCTGCCGCGTCTTTAGCACTCATCGGAACACAACCTTTCTGCGTTTGATTTAGCTTGTAAAGTAGCCCTTCTATCGTCGTATCTCGTTCACGTACTTAATAGTTGCTAATTATTCCTAAAGTAAAGCACCTCATAGACCGGTCATCACAGCTTTTACAGAAATTAAGTTCAATATCGAATACGTCATCTTTGCTCCCCTTGCGTTTCTTGTTCTGGAGTCGCTGTCGCTCCCCCCACCGAGGTGGCCTACTGTGATTCTGGTGGCGTCCCTCCCGCGAGATAACGAACGAAATAATCCTTAATTCTGCGGGTGGTATAGGGACCATATCCATCTACGTGGTTGTGATTCGGCAAGTAGATCAGATCAAAATCCTTGTCGGCCTTGATAAAAGCATCCAGCAGTTGCAGCGTGGTGGCCGGCAAGCAGTTCTCGTCCAGCTCTGCCATGATCACCAGCAAATGTCCCTTGAGCCGCGAAGCCTGCTGCCGGCCATCAACGGCATTGTAATTTTCCGCCACCTCGCTCGGTGTCGGCCGCATATGTGTGCCGTTGCTGTACACAGGCGCGCCCTGGAACGCAAAAAGGTGGTAGCCGGGGTACTGGTTCTGCATACTCCCCATCGGCGATCCTGAGACGCCCACCTTGTAGAAGTCAGGGAACTCCAGCATCCCCCGAAATGCGCTCCAGCCGCCGTATGAGGCTCCCATGATGCCCACGCGGGTGGTGTCCACATAAGGAAACCGATCCCCAAGCTGCTTAATTACCGCCACGTGATCGTCCAGGCCGTTGATGTTCAGCTTGCCGTAGTTGGCTTGCGAGAACTCACGTGAGCGATAGGTGGTACTCCGGGCGTCGATTGCCACCACAATAAATCCCAGCTCGGCCAGGGCCGAGGGTCCGGGAGCAGGCGAGGGTACCCCAATCAATCCTTGCCTGAAATTGCGCGGCACCACCGCAGTCATGGGGCTGGCGTACTCCAGGTCCACCACGGGATAGTGCTTCGTGGGATCGAAATGACTGGGTTTATACACCAGGCTCCACAATTCGCTCTTTCCATCAGCAGCCTTGGCGACAAATTCCTCCGGCGGATGGTAACCCTGAGCAAACAACGCGCTCGCATCCATTTTTTCAAATTCCGAAACCAGCTTGCCATCGGCGGTGCGGATGACGGTCCCCCCGGGTGTTTGCGGGGTGGAGTAGTTATAGACTACGTACTTGCGGCTCGGCGAAAGTACCTGATATCCCTGGGCGCCTTCGAGCGCACCCATCTCGTTCGCGGGGCTGGTCAATGCGTGGTCGGTGTGCTCCGGACTAAGTAAAGTCAAGCCTGTACCGTCGAAGTTGACCCGGTAGAGGTAGCGATAGTAGGGGTTGCCTCCTTCGCGGCCGGCCCCGGTGAAGAAAATGACCTTCCTTGACTCATCTATGTCAATCAGATCGCGCACTAGCCAGTCGCCTTTGGTGATCTGATTCTTGAGCTGGCCCGTTTGCGCATCATACAGGTACAGATGTCCCCAGCCGTCCCGTTCCGAAAACCAGATTATGTCCTTGCCATCCTTGGTGATATAGACGTTCGGCGGGTTATAGGAGGCGGAGTTCAGGTCCATGCGCGGGTGCATGTGCTCTTCAATCACTGTGCGCACCTGCCCGCTGGCGATGTCGGCATCGAAGAAGTAGGCCGCTTCCATGTCCGGGCCGGAAGCTGCTGCGTAAAGATGGCGGTTATCGGCGCTCCACCAGGTCTTGCGCAGCGCCAGTATGTCTTGCTGCGGGACCAGCAGCTTGTCATACGGCAGGTCCAGCCGTCGCGATTTGCCGCTGGGAATATCGAACGCATACCACTCAAGCTTCGGTGGGACCTCGCCCACCAGCGGCAGTCGAAATACATGCAGCTTGGGCCGGAAGCTGCCATCCCCAGGAACCGTCTCCAGCATGGGATACTCGGCCACATGGCGCTGGTCGGTGTGGGTCACGATGACCGTCCGCGAATCGGGCGACCAGTACGACCGCATGGGCAACAGAGAATGACCGGCGGCAATCGCCCGCTCGCGCGCCACCGCTGCGGGCCCCCAGCCACCGGGATAGATGCCATAGCCGCAATCTGGCTGGCCATCGTGCGTCAGCGCCCGTTCTTCGCCGGGGTGCATGTTCTTCAGGTAGAGGTTTCCTTCTTTGCTCGTCACTCCCCACTGTTGATCTGGGGAAAGGAGGACACCCTCATACGGCACGGGCGGCAGATTAGCATTCAGGAAATTTATCTCTTCGGGGGCAGCCCGCGGAATTTTGCCGATTGCACAACGGGCCGGCGCAAGTTGACAGTCGTAATCTTTGTCCTTGATCGAAATGTGAATGGAATCGCGCGACTCGTTGAAGGCGATACTGAGAAATGGGAGCCTTTCAGCGGAAACCGCGCTTCCGGTGATTGGGGTGAGGGCTTGGGCCAAGGCGCCATGGTCGAAGGCCAGGCGCTTGCGGCCAGTGGCCGCGTCCACGATCACGAATTCGTAGCCGGCGGCGGTCTCGCGCCGGTACCAGAATTCGTCGCTTTGCCCGATCCACTGCGGGATTACCAACCCGTTCTTGAGATTACGCAGCAACGGCGCACCCTCGAATTGGTCCGCCCGCGCATAATCCTCCCGCGTCACCGATGGCGCGGCAACTTGCTGCGCTTCCAGTCCCATTGGAACTGCCAGCGCCAGTGTGATGACCCACAACCAGAGTTTGGATTGCATCTTCTTGTACATTTTGCTCAATCCTTTGTCGCCTTTAGCACATCCGGTGACTCCTTCCCCAGCATTCATTCGGCTAAAATCTGCTGCCGCCAACCCTAGCAAAGCATCGTTTCGTAACCCTTAGTTTGATTGCTGCCCTGCTTTAGCTCGTCTCTTCCGTGCTTCCAAACAGATTTTCAGTTGGTGCCCGGCGCAGCTGTGGGCGGGACAGCATTCCAGTCAGGCGGAGTCGCACCCAGCAGATAACGCACGAAGTAATCGGAGATTCTTCGCGTGGTGTACGGGCCGTAACCGGAGACGTGGTTCCGATTCGGCATGTAAAGAAGGTCGAAGTCCTTGTTGGCTTTCATCAGGGCGTCGACGAACTGCAGGGTAGAACCGGGTAGCACATTTTCGTCCAGTTCGCCCATGATGATGAGCAAGTGCCCTTTAAGTCGTCCCGCTTGCTGCCGACCGTCGAGGGCGACAAAATTCCGCGGAACCTCGCTCGGCGCGGGGCGCAGCTCGGTGCCGTTGCTGTAAATTGGCCGGCCTTGGAAAGCCGTCCAGTGGTAGTCGAGATACTGGTTGTGCAGGCTCGCAGGCGGCGACGCAGCTACTCCCACTTTGTAGAAATCAGGGAACTCCAACACGCCGCGAAACGCGCTCCAGCCTCCGTAAGAGCCGCCCATAATACCCACTCGGGTCGCATCGACCCAGGGATACTTTTCTCCCAGTTGCTTGATGACCGCAACATGATCATCAAGGCCGTTGACGTTCAGCTTGCCGTAGGTCGCATGCAAGAATTCGCGCGAACGATAGGTCGTACCACGGGAGTCGATCGCCACCACGAGGAACCCGAGTTCCGCCAGAGTCGGCGGAGAGGGAGCCTGGGCGGGAACACCGATGATCGCCTGGGGAAAAGTGTGGGGCACTACGGCAGTTAGTGGACTGGCGTACTCAATGTCTACAACTGGATAGTGCTTTTGGGGATCGAAGTTGCTGGGCTTGTAGAGCACACACCACAGATCCGTCTTGCCGTCTGCCGCCTTGGCCACGAATTCCTCCGGAGCATGATAGCCGGCGGCAAACAGCGCGCTCGCGTCCGCCTTTTCGAAGCTGGCGATTAGCCGCCCGTCCTCCGTTGTCCGAATCACGGTCTCGGTCGGCTGCGCCGGGGTCGAGTAGTTGTAGACCACGTACTTCCGGCTGGGCGAGACCACCTCGTAACCCTGGGCCCCATCGATAGCCAGAACATCGTTATACGGGCTGGTCAACATGTGGTCGGCATGCTCGGGCGAGAGCAGGGTCAGCCCGGAACCGTCAAAGTTCACCCGGTAGAGATAGCGGTAGTAGGGATTCCCGCCCTCCCGCCCCCCCGCCGTGAAATAAATCCGGCGCCCGCTCTCGTCCACATCCACAATGTCCCGTACCAGCCAGTTCCCCCGCGTAATCTGGTTCTTCAGCCGCCCATTCGCAGCATCGTACAGATACAAGTGCCCCCAGCCGTCCCGCTGCGAAAACCAGATCACCTCCTTGCCATCGCGCGTGATGCGCACGTTGGGCGGATTGTAGGAGGTCGAGTTCAGGTCCATGCGCGGCAGCATCTGTTCCTCAATCACCGTCCGCACCTTGCCCGTGCTCACATCCGCATCGAAAAAGTACGCCGACTCCATGTTGTCGCCGAAAGCTACCGCATACAAATGGCGGTTGTCCTGGCTCCACCAGGTCTTGCGTATTGCCAGCATGTCCTGCTGGGCCACGAGCAACTTGTCATAGGGGAACTCCAGCCGACGGTGCGCGCCGCTGGGAATGTCAAAGGCATACCACTCCACCGTCGGCGGCGTCTCCCCCACCAGTGGCACCCGCACTAGATGCAACTTGGGACGGAAGCTGCCATCGCCGGGAACGGTTTCTACGTACGGGTAGTCAGCCACGTGCCGTTGGTCAACGCGGGTGACGATGAAGGTACGCGAGTCCGGAGACCAGTACGACTCCATCGGAGGCAACCGGTGTCCCGCTTCCATTTGTCTCTCCCTTGGGATCGAAGCGGCCTTCCATCCTCCGGAGTAAATGCCGTAACCGAAGTTGGGCTCGCCGTCCTCGGTGAGCGCCCGCTCCTGCCCGCTCTGCAGATCGCGCAACCACAAGTTGCCATCGCGCGTCAGCACTCCCCAGTGAGAGTCAGGCGATGTGGCTACGCCTTCCGTTTCTGGCTTGGGCGGAGCCACAATGCAGCGCGCCGGCTTCAGTTGGCAGTCGTATTCCTTGTCATTCACCTCAACGTGAATGGCATCACGCGCGCCGTTGAAACTAAAGCCATCGAAGGGGAGGTTGTCCGGTTCGACCTTGGCCCTGCTGGTTTGGGACAACGCCTGCGCCAATGCCGACTGATCGAAGGCCGGCTGCTTGCGACCGGTCGCGGCGTCCACTACAACGAATTCGTAGCCGGTCAGCGTCGCGCGCCGATACCAGAACTCGTCGCTCTGGCTGATCCAGTGGGGAACAACCAACCCGTTCTTGAGTTTCGCGGCGAGGGACTTGCGGTCCATCATCTCGGCCCGAGCGTAATCCTCGCGAGTGACACGCAGCGGAGTCGCCGAGTTGGTCTGCGCCGCAGTGCGCAAATGCACCGAGCACACCAGCAGTGCGAGCGCTGCAACAGGCCAGAGCCGACGCATGCGCCATGCGCTCTTGTTCATCCAGCAAGTTCCATCAGAGTCCAGGTGATTCAATATTTCCATGTGATTGTATCCTCGCCTTTTGGTGCGTGCTTCGTGATCGCCTCTGCCATCTCGCGCAGAATGGTGGTCGTTAGGGCATGCTGCCAGCCGTGGCCCATCTCAGGCCGCCCGTAGTGAAAATCAGCCGTCACATGCGGGTTGACAGAGGAATCGAACTCGACTTGAAGGTCATATACGGCTTCATTAAGGTAGTAGTTATCCATGTCACCGACATCGACGTGGATCTTGTCCAGGAGCTTGGGTGCCAGAGTAGCCCAATTGGCGTGCAGATAAGCCCGCAGGTCGTAGCCGTGGTCGCGCATGTAGGCCGCTACCTCGTGATCGATTAGCCCGGTATGCTTGTCCCAGAGCGGCTTGGGATAACCATCTTCACCCACCGGCCCATAGACTGCTTCCCAATTTTCCAAGACGTCAGTCGAGCGCCCATGGCTCCCGAGCGCGTCCTCCATCTGGCTCTGCTGGCGCATAGTGAGGAACGGCTGGCCCTCTATGCCATGGTTCATTGGCCGTTCTGGATGGAACCACTCGCCGACGGGACTTTGTAATTGCCGATCCTCGGCCACCACGAACGCATTGTCGTCCGTGTAAATGTTGTCCAGCCCATAGTGACGGAAATCCACGGGGTCGGGGCATACAACCCACGCGCCACCAAAGAAGTCTGGGTGATAGAGCTGCAACGCGAGTGACTCCCAGCCCCCCGTAGATCCGCCCGTGAGCACTCGAGCATAGGGCTTCCGGATGATGCGGAAGTGCGTTTCGACGTAGGGAATGAGTTCCTGCATGATGGCATCGCCATAAGGGCCGACGTTAGCGGAGTTCACTGCGTAAGAGTCGTCATAAAACGGCGTAGGGTGCTGGAATGTCACCACGATCATGCGCGGAAAATTCGGTCCATCCCACTCTTTATAAATTTCATATCCAGTTTGTCGATTGTAGCGGTTCAGCATCGTTCGCCTCTCCGGTGGGACCGGTCTATCCTGCGTCGTGAATCCCAGCGGCACGTTCGCCGCGGTCTGATTGAAATGTGTCTGTTCGTAGAGCACCGGATAATAGACATGGGGATGGTCGTCATACCCCTGGGGCAGCAGGACGGTCGCACCCAAATACGTTGGATGTCCCCAGAATTTTGTGAGCAGGTCACTTTGAAACTTCACGCGCTTTACCCACTCCGTGTCAGGCGGCATCGTAACCGGCGGCAGTACGCGGCTAAATTCGAGTTTGATATCAAAACCGGCCGCCGGGTCCAGGTGAACGAGCCGCGCGTCGCTTACCAGATTGCCGGGCGATGTGGCGGGATGTTGTCCCTCCCACTGGTCCATGTGCATCCAAACCACGTGGCCGTCGCTCCGGCGGACCTCTGTGTACACGTTGGCCAGCGCCTGCACGTAGTAGTCACCGGCCGGAAGGTCACGCAGGGAGTGCAATGGGTATCCCGCTGCACCATCGGTGATCTCTGCAATTCCTCCCGGAGCAAGTGCGCTCACGTCTACACCAAAGAACGGCGGCATTCCATGTAAGTAGCCGTTTCCCGCTAGAGCGAATCGGGGTTCCGGATCAGACTCCTTGGAGAGGACGACGAATACTCGCCCCGTAAGCGGCTCGGACCGCACGGATGCGGGCATCGAGATCGTGAACCGCATCGCAGCGGTTGACGCTTGCTTAGCGGCGGACGGAACTAAGACAAGTACTGGCAACAAGCAAATCGAAAGACTTAGCAATCTATTCCTTTT
>Ga0326728_10019662_pt1 | contig 13062 bp, 10 predicted proteins | sample MB3enrmetagenome_FD_207602 | JGI IMG/M metagenome (GOLD analysis project Ga0326728, IMG submission 207602) | Lab enriched peat soil microbial communities from McLean, Ithaca, NY, United States - MB31MN | ecosystem: Environmental > Terrestrial > Soil > Wetlands > Peat | place: USA: New York...
GTCACTCGCAAAGGCAGACTGGTCCTTGGCCGGCTCGCCGACGACCATGCGAAGGAATTGAATGAGCTGGCGCCCCGGCTGACAAAGGCGTTGAAGCACATCTCCTTCAATGCGCAAAGATCAACCGATGCGAAGGCTTGATGAGGCCTCGACGGTCCGCGTTGTGCGACTTCACTGTGAATCGACGAGTCTCTGCTTTCTGACAGGAGTGGCGCAGTTCATCTGGAATGGCGTAGCACGCTTTCCGATCCGTTATGGCATGGCCAAACCGGAGCTTTCAAGTGACAAAAGTCATTTCGTGAGCCGGCGTGTGCATCTACGCTGGCAAAGGTGAACGGGGTTGCGGGTTCGCATATCGGGAGTGAGCGGAATCCCAAACCGCCGGAGGAGACACATCATGATCAAATTTGACGCGGAGCACGCCGCCGTTCATTATCCCCCGGATCGCCGCCACCGCCTCTGGATTCGTCCTTCGATCTTGATCGGAATTGCCGCTGTGATCGCATCGCTGGTTGCCGCGGCGTGGATTGAGATGGTCGTGGCCGGCCTGCCGCACATTCCGCCCGTCCCCGTGGTGTACCCCAACAACTTTACCGGCCCGCACGGCTTTCCGCTCTGGGTCCGCTACTGCCATTTCTTCAATTTCCTCTTCGTCACCATGCTGATCCGCAGCGGCCTTTCCATCCTGGCCGATCATCCACGGCTCTATTTCAACGACGACTGCACCCCGGATAGCGAGTGGATCCGCTTCACTCCCATTAAAGTCCCGCGCGACCGCCTGTGGACGGCCAAGGACGATGCCCGCTATCTCACGCCCATGGTTGGCACGCCTGGCTACCGGCACACCATCGGCCTGGCACGCGTGTGGCACTTCATCAACGTGCATGGCTTCATCGTTTGCGGCGTCTATTTCGTCGCCATGCTCTGCACCACTGAGCAATGGAAGCGCCTGATCCCCACCTCGCCAACCGTGATTCTGCAGGCATGGAACACCTGGGTCCACTACGCCACCTTCCATCTGCCTGCCGAGCCTAATGGTTTTTACGGCTACAACGCGCTGCAACAGATCGCCTACTTTACAGTGGTCTTCATATTCGGCCCGCTGGCGATCCTCACCGGCATCGCCATGTCGCCGGCCGTGGTGAATCACTTCACCTGGTACGCAAAGCTCTTCGGCGGGCGGCAATCGGCGCGCTCCATACACTTCCTCACCATGCTCAGCTTTCTGGCGTTTCTAGTGGTCCACATTACGCTGGTGGTCATGACCGGATTCGCGCGCAACATGAATCACATCGTCCTTGGCACCAACGATGAGGGTCGACTGGGCATCTGGCTTGGCTTCGTGGGCATTGGCGTAGTGCTTCTTTGCTGGATCGCCGCCCACTATCTCTCGTGGTTCCAGCCGCGCGCGCTGCAGCATGCGCTTAAGGTCGTCACCTATCCCATGCAACTGCTCACCCTTAACCGGCTCGTGCCGCAGCAGATGTATTCGGAGGGTGACATCTCGCCTTACATGTGGCCGAATGGCAAGCTGCCCGTACGCGACGACTGGAAGCGCCTGGCCGAGGGCGGCTTCAGCGATTTCAAGCTCAAAGTCGGTGGACTGGTCGAAAATCCCGTTGAGCTTTCGCTGGCCGACCTGCACAAGCTAGGCGAAGTGGACCACATCACCATGCATCATTGCATCCAGGGCTGGAGCGGCATCGCCAAGTGGGGCGGCATCCCCATGGAAAAGCTGATCGCGCTCGTTCGTCCCCTGCCTGAGGCGCACACCGTGGCCTTCTTCTCCTTTGGCGAAGCGCTCTACGGCGGACCCTACTACGACACGCAGAGCCTTGAGAACGTGCTCAAGCCACAATGTCTGCTCGCGTCCGAGATGAATGGTAAGCCGCTGCCCGAGGTCTATGGCGCTCCGCTGCGGCTGCGGGTCGAAAATCAGCTCGGCTACAAGATGGTGAAATGGATCGAGCGCATCGAGTTTGTCGAATCGGAAAAGAAGCTCGGCAAGGGAGAAGGCGGCAAGAATGAAGACGATGAATACTTCGATCTGTTACCGAATATCTGATGACTTTCATTAATGAGAAAAAACCTGCGACCGGCGGTCCTGGCGGCATCGAGCATGTTCCTATGTTGCTGGCTCATCTGCGCCTGGAGTGGCTCTTACAGCACTTTCCAACGCGTGTTGTGTGGGCGATTTATGTATGCATCAACGGCTTCATTACCATCGGGCTGCTCGCGTTGCTGGCTCTTCTTACGGGCAGCCCCTTTGTCTTTCCGTCGCTCGGCCCAACAGCGTATCTTTTCTTTTTTTCTCCCCTTGCGGAAGCCTCGAGCCCGCGTAATACGATCCTCGGTCACGCAATTGGACTCATCTGCGGTTATGGCGCCTTCGCGCTTACCGTGGCTTCCAGCCCGCCTTTTGGTATGCACCCCGGCGTTCATGGCGCCAGAGTCCTGGCCGCTGCGCTCTCGCTATCAGCTACAGGTGCGCTCATGGCGCTGTTCCGGGTAAGCCATCCGCCGGCGGGCGCCACGACCCTCATCGTTTCGCTCGGTATCATTTCCCAGCCCAAAGAACTCGTCATCATTGAAGTCGCAGTGATCCTGCTTACAGCACAGGCCCTCGCAATCAATCGCCTTGCGGGGGTGCCCTATCCCCTGTGGGGAAAGCACAATCCCGCGGAACCCGCTCCCGTGGTTGGGAGTGGGGTTCTGGAGCATGACGAATGACTGAGAATCAAGGCGCCCTCGGGAACCGGCGATTGCACTCTTGTCCTTGGCTCTCGTTACGCCAGAGAGCGCTCTGTCGAACTATTTCCCGCAAATGCGGAACGCCCCAAGAGAAAAGTGAGCGCAATGTTGATCGCGAACACCAACACCCCACTCAACTCCAGCATCCCGGAGATCGGAAGCGTCTTCCATGCGAAGGGCAGCAGCCCTTCGTAGGCCAGAGGCTCAGACAAGACGCGAAGTGTGCATCCGGTCTGCAGAAGCATGAGACTCATAAACATCAGTCGCTTGCTGAAGATCGAGTAGATGCCGGCAAAATGCGGCAAAATGCGCGGGCCGATGGCGAACACCATTGTGGCCGCAAAGCCCACCGTAAGCGCGTGGCGGGACGCGCCCCAGATGCCTCCGTGTTGGTCGGCGATTGCGGCCCAAACGCTCATTGAGCCCGCGATCACTAGCCATGCATAGGCAAGCCGAATGAACGACGGAAAGCTGGGATGAATGCCCTGGACCTTGGCCGGGCCGTGAGGACGCTGCGTCAGATGCAATGCGAGCCCGATTGCGACTGCGCTTGAAGCGAGCAAAATTGTCGCCGCAATCGTCCAGCCGGAAACGCCGAGGAGTACACCGATCAGTTCCATGATCAACGCGGTGCGAAATATTGGCGCGTTGGGCCGGGAAATCGCGAGGAACGCAGGCAGCCAACGCGCGGAGAATCCCCAGACCACTGGCACGATGAATCCCCAGGCAAGCAATACCAGGTACTTCTGGTCGAGTGCGTGTGGAAAGGCAAGAAGCGTTCCATTGACTGCCAGGCGTACGCATTCAACGAAGTTGAAGATGACCAAAGCTGCGAGCCCAGCGGTTCCCATCAACACTGAGACCATCCACAACTCCATTCGTGGCTTTGCACGCTCACTTTGCGCCCGCTCTGGCAGCTTGTGCTGTGATGCGGCAGCGATGAACAAGAGGACCGCGATCAATTCAAATCCGGCAGAGATCGGGAACACCAAGCGCCAATGCCAGCTGTAAATGCTTGCTGTCCATCGCATCGCTACGCCTGAGGTCCACAGAACGAAGCATGTCAGCGGGATCCTGACCACCGACCGCCCATGTGATGGCTGCGAATAGAATCCGATTCCGAGAATGAAGCTGCCGATCCAGCCGAATACCTGCGCATGTCCGTGACCCTGGATCCACGCCGCCGGCAGACTGGCGAGTCCGTGATGCGTGCTGATCGCCATCAGGTTTGAAAAGCCGAGCAGTGTACCCGGCAAGGCCATGAAGAAAATGCCGGCCAGAATCCACGCCCGCAACATCAGGCTCTTCAGTCGTTCGCGAGCAACGATGGCTTGCATGGAATCGGTTGAGTCCGGCTGAGGCGCCGTTTTGATCTGTGCGATGGCAGCCATATTTACCTCCGTTGCTTCAACGCGGATTCCATCTCGATTGCACGTGGAAACAGAATGTCGTCTTCGAGATGCACATGTTGCCGCAGATCGCTCTCAAACTGATTGAGCCCGTCGTAGAGCGCGATGTGCGTGGGGCATGCCCATGCGGGTGTCCTGAATTCGCTCGTCAGTCTGCGCATCTCCGACACGAGACCTTCGGCCGATTCGTGTTCCCGGACCATCATGGATACCGGTTGGGCGACCGTCTGGAAGCAGGCGCGTGCCGTTGAAGCGAACCCGGCGGTCTCTTCTTCCATTTGCGCAATGAAAGGGAACAAAACCGATTCTTCTTTCTGAAGGTGAGCGAACATTTCGGCGTGAAGCGCGTCCAGCAAGGTCTCGATCTCCTTCAACTCGGGCACACGATCTCCATGTATGCCGCTGAGCTGGTGCGCCATTTCAACCAACCGCGGTAGCTCGCATCGAACGTACTGATGATGGGTACGGACAATGTGCTGGATCAGGCGGCTCATGGAATAGCTCGCGAGATCCGCGGGCTCGGCCCCAGGTTCATTTGCTGCGGCGTCGGAAAGTTTTTCCAGCACCTGGTCGACCGAGAGCTGCAACTCCGCGCAAGCCTGTTTGAGCGATTCGTCGGCGCGCGAACAGAGGTCGATGTCAAAACGCTGCAAAACGGCCGCTGCGGATGACTGGTTCGAAACAATTTCCCGGATGGACTGTGTCAAGGTTGGCATAAACATTCTCCACCTTTAACGGTAGAGAATCGCGGGGACAGGCACAGTAACTTATGTCACTCCCACTCCAATGACGAAGACCTGTCATTGGGGGCCCCGGCATCTGGGTGGCAAGATAGTCTATGAATTCGACTCGAGCAGCGCGCTTAAGCCCTTCATATCCTTGACCACAATCTGCCTGGCGTCCACGTCCAATAATCCCTCGGCCTGGAGCCGCATGAGGTTCCGTGAGATCAGTTCGCGAACCGTTCCAAGCTGATTGGCAAGTTCCTGATGGGTTGCCGGCAGTTGAAACTCGATTCCGAGAGAGCTTTGCTTGCCCTCGTTTTGCGCGAGTTTGAGCAGCGCCGCAATCAGACGCTGGCGGATCGTAGTAAACGACAATTCCTCGATGATCCCAACGAGCCGCCGCAATCGGGCTCCAACCACTTGCAGCACCTTGAGTGCGACTTCAGGGTGCTCCATGCAGAACGCCTGAAAATCGCGCCGCGAGATGAAGGCGACCTCCGCATCCTCAACAGCTGCAGCCGATGCCGGGTAGGGACCACCATCGAATACCGGCAATTCCGCGACTGATTCGCCCGGAACGTTTACCGCAAGAACCTGCTCACGGCCGCTCATGGATGACTTGAAAATGCGGACTTTGCCCTGTGCGATGATGTGCAACCCGTTGCACGGCTCACCTTCTGAAAAGAGCAACTCTCCGGTGCTGAACAGTTTACGGACAGTTCGCGCAGCCAGCATTTTCAACTCCGTCGGCGTGAGACCCGACAAGAGTGCGGTCTTCCCGAGTGCCGTAGCGAGATCGGTGCGTTCAGCAGTCACTCGGGAATTCTAGCAGCCTGGGACTTTGGTCACTGCATCTGCCCGTTTCAGGCTGTCTCATAGGTTCATGAACCCGCAAATCAACACGACCGACTTCCATGAACGGCCATTCATCGCCAATTGGGAAGTGACCCAGGTGTGCGATCTCGCTGGTGTGCACTGTCGCGCTCTGACTGGAAACCCGCACGCCGAAAAGCCATGCTGCTCTTATGTTCCAAAGGGCTTCGCGCAGCCGGCACCGCAACTGAAAACAGCAACAACACTCCATGTTCTTCAGGGCGCGTGAAGGCGCAGTCGCCGCCGAATGGGCGACAATCAACAGGACGGAAAAAATAAAGGGGAACACGATGGCAGTTCAGATTGGCGCAAGGCCCGACAGCGGTTTTAACGACCCGATCGGCATGCTCAAAGACTGCCACAGAAGGATTGAGAATTTCCTCGGCATCCTTTGTGTTGTGGTCGATCGAGCACAAGGCAGGAGTCTTACCGATGAAGAACGCGATGCGGTCAAGGCGGCGCTCGAGTACTTCCAAATTGGCGGACAACGCCACACAGCCGATGAGGAAGAATCACTTTTTCCACGTCTGCGCAAGTCCGACGCGAAATCCTTCGAGGAGATCGACCGGCTTGAAGACGATCATCACGCGGCAAATGATCTGCATTGTTCGATCGAGCGTCTATACACAGTCTGGATTGAATCGAGCTGCCTGGGAATGGAGGAAACTCAGCTGCTGCTCTCCCAAACCGCGCGTCTCAAGCAACTCTATTCCGACCATATCCGAATCGAGGAAACGATTGTTTTCGCTCGAGCGACCCAGGTGCTGGACAGCCACGCCATCGCGGCGATCGGGACCGAGTTTCGCTTGCGACGGAAGTAGCTCTTTACGGTATAGATATCATCTCGACTGGTTCCGCGAACTCGCCGGCAGTTTCCTGCGGTCCACTTTACGTTCGTTTGGCTCTTTACACGCCGGGGTGACTGGCGTCTCTCGCATGGGAAACCAGATCCATATACACGTCGCGTGGCAGATTCGTCTGCCAATGCCCAGTAGCCTTCGCCACTGCGATAAGGCCCAGGAAAATGCAAGCGAGAACTGCTGCAACGGCAATGGGTGAGAGTGCACGACGATGCCATCTCTCTGCCGGCGTTGCCGCCTTTCTCGGTACCAACGAGAATTGCAGGGCGCTCTCAGCCGGGCACGCCGCGACACACGCCATGCACGCGGTGCATTCAACGGAGCGGACTTGCACGAGTTGATCAACGGCCAGACCGGAAGGACAGGCTCGCGCGCATTTTCCGCAATCGATGCAGGCCTCGACGTCGCGGCGGATCTTTACCGGACTGAACAACGATGTGATTCCCAGCAGCGCTCCATATGGACAGAGATACCGGCACCAGAAGTTTTGGATCAGCATGGACAACAGAACCAGCAAAGCGATGACGATTGCCGCTGTTTGCCCGATATCGCGGAAAAAATTCAGCATATTGACATCGGCAACCAGACCGTAGGGTGTGGACATGAAATCGTGGATTGCCTCGGCGGACATAGTGCCGATCACGAAGACAAAGAAGCCAAGAAGCAGGTACTTCAGCCCTCGTAATGGGATGTCCAACCATTTTGGCGGATGCAGATTGCGGCCGAATACACGTCTTCCCAGCTTCCACAGGTGCTCCGACAGTGTTCCAACGGGGCAAAGCCAGGAACAGAAGGCTTTCTTAAGCAGCAGGCTCATCAGCATGAAGGCAATAAACAGGACCATGGCAGCGGGGTGGATTGCAGGCACGCGTCCTGTGAGCAAGAAATACTTCGTATTCATTAAGCCCGCGATGGGCAGCCAGCCTTCGGCCCCTGCGGGTCGTGGCACGCTTAACCCCGCGCCGCCGCGCTCGCAAAAGCGAACCCAGAGAAGGAATTGGATTCCCAGCCAGCCATTCAGAGCTACGAACAGCCACTGAACGATTCGCCTGATCCTTTGGGAACCATCCGAGCTGGATCTTCGGACAAGTTTCTTTTTCTCTTGCTGCTTGTGGATTGACGGGATGGTTGCTGTGCCCATGTCGAGTTGACCTTCTGTTTACTAAGCGCAAGCCTAGGCGAACAGAAGGTAGATCTCAGCGACTTTGGTCACACAGATACCTCCAACAGTTTTTGGCAAATTGAGCCGCCCAGTGACCAAAGTCGCTGTAGCGGACATTGCGATGTCTGTAAGTTGGATTCAAGGAGATCGAAATGACCGTAACCATGCAAACCGTCCGCGAAATCGCGCTGGAACAACCCACTGCAATCCGTGTCTTTGAACAATTTGGAATTGACTACTGCTGCGGGGGCCGCAAGCCTCTGGCAGAGGCATGCGCTGCCGGAAACCTGGAAATTGACTCGGTTATTGCGGCCTTGGAAGAGGCGGGGAAAAAGCCTGGGGCTGAGACCGAGAATTGGGCCGAGAAATCGTTGGAGAGCCTGAGCTCGTACATCGTAGCCAAACATCATGCATACGTGAAACGCGAACTGCCGCGGCTGGCCCAACTGGCTCAAAAGGTTGTGAATCGTCACGGCTCCACAAAGCCAGAGCTACTAATGATCGCCAACACTCTCATGCAATTGGATGAAGAGCTCACCCATCATCTTGCGAAGGAAGAGGCCGTCCTGTTTCCCTACATCGCTGGCCTGGAGCGGTCCGTTTCCATTGGAACCCCAAGGCCCCGTAGTTGCTTCGGTACGGTCGCCAATCCAATCGCGATGATGACGCAGGAACACGATGCTGCGGGTGTCCTAATTTCTGAAATCTGCCGCCTGAGCGGGAATTTCACCACCCCAGAGGATGCCTGCCCTACCTTTCACGCATTCTATGACGGTTTGAAGGAATTCGAGCAGGACCTCCATCAACACATCCATCTTGAGAACAACATCCTTTTTCCTCGTGCTATCGAGTTGAATTTAATTGCCAACCGAATGAAGAATTGAACGAGGCGCCTCTCCAACTTAAGCTGTCCGGAATTAAGCATTTGAGTCGAGGTTATCGGATTACTCCCCGTATGTCGATCAGTGTTTACGAATCCAATCCACCTGGCCGTAAACCGCCTGCTCGGACAAGTGACTCAAAAACGAAGTCGCCGCCGAAATCAAAATGAGAGCTGGCAAACAATGGCGATGTGGGAGCAATTGTCTGGAACTAGCGGACAATTGCTCTCATTTTTTCTCCTAAGACGGATTTGCGGCTCACAAGCGGCACACAAGCGGCACACGCGGCCGCTGCTTAGGATTGGTCTTATGGCGGATCAGGGACTGGGAGACTGACGGGGGTTCAGTACCTACTGATTCCGGGAAGGCCGATAGGTCGACCCACAGACCCACAGTGGGCACACAACATTGGCCCCCTTGGATGCAGCGAAGGTCAGGTTTCATAGATAGCTGCTGGCCGAGAAAGAGGTATTCACGGTATCTATCCGCGAAATAACTGATCCATATCTGGTGGAGTAACAGCCAGTCGACAATCTCAAGCGTTAGCTGATCCTTGCTAAGCTTGGCATGTCGTTGGGTGACAAGGGTGGCCCATCCTTCACGAAGCAGCGAGAGAGGCCTCTGCAAGAGATGCCTTAAAAACGAATCCTCTGCGGGTAGGAGATGGGTCGATCAACCCGCGCAGGTCGAGGTTGGGGCAACTGTGAAATGCTCATTTCGGAGTTGCCCCATCTGGATGCCCCGCCCGGCGCTGGCTGCCCAGGGAAGCCGGTGGACGTCCAAGTAACGGAGTGCAGGACATAGCCCATTTAGAAATGAGCAGTTACCTTGGTTTTCTGGAAGCTCTTGAATGTCCTTAAAAGTGGCTTTGGTGGACGCGGAAGGAATCGAACCTTCAACCTGTCGGTTAAGAGCCGAATGCTCTGCCAGTTGAGCTACGCGTCCTTGAGGATTGGAGCGCCGCGCGAGAGACCATCTTGCGCGGCCTGCGCAGGAAGAAAAACCTCTCCCGCACTTGAAAAATATACCACAGAAGCGAGTCCAAACCCAAGGCGCGGCGGCCTCCGGGCAGCCGGCGCTTCATCGCGGAAATCGCCGCTCTCAAAAACTACTTTCTGCCATTGAACTCGTGCACCGCATCGAGCATGGCCACGATGTTTTCAACCGGCGTCCTGGCCTGCACGTTGTGAATGGTGTTGAAGACGAAGCCGCCGCCCGGCGCGAAGATTTCGCAGCGGCGCAGCACCTGTTCCCGCACCTCTGCAGGCGTTCCGAAGGGCAAAGTCTTCTGCGTGTCCACGCCCCCGCCCCAGAACACGATTCGCTCGCCAAACTCGGCCTTCAGTTTTTCGGGTTCCATGCCCGTGGCCGAGCATTGCACGGGATTGAGAATGTCGAATCCCGCCTCAATGAACGAAGGAATGAACTTTGAGACCGCGCCGCAACTGTGCTTGAACGTCCTCCACTGCGTGTGCGCGTGAATCCAGTCATTCACCTGCTTGTAGTAGGGGAAATACAGGTCGCGCAGTGTGTTTACCGAGCAAAATGCCGAAGTTTGCGTGCCGAAATCGGTGCCGCAAATGAACACCGCCTGCACCTGGTCGCCCACCGTGGCATAAATCCGCTCCAGATTCCCGATCGCGATCTCGCACTGGCGCGTGAAAATTTTGTGGATGTAATCCTGCCGGCTGCGCGTCGATACATACCACTCCGTCACGTCGCGGATGCCCTTGGGATGCTTGAGGAACGGTCCCGGCACCAATGCAATGTCGCCAAAAGCAGTTCCGCCGAATCCCGCCAGCACTCCCGCGCCCGTAGCCGCCGCTTCCCCCGCCGCGCGCGCCAGGTGATCGAGATCCGCCTGCGAAATCGGCTGGAACTCCTCGAGATTATCCTCCGGGTTCAGCTTCTCTTCGTCGATCGGCTCCTGGCGGATGATGGAGTCAAAAAAATAGCCGCCCTGCGGCATGCGCCCGCTCGGCGGCACAGACCGGTCGCCTTCGGGATAAATCAGCGTGTCGCCCTTTTCATCGGTAATGGTATTGAAGTCGCCGGGCACCAGCACTTCGAGCCCATTGAAATTCCACCCCTTCCAGCGCTCGATGGGAAATCCGAACATGGTCGAGCGCGAAAACACGCCGGTCACGTCCACGCCCATCGCCGCGCGCAAGTCTTCGTCGATCAGCGCCAGCATCTGGAACGGCTCGTGTACGTGCACCGGCCGCTTTTCCAGGCCGTAGTAGTCGCGCAGCGCCGCCACGCAACTGGTATGCACGCCAGTCACGGCCGAGCCGCCGAAATCAATGGGAATGCGATCCGGTGTTTCGTGGCGGAGAGTCTTCCGCAGCCGCTCGCGGCTGGAAGTCGGTGCCTGCACTGCGGCGTCGTTGCTCATTGCTCTGCGCTCCTTCCGCCGTCTCAGCCGCGAGCGAATGCCCGGTAACGTGCCACCGTTTCCCGTCCGCGCAATGCAGATCGCTTTCGCTGGAGGTTTGCAATGAGTATAAATTGGAACGCGCCGCGGTGCGCAATCGCCGCGCATGCCTGCGCCGCGCGGCAAAAATCATCGCGTCAGAAACGCGCGCCGCGTCAATTCTTATGCTTCGGTCCTACGCTTCAGCCCCCGACGCTTCTGCGGCTTTCTCTTCGGTTTGGCTCTCGACAACTGGCGGCGTCACCTCAACGCTCTCGTTGAACCGGTAGCCGATGTGCGAATCGGTTATCAGATACTGCGGGTTGGCCGGATCGTCTTCGACCTTCATGCGAATCTGGCGGATAAACGTGCGCAGGTACTCCAGCTCGTTGCCGTACTCCGGACCCCACACCGAGCGCAGCAGCTTGGCGTGAGGAATAGGCCTTCCCGCGTGCATCATCAGGTAGTGGAGCAGTTCGAACTGCTTCGGCGTCAGGTGCACCGGCCGGCCCTTCTTCTCCACCAGGTGGCGGCCGGGATCGAGCAGCACGTCGCCGATCTGGATGGCTGCTTCATCGTCGTCGAGCGTCTTCGAGCGGCGCACCGCTGCCCGCAGCCGCGCCGTCAGCTCGCGCAACTGGAAGGGCTTGGTGATGTAGTCGTCGGCGCCGGCATCCAGCGCTTCCACTTTGCGCTCCTCGCCGCCCTGCACGGTCAACATCAAAATGGGCAGTCGCGGCGCGGCCTTGCGCATCAGTCGGCACACTTCGATCCCGCCCATGCCCGGCATGTTGATGTCGAGCAACACGGCGTCGAAAGGCTCAGTGCGCACCAGCGCCAGCGCCTCCTCGCCGCGGGCCGCTTCCACAATCTCAAATCCAAAGTTTCCCAGAATGGTTCGGAGCGAGAGCCGGATGGAGCGCTCGTCATCCACAATAAGCAGGTTGCCGGAAGTGTCCTGATTCACTGGCTGTCCCCTCCATTTTGAGGAAGCGAAAAATAAAAGGTGGTACCTTCCTCCTGGTTGCTGATCACCCACACGTGGCCGCGGTGGGCCTCGGCCGCCATCATCACCGTGGACAATCCGATGCCCGTTCCGGCCGCCAGGTGCCGCGTCCCCTCGCTGCGGTAAAAGCGCTGAAAGATCCGTTCCCGGTCCGTCAGCGGAATGGCCGGACCGAAGTTGTGTACCGCCAGCATCACTTCGGCGTGGCTCTCCCACGCCGACACTTTCACCGCGGTGCCGTCAAAGGAGTACTTGGCCGCATTATCGAGAAACTGCGTCAGCGCCATCGAAAGCAGATCGCGATCGCCGCGCACGACCAGGGGCGAATCCGGAACCGCAACCTCTACGGGATGGCCCGACATGCGTCCCCGCTGTTCCTCGAGTACGGTTTCCACCAGCTCGCGCACCGCAATTTCGTCCTTGGCGACGCTCATCTCATCCGCTTCAAGCTTGGCGGTTTGCAGTAGTCGCGTACTCAGCAGGCTCAACTTGCTGGCCTCGTCTTCGACAAGCGCCAGCAGCTCTTCCTGCGCGTGATTGAGTTTGCCCACCTCGCTCAGCCCTGCAGTCGCGGCCTGAATCGCGGTCAGCGGCGTCTTCACAGCGTGGGCCAGCGAGTCCAGCACCGCGGCGCGCAACCGTTCGCCCTGGTGCGCTGCTTCCACCTCGCTCTCCTTCGCGAACACCACGCAGCGATCCAGCGTAACCGCGGTCAGTGAAACCAAAGCATCCAGAACCAGCTGTCCCAGATCCCCACGGATTGCGATCGCGCCGATGGAATCGTTGCCCACGCGCAGCAGTCTGCGGTACGTATGCGTGGCGTGATTCTCGTCGTCGGTCTGCGCCAGGTAGCACTCCTTGGCCAGATCCCCCTCACCGTCTGCCCAGGTTCCCGCCAGGTCGCATTTGCCGGAGCTGACGTCGAAGATGGCTACGCCCTCGGCTGCAAAAATCCGTTGAATCAGATGCGTCAACTGCGGAC
>Ga0326728_10019664_pt1 | contig 13062 bp, 13 predicted proteins | sample MB3enrmetagenome_FD_207602 | JGI IMG/M metagenome (GOLD analysis project Ga0326728, IMG submission 207602) | Lab enriched peat soil microbial communities from McLean, Ithaca, NY, United States - MB31MN | ecosystem: Environmental > Terrestrial > Soil > Wetlands > Peat | place: USA: New York...
CGGGTTCAGTTGCCAAGATGACTTCGCCTTCCGCCACCGGTTTTTCTTCAGCCGGCTTTTTCTCCGGCTTGGGCGGTTTGGGCACGGGTTTCTTGGCGGTTTCCAGTCGCCCATCGGCGAATTCAATCACATGGCCTTGATGCACCAGCCAGTGCAGATCGGCGATGATGGCGTTTTGCTCCGGCGTTGGTTCAAGAGCCGGAGTTGCAACAGGAACATTGGGAGTTGCGCCCTCGACCGGCGCGGCGGCCGGCGTCGGTTCCGTTTCGGGTTTGATTTCGATGACCGCCGGCTGCGGCGTCGGCGCAAGTGCTTCAATCAATTGCCGCCGGCTGCATTTCGGATGGGCGTTGATGTGGGCGATGATGCGCCGGATGTTTTCTGACACGGGCGTGGTTTCGAGGTCCAGGAACAGCGGGCGCGCGACGGAAACATGGGTGTAAGTTTTGTTGACCTTGAAAAACTGCAGGCCGTGCGCGGCAAACTGGCGGCTGAGTTCGGTGGCCAGTTGCAATGGAAAATGTCTTTGCTGCTCCCACTCCGTGCGTACGAGCCGCTGCAATTCGCGGCTGCGCAGATTGCGGCTCGGCACACCGGCGATCGTGTGCGATTCCACGGTTTTGATGATCGCCTCCTTGTGCGTCGCGCGGAAATGTTTCTCGACCTCTTCCGGGTTCGGCAGCTTGAGCGGTTCGGGCACGTTGAGCACAACGTACTCGGTCTTGAAACTTTGTTCCTCGACCCATTTCTTGACGACGGCCTCGTCCTTCACGATTTTCACCCGCGCCTTGAAAGCGTCGAACGGCATCCGGGCAAACCGCTCGGCGTGCAATTTGCGCAACCGGTTCTGGTAATCGTGATGGTTCGGCGGGCCGAGAATCACCCCGCTCATGCCGCATTGCGCGACAAACGTGTAGGTGCCCTTCGGCGGTTCGGTGGCCGTGCGCTCGGCCTGGTAAAACGTGGCGAAATGATTTTTCAGAACGTGGGCGATTGCTTCGTCCTCACTCAGCCAGGGCGTGTCGTCGAGCGCGCAAACAAACAGCGGCTGGGCAGTGGCGCCATCGGGCTTTTTCTTCACTGCCAGACGAACTGCATAGCGTTCCGGCTTTTGCAAAACAAGCTGCGCAATCTGGAACAGCGGATACGCCCGCCCGGTCATCTTAATCTGGCGCGCTAGCGATTCGACGCCTTTTTCGTCCGGCAGAAAAGTGACGGCGATTTCCGGCAGCGGCGCGGGCGGCTCGGCGCGTTCGTCCCGCAAAGCGGGACGGCGGTCGCCGCGGCGATCAAAACCCTTTTTGCGGTCGCCGAATTTCGAACCGGAACGTTGCAGACGAGGACCACGCCGTTCACCGGACGATTCGCCGCGTGGACGTTCCCGGCGGTCGCCACGACGGCGTTCAGGCTTCACCCCTTCGTCACCGGTGAATTTTTCGTAGCGGTTGGCCTCGGCTTTACCCTGCGCCCACGCGGGCTGGAACAAATTCTCCAGATCCAAATCCATGTCGGGAATACTGCTCATGGGGAAACGACCGGGTCACCGTCAGGCGGACGCGCGCTGGGTGAGGATGGCGCTCACGATTTTTTGGGCGAGCGCAGGATTTTCAGCCAGCACCTTTTGCGCGGCTTCCTTGCCCTGGCCGATTAATTCGCCGTCGAATTGCAGCCAAGCGCCTTTTTTGGCCACAACGCTGGTCTCGACGCCCACGTCCAGAATGCTGCCTTCCTGGTTGATGCCGTGGTTGTAAAGGATGTCGAACTCGGCCTCGGCGAACGGCGGCGCGACCTTGTTTTTGACAATCTTGACGCGAACGTGATTGCCAATGGCGTTACCGGCGGCGTCCTTGAGCGTGTCCTTGCGGCGGATGTCAATGCGCACGCTGGCGTAAAACTTCAGGGCCTTGCCGCCGGGCGTCGTTTCGGGATTGCCAAACATCACGCCAACTTTTTCGCGCAATTGGTTGGTGAAAATGCAGGTGGTCTTGGATTTGGCGAGAATCGCCGTGAGCTTGCGGAGCGCTTGGCTCATGAGCCGCGCCTGCATGCCCATCGTTGCCATGCCCATCTCGCCCTCAAGTTCCGCCTTGGGCACCAGCGCAGCAACAGAATCAATCACAATGACATCCAGCGCGTTCGAGCGCGCCAGCGTTTCACAAATCGTCAGCGCCTCCTCGCCGGAATCCGGCTGCGACACGAGCAAGTCGTCGAGGTTCACGCCGAGCTTCTTCGCGTAACCCGGGTCCAGTGCGTGCTCGGCGTCAATGAACGCCGCCAATCCGCCGGCCTTCTGCGCGTTGGCGATGACATGGAGCATGAGCGTGGTTTTGCCGGACGATTCCGGCCCGAAAATTTCCACGACGCGCCCGCGCGGGATGCCGCCGACCCCGAGCGCCAGATCCATGGCCAGCGAGCCGGTCGGAATGACGTCAATTTTGACCTGTGCCCGGGCATCGCCCAGGCGCATGATACTGCCTTCGCCGTAGGTTTTGGTGATGGTGGCGATGGCGGCGTCCAGCTCACGCGAGTGAGACGCGGCGGCCTTGGTTTCAGCGGCGGATTTATCGGCGGCTTTCGGCGGCATAAAATTCGGGGTAATCTCGTTGTTGGTCGTCCTGGCTAAGACATTAGTAAATCGGCCCGGAATAGTCAAACCCCAGATTAAAGAAACCATCGCGCAGATTGATTGAAAACCGCCATGAACTCCGGCAGTTTATCGGTATGAAAGCGCTGAAATGGCTTCCCTTGGTTCTGACGGCAGCCTTGCTGGCCGGTTGCAAAAAGGCTGAAACCGCCGCCGCGCCGTCTGTGGACAGCCAGTTGCCCACACAGGCACAGCCGAAATTGCCGACGCTGAAAATTTATCTGGGCGCGGAAACCCTGGACGCCGAACTGGCCACCACGCCGCGCGAGGTGCAAACCGGCATGATGTTTCGCACCAATGTTACCGACGAAAGCGCGATGCTGTTTGTTTTTTCCCAGCCGTTTCAGCCTTCCTTTTGGATGAAAAACTGTCCCCACTCGCTTTCCGCCGCCTACATCAGCCCCGACGGTGTGATTCAGGAGATCCATCACCTGGAAAAATACGACACCAACTCCGTCGTGGCGGCGAGCGACAACATCCAATACGTTCTGGAAATCAATGACGGCTGGTTCCAGCGACACAACGTCAGCACCGGCATGTTGGTTCGCACGGAAATCGGTTCCTTGCAGAAGACGTTTTTCGGAAACCGGTAATGACTTCGCGAATCAAATCCGAGGCGCTGTTCGCCGAGGCGTTGAAATATATTCCCGGCGGCGTGAACTCGCCGGTGCGCGCCTTCCGTGCCATCGGCGGCCGGCCGTTCTTCGTCAAGCGGGCCAAGGGTGCCCGCGTTTGGGACGTGGACGGCAATGAATACATTGATTACGTCTGCACCTGGGGCCCGGCAATTCTCGGCCACGCGCATCCGAAAATCATTGCCGCTGTCAAAGCCGCCGCCGAGAAGGGCACGAGTTTCGGCATTCCGAATCCATTTGAGGTTAAAATGGCCAAGTTGATTTGCTCCCTCGTGCCGAGTGTGCAAAAGGTGCGCATGACCAATTCCGGCACCGAGGCGTGCATGAGCGCTATCCGCCTCGCGCGCGGTTTCACCCGGCGCGACAAAATTATCAAGTTCGACGGCTGCTATCACGGTCACGCCGATTCGCTGCTCGTCAAAGCCGGCAGCGGCGCGCTGACATTCGGCAATCCTGACAGTGCGGGTGTGCCGGCGGCGTTCACGCAACACACGATTGTTTTGCCGTTCAATGACGTTGACGCCGTTAAATCCGCGTTCGACGCGAACAAAAATCAAATCGCCGGCATTATTGTCGAGCCGGTGCCAGGCAATGCCGGAGTTTATCTGCCCAAACCGGGCTATCTGGAATTTCTACGCGAAATCACGCAGGCGAACGGCGCGTTGCTGATCTTCGACGAAGTGATGACGGGCTTCCGCCTCGCGCCCGGCGGCGCGCAAGAGCGGTTCGATATTACGCCGGATTTGACGTGCTTCGGCAAAATCATCGGCGGCGGACTGCCGGTCGGCGCGTTCGGCGGGCGGGCGGACATCATGGATTTGCTCGCGCCGCTGGGTCCGGTCTATCAGGCCGGGACGTTGAGCGGCAATCCACTGGCAATGGCGGCGGGCATCGCGGCGCTGGAAGAGTTGAACAGTCCAAAGTCCAAAGTCCAAAGTCCAAAGTCGAAACGCGTTTCGGACGACGCTTATTCGCGGCTCGAAAAGTTGGGTGCACAATTGGAAGCCGGTATGAAAGACGCTGCGGAAGCTGCCAAGGTCCCGGTGCAATTCAACCGCTGCGGCTCGATGTTCTGCGCCTATTTCACGAACGAACCGGTCCACAATCTGGCCGACGCGATGAAAAGCGACCGCGCGCGGTTCGCCAAATTTTTCCACGGCATGCTGGCCGAAGGCGTTTATTTCGCGCCATCGCAATTCGAAGCGGGCTTCATTTCCACTGCGCACACGGCGGTGGACATTGACCAAACGGTGAAAGCGGCGGCGAAGGCTTTGCGCGGGGTGTAACCTTTATTCTTCGGAGCCGTCTCACTGGCTATGATGCTGCGTCATGCTGGCGCGGCCCAAGACAGACAAACTTAACGAAAGGTACAGCTTATGAAAGCTACCAAAATGACGCTGATTGCCGCGCTGGCAGCGGGCACTTTACTGGCGCTGAGTCCGGCGTTGCGTGCGGATGACTCCACAAACACGCCGCCGGCCGCCCCTCCCGCGGGCGGTCCGCCTCCGGGCGACCGGCACGGGCCGGGCATGAGAGGTCCGAACTTCGACCGGCTGGCCGAACAACTCAACCTGACCGACGACCAGAAACCGAAAGTCAAAGCGATTCTTGGTGATCAAATGGAACAAATGCGCGACTTGTGGCAGGACCCGAGCTTGTCACGTGAGGATCGCATGGCGAAAATGAAAGCCATCCGCGAAGCGACCGATGCAAAACTGAAGGCCGTGCTCACAGTTGACCAATTCAAGAAATTTCAGGACATGCGGCCAATGATGGGTGGCCCGCGACATGGCCCGCCAGGAGGTCCGCCTCCGGGCAGCCCACCGCCGGATGGTGGTGGAACAAACGCGCCGGCAGGTCCGCCGCCGCAATCATAATTTGGTGGGGAACAGACGCTGAAAAAGGGACGGCCTTTGCCGTCCCTTTCTGTTTCTGGCTGTAACATTTTCCCGGCGGCCTGCGTATTAAAATCAATATGAAAACGAATAAATGGATCTCAATGACACTGGCCGCCGCGTTGAACCTCGGCGGGTTACTGACGACAACTTCGCTGGGAGCAGATGCTGCTACACCGGCCCACGGCGGTTATTTCCATCGCATGGTCCAAAGGTTGAATTTGACCGATGACCAAAAGGCGCAGATCAAAACCGTTTTCCAAGCTGAGAAAGGCACGCTGATCAGTTTGCGGACGCAACTGCTTGCCGCGCGGGAGAATTTGCGCGCGACCAGTCAGACCACTGGCGCCAATGAAACCGCCGTGCGCGCGGCGTCGGCCCAAGTAGCCGCCGTCGAGGCCAATTTGGCGGTTGAACGTATGAAAATTTTCGCCAAGATCGCGCCCATCCTGACCGATGCACAGCGCCAGCAACTCACTGAATTCGAGCAGCGCGCCGACGCTTTCAGAGACCTGGCCATCGCCCGTTTGGGCGACAGACTGGCGGAATGATTTAACCGGCTGGAGTTCGGGTTTCAGCCTGTTCAGGGTTGCAGGAGGAAGGTAGTTGTGAATGAATGACCGGCAGGTTGAGCTTGAACTCCACCGAAACCGTGACTGACGATGCCGAATTGCTGGAGCGCATCCGCGGCGGCGCGACCGATGATTTCGCCGAAATCGTCCGGCGGCATCAATCGCGCGTCTTTGCCATTTTGCACCGATATGAACGCGACGCCCACAAAGTCGAAGACCTCGCGCAGGAAACTTTTGTCAAGGCCTGGCGCGCGCTGGGGCAATTTGACGGCCGCGCGCCTTTTGAACACTGGCTTTCCCGCATCGCCGCGCGGGTGGCGCTGGACCACCTGAGAAGGGAAAAACGCCGGCAAAATGAAATCGGCCTGCCCGAACTCGGCGACGACGCGCTTGACTGGCTGCGCAGTGACGACGAGAAAAATGAATTGGACGCGCGCGGCGCAGCGGAACTGCTCGATTTGGCGATGCGCGAACTGTCGCCCGCCGACCGCGTGGTCATCACGATGCAGGAACTGGAAGGCCGCAGCGTGAAGGAAATCGCCGCGGCCATTGGCGCGTCCGGCGTGGCCGTGCGCGTGCGGGCGATGCGAGCGCGGGCAAAATTGCGGCAGGCACTGGAAAAGATGGCGAAAGAAAATTTATGAACAACCGGAAACTGAAACAACTGTTTGCCTCGGCGCAAAAGGACGCCGCGCCCGCACCGCCGGAGGATTTTGCCGCGGACGTGCTGCGAGTCATCCATCGCGAGCCGGCCGCCCCGCCAGAGACCGTTTCGATTTTTGACCAGTTGAATTTGTGGTTTCCGCGCCTCGCGCTGGCGGCCTCGGCAGTTATCGTGGTATGCATTGCGCTGGATTACGGATTGATGGCGGTGGGCGTGCCGAGTTTGAGCGACGGCGCGGCGCAGCTTTCCGCCCAATGGCTTTTGACACCGACCGGACTCTGATTATGAAAGCGTTCAAACTGTCTTTGCTGATAGCGCTGGTCTTTCTGGCCGGCGTGGCGGCGGGCGTGGTCGGCACGCGCATCGCCATCCGCCACTGGATGAGTTCAGCCATCCAACATCCTGAAAAGGTTCAAATACTGCTCGAGCGCAACCTGCGCTGGCGTCTCCATCTCGACGCGCGCCAGCGCGTTGAGGTGCACCGGATTTTGACCGATGCGCGCATCCAGTTGCGGGATTTGCGGCAGGAATATCGGCCGCAGGTCATTACCATTCTCACCAACACCGAGGCGCAAATTTCCGCCATCCTGACGCCGGAACAGCAGGCGCGCTTTGAACGGATACAGCAGGAAAACCAACGGCTCTTTCCGCCAGCGGAACCGGAACGGTGAACTGAGGCGTTCCATTTGAGGTTATCGCGTTGAACAACCGCGCAGATTCCATTTGAGCAAAACCGGCGTCGGCGGTAAGGTGGGTGTTGCCGTGCGCGCGTAGCTCAATTGGATAGAGCGTCGGCCTCCGGAGCCGAAGGTTGTGGGTTCAACCCCCGCCGCGCGTACCAGTCGTTTTCGTTAAAAAATCTAAATGAATTTGGGGTAAACCGCTTTTTCAATCGGCTTCGTCATGTCGTCGGAATTTGGGTCAAACCACCGTTCAAACCAGAACAAAAACCAGAACACTTGGAACATCTTGAGGAAATCGGGTTCCAGTCGGTCTGGCTTGGGGTTTCGATGTTTTGGGGTAAATCCACACGGTCCTGTGGGGAAAAACACGCCCAAGACGGGTTGGCGCAAGAACTGGCTCCCCTCCAAGGAACAAGCCGATTCCCTCTTCATTGACATTTCCCGGCGCTGGAAGACCATTCAATAATCATATGGCAATTTTCAGTGAGCACTGGAACGAAGCCGACCAACTTCGTCACACGGGTCTATATTTTTGGCCCCGAATGATTCGGGGAAGAACGGAGTATTTACGGTTGTGCGAAGAACTGCAATTACAGGGTTTTGACGGAATGGTGGCGAGCCTGTCGGCGGAAGACATAATTGATGGATGGATAAGAGCCGGATGGGTTGTTCTTTCACCAAACCGTGTTGAAATCCGCGTAACGGAGGCTGGAGAGGAACAGTTAGATAAGTGGAAAGAGGAAGACAGGCTTTGGAATGAACGCGGAACCGAAACTATGCCGTTGAAGAAACGACTGGTGGCCGGTGAACCCGCGAAAAATCTGAGAAAAATCCAGAGCGTCATCGGCAATTCCACCGTGACGGGAATTCATGACCCCTACACTACGGCAGGCTCATTGGGAACCCTTCTTAAATTGGCTGATTTGGGAACCAAGTTAAGTCCTGCGCTCCGCATTTTAGGAACTCCAAAGCCGCTATCCAAATCAACGGACAGGATGGCAATGATTGGCCTTCTCAAAGACATTAACACCGAGAGAAAAGCCACTTGGGAAGTGCGAACCTATACGGAAGCAAGCGCACCGCACAGGCGCTTTCTTGTTCTTGATGACGGGAGTGTTGTGACCTGTGGGATGTCCCTGAATCACATTGACAAGGATGAAGTTTTGGACCGTGAACCTGCGGGTTCAGAAAATGCCAACCATGACCACCAATTCTTTGACGACAAGTGGAAAATCGGGACCGTCGTTAAATAAACGTGGGCGTCGAACCGGCCCCATTCACGGCAACGTCTGAACCGTCAACATCGTCAGTCGGTTCGGGCGTTACCGATACTCAATCGGCCCGACCTCGTTCTTGAACGAACCGGCTGTCTTTTTGGATTATTGTGACAGCGGCAGCGAGCCAGAATACAAACCCGGTACCACGACAATTCAGGTACTCTGGCGATTGTTCTGCGCTGTCATGGCAACGTGTTGACGGTATTGCCTGCTGGAAGCGGCCATCCAATCTTGGAATAGCTTTGCCGTGTTGAACGCCTTCATTGTTTCCTTGTCGCCTGACAGCTTTTTTCCGTGGGCAGTAAATTTTGCTCGGACAAAACTGTTAAAATCCGAAGGGATGACAAAACGTTCAATTCTCCCCATTTCCAGAAAGAACCAGCAAAGCGTTTTCATTTTCTCGGAAGTGTTTCCCAATAGCGATTTTGAAACCTGTGCCGTACCCGTCGGGACATCACATTCAACAATCGAATCCGCATACATGAAATGGTAGCCTTTCGGCTCTGAAAAAATCTTGAATAAAAGTTTGTGTGTTTCGTCAGAAACAACTGTTGCCGCAACCTGACACTTTGCGCTCAACCTATGCGCTTCCATGACTGCTTTTCCCGCAAAACATCGCTTGCTTATCAAAACGTCGCCAATGTGAACCGCGCCGCGCACTGGCAAACCAATTTCAAACATTCTGCGGTTGATGTATGCGGCCAGAATCGTGAAGAAAATCAGGTTGAATTTCACCGCGTCGGGGTGGTCTGACAGTTCAAACGGCATCGCTACAAAAATCGTGTCAGAGAACGTGAGCCACTTTAACCGATTTTTTAGCAGGTCTATCTTTTCTTGCGGCGTGTCGTTTTTCGCATCAAGTCCGTGCAATAGAATGTCAGGGATTTCGGTTTCAAAATCATCCATCACTTTGAACACTCTTTCGGCGTTGCGGGAATCACAGTTTTCGCAAAAACTTGCGAACCCCAAAACGTCAAAAATACCAAAAATACAGTTCATATTGCCACGCCAACCGCTTTTCCCACTGCTTCGGCTGCCGTCCCCAAAAGGTCTTTGTGCCTCACAATCCATTTTTCTGCACGAGCCATCAGGGATGGCCGTTTCTCAGGCGGCGTTTCCTTGAGTTCGTCCATGATGTCTTCCAGTTCGCGCCTGTCCTGCTTCGGAATTTTATTGTCAATCAGGAGCTGTTGAACGGAACTGTAATCATACAGCGTCACTTGTGAATTTGTGATGTTGCCCACCGTGCCATGAACGGTTCCAATGTTGAAAACCTGATTTGATGCCGACTGCTTTTCCGTTTCGTCAAAGTTCATGTCTTCTCCTTTAATTCCGCGTTTTTCCAGTTCTATCGCCCACCGAAGTAGCTCATTTCTTACCGCCTCCAAAATTCCCTTAAATTGGCCCGGGTTTATAGTAACCCGTTGAGGCCATTGAGAACCCATTGATGTCCCGAGACTGTCGGTAATCGGGAAGTTTTTTTCGGGGGTATAGGAAACCTCCTTTTCTTGGGCCAGCATTTCGATTTCTGCAATTGGCTGATGCGCCCGAATTTTTCTTTTGACATCTCCCACATACTCCCACCCCCGATATGGGTTATGAAGCATTAGCTTGTCAGTGACAATCTCCCGATAATGAGGGCGTTCCGTTTCGTTCGCATACCCGTTCAGTTCAAGGTCAACCCATTGTTCCACGTCCTTGAGATTCAGCTTCGCCGCAATCAGCTTTGTCTGCCGAAGCAATTGTGTGAGCGATAGTTTCCCCTCAATAATCGCCATCTGCAAATTGTGGACTGCCGAACTCATTTTATGGGAATTGTCTGCCGACAAGCACGGCAAAGCTATCGGAAAATTCTAAACTCAAACATTTCTCAGTGCATCCAAAATCCACACCATGCCCTCGGTGTCCTGTCCGCAATACTTTTCAAGGGCACATCGCACCCGCTTCCGTTCCGCCTCGCTGACATCGGTGAAGGTGACGCGAAGAAATTCCCGGCCAGCCGTTTCACCCTCCTGAATCTCCAAACTTTTGTAATAATCCTTGCCGGTCAATGCTGGCAACACCTGCTTCAACGAAGCACTGCCGCACTGGTCGGGGTGATAAAAGTTGAATCCGCGAAATGGAATCAGCAAATCAACCATCCGCCGATTCACTGCGGCCACCCATGATTTGTATTCTGGCAAAACTTCCGCACATTCTTCCAGCCGCCCTTTCTCAAACGGTGCGTTGAAAACCACGATGGAGCCGGACGGTTCAACCGCCGATTTCAATTGCCGCATGAATTCCGAACGCGGGTCGTTCCGGCCCTCAGCCAGAAATTTGCGATGTTTCGGATTCGCTCCGGCCTTTTGGACGATGTGCAGGGAAAATTGGAACGGGATTTGTTCGTATGGCCGTGTGCCATCAAACAACGGAATCGCCGTGCTGAAGGTTTCAAAATCCAAAAAATGCAGCGGGTATTCCAGTCCCTTCAAAAAGGTCTGAATCTGTGTTGGCTTGACGTATGGTTTGCCGGGAATCGCGGTTGACCGTTGAATTTCTTGTTTGGCTGACAACGAATAATCAGGAGGGATTTCAGCAATTCGCAACACGCCACGTTTTAGCAAATCCCAGCCGCGTCCCTTTTTGTCGTCGTATAAATCCAGAACATTTTGGGGTGGCAGGAATGACCAGCAATGCTCGTGGAGTGGACAGGTGTAGGGGGAATCGCATTGTTTGCCGATTTGGATTTCGGGACATTTGGCCGAACGAATTGTTTTTCCCATTTGGCTGACCTGTTCATCAATGTCGCGGGACAATTCCGCCACCTCCACCGTCACGTCAAGCAGGGTAAAGAATTGTTTCGGGTCAATTTCACCGTGCCGGACAAACTCGTTATTGATGTGGCAGAGAAAGCATCGCCGAATCTTGATGCCCGCCTCAGTGAATACCCACACTTGAAAAGCCAAGTCGGGAAGATGAACGTCCTTCAACGACGTGGTGGATTTGACCTCAATGATGTCCCATTCGTGTTTGCCCACCGGATTCAGGATGTCGGCACGGGCATATCCACCATTGGCAGAAAGCGTGGCCTCAAAAATCGGACGCTTTGACGGAAGATGTTTTTGGGTCAACTGAACGGCCCCCTCAAAATCGGTGGGGTCTGTGTCAATTTCAATTCCATTGGGAAACATCCGTTTGGCAAACGCACCGACTTCATGGCCTTGGTCAAACACGGCTTGAAGGGCGTCGTCAACTTCGGGGAACAGGTGTTTGGCATTGTATGCACTCCAAATCAGCTTTGGACATTGCAGCCCTTGAAGGAATTTCGTTTTTGAAATATATGGGGTGCGGCTCATTATGCTTTCACCGCCATTGAAGATGACAATGTTTTCGGGGGCGAGCGAATTCTGTCACGAACTGTCTCACCCTAGAAATGTAACCATTTTGCAACGACGAGTTTGGTGGAATTCGCTTGTGAGGCTTAGCAAAGAGGCTCAAAATCGTTGAGTCAAAGAAAATCACTTTGGTTGCCGGAGACGGGTGTTCAATTCCAGCAGGATTTGAGACTTGCCGGAATTGGAGTGAAAAAAAATTATGAAAATGCCAACAATACAATTTGGAATTCTCACCATCACCTAACTTGAACATGAATTAAATGTTAGCAAGCTCCACGAGCAAAAAGATGCCGAAAGTGGAGCATGGAGAAATCTAATTCAAACTTAAAAACCATCAGAAGAAAAACATCTTATGAAAAAGCTAATCATTCTTGCGGTCTTGGCGACTGCACTCACGGCCAAGACATTCGCCTTGACTTTTTCGGATGACTTAACCACCGGACTCAATCCGACTTATTGGAGTATTGTCCAGTCGAACTATAGTGGAGTCCAGTCGAGCACAAACATCTATTCTGTGAACGCCACCGGAGACGGCGTCGCCATCGCCGAAACAGCAGCCAGTCAGGGTGGTGTTCCGTATGCAGGGGCCAGTCTCAACTTGGCTGCGTTGGGCGGCAGCATATCGGGAGACTTCTCGGCACAGATTCAGTTTGCGAACGCGGTCATCGGTTCCAACAACGACCAAGTGGAGTTTTATGTTTACTTCGCGGACGGTTCTCTTTTTGTTGTCGGTGACGAACCTAACGGCATTTTCGTTTACGACCCATCAACCACCTTCTCTGGACAACCTGCGGCAACTTCCGGCACTTTTGTCATCAGTCGAACAGGCTCCACTGTCACAGGTTCTTTCAATGGCATAAACATAGTCTCCACTCTGAACAGTTCACCTGTGACAAATATTTTATTCACCCTCGATACTTGGTCGGGCGACTATCCGTCGGTCACGTTTTACAACTTTTCGCTCACTGCTGTTGGTCTTGAAGCAACGCCGGTGGTGACTTGGCCGCCGCCTTCCCCTATCACCTACGGCACGGCTCTAAGCTCCAATCAGTTGAATGCCACCGCAAATGTTCCCGGCAGCTTTGCCTATAATCCGACGAACGGCACGGTGCTCAATGCGGGCACCAACACGCTTTCCGTCATCTTCACCCCGACTGACACGGTGGATTACAGCAGCGTGACCGACAGTGTGAGCCTGGTGGTATCACCCGCGTCCTTGACCATCGCTTCAGGCGTCACGGCCAACAACAAAGTGTATGACCGCACGACGGCGGCGACGCTCAGTTTCAACAGTGTCGTCCTCTCCGGCGTCGTC
>Ga0326728_10019665_pt1 | contig 13061 bp, 9 predicted proteins | sample MB3enrmetagenome_FD_207602 | JGI IMG/M metagenome (GOLD analysis project Ga0326728, IMG submission 207602) | Lab enriched peat soil microbial communities from McLean, Ithaca, NY, United States - MB31MN | ecosystem: Environmental > Terrestrial > Soil > Wetlands > Peat | place: USA: New York...
CAGCGGTGTCGAAACCATCGCGCACCTGCGGGAGAACGGCAGAATCGTCATCATGTTCTGTACCTTTCAAGGACCGCCGCGCATTCTCCGCTTGCATGGCCACGGACGCGCCCTGGATCCCGCCGACGCTGAATTCGCCACGCTGCGCCCTCAGTTTCCAGTGTTCGAAGGCGTCCGCTCCATCGTCGTGGTCGAAGTCTCGCGCGTTTCCGAATCGTGCGGTTTTGGCGTTCCGCTCATGCGTCACGAGGCCGATCGCACGCAACTGACAGTCTGGGCGGTGAAAGAAGGCCCCGAAGGCCTAGCCGAGTACCGCCAGCAAAAGAATCGCGCCAGCATCGATGGCCTGCCGGGTGTCCGGTGAGTTTGGGGCTGCAAACGCCGATCACTCAGGCGGCTTCGAGTAGGTCGCCTGATACCAGCGGCGCACAGCTACGACTGCCCATATCGCCTCTACCAGGCCGAACGGCCACGCACCTTGCAGGAATCCGTAAGCAGACCCCAGCACGCAAGACGCGGCAAACGCGAGAATGAACCACGGACTTCGGCTCTCAAGCGCGTAGGTGACCAGCATTGCGGTCACGGCAAATAAGCCAAATAGAGTGAGGGCATTCATGCAGTAGCTTCCTTTCTAGACTACCCGAGAACCGCCGCCCATCCCTCCGTCCCCTGTCATCCCTGAGCAGGCCGACGACTCCCGCCCATCCCGCCCGCGAGTCATCCTGAGCGAGCCAAGTACAATCTTGCTGCCTCGACACGATGGTTTCGCGAGCGAAGGATCTATGTATTTTTCCGCCCGCGAAGACGCGCTATCCCCTAACTCCAATTTCCGTAATACTTTACAGGCCACAAAACGTCTCCCGCTCAACTCCAGGCCCCCTCATTCCATGGCAACTAATTGATTCGGAATGAGTTAGTCGATATCCTGTCCTTATACGCACGTTGTCACCTAATTATTCAATAATCTGCGGAGGAACCCATAAAATCAACCATAACTCATTGAAAAACAAATACTTTAACCATGAATCAACCGATAACTCCTTATTCCTCAAAGACCTGGCGGAAATCTCCCTCTAAGTCTTTGATTCTTAAAGACCAGCCCAAGGGGGTCTTGATGACTATCTGATAAACACAGGAACCATTCCTCGCCTTCACGTCGCTCACCATACTTGTCATCATCTGCCCGTCCTCGCGAAGCCTTATCCTGTTCCCGCATGAGCCAGCCGAGTCCGACCCCTGATCCATCTCTAGCCGAAATTGCCCTCGCCTTTCTCAAGCTGGGCACGATCGCCTTCGGCGGGCCAGCCGCTCACCTCGCGATGATGGAAGAGGAGTTCGTTCACCGCCGCAAATGGATCACGGAGGAACAGTTCCTCGATCGCCTCGCCACCGCGAACCTGATTCCCGGTCCAAGCTCCACCGAAGTCGCCATCTTCATTGGGCACTTGAAGCGAGGTTGGCGCGGTTTGATCGTCGCAGGTGTCTGCTTCATCATTCCCGCGGCGCTGATCGTTTCGGCGATCGCTTGCGCCTATGTGCGATTCGGATCGCTCCCGCGCGCGCAAGGCGTGCTCTACGCAATCAAACCGGTGGTTGTCGCAATCGTGATCCAGGCTCTGGGAAGGCTCAGCCGAACCGCACTGCGAACGCCTTTGCTGGCGGTCATTGCGCTGTTCGCCGCGGGAATCACCCTGCTCGGAGTGAGCCCTGTTCTTGTGCTGGTACTCGCCGGAGCGCTTTCCGCAGCAGCTTTGGGCATGAAGGGTCGGTTGCTCGGAGCGAGCGTCTTCACTTGGCCCAAGCTGTTTGCCTCAACGACGGTGCGCGCAACGCTGTCGTGCGCCGCGATCCTCACTGCAACCGCAGTTGCAGCCCCAATCGGATTGCTGCGTCTCTTCCTATCTTTCCTGAAGATCGGTTCGGTCGTATTCGGCAGCGGATACGTCCTGCTGGCATTCCTGCAGAGCGAGTTTGTCGAGCATTCGCATTGGCTGACGTATCCGCAGCTGCTGGACGCTGTTGCCGTTGGCCAGTTCACGCCCGGCCCGGTGTTCACAACCGCCACGTTCATCGGCTACGTTGTTGCCGGTTGGAAAGGAGCGATCGTTGCCACGCTTGGAATCTTCCTGCCGGGATTCGTCCTCGTGGCTCTGAGCGGGCCGATGATTCCGCGGCTGCGGCAATCGCCGGTGTTCGCCGCCGCGCTCGATGGCGTGGTCGCGGGCTCGCTCGCGTTGATGGCAGTCGTAACCTGGCAACTCGGCAAGGCTTCGGTAGTGGACTGGACAACGCTGGCAATTCTCGGCGCGGCCCTGATTGCTCTGTTGCGTTTCCGAGTCAACTCGGCATGGCTGATTGCGGCAGCGGCAGTCGTGGGATGGATGCTGCGATGAAGGCATCTTTCACGGACTCTGATCGTCTCTCTGAATCAAGATTCGTACTGCGTGGCCGATTGGCGGAACGCCTATAATCAGGCATAGGCGAGCCGGGAAGGGCGGTGCAGGTCGGCCTTACAAGTCGGCCTTGTAAGTCCAAGACAGGAAAGAGCAAACGGCCTTTTTCGGGATCCGCGCCGTTCTATCAGCAAGCGAGGCTGTGGAAGGATTGCCTCGCGGCCTTCCTGGCCCGAATGGTTGTGCTTCGCACTTGGCAGGCGAGAGGTTAGAATAAGAAGTTTCAGGTCTGGCCTTTGCCCGCTGTAACTTGGCGGGTGGCCGAAAGACGTGAGCCCCCAATCGTGGAACCGATCGGTAGTGCGACAACTAATTTAACGGTAGCGGCGGCAGATACTTTATCCGCCGTCTCAGCGGGAGCCGCGGCCCCGACGCTATCGTTGGCGGCGCATCCGTCCGAACCCTTGCCATCTTCCCAACGGCCTTCTCATCCCGTCTACTGGCGGGTAGAAGGCAGCCTGCTCGAACTGACCACGATCCGTCCCATCGCCTTCTTCACCTGGAACCGCCAGACCTATAGCTCGCGCCTGATCCGCCGCAGCCTCGTGCTGCTGATGGCGGCGCTGCGGCCATACCTTTATGCCGCCAACCGCAAAGCGGCGACGCGGATTGTCTATTCGGTCCTGCGCGGCATTTCGCGCGACCGCCTCGACCTTCTCGGCGAAGAGGAATTCGAATACAAGCTCAAGCCCTTGCTCAAGCCCGAGGGAGTCCGGCAGTTGCAGGCCCTGCTCTCGACTGGCGCCGAGGTGGTTCTGGTAAGCCAGGGCCTGGACCACATCATGCGTCCGCTGGCCCAGCACCTGGGCGTGAAGTGGATCATTGCCAACCGCCTCGACTTCCGCGATGGGATTGCCACCGGCCGGCTGCTGAGCCCGGTGATACGGCCGCGGGGAATTCTGGCGCGCTTGCGCGAAGCTGGCCCGGATGGACGCCAGTCCCCGGCACGGTGGGTGCGCGCCCTCGGCCTGCGCGGCCCGAAGGCGCTGGCGGCGGCAATTGAGCCGTCGGAGCGTGTGCCGACTCCACAGGTGCGGCCTATCGTCTACTTCGAAGAGAAGAAGTGCAATGAGCCGCTTTCCGTGCGCAAGGCGCTTGCCGGCAAGCGGCTGATGCTGATCGGCGTGACCGGCTTCATCGGCAAGGTATGGCTGGCCAATACGCTGATGGACCTTTGCCCCAATGGTCCCAAGCCGGTTCAACCCGGTACTCCTCTTCTGCCCGAGATCGAAAAGCTCTACCTGCTGATTCGCCCGCAGCCGGCCAACCCGGCCCGCAAACGTTTCGAGAAGATGGTCGAGGAGTCGCCGGTTTTTGACCCTTTGTTTGATAAGTACGGCGACCGGCTGGGCGCGCTGCTGGCCGAAAAAGTCGAAGTGGTCGACGGCGACGTTTCTCAGCCCGCTATGGGCCTCGAGCCCGCGGTGGCCGCCCGGTTAAGCCGCGAACTCGACCTCATCGTCAACAGTTCAGGCCTCACCGATTTCAACCCCGATCTGCGCGACGCCGTCGCCGTCAATGTGGATTCGGCCTGCCACCTCGTGGACTTCGTGCGCGCATCGGACCACTGCGCTCTGCTGCATCTTTCCACTTGCTATGTGAACGGGCAGCGCGACGGGCGGGTTGGCGAGCGTGTAAAGCCAAACTATACCCCGGCAGGCGTGCTCGGTTTCGATGCCGAAAAAGAGTTGCATCAGCTGCATGAAATGATCAAGCAGACCGAGGCGCTCGCGGAGAGTCCCGAGGTTACCGAGGAACTGAAAAAGCAGGCCCTCGAAAAAGAACATGCAGCCAAGGCTATGAGCGGGACCGCGCTCGATAACCAAATCCGCAAGAACCGCCTACGCTGGCTCAAGAAGCAGCTCACCGTGGAAGGCATGAAGCGGGCGACGAACCTCGGTTGGCCCAACACCTATACCTACACGAAGAGCCTGGCCGAATCGCTGATCGCCAAATATGGCGAAGGATTGCCCATCGCGATTGTCCGCCCTGCCATCGTCGAGACATCGGTCACAAAGCCGTTTCGCGGGTGGAATGAGGGCATCAATACATCGGCGGCGCTTTCGTATCTCCTGGGAACCGCCTTCCGGCAGCTGCCGTCGAACGAGCGCAAGCGCCTCGACATTATTCCCGTGGATGCGGTGTGCCAGGGCATGACGCTGATTGCCGCGGCGCTGGTGGAGCGGCGGCATGATGCGCTCTATCAGCTCGCGACGTCGGTTACGAATTCTTGCGACATGCGGCGCTCCATCGAGCTGACCTCGCTGGCGCACCGCAAGCACTACCGCGCCCAGGAGGGTCTGGAAAACTGGCTGCGGCTGCGCATGGATGCCATCCCGGTTTCCAAGGCGCGGTACAACCGGATGTCGGCCCCGGCGCAGAGGATGATCGTGCGGACCATCCAGACGATCATGTCGCCGCTGCCTCCCATCGCAAAACCACTGGCCAAGGCCGAGCGTTTGCTGCAGCGGGTGGAAAAGCTGATCGGGTTGTTCGAGCCGTTCATTCTGCTGAACGAGCACGACTTCGTTGCCGATAACGTGGAGAAACTCTCCTACGCGCTGGTGCCCGAGGAACGCGCGACTTTCGGCTATGACACGGCCTCGCTGGATTGGTGGGAGTACTGGATCGATATTCATGTTCCGGCGCTGCGGCGTTGGACCTATCCGCTGATGGAGGGGCGCCCGCTCGAAGAGCGCGCGCCGCGGGTGCTGCAGATGCCACCGCCGGTGGAGAAAGATAGCGGCCCAAAAACTGGGACGGACGGAGCCACGTGGCGATATTCCTGACCGGCTCGACCGGCTACATCGGCGCGCACGTTGCCGCCAACTTGCTCAGCGGACACGACGCGAGCCTGAACCTGCTCATCCGCGGCCGCGATGCCCGCGACGCGGAGTTGCGGCTGTGGAAGGCGATCCAGCTCCACCTGCCCTTCCACCAGTTTTACGACTACCTGCAGGCGAAGATCCGCATCTTCCGCGGCGACCTTACTTCGCCACAATTCGGGCTGGCGCGCGACGAATATGACCGGCTGGTGCACACCACCGATTCCGTCGTTCACTGCGCCGCGTCGCTCAATCGCAAGTCCGAGAAATCCTGCCTCAACGTCAACCTGCGCGGCACGCTCGAGGTCATCCAACTCGCGCGGCAATCGCAGTATTACCACGGTCTGCGACGGTTTTCAGATGTGAGCACCGTGGCCGTCGCCGGCAAGCGCTCGAACGAAATCGTCACCGAAGACGGCGCGATCGAGTGGGAGCGGTCAGATTACGATCCCTACGCCCGCACCAAAAAGTTTTGCGAACACATGGTGCGCCAGTTGCTGCCCGATGTTCCCATCACCGTTTTCCGCCCTAGCATTGTGCTCGGCGACAGCCGTTACGCGGAGACCACACAGTTCGATATGGTGCGGTCTTTCGTTTTCCTGGCTGGACTGCCGGTGCTGCCGTTCCGTGCTAACGACAAGATCGACATCGTGAACGTAGATTTTGTCGCCGGCGCGATCGCCGATCTGCACATGAAGCCGAATCCCGCGCACGAGATCTATCACCTCTCTTCCGGCAACGATTCGCAAACCTTCCGCGAATTGACGAAGGCGCTAGCCAGGGAGCAAAACACGCGCGGACCCCTGTTCATGCCGTTTATGGAGCGCCCGTTTAGCTCGACCGTTCATGCGCTGGCGAACCGCAGGGGCAAAGTCGGGTATAGCGCATCGCTGCTGAAGGTCTTTCTCCCTTACCTGACATGGAACACCGTGTTCGACAATACGCGCGTAACCACGGAACTCGGGCGCAAGCCGGTACCGTTCTCGCAATACAGTTTTCCGTTGTTGCGCTTCAGCCGCCAAAATAATTTCACCTATCCCTATCAGGATTGGCCAGCCACGACGAAGGCGGGAGGGAATGCCGCATGATGGACTTCGTTCTGGAAGCGTGGGTCTCGGGAATCATCGAAACCAGAAAAGTGCAGTGGATGCTGGGCCGAGGCGAGCCCTGGAAGCCCGGCGAAAAATTGAAGCTGCTGTTTGCCGGATACAACGGCACGCGCAACACGGGCTCGGACGTGCGCGTCGAGGAAATGCTGCGACAGGTGCGGCGGATTCTGGGGCCAGAAAACGTCGATCTCACCATGATGACGTTCAATTTCGACCGCTCGCGCGGCTATTTCGAGGGGACATCGCAGGTCCATCTGCCGGATATTTTCCCACCGTTTCTAGCGCGGGAGGTGCCGAAACACCATGGTGTGGTGGCGTGCGAAGGGTCGATGTTCAAGTCGAAATTTGCCAATGCCCTGGCCACGATGATGATTGGCTCGCTTGGCATTGCCGCGGCCGAGAACAAGCTCTCGATTGGCTATGGCGCCGAGGCGGGCAATATGGATCCGCTGATCTCAAAGATGTGCGGACGTTTTTGTAAGAATTCTCTTGTCATTACGCGCAACGAAGAATCGCGGACAATTTTGCGCGAACTCGGCGTTCCCACCGAACTGGGCACTGACACGGCATGGACGTTCGAGCCTTTGGGCGCCGAGTATGGACAAAAGGCGCTGTGCGACCTCGGCTGGGACGGCAAAACGCCTGTGCTGGCCGTTTGTCCCATCAATCCGTTTGAATGGCCGGTCAAAGCTTCGATTGCCAAGGCCGCGTTGCACAGCCTGGCCGGAGCTTACAAAGAGAGTCATTATCGCGGCCCATACTTCCACAATTCAGGGCCGGAAGCGGACCGGGCCTATGAACATTATCTGGACTCCATCGCGAAAGCGCTGACTGCGTTCCGGCAGAAGAAAAATGTCTTCATCATCATGGTGGCGACCGAGCGCTTGGATGCGCGGCCATGCCGCAAGATTGCGGAAAAACTCGGTGGCGTGCCTGTCCTCACCTCCGAGGATTACAACATGTACGAGATGGTGAGCATCCTGCGCGTTTGCCGTCTCATGGTCTCCTCGCGGTATCACGGGATTGTGACGTCGATGCCGGCACTGGTGCCTTCCGCGGGCATAACCATGGACGAGCGCATCCGCAACCTGATGAACGAGCGCGGCCACAAAGACCTGCTGATGAACGTGGACGATCCCGATCTCGCCGAGCGCACGCTGGCCGCCTTGGAAATTCTGGATCGCGATGGCGAGCGCATCGCCGACGGCATTGCGCGCACGGTCGTGCGTAACCTGAAGCTGATGGCGCGCATGGGCGTCTATTTCGAAGAGGAAGTGCAGCGCCGCTATCCCGACTTCCCCACGCGGCGCGGTGAGTGGAACTGGGAGGACTATCTCCCGCCGATGAGCGACAGTTTACGCGCGTTGGTGAAGGCGTACAGCTGAAGCAGCGCGCGGATAACGATTCACCCGCATCGAATGAGTTTTCTCGACCAAATATTTGCCAGCCTGGAAAGAAACTCAGGCTCCGTCGTGTTGCAGGAATTGCGCGACGGCATTCCTGCGCCCGTGACGGCAGGTCAACTGCGGGAGCAGGTGCGCGTTGCGCGCGCCTATCTGCGGCGGCTGCGGCTGAAGAAAGGCGACCGCTGCGCGCTGCTGGCGCACAACTCCGTACGATGGGTCGCGATGGACGTGGCCATCATCGCGGAGGGCCTGATCGCGGTGCCGCTCTACGCGCGTCAGGCGCCAGCGGAACTCGTCGCCATGATGAAGGATTGCTCGCCTGCGGTGATCGCCTGCGGTGACCAGTCGCTCGCCGAAGCAATCGCGCAAGAATGGCCCGAGGCGCCACCGTGTTTCTTGTTTGACAACGTCTTTGTCGAGAGCCGCGCGCCGGTGGAGATTTCGTCGCCGGGTGTTGCCGGCGAGGACGTTGTTGCCATCATCTATACCTCGGGAACTTCGGGCGAAGCTAAAGGCGTCATGCTCAACGCCGCGAACATCGGCCACATGCTCGGGTGCACGTCGGGACGCTTGACTCAGCTCATGCCGACTCAGCTTAAGAAAGATCAGCTGATCGAGAAGAGTCCGGGCCATGACGCCGTGTTTCACTATTTACCCTTCTGTTTTGCTGGCTCGTGGATCATGTTGCTGACGTGCCTGCTGCGCGGCTCGCAGCTGACCCTGAATACCGACCTTGGCAAGATCGCGGCCGATATGCGCGCGGCGTCGCCCGATTATTTCTTGAATGTTCCCGCGCTGCTGGAGCGCATGCGCAAAGCGGTGGACGAGCAGTTGTGGAAGACCGGCGGCGTGGTGTTGAAGATCTACAGCAATGCCAAAAGTGCTTGGGTGCGGCATCAAGAGGGAACTTCGCGCACGGTAGACGGCGTCTGGCTGGCGTTGGCAAACCGGCTGGTGTTTCCGACGATCCGAAAGAAGATGATCGGCAGCCGCTTGCGTGCGCTCATTTGTGGATCGGCGCCGCTCAGCGTCGAGACGCAGCTCTATTTCATGATGCTGGGGATTCCTGTGCTCCAGGTGTACGGGCTGACGGAGACGACTGCGATCTGCACTATGGACGATCCGGACGGCAAGGTGATTCCGGGCCGCGCCGGCCCGGCAATTTCCGGCATTGAGATGAAGCTCGCGGAGAATGACGAGATCATTGTCCGCGGGCCGAATATTTTCCCGGGATATTGGCAGCGTCCGGAGGAAACAGCGAAAGTCCTGCGCGATGGCTGGTTTCACACCGGCGATCAGGGAGAAGTGGACTCGGGCGGCAATTGGAAGATCGTCGGGCGTATCAAGAACCTGATTATTCTGGGATCGGGCCACAACATTGCTCCCGAGCCCATCGAGGATAAAGTTCTCCAGCAGCTGCCAGCCGCGGGCCAGGTGGTCGTCGTCGGCAATGGACGCGGTTATCTCACCGCTCTGATCACCGGTAAGGTGAGTGGCGAAAAAGCGCAACAGGCGCTGGATTCAGTCAATCCAACCCTGCCGCACTACAAGCAGGTGCGCGCTTTTCACCTTGTCGACGAGCCATTCACCATCGAAAGCGGCTTACTGACGGCCAACGGAAAATTGAAGCGCGATCGCATCGCGCAGAAGTTCCAGACTGAGATCGACGGGATGTACGACGCCGGCAACCGCGCGGAGAAAACGGCATGAAGGAGTCCGGCATGAGTGCGCACAAGGGCCAGACTCTTTCCTGGCAGGTGGTCAACGGGGCGATCGAACTGGCTCTGCACCGCGAACCCTGCAATGAGATTGGCTCGCTCATGTTGGAAGAATTCGAGTTGTTTGCCCGCGCATTGCCCGCCCTGGCGAACAAAGGTCACGCCCTCATCATTTATTCGACGCTGGCGGCGGGCTTTTCGGCGGGCGCCGATCTGCGCGAGTTGTATCGCCGGGCGCAAGGCATGGAGAAAGCTGCTGCGGCACGTGGAGTGCGCGATTTCCTTGAGCGCATCCATGCCGTGATGAACACGATCGATGCCCTTCCGCTGACGACGATTGCCGCCGTTCACGGCGTGACTTTCGGCGGCGGCTTCGAACTCGCCCTGGTGTGCGACATCATTGTCGCAGACAGGATGGCGCGTTTTTGCTTCCCCGAGTTGAGGCTGGGTCTAATTCCAGGTTTCGGCGGAATTCCCCGACTGAAGCGCGATTTGGGCAATGCCGTGGTGCGCGATCTGCTGCTCACCGGGCGCAGTTTCAACGTCATGAAGGCGCAGCAGATTGGACTCGTCAGCCAGATTGCCGCCGAGGGAGAGGCGCTGCGCGTGGCGCGCGCTACCGCCAGCCAGGTCGGAAAGTTTGATAAGACGACAGCTGCGGCAGCGAAGAAATTTGTGAAACCGATCCCTTACGACGAGTTGAAACGGGAGATCGATATTTTTTGCGACCTATATAGCAGGGCCGCCGTTGAAGAAGGCTTGCGGAAGTTCGTGGAGAATCAGGGTCCGCAGCCGTACCTGCCTTAAATTTGTAATTGGCGATTTGTTTATTTGTAGTTTGAGGCACGACAAGCTTCTATGCCTGCTACCGACCACACTCTCGATGAAGTCTTGAACCTGGCTGCGTCGCACTTTAAGGTTCCGCGGGAAAAACTCTCGCCCGACGACGATTTTTTCAAAACCCTGGGCATCGATAGCCTGCAGGCTCTCGACCTGCTTACGCGGCTGGAGCAGCACTTCCGCATCGAGTTGCCAGATTACGAACTGCAGGGGATCACAGATTTCCGTACGCTGGCGGCGAGAATTCAATCGCGACTGTAGGGTGTGCTTTTGCCACGGAGACACGGAGTCACGGAGGGAGTTCTTGAACTCGATCTTGCGCTCTCTGGTTCGTCAAACACGCAAAAACGGTCCAAGCCCTTTCTCGCCAAGCGCAGTTTGATAGACTTTGGTTTCTCCGTGACTCTGTTTCTCCGTGGTGAGCTGATTCTGAATGCTTGATCTTCGTCAATATGCCAGCTTGGGCGCAGCCCTGACGGCCGCGCTCGACCGCTGGCCCAGCGAAACCTGCCTGATCGAGGCCGATCGCGACCGCGAAAAAGTTCGGCTCACTTACTCGGACTTCAAAGACATGGCCCGCCTCTTATGCCGGGCGCTGGAAGATGCCGGCTTCAAGGCGGGGGACCGCGCGGCGATCATCATGACCAATCAGTCGAAATGGCTGATTTCGGCCTATTCCATTTTCTTTTGTGGCGGCGTGCTCGTGCCGCTCGATTACAAGCTGACTGCGGCCGAGCATTTGCAATTACTGGCGCATTCGAAAGCGCGCTTCCTGATTGTCGAATACTACCTCTGGCGCGCGATCGCGAACTCGCCTGATTTTTCCAAACTCAAAGCCGAGGTTGTGTTGGTAACCGAAGCCCCCGCCGGCGCCGACCTTTATGGCGCCTACCGCTGGGAAGAATTTCGACGAAAAGGCGATCCGAAATTTGTGCCGCGGCAGCGCGAAGACGTGGCGTGCATCGTCTATTCCTCCGGGACCGGTGGCCGTCCGAAGGGTTGCGTGCTTACGCATGAAGCCTACATCGAGCAGTGCATCGCTCTGACCGCCTGGTATCCGTTCTGGCCGGGCGTGCGCTACTTGAGCATTCTGCCGACCAACCACGCGATTGACTTCATGGTCGGATTCATCGGCCCGTTCGTTTGCGGAGCCTGCGTGGTGCATCTGCGCACCCTGCGTCCGGAATTCGTGCGCGATGCCTTCGTGCGTTATCGCATCACCTACGTGAGCCTGGTGCCGATGGTGCTGAAGAACCTGGAGCGCGGCCTGCGCGCCAAGTTCGACGAACTGCCTCCGGCAAAACGCTGGATGCTCGACCGCCTGATCGGGCTGAACAAGACGTTAACCAAGGACCGGCCACGTGTGGCTTTGAGCCGCCGCTTGTTGCCTCAAGTCCACAAAGCTTTTGGCGGGGAGTTGCTGGCGCTGATTGTCGGCGGCGCGTTCACAGATCCCGCGACCATGCAGTTCTTCTACGACCTTGGCATTCCGGTTACCTGCGGATACGGATTGACCGAGGCTTGTACTGCGGTCACGCTCAACGATTTGAAGCCGTTTCGCGCCGATACAGTGGGCAAGCCGCTGCCGGGCAGCGAAGTGCGCATCCTCAACCCCGACGGTGAAGGGATTGGAGAAGTCGCGGTGCAAAGCCCGGCGGTGATGTCACATTATCTGGACGATCCGGAATTGACCGCGCAGACGATCGTCGATGGCTGGCTGCTGACCGGAGACCAGGGGCGCTTTGAAAGTCATGGCCACTTGCAGCTTTTCGGTCGTAAGAAAAACATGATCGTCACCGAAGGCGGCAAGAACGTCTATCCCGAGGACATCGAGTCGGCGTTCGATGGTCTTCCGGTGAAAGAGTATTGCATTTTTGCCGCGAACTACCTGTGGCCGCCGAAAGAACTTGGTAAGCAAAAGGAGAGACTAATCCTTATCGTCCGGCTCGAACAAAACCAGCAGTTCGACGAGCGTTTGCGTGAGGAGATCGCGGCGCGGAACCGGCGCTTGCCAGATTTTAAGCGGGTAGACGGCTGTATTGTGTGGGAGAAGGATTTTCCACGCACTGCCTCGCTGAAAATCAAGCGCGGAGATCTGGCGGCGGAAATTGTCGCGGGCGCGAAGCGGGCAGATATTGTGGAGATATAGTTCTCAGTTCTCAGTGAAAACAGATCACAAATTGCGCAGTAGGTAAGTTCGCGCGTCGACTCCGAACTGGGACTGGGACTGGGACTGGGAACTGGCAACTGGCAACTGAGAACTGTTTTTCGTGAACGATACTTTTCTCGCCATTATCAATCCGGCTGCTGGAGGCGGCCGGTGCCGCGAGCTGGTTGCGCCGGCGCTGGCGCGATTGCGGTCCGCCGGTATTGCCGTCGAAACAGCGGAAACAAACGGTCCCGGCCATGCCACCGCGATTGCCCGCGACGCCTACGGCCATGGATTTCGCCGCTTTCTGGCAGTCGGCGGAGATGGCACGTCCTACGAGATCGTGAACGGACTGTTTCCAGAGAGCAGGTTGCAGACCTCAGATGTAAGGCCTAAGGAAATCTCTGCTGACGACGAAGCCGCTGCCGGAGGAAATGCGCGCGTTCCCACACTAGGCTTTCTTCCTTTGGGCACGGGCAACTCTTTTCTGCGTGATTTCAGCGATCCCAAGGCCTCCGATCGCGGACTCGAATATGCCATGCGCGCCATCGAGACGCGCCA
>Ga0326728_10019666_pt1 | contig 13061 bp, 15 predicted proteins | sample MB3enrmetagenome_FD_207602 | JGI IMG/M metagenome (GOLD analysis project Ga0326728, IMG submission 207602) | Lab enriched peat soil microbial communities from McLean, Ithaca, NY, United States - MB31MN | ecosystem: Environmental > Terrestrial > Soil > Wetlands > Peat | place: USA: New York...
GACGTTACGCGATACCTTGTTGCGCACCTTGGAAGATATTTGTCGACACCCAGCCCAGATTCGCAACCTCCTGGTGCCCTTCTTTTGACCCATTATGTCGAATTACTTATGCGCGGCTATATAGCATATTCATTGCGCCTGTCGAGCAGCAGTTCGGTGTTGCCGTACATCGTCATCGCCATCCGTTCCCGACCCTCTCTTTCGAGCGAACCACCCACTCTGAACTCCGACGAACTGCTGCTTGTCTCTGGGCACACCTTGTTTTCAAGCCACCCTACGGGGGCGGGCGGCGCGGCGCTCACGCGCCGCATCCGCCCGCGCCTTGCAGGGGACCCGAAGTCTGTCACGTCCGCGTCAGTAACAGTCCGCGTTTTATCGGCGCTCACAGAAGCACCGAGGCCGCCTCATCGGCGACCCGATTTCTCAGACGTGCGTGCCGAGCGTCTTTCCCCATGCGCTCCAGGTCTGCAATCACAGCAAACACAGAACGAGACAGCGTCACCGTGTCGGACAAGTTGAACTTCCGCAGCTCATACTCGTTGCTCCCAAGTGCTCCCTGCGAAAGACACTTGGTCACGTACTCCACCCCGGCACGGGAGCGGTCGTATGCCCGACACTTGGCTATTGCACCCTGCCCGAACAGACCGAACCATTGATGTTCGAGTTGATGCGCCAGCGTGATTTCGTTGCGCGTTTGGGTTCCACCCAGCAAGTAATGAAAGTGAAACCGGCCCATCATCTCCCCAAGCTCCGCACGCAACACGACTAGGAGCCTGGAATACGGTTGCCCGGACAGTTCCGCTGCGTGGCGCATGTGCGCCCACGCCCGGCCAAACGCTCTTTTCGTGGACCGGACCGACCGGAAGGTCAGGGTTCCGAAAACGTCCCAACGAATGCGCGCCAGAGAATAGGCGTAACTGTCGAGCGCTTGTTGCATGACTTACGGCTTTTCGACCATCGCCAAGATTTCGCCACGCAGCACCGGCCCGCGTTGCGTCTGCTGGATTTCATGCACGCCGACCTTGACGAACTTGCGCGCGCACTTGCCCCAATACTTCTCTTTCTCATCCGCTGTCAACCGGTACGGCACCATGGCCCAGTAGGCGTGTTGCGGTGGCTCGCTCATGTCGATGAGATCGAGGTCGAAAGACTCGCCCGCTGGCTTGCGGTTCTTGGCAGGCCAATGGCCGTAGGTCTCACGCAGTGAGCAGAGAAGGGGCCGACCCGTAAGACCCGGCACCGGTTTAAGCCGTGACCGGGACGGGAAGTTGCGTCACGCGGTGGATAAGGTGCATCGCTTCATCAACTCGGAAGGGTTTATGGAGGTAACCGTCGATCTTGTGTTGAGCCTGGATCTGACGCAACCGCAGCTCCTCGGCGCCTGAGCAAATAATGACTTTCACGTTCGGATTCAGTTTGCGCAGCCACTCGAACGTCTTCCCGCCGTCAAGCTGCGGCATATAGTAGTCCAAAATGACCAGTTGGAAGCTGTCTTTTTCGCGTGTAAACAATTCCAAAGCCTTAACGGGATTGGCGACAGTTTTGACTTCGAACCCCAGCGGCTCGAGAAGTTCAGTGAGCAGTGCGCGAAACGCATCGTTATCGTCGATGGCAAGAACGCGCACGCGTTGGGCGGCGCCGACGGCCGGGTCTTGGGTATCCGCGGTTTCGGCCTGCGTTGGGCTACTGGTTGTGAGTTCCATGGCTCTCCACTGGGTTCGGATTCATGCTACGACAAACTTGTGCTGCCTCGATTAACTGCTGAAGATAGCAGGCCAAGTGCCAATCCTTGACCGCCACGGGAGAGGCCGTTATGATTCAAAAAACTCAGGCAAATGGCTCGCAAAGGCACATTCATCACGTTCGAGGGAGGCGAAGGCTGTGGAAAATCGACCCACATTGAACAGGTAGTCGCTCGACTGCGAAAAGGGGGACACCCTGTCCTCCTTGCCCGCGAGCCTGGTGGAACAGCCGTCGGCGAACAGATTCGTCATGTCCTCCAATACAGCAAGCACTCTGCCGCCATGACGCCCGAAACCGAGGCGCTGCTTTTTTGCGCCAGCCGTGCGCAGCTCGTGCGTGAAGTAATCCTGCCTGCGATCAGTGGCGGCCAGGTCGTTATCTGTGATCGTTTCTCTGATTCAACAACTGTTTATCAAGGGGTCGGTCGCAAGATTGATCCGGGGCGGGTGGCGATGATCAACGCATTCGCCATCGATGATTGCCTGCCTGATCTGACGCTCGTCATTGATCTCGACCCGCGCATCGGGTTGGAGCGTGCCAGCGGTCGTGAATTGTTCGACCGGATGGAGAATCAGTCACTCCGGTTTTACGAGCGTGTGCGGCAGGGCTACCTCGACTTGGCGAGGCGCGAGCCACAGCGAGTGAAAGTGATCGATGGCAGCCAGAGCATCAAGGCCGTCGGAAAACAGATTTGGGAGTTGGTGAGAAATGTCCTTCAGCGATCTGCCTGAGCATCGATCCGTCGCCGAGCAACTGCGCCGCAGTTTGGAGCGCGGCCGGTTGGCGCACGCATACCTGTTCGCTGGACCGCGTGGCAGCGGCAAAGGTGTGATGGCAAAGACACTGGCCAAAGCGCTGAATTGTCTGAAGAAAGAAGCCGACTCTTGTGACCGTTGCGATTCCTGCAAGCGCATCGACGCAAACGTTCATCCCGACATTCACCGGGTGCAGCCCGAATCCAAGAGCCGTCGGATCTCCATCGAGGAAATCCGGGAGTTTGAACGATCGATTCATCTGCGCCCGACGGAGGCGCGCGTCAAAGTCGGCATCATTGTGGACGCCGACTGCATGGGCGAAGAAGCCAGCAACGCGTTCCTCAAGACATTGGAAGAACCGCCCGCGCAGACCGTGATCCTGTTGCTCAGTGGCGAGCCGCAACGATTGCTGCCGACCATCCTCTCGCGCTGTCTGAAGATTTCTTTTGGACAGACGATGCGAGTTGAGTCGCCATATCGCGCCCGGCTGCTGCCGTTGCTTGTGAGGTTTTCAACCCGGGATGAACGAGGAATCGCGCTCACGTACCGCCTGCTCTCCGAGTTGAGCGCGCTGTTGCAGGAGATTCGGGTGGAGATTCGGGCGCGCGTTCAGGCCGAAGAAAACCTGGAGCGCTACGGGGAACTCGACTCGAAAGCGCGCGAGCGCATGGAGGGCCAAATGGAGGCGCGCATCGAGGGCGAGTATCGGGCGGCGCGCGAGCGGGTGTTGGAAGAGATCTACATGTGGTTCGGTGATGTGCTGTTCTGTGTCGAGCGCGCGGACGAGAATCTCCTCGAGCATCCTGACACGATCCACGCCGCGCGACGGGCGGCGACCGGTTTGACCTACGCGCGGGCGGCGGCCAACCTCGATGCGATCGAACAAATCCGTGAATCGCTGGCGCGCAACGTCTCCGAGACGTTGGCGCTGGAAGTCGGTCTGCTGAAGATAGGAACAGCATAGGGATGTGATCGGTTTCTTCGCTCGCGGGGAGTCACTGGCAACAAATCAAAGAAGCCACTGCATGAAAACCTTCAGTCGCTGGATCATCGCCTGCCTGGCTGCTCTGGCGTTCCTTGCGCCGCTGAAATTCGGCACGCCGGTTGTGACGCAGGCGCTGCTGATTCCTCCATCCAATTTCTTCGAATGGGTGTTTTTCTCCTGGCCGAACCAAATCGTGGTGATCTTCGCCTTTACTGCCTTGCTGTGGCTCGTATTTGACCCGGAAAGAGTGGCGGCGCGCACCGATGCGTTGTTTCTGTTGCCGTTGGCGTTCCTTGCAACACAGGCGTTGGCGACACTGATTTCCATCAACCGCCAAGTTTCGGCAGACACACTCATGCACTTCGCCACCTGTGTGTTGCTGTTTTACGCGGCGGCTTGGTATGTGCGAGATGGCGCAGCCACGGCGCGAATCTTCGGCGGGCTGGGATTGGCGACGTTCCTCGTGGCCATTCTTGCTTTGCAGCAACATTTTGGCGGGCTTCAGGAAGCAAGAGAATTTGCGGCGCTTTACAGCGACCGGGTTGCAATGCCGAAAGACTTGCTTCTGCGGATCACAAGCAACCGGGTTTTTGCATGGTTCGGGGGCTATCCAAACGCACTGGCTGGGTATTTGGTGGCGGCGTTTGCACCCACGCTGGCGTGGATTTGGGTGCGCGCCAGGAATTGGGATGGCCGGGTCAAATGGCTCACGCTGGTTTTCGCGGGCGGACTGATGGGCTATTGCCTGTTGCTGACCGGATCACGCGGCGGATTCGTGGCTTTTGCAGCGATGATCGTCACTGGTCTGTTTTGGTGCATTCCAAAAGGGAGGCGCGGCGGATTCGGTATCGGCCTTGTGCTTCTGGTTTTGGCAGGCACTCTTTTTGTGGCTCAGCGGCGCGGACTCGTGACGTTGGGACGAAGCAGCCTGGAGGCGCGGGGCGATTACTGGCGTGGAGCAGTGAAGATTGCCCACGACCACTTCTGGCTCGGCACGGGACCGGGAACGTTCGGCTCAGTTTATCCAAAGTACAAGACTGCTCAGACCGAGGAGGCCCAACTCGTCCATAACAACTTCCTCGAGATGTGGTCGGATTCAGGCCTGCCCGCCTTCATTGTCTTTGCAGCCCTGTGGTTGTTGGCAATCAGAGATGGCTTTCGCTTGGTAGGACAACGGCGAGGCGATGTCGGGGCGGTGGCAGTCTGCGCAGCGTTGACGGGTTGGGTGGTGCATGGGATGGTTGATTTCGACCTGTATGTGCCTGGGGTAGGGATCCCTGCCTTTTTGCTGCTCGGAATCCTGCAGGGTCTGAAAGAACTCCCGAGTGTCAAACCTGTCGCACCTCAAGGAAAAGCCAAATGGGTTATCGGCTTGGTTTGCGCTGTGCTTGTGGGCGCGGTCGTCTGGATTGAAGGACGATCTCTGGCGGCCGGTTCTCTGTACGGACAGGCCACCGGCTTGGAGCGAGAGAACCCGGTGGCAGCCTTTGAGGAAATTCGGCGCGCGGTGAGTCTGTCGCCGGACAACGCCTTTTACCAGGCGGCTGCTGGGAGTTTGGCGGTCCGTCTGGGAAAGTTCGATGAGGCAATCGGATATTACCGAGCGGCGATTAACAACGATCCGTTTCGCGCCTCCTACCATTGGCGGCTCGCTCGTGCAGAAATGGCGGCGCATGGTGTCGATGACAAGGCCCGACAGCAGTTGCAGCAAGCAGTGGCGCTCAATCCGACCAACCAGCGCTATCGCCAGACGCCGGACGAGGTCGAGGAAAGCGTTAGACAATCCTCCAGCAGTTTGCTACAATCCTCGCCCGCCAGGGAAAAATGAAGATTCTTGTTATAAATGGCCCCAACCTGAATCTGCTGGGGTCACGCGAGACCGACATTTACGGGCGCGCATCCCTGGCCGAAATCGAGAAGCTGGTGCGTAAGCGCGCGTCAGAGTTGAGCATTGACGTTGATTTCCTGCAATCGAACCACGAAGGAGAAATTGTTGACAGAATTGGCCAATGCGCTGGACATCAAGTGGATGCGATCGTTATCAACCCGGCGGCTTACACGCACACGAGCATCGCAATCCGCGATGCGATCGCGGCCATCAAAGTCCCAACCGTGGAAATCCATCTATCAAATGTTCATGCCCGCGAGGCATTTAGAGAGAGATCAGTGGTCGCGCCAGTGTGCGTCGGCCAAATCAGTGGTTTCGGTCCGTTGAGTTACGCGCTGGGATTGGAGGCGGCAGTTGCCGCAGCGAAGGCGATTGCGGCTGCCCCGAGCAGTGTTAGCAGGCAGGCTTGACAGATGGGGACGAATCGGGAGAACATCGCCCTCCTTTACAAAGGAAGCGAGCATGGAACTGGAACAGATTAAAGCCATCATCGCCATGATGAAGGAGAATGACTTGTCGGAGTTCTCCATGGAGCAAGATGGCCTGAAAATCCGCATTAAACGCGGGCCCGAAGGCTTTCAGCAAACCGTCTCAGTGCCTCCTCCGGCTGCGGTGCCTGTCATTGTCGCCCCGTCTGCGCCGACAGCCGGGGTATCTGCGTCTCCCACGGAAGCCGCCTCGGCACAAGCCGCCGCTGTCGCCTCCGACGCAGAGATCAAGTACATCACTTCTCCCATGGTCGGCACATTTTACCGAGGGCCTTCGCCTGACGCGCCGCCCTATGTGGAGGTCGGCAAGCAGGTGGACGAGGAAACCGTCGTCTGCATCATTGAAGCCATGAAAGTGATGAGCGAGATCAAGTCCGAGATCAGGGGCTTCATCACCGAGGTGCTTGTTGAGAACGGCAAGCCAGTCGAGTTCGGCCAGAAACTGTTCGAGGTGCGCACCAAGTAGCGTCCGTCGAAGGGAATTCGACGGTGTTGCGAGTGTTCAACCATGTTTGACAAAATCTTAGTTGCCAACCGTGGAGAGATTGCTGTGCGCGTCATCCGCGCCTGCAAGGAGCTTGGCATCCGCACCTTGGCCGTCTACTCGCAGGCCGACGCCGACTCGTTGCACGTCCAACTTGCCGACGAATCCATTTGCATCGGTCCGGGACCGAGCGCGGAAAGTTACCTGAAGATCGATCGCATCATCAGCGCGGCCGAAGTCGGCGATGTTGAGGCCATTCACCCCGGCTACGGTTTTCTTGCCGAAAACGCGCACTTTGCCGAGGTGTGTGAGAATTGCAACATCAAGTTCATCGGGCCGCCCAGTGCCGCCATCCGCGCCATGGGCGACAAGGTTGCCGCCCGTGAAACGATGCGCAAAGCGGGCGTGCCGATCGTCCCGGGCAGCGAGGGCGCTGTGGATAGCGAAGCGGACGCGCTGAAAGTCGCGCACCGCATCGGTTATCCTGTGATTATCAAAGCCGCAGGCGGCGGTGGCGGTTGCGGCATGCGGGCTGCGCATAACGACCCCAGCCTTGTCAAAGCTTTTCATACTGCTCGTTCCGAAGCCGAACGCGCTTTCGCCAATCCGGCCGTTTACATCGAGAAACTCATCGACAACACGCACCACATCGAATTTCAAATCCTCGCCGACCGCAAAGGCAAAGTCGTTCACCTCGGCGAACGCGATTGCAGCTTGCAGCGTCGCCATCAAAAGTTGCTCGAAGAGTCGCCGTCCCCGATCCTCACCAGCGACCTGCGCAAGAAGATGGGGAAAGCCGCCATCAAAGCCGCGGAGTCGGTGAAGTACGTCAACGCCGGCACGGTGGAGATGCTGCTCGATGCGACGGGCTGCTTTTACTTCATCGAGATGAACACACGCATTCAGGTCGAGCATCCGGTCACCGAAGAGGTCACGGGCATCGATATCGTCAAGGAACAGATTCGCCTCGCTGCCGGGGAAGAACTCGGCTACGACCAGAAAAACATCGAATTTCAGAAAGCAGCCGTCGAATGCCGCATCAACGCCGAAGACCCCTTCAACAATTTCCAGCCGTGCCCGGGCCGGATCGACTTTCTCTACACGCCCGGCGGCCTCGGCGTCCGCATCGACACCCACGTATACTCGGGCTATGTGATTCCGCCCACTTACGACTCGATGATCGCCAAGCTGATTTGCTACGCTCGCGACCGGCGTACGGCGATGGATCGAATGGCGCGCGCGCTGGATGAATTCATGATTCGCGGAGTCAGCACGACAATTCCGCTGCACAAGCTCATTTTGAAAGATCCCAATTTCCGCCGAGGTCGTTACTCGACGGCGTTTATCGATCGGTTGCTGGCGGCCAGTCAGCCGTTGGTGCCAGCCGCCAAGACAGAAGAACAAACTTTGAAAACCCAGGCTGCATAGAATTAGAATCAGATTGCCATGAAAAAAATTGCCATGTTGACAGGCGGCGGGGATTGCCCGGGACTCAATGCGGTCATTCGCGCCGTGACTCGCAAAGCGTTGCTGGAAGGTTACGAAGTGATCGGGTTCAAAAATGGTTGGGCAGGCGTCATCAAAGGCGAATTCATCCCGCTCAACCGCACGAGCGTGTTGGCCATTTTGAACCTCGGCGGCACGATCCTCGGCACCTCGCGCACGAATCCGACGGAAGAGCAGATCGACGCGATCGTTCGCAATGTGAAGGGGTTTGACATCAGCGCGCTGATCGTCATCGGCGGCGATGACACGTTGAGCGTCGCGTCGCGTCTGCACAAACGCGGCACGCCGGTCATCGGTGTGCCCAAGACGATCGACAACGACATTGATGGCACCGACCAGACCTTCGGTTTCGACACGGCCGTGAACATCGCCACGGAAGCGATCGATCGGTTGCACACCACCGCCGAGGCGCACAGCCGTGCGTTGGTCGTCGAGGTGATGGGGCGTCAGGCAGGCTGGATCGCGCTGTGGTCCGGCATCGCGGGCGGAGCGGATGTCGTGCTGCTGCCCGAATTCCCCATGTCGCTCGACGAAATCTGCGCGATCATCAAAGCGCGACAGGCAAGCGGAAGGAATTTTTCGATCGTTGCCGTCGCCGAAGGTTTCAAGCTCGAAGGGCGCGAAGTGATGCAGACAAAAGAACTGGATGAGTTCGGTCACGTGCGCCTGGGCGGCATCGGCGAGGTGCTGTGCAAGCAAATCGAGAAGCAAACCGGCATCGAAAGTCGCGCGGTGGTCCTCGGTCACGTCCAACGCGGCGGCACACCCACTGCCTACGACCGTGTGCTCGGCACACGCTACGGCGTCAAGGCCGTCGAGCTGGCCGTGTCCGGCCAGTTCGGCACAATGGCTGCCTTGCGTGGCACCGACATCATCGGCGTTGATCTGGACACGGTTGTCCCTGAAACCATCGACAAGAAGACGGGCAAACCGAAGCTTCGCGTGCGCAACCGCTGTGTGACCAAAGAGCTTTACGACGTTGCCCGGGTGTTTTTCGGTTGATGCCAGACCAGCGCATCGGCTCAGCTCGTCTCTACGGGTTTATCGACACCGCGTACCTGGGCGACCGCGACCCCGCCGACCTGACGCGGGCAATGATTGACGGCGGCGTGGACATGATTCAAGTCCGCGCGAAGCAGATGACACGAGCGCAACGGATTGAGCTTGGCGGCAAAGTGCTCGGTGCAGCCTCGCGCCTGAGCGTGCCCGTCATCATCAACGACGACATTGACGCCGCCTTCGAGATCAGCGCCGATGGCGTGCATCTCGGCCAGGAGGACTGGGCGGCGATCCCGCGTGAAACACGCCGGGAACGGTTGACCGGTTTGCGCATCTTCGGCATCAGCGCGCATTTGCTGGAGCAGGCGCTGGCCGCCGAACGCGACGGCGCCGACTACATCGGCGTCGGCCCGATTTTCCCAACCGCAACGAAACCCGGCGTCAAGCCGGTCGGCTTGGATTTGATCCGTCAGATCGCCGAGCGCGTCGTGACTCCGTTGTTTGCCATCGGCGGGATCACGCTGGATAATCTCGATCACGTGCTCAAAGCGGGCGCCAAACGCGTCGCGGTCGTGTCGGCAATCCTCGGCGCGCCCGATGTGCGAAAGGCAGCGGCTGAGTTCAAACAGCGATTGCAGAGTCTGCCGCTGTAAGCTACGGGGGGAGAGGCAATGGACCTATGGATGGGCGTTCGATCATGCTGGCGGCGTGCCACGAGGGATACGAGTGGAATTTGCGAGCCGTTTATCATGCCGACGGCAGCGGGGTGACGCAAGCACTGAAGCGTTTGGAAGCGCGCGCGGCCAGGAACAGGAGCCTTGCGAAAAAACTGGAACAACTAACAAAACTGTCAAGAGTCACTGGCTGACCCCTTTGAGTTCGTCCTCAGTTACCGATATCAATCACACCAGTGCCTCCAAGCTGCCAGCTTTCACCAATTCGTCCTCCATCTCGACGATCTCTTTGATGTTCTGGAGAAACCACGGGTCGATGTTGGTGAGGCGGTGGATCTCATCCACGGGAAAACCGGCGCGGAGGGCGTGGCGGATGTAGAAAATACGTTCGGGGCACGGCGTGATGAGCTTGCGTTCGATCTCGTCACGGGGACGAATCTCGCGGGCGCCGCCCCAGCGTCCGCCGTACAGGCCGCTCACGCCAATCTCCAAACCGCGCAACGCTTTTTGCAGGCTCTCCTTGAACGTGCGACCGATGGCCATGACTTCGCCGACGCTTTTCATTTGCGTCGTTAACACCGGGTCGGCCTGCGGGAATTTCTCAAAAGCGAACCGGGGAATCTTCACGACGACGTAATCAATCGCAGGCTCGAAACTCGCCGGAGTGCTCTTGGTGATGTCGTTGGGGATTTCGTCGAGCGTGTAGCCGATGGCGAGTTTGGCGGCGATCTTGGCGATGGGAAACCCGGTGGCCTTCGACGCCAGCGCCGAGCTGCGGCTGACGCGCGGGTTCATCTCGATGATGCACAGCCGGCCGTTTTCGGGGTTGACCGCGAACTGGATGTTGGAACCGCCGGTCTCGACGCCGATCTCGCGGATGCAGGCGAAACTGGCGTCGCGCATCATCTGCCATTCCTTGTCGGTCAACGTCTGGATCGGGGCGACGGTGATCGAGTCCCCGGTGTGGACGCCCATCGGATCGAAGTTTTCAATCGAGCAGACGATGACGCAGTTGTCATTCTTGTCGCGCATCACCTCGGTCTCGTATTCCTTCCAGCCGATGAGCGATTCCTCGATGAGAATCTCGCTGACGGGCGACGTTTCGAGTCCGCGCTGTGCCAGCGTGTCGAACTCCTCGCGGTTGTAGGCGATGCCGCCGCCCGTGCCGCCGAGCGTGAACGCCGGGCGGATGATGACGGGGAACAGTCCAATCGTCCGCGTGACCTCGCGCGCATCGTCGAGCGTGCGTGCAATCCCGCTGACCGGCACGTCGAGCCCGATCTTCTGCATGCATTCCTTGAACCGCAACCGGTCCTCGCCCTTCTCGATGGCCTCGGCCTTGGCGCCGACCATCTCGACGCCGTGCTTCTGCAAAATGCCCGCGCGCCAGAGATCCATCGCCGTGTTCAATCCGGTTTGCCCGCCGAGTGTCGGCAACAACGCGTCAGGCTTTTCGCGTTCGATGATCTTCTCAACCACCTCGACCGTGATCGGCTCGATGTAGGTGGCGTCAGCGAACTCGGGGTCGGTCATGATCGTGGCGGGATTGGAATTGACCAGCACAACCTGGAAGCCTTCCTCCCTGAGCGCCTTGCAAGCCTGCGTGCCGGAGTAATCAAACTCGCACGCCTGGCCGATGACAATCGGCCCGCTGCCGATGATCAGGATTTTGTGGATGTCCGTTCGTTTGGGCATACCGGGCGCGGAGTGTAGCCACAGGTGCACACAGATGCACACAGATTTTTATGCGTGACCACGTGTAGCAAGGTGCTGCGAAACGTAAAGCCGACCAAAATTCGCAAGAAACTTTTTTTGGTGGATTTCATATTTACCCGGTGCGCGCGTTGCCGCCGAACGTGTCCTTGGCGAACCATTGTAGCACCGGCTGGCCATCGCCAAAAGTTGACCGCATTCCAGCGGAAGATTCAAACAAACCGTGCAGGTGGGAGCAACTCCAAAACGGTGAGGCGGCGGAGATGAAATCGGGAGCGGTGTACAACAACTGCGCGCGGTAGCGTCGTCAACAACAGCTCAAATTGAAACTGGCGGCGTTACTTCCTTCGGGTCAACACATTGCCGCGTGCACCAAGTCGATGATCGACCGCTTCCGTGGCTTGCCTGATGGAACCTGCGGCGGCTTCATCTCAGCCAGCTTGCGGATGGGCAATTGCATCAACTCATATTCCGCCTGCAGCCAATCATCCACGTCATGCCCTGGCAGGCGTCCCCGTTCCACATATATCTGGTACGCACGCGCTGCGACGTCTTGATGAGTCGGGCGCGGATACTCCATCTTTGTTGCGTCCTCCTTTCGAAGTGTCATATCGCTCTTAACCTCGCAGCCGAGTTAGAGCAAAAATGCTCGCGGTTGTCTATAGTGGCAACCTCTATTCTGTTGTAGTGGAATGCGTTACACGCTGCTGTGGGTGAGACTGCGCTTCCTCACCTGCTTCCGCCGTCAATGGGAATCGCCCGCACATGATACGGATAGTGGTTCAGCAAGACAAGTTTTGCAAGCGATGCAAGGCTCGACCAAGCGGTGGTTCGATGGCGATACGCGCGAACCGTTTCAGCTTGTATTATGAAGCATTCAACAGCGCAGCGGAAGCACTGTGACGAACTATGCCGCCACAAGGGCCGGATCTCGTTGGGTGTTCGTAGAAGGCCGCTGCGTCAAACCATGGGAAATCTGCGCCAGCTTCACCACGGCACAGCCTCCGCCCGGCAGCGATAGCCTCCAGATCAGCGCGCCGCAGCCGAAAACCACCAGAGTGTCCTGCATCATCTTAAATAATTCGCGCAACTTTTTGTTCTGCGCGGCCTTTAACCTCCAACGGTTCGCCTGGCACCAAGGAGGCCGGGCTGGCCGCAAGGAAAAAACCCAAGGAGGAAGAGTTACATGAGCAAGTTGAACATCCGTGTCCTGACCTTATTCTCATTGGCCGCATTGGCCTTCGCCGTGTCCGCCCAAGCCGCAACCGCCCCGTCCGCGGACGCCGCACCCCTTTTGCCTGCACAAACGGCACCTGCAAAGTCGCAACCGAAGCTGGTTCACGTAAAGACCACAAAACGCACTCATCACCTGAGGAGAGCTTCGGTTCAGAAGCACCATGGCGGCAAGGTTGTCCGGCACCGTCATCACGCGTAGGCAAACAGTGATTTGATCACGAGGGGACGCTTCTGCGCGTCCCCTCGACTCGCGTGAACATCACCCTGCCTGCGATTGTAAAGGGAGAGTGATTAGCTCGCGCTTACCCGATTATCGTGGCGGCTCTCGCACCAGCGCAGCGGAAGCACGGCACGCGGTAACGCGCAGGCCCGAACTGGTGGCACGAACGGAGCGATCCTGTTCACTCTTCCGGGAACCGCTGGATACGGACCCGCATGTTCGATGGTGTGGCGAGCTAATCACTCGCCCTTACCCGATTAGACCGATTGCCAAAAATCATTTCCGAAATGCGCAGACAGAGGCAGTTTGGGGCGCATCGTCGATGAAGTTCTTCAGCGCGGTGCAGAGCCGCTCGATCAGTTCCTCGTCG
>Ga0326728_10019667_pt1 | contig 13061 bp, 14 predicted proteins | sample MB3enrmetagenome_FD_207602 | JGI IMG/M metagenome (GOLD analysis project Ga0326728, IMG submission 207602) | Lab enriched peat soil microbial communities from McLean, Ithaca, NY, United States - MB31MN | ecosystem: Environmental > Terrestrial > Soil > Wetlands > Peat | place: USA: New York...
GCTGGAGCAAGCGGCGGAGGACAGAATTCGCATCTGGGCCGGATTCCGGGATCCTGATATCGCGCGCACCAAGGAAGTTGCCGATAAGGCGATGCAACTTTTCGGCAGCCTCGAGCGGGAAGGAATCATCGCAATCGGGGGCGCTATTGATATACGTTCCGCGCTGCGTACGGCCGCGATCATGCACCATGTCGGCTCAGGGGCTGCCCGCAAGAAGGGTGGCAAGTCAAGCTACAAGGAAATTACCAGGTTTGAGCCGCCCCTGGGTTTTTCTGCGGAAACCTACCGGCTTGCGGCACTAGCCGTCCGGTATGAATGCGGCGCAGTTCACAGGCCCGAAGCCAGGCACCTGGCGCACCTTACCGAAGAACAGAAACGAGCGGTGCAACTGGCTGGAGCGGTCTTGTGCCTGGCCGATGCGCTTGCCGGCCGCGGCAAGGAGCGTATCCCCCATTCCCTTCCGGATGTCCTAGAACTCTCTCAGAACAGACAATAGCTGAACTATGGCTATAAACCTCGATTCGGAAGTTGAGGATTGACAATCCCTCCTTCTCTGTAAAATCAATAGGTTACCTATGGCAACTTCAACTGCGAAGAAGTTAGATTTCCACAGGCTAATCCATTGGTTCCGAAATAGATTAACTTTTTTGGAGACGCCAATATCGGAATCGAGACTAAATTCTCGGGAGCGGGCTTGTTTCCGTTGCCAGCGCCTCTGCGCAAGTGCTGTGGATTAAGCCACGCATCATCGAACCGCGTATCGGCTGCTTCTCGCACTTGGGGCAACTTGTTTTTTAAGTTCATCATTTCACCGAGACCTAATGCATGCCCGCGAACCTAACACTCGTCTTAGACCGCTCAAACATCACTCTTGTTTTCGCACCTCTACCGCCATTTGGCTTAGCTTCCTGAGTATCCTAGCGCGTCGGCGTAATGGCCACCAGTCATACAGGTAAATCTCCATCGGCCGCCACATCGCAACCCAACCCCCAATGGCCAGGCTTTCTCGCGCGAGAGTGGAAAACGTTCCGGCCCCCTCTCCCACGAGGAACCTGCTCATGCTCAAACAGGCGGTCAAAAACACCAAGCCAGTCAACAAACTTCTCAGTCCATCTTGCATGAGATGTCGAAATTCTAGTCGGTTGAGTTCGACTCTATATGCAAAGTAATGGTGGACGGCTCGTTCAATCATAAACTGTGGTTCCTGCTCTCGGGGCAATGCGCTCAGATGGAGTACCAACACGATCGGTTCGTCCACGGGAAACTCCCGCGCCCAGCTCACAATGAACTCCTCCGCATCATGGTCTAAGTCTTTTTCGTGAAAAGGCGAGGGGTCCATCGTGTTGAACAACTGGTTAATCTCCCGCAGGTTGAGCTCAATACGATGGAGGTGGGGTCGGGTTGGGGAATGAGGTCTCAAAAACATAATTAAAAGGATACCTGAAGAATTCCGGATTGTTGAGCGGGTTTCAAACAAAATTTGATATCGTCCTTTACGGGGCCCGCGAAACCAGGGCAGATCGTTAGCCGCAGTCCGTTCGCAGCATTGAGGACATACTGTCCCATGGTGCCTATCTGCTCATGTCTGTCGAAGAGGGCTCCGCATGAGTCGCAAATTTTATCTCGAAAGTCGTTGGCAGTCCGGGTCCCTGTAACAGGATGGGAAGATGACAACAGAGCAGTTCGTGGGCGTGCATGTAGTAAATGGACGAGATTGTCAAAAGAAACGGGAATGACCAAACTGTAGTAGATCCGGATTGTTTCGACCAAATCGAGAAGGAACTTGGTTCCCTGCGTCGCCCCTTGGCAAATTCACCCATTTATCACAGTTTCTTAATCAACCGTGAGTTTTCGGCTGGACATAATTAGGAGTTCGGATTGCTTACCATAAAAAACATGCTCTGAGCATTCACTTTTCGCGGGACAAATCGGAATCGATTCGTTACGATAGGCTGGATGAGTGCGCGTGAGAAGAAAAAGAAGGACGACAAAGACCCACAATTCCAGGTGAATGAACCGGAGCTACAGGCTCTGACCGAACGCGTAGCCCAACGAAAGATCGAAGAAAGTGATTGGGAAACGCTTCACCGCTATCTCGTCCTCTTCCTTAAGCTCTCCCGGGTGCTCCAATACGGTAAGATTCGGATGAAGAAGATCGCCCGCATGCTTTTTGGCAAGCGGACGGAGAAGGAAAAGGAAAAGAAAGGTCCCCCCGACAACCCTCAATCAACCCATAACAAGGTATCGGTATTGTGACGGCCCTAAATAGCTCAGCTTGGGTCGCGCATCGCCTGACCATGCTGCCAGCGAACTCTGCCATGAGGCGAGTGATTCAGCAATAAAATGTCAGGAGGTATGCCCGCCCAAATCCGATCCAACTAAATTGTCATCCGTTTGCAGGAGTAAATCTGGACGATGCGGCGCTCTGTTGTACTGGTTCACGGCATATTCGATACTGGCCTTGTTTTCAGCAGCATGGCACGCCACTTAGAGAACTGGGGATTTAGATGTTATATCCCGACTTTGCGGCCGAGCACAGGAACAAAGGGTCTGGATTCATCTCTCCTGGGTTGTAGGCAAGAATCGCATCGTAATGAGGAACCCGGAATATCTGGACCGGACGCGGAGTATCGGAGCCCATTCAATTGATTTTTGCTCCCTCCCTTATGGTTCCGACCCGCTAAAATCTCCTAAGGTACACTGCATTTTTTGTTGGTTAAGTTGGCCTCGTGATCACAAAGCAAGATTTACGGGCAAAGTTTCGGGCAAAGTGGAGGGTTTTTGAGATTTGCGGTGGCTGTAAGTTGTTGATTCTATGGTGCCGGGGGGCGGAATTGAACCGTCGACACACGGATTTTCAGTCCGGTCTGTCGTCATTACCAATTCGGAACATGCGCTATCTCCGGTTCGGACCGAGGCTTCGGCGCGCCGCTCCGGCTCATTTTCATTTCATAAACCGACATTTTCCAATATCGTATTATGGCTCCTCAGTAACAGCTCGCAGAGCCCTTGGTACTGCAGGCTGTTAGCAAAACAAGTCACCATTTTCGGCAAAGCAAGAAACGGAAAGGCCGGAATTGTCGGCATTTCAAAAGCTACTCTTCTATTAACGATGGGGCGGGTTGGCCCGGCATTTGATTCCGAAGTTAGAAAACAGCTCAATATTAAAGAACCTGCCAATGTAAAGCAGTGGATTGAGGCCTTGAAATTAGTATCAAGAGACGCGCAGAGTTTTGAAAATCGAAACAGGATAACCTTGCAGCAGGCCGCGCCTCAGCAGTTTCAACACCTGAATCCTGGGCGTCTTTATGATATGGCCCTCGGGCCGGGCAAATGAATCCAAGCGTATTCGATTTACAACCTTCTGCAAGCCGGACAACGGACTGGAGGTCCCGCGTCATTTTCAGAACGTCCGTCGGAAGCGTATTTCGAGGTTTACAGTGTCCGGGATGTGCCCAGAATTTTGGCTGTCTGATGAGTTTTCAGGATTGTTTACCCTGCACTGAAGGCAGTAATGACGAAGCCGCGCCCGGGAGGTGGCTTTCAAATTTGGAAAGCCGATCGATGCCATCGGAAAGTCTGGTTAATTGCCAACCCCTGGTTTATACTCAACGGCAATCTGCGGGCAAAGGATGGAGGAAAAAGTATGTTCCACTTATTCTGGTATATTCTCATTGGGCTAATCTCGGGAGTTATCGCAAAATCAGTGATGCACGTGCACATAACGATCTTCTGGACGATCGTGCTCGGCATCATCGGATCAATCATCGGCGGCGGCGTTACCCACATGTTTTCGCGCTCGACAAACGAACGATATCATCCCGCCGGCCTGATTTTTTCCATACTGGGTGCGATCCTGGTTCTCTTCATTTGCTATAAGCTGAAGATTCATTTTCCCAGGTCTAACCTCGCATTCCAATAGGACCGCCCTTACGTCTAGGGCCGCTTGGAATACTGCCACCTTGCAAACAAATTAATGTTCTGAAGGGCAGCCGGGCACATGGATCGGTAAGATTTTCACCCTTCGGCGGCTGAGAACTTCAGCCCTTCTAGACCTGATCCAGGTTATGCAGACTTTTTAGGCTGCTTATGCTTTTGCTCTTTTTGTAATGACAGTAACGAGAACGGATGCCTCCGGAACCGCAGAGTCGCGCAAGGGTGGCGATGACATGGACAAAAAGGATGATGGGGTCGAGCATCTTGGCATTGTAACAAAAACGGCAAACGCAATGGATTGTGGTGCAGATTGGCTCAAATTAACAATTCGCCATAGACACCATCCGGATAGTCGAACCTACAAAGCTTCGCCACCTGAATTGCAGTTATCCGAAATAAGCTGCACATTGCTTCCAACGCATCCCATGTATGTTTTTCGCTTGCGTCGGAATACGTTTTCAGGAGCATCTCCCATGTTTGCGGTTCGAGGTGCCGCTGGAAATGCCTGCCGAGCTTGCCGGGGTTGCTTGTGAAACCGTCCTTCACGCCGATGTGCCAAGCAAGCATTTGCATGAGTTGCGTGCGTACAACGCCGTCCATCATCGCTTTGGCATAGGTAATCTCCGCGCGCCGAAGTCCCTTCGCCACATACGGGCACACCCACCAGAATTCGTTGCAACAATCGGCGAACGCTTTGGCCTCGGGCGGTCTCGGCAAATAGTCGCTTGCGGTTGCCGGCGGCAGTGGTTCCAGGATTCCGTCCTTGTCGAGGAGCAGCACGCTCAGGCTGTCCTTATTTATTTCAGGGAGCTTCGCGAGCAGGTAGATCGTCAAATCGATGCGGTTGCCGTCGCTGAACTGCATAAGATAGGCAAAACTGCCGTCGGCTCGTGCCGCACTCTGCATTTCGCCCGGCATTTGCAGGATCATTAGCTCGCCGAAGCGGCGGATCCAGTCCAGATTGTGCCGGAAGGCCGCGACGTCGGTGACGATGTACACGATGTCGAAATCCTGGAAGGGGTCTCGCGGCGCAGCCGGGTCGGTCCGCGAACCGTTTAGGATGACCGCCCGGATGCGCTCATCCTCCCTGGCAGTCCCCACTATGAGTTCCAGCATTTCGCGGTCGCTGCGCATGGCGCTCCGCCAGCAATCCGATGTGTCAAAAAGCCGGCTGCAACAGTTATCACCCGGTTTCAGCCAAGCCATTGGAAAGAGAGGCAACAGGACGTGATTATAGATCGGCCTGCATAGCCCTGGATGCTGAATTCACAGCTCTTGTTGGCATCTGGGGGCTCGAAAAGTGCGACGCTCCCCCGAAAAGCATTCTGGGACATTGAGAGTGCGTGCCGTCGAGACTCGACCGGGGAATCCCTCTTGTAAGTTGTACCAATCGTCGGATTTTCAGTCCGCCCCATCCTCATTATTATCAATTCCTATCCAATATTACCAAATAATGCTTGTCCGGTTGACTCCCCTAAGCGCAGACGCTCCAACGTTCGTGGTTTCTTTGCGGCGGTGATCCCAGCAGGGTCTTAAATGCCGCCATTGGAGTCTTAAGCCGCCCACGAAACTCTCGCATCGCTTTTGGATATTCTGGTCGAGACCTGAGTGATATCGTCGCCTCGATTCATAAGGGAAGTCAACCGGATAAGCATTTTACCAAATAAATGATAAATACCCGGTTTTGGGGGTCGGCTGGCTACCAAACCTTACCAAGCCTCGACAAAAAATGGGAGGCAAGCGGGAGTGAAAATGCTCGACGAAATGCGGATTTCATTCCATATCCCGATCCTACAAACTGGGTGTTTGTAGCACAAATGCTCAATTCCCTAGCTTGGTATAAATGCACGATTTTGTTGCCCGATAGAGTATTGGCGACAGTCAGCTGTATGTCTTCCTGATTCTTGCACCGAAATCCCAATGAATCGAGTATAGCATAACCAGTAACCGTGACGCTATTTGACTGAAGAATCAGCCGGTTACGCGCGTACGATGTTTTGGCGAAGGACAGGTTGACTCCGGCTAAGTTCGCTGGTACCCATCACGGTGTCGATCCGAAATACCTCCAGAGTTATCTAGATGAGTACGTTTCCCGATTTAACCGGCGCAAGACCCTCATGGCAGCATTTCAAACACTTCTTGGCATTTCCACCCAGAAACCCCCGCTGCCTATGCAGTCCCTCCAGCAGCCGGAGTCAACCCCATAAGCAATTGGGTACTTTTACGAATTCAATTTAGCAGGAATTTCCGCTTAAATTCACATCGATAGCTGCCAGGGTGGTTCTCCGGCGGAAGACTGGTTTCGGGCCGAACGAGAAATAACCTTGGCACGGCCTCTTTGATATGTTCAGCGCTCTTCCCGGGACACATAGATTCACTTCCCCGAAGTCCCAGCCTAAGACGACTCTCGGCAAGAGCTGTGGCGGACAGAATGCTCCAGCAAATGTTCCCCTAATGACCCGATAATCTGGGCGAAAAATGCAATGTGTCGCAGCGCAAGCAGAGTTGATTTCATTTGACCCACGGAGCGGTTCTTTTGGAGAACTCCGATGCGAAGAGCCTGTTGGCGGTTAACACCAGTCCTGCTTTTCGCCAGCCAGCTGGCACTGAGTGCGGACCAGTTAGGAAGCATCTCAGGCACAGTGTTTAGAGTCAGCGGCAGCCCCGCGCCGCTCGCAAAACTGACGCTTATCCATCAGGAAAGCGGGCTCCGGCTCGAACTAACAGCGAGCCCCGTGGGTAAATACCTGGCAGAGAATCTTCCCGCAGGCTCCTATACAGTCAGCGCGCGTTCACATGGTGCAGACGAGACCGCCCGGCTGAACCTGGTCGTGCATGACGGCGAGCGTGTGAAGCTCCTGATTCCCCTCTCAACGGGATGGGCTCCGCTGGAATCGAAGGAGTTGCGCGAGTTTCCTTTGAACGGGCGCAATTATCTGGATCTGGTCCGTTCTGTTTCCAACATCACGCCTGGAGAGCAGGGCGGGGACATCGAAGGCTATGGACCGTACGCGCCCCGCGGCAACGAAAGTTTCAACAGCAACGGCCAACGGGGACAGAACAACAATTTCATAATTGACGGGATGGACAACAACGAGAGTTGGCGTCTGGGCGCCATCCTGCAGCCTTCGATCGAAGCAATCGAGCAGGTCAATCTTGTGACGACCTACATCCCCTCCGATCTGGGCCACACGGCAGCGGCCGTCGTCAGTATCCAGACTCGGTCGGGGCAGAACGACTTTCACGGTAGCGTCTATGACTATCTTGAGAATTCTGCTTTGGACGCGCGGAACTTTTTCGATGGGCCAGGGAAGCCCGGTCTGGTCGGGAACCAGTTCGGAGGCAGCTTCAGTAGCCCGATCCGCAGGAACAACTGGTTTTTCTTCGGCGATCTGGAAATGCTGCGCCAGCGCCGTGGCTTGACGGTGATTTCGACCGTTCCCACCGCTACGGAAAAGGAAGGCGACTTCGGGGCGACGCCGATTTACGATCCTCTGTCGATAAGCGAATCAAGCCCCGGCGTATTCGTACGGCAGCAGTTTCCCGGCAATCAGATTCCACTCTCACGCATTTCGCCAGCGGCGCGTAACCTGATCAGCCTCTACCCAGATCCGAATCTGGCTGGCAACGTGAACAACTACTTATTTACACCGGCTCTCATCAACAATACCAACCGCTTCGATGTCCGCTCCGACAAGATCCTCGGAACCAGGAGTACCCTTTTCGTCCGCTTCAGCTATGAATCGGGGAACCAGCTGTCGCCTGGTTCGATGCCGGCTTCGTTCGGCACGCAGCTTCCGGCGGGATCTTTTGCAGGCAGCGACAGTTCACAATCCGCTAACGACGCAAAAACAAGGCAGACCGCCTGGGGCGGGGTCATTTCCCACACCCTTACCCTGCGCCCCAATCTCATTAACGAGTTGCGCGCGGGGATCTCCAGATTCGACCTGAACGCGTCTCCTGAGGACGGCGCCGTAAACGCTTCGGCCCTGCTCGGCATACCTGGGCTTACAGCCGGATGGCTGCCGAATGTTAGCCCCACCGGCTACGCTGAGCTGGGCGCGTCCGAGGCGGTGCCGTTCGACATCGGCACGACGAATTTCCAAGTGGAAGATAACATGCTCTGGACAAGAAGGCGGCATGCCTGGAAGTTCGGATTTCAGGTCATCCGGAGGCACGCCAACGGATTCGCCTCCCAATGGAGCGACCGCGGTTTATTCTCTTTCACGCCAGATTACACCAGCCAGCCGGGAGTGCCGGGCACCGGGAATTCCATTGCGTCCCTGCTGCTCGGTTATCCATCCGAGGAACAGCGCCAGATACAGTATGCGCCCTTCCACCTGCGGGGGTGGGAATGGAGCGGATTTGCTCAAGACGAGATTCGTATCGGGCAAAGACTGACGATCGAGGCCGGCCTTCGTTATTCGTTCTATCCCCCCGTCTCCGAAGCGGACAATCGGATGGTAAACTTTAATTTCGGAAGATATGCCCCGGCACTTGACGAGTTTGCCGGTCAAGGTGGCGTGAATCAGTATGCGGGACGGAATTCCAATAAGCTGGCCTTCGGCCCCCGGGTTGGTTTTGCGATCAATCTCCTTGGCGACGGGACAACGGTGCTGAGAGGCAGTTTTAGCACGGTGTATGATCCTGGCGCCTATGTCGCGCAAGGCATTCTGGCGCAGAATCCCCCCTTCGCATCCCGGCAGGATATCTTCAACGGTTCTCTGCTCGTGGGTCCTAACTTGGCCGATGGCCTGCCGAGTCCAGCGCAGGTGGCTCTGCTGACTCCCGCGATCCTCAACAGCGTCGGCGGCGCGATTTACGCCGTCGAGCGGAAAAGCTGGTCGCCCTATGTGGACGAGTGGGGCCTCTCCCTTCAGCAACGTCTTCGGCCGGGGCTATTGATCGAGATCGGCGGCACGGGTTCGATGGGCATGCACCTATTGGACATGTTCAACACCAACCAGCCCGATCCAGGTCCAAGCGTGCTCGTTGCGCGGCGTTGGCTCTGGTATGCCCCCAATCTTTCCCGACTTGACCTTTTGACTTTCGCGGGAGGCTCCACCTACTACGGTGGCGAGGTCAAGCTCACCAAGCAATCCAGCTCCAGCCTGCTACTGCAGGCTGCCTACACGTACGCAAAGGCAGTGGATGATTCGACCGAGCCCTTTAGCGATCAGCAAAGCCGCCCCGACGGTCCGCAAGATACCTCCTATCTCCGTGGCATTCGTTCCGCTTCCCCCTTCGACATCACCCAACGGCTGGTAGTGACGGCGTTCTACACATTGCCTTTCAAGGATGGGAAGGGGCGAGCATGCGCAGGCTCACGGCTCCTCTGCAGGGCAATCGCGAATTGGCAGGCCAGCACAATGGTCACCGTGCAAAGCGGCTTTCCCATCACACCAGTGCTGGCCACGAACGGCTTGAATAACGGCTCCTTTCAGCTTCCGAATCGTGTAGGAGACGGCAATTTGCCATCAGGCCGGCGTTCGTACCTGCATTGGTTCAACACAAACCTGGACCCTTCCGATCCGGACCACGCGTTTGAGACGCCGCCGCTCTATCAATATGGCAATGCGGGCTACGATATTATCCGCGGGCCTGGTCTGGCCACGGCCGATGCCGCCTTGGACAGGAGATTCTCGCTCTCTGAGAAACTGCGCTTGCGGGCGCGTGTGGAGGTGTTCAACCTTTTCAACCGGGCGAATTTCGCGCTGCCCAACCGGATCCTGGGGGTGGAATCTTCGGGCGTAATCAGCCACACGGTCACCCCTCCTCGGCAGATCCAATCAGCTCTTCGGATGGAGTGGTGAGACTGAACCCGCATTTCCAGACGCCCGCGGGACCGTTTCTCGGGCAGACCGTCGGGTTTCTTTTTTGAATGCGCTGGGAAGCGCTAAAATCGGCACGATGCCCAGCAGGAAGGTTTCGGGTTTGAATGTCGAAACGGAGATTGCTTAGATTCCTTCTCGCGGCAATGATGCTGGCAGCGGGGAATGCAGCGCTTGGGCGGCCGGACACCCCGTCGACGGCAGGACCGGAGCAGCCTGACGTTCCGCCCAATTGGCTGCGCGGCTATGCAAGTTTTGAGTACGCCACGCCCCGCAACGAGCCCGATCTTGGGCGCTGCGCTTCATGGACCGGCCGATTTGGAGGGGCGAGCGCGCCGTGTGCCGATTTCGCCCGCTACGTGCTCAGCGGCTATGTGGAGGCGCAGCCCTTCGGCCTCACTCCGCTCAGCCGCGTCTTGATCTTTTCTTCCCCGCGATTCTACTTCGGCAACAATGTGCCCCAGTTCAGCTACACCAACGCGTTCACGCCCATCGCCGTCGAAAACCTGTTCGGCCTGGGCATTGAGTTGCCCAGGAACCTCGATTTCCGCGTGGTGCACCATTCCATAGACTGGATGGGCCGCTACACGAACCATCTGGGCCAGGCAGACGTGGGAGTTGGCACTTACGGCAACTACACCACTCTCGGGGTACGCTGGCACTTCGGCGGCACTCATGGGTCGCAGCCGGTTGCACCGTCCGAACGGACTTTTTCCCCGCCCAATTGGCTGCGCGGCTACGCAAGTTTTGAGTACGCCTTACCCCACGATGAGGTCGATCTTGGACGCTGCGCTTCCTGGGCCGGTCAATATGGGGGGGCCAACGCGCCTTGCGCCGATTTAGCCCGCTACGTGCTCGGCGGCTATGTGGAGGCGCAGCCCCTCGGCCGCTCTTTGCTCCGTCGCGTCTTTATCTTTGCTTCCCCGCGATCCTACTTCGGCAACAGTGTGCCCCAGGTTAGCTACACCAACGCGTTCACGCCCATCGCCGTTGAAATCCTGTTCGGCATAGGCGTTGAGTTGCCCAGGAACCTCGATCTCCGCGTGGTGCAGCATTCCGTGGATTGGATGGGCCGTTACACAAACAGTCTGGGCCCCGCGGATCTGGGATTCACTGGCCCTTATGGAGGCTACAGTACAATCGGGGTACGCTGGCATTTCGGCAGCACCCATGAGTTGCAGTGATCCCTGTCGGCCGACAAAACTCAATCGGAGCCGGATTCCGGCCTTATCTGCGGTAACCGATCCAGCACCCCGGTCAGCAGGGCGCATCAAGCACACATTGGGCGATAGGGCCAAAATGCATGTCTTCAGCGGAAATGGGGAATTGAGGCTACATTTGTTGAGGCCGTCTTTTCACGAGGAAGTCATGATCCTGATCATCCGCCAGAAACCGAACAGGAGGAAACAAACGACTGTGCAGATCGGAAGGGCATAACGCAATTTCGTGTGGAAAAACGCCCTTTCCAGCCCCGGAATATAGGCGACAGTCAAAGGACGAAACAATAGATAAATGGCCGCGGCATAAACGAAATATCCGAATGGATTGAACGACCATGCGCGAGCGAATTCTAAATGAGAAATGCAGCAGATCGATCTCGTCATGCCGCATCCCGCGCATGGCAACTGCGTCATTCGGTGGAACCAGCAAAGGTCAATACACGGCAATGTTGCAGGCGTGAAGGCAAAACTGCTCGCTAATACCGAGACTGCGCTAATGACGCCCCAGGTTCTGCCGGTCAACCCCCGCATATCTTCCACTCTCACGCCATGGGGATCTGATTCTTCAATTCATGGATTTTGACAAGGTAAATGATCAACAACACCAGCGCCGCAAGAGATGCGAATGGGATAAAAAAGACCGCATATAATATCGAATAGGCTACCGCTATGCTGTATTGGCAATCACCGACATCAGTTCGATTGATGGAATCAAAGTACGCCTTATAGGACTTTGAAAGGGGTAGGTAGACAAAAAAATTCCACACGATCGAAAAACAGGGAATCAACAATAACCACACCATCGCTGGCTCCTGTTTTCTGAATTCAGGTGGGACTCGCCTGAAACATTCCTGAAGCAGAAAGCAAACGACAATATGGATTGCGAATGTGATTAATACCAGAACTCCAATGAAACCCAATAGGCCCAAATGGAGAAGACCGAAGCCGGGAAACATAGATGATCCCCCTTCTTTTCGTGCAAGACCCGGGAACAAGGCCCGAATCTTGTCAAGTTAACAGAATTGATTGCTTGAATGGGGGACAGGTTAGGGCAAAAGGTCTAAGGCGTCAATGACTAATTCCGTCTTCTGACTCTGGGAAAATGAGAATCGGGGAGACCTCTGCCTTGACGGGGACAAAGAGAAAAGCCTTGGCAAAAATAAACCAACCAAGCAACCGATAGAAGTCGGCTGTATTCACTTCTCAGGATATTTCATCTTCAAAAAACCGATCGATTTATTGATCAGAGTTTCCAGAACTCCAATATCTATATCCTCCAGTTTTTTGACGTGCAGGCATCCTTTCCCCGCCTTGTATTTTCCCAATTTCCCGAGAACGGCTTCCTGCCCGGGGAACCCCGCCAAAACATAGAGCGACAGGTTTTGCTTTCGCGGGGAAAATCCGGTCAGGCAAATATCGCCTTCATGGCCGCTCTCGTATCTATAGCGATAGCTTCCAAAGCCAACGATGCTGGGCCCCCACATCCGGGGCTTTTCACCGGTCACCTTTTCCATCAATCGGACAATGGCCCGGCAATCATCCCGTACTTTTTCCCCGGAAACGGTATCCAAAAAAGTCTCGACCGATTGTTCAGTGGGTATTGTCTTTGCTTTTGCCATGAGAATTGGGTTGGGGTATGAAATTCGGCAGCCAAATCATAAAGGTCTGAGTCCGTCAAAACCAGTCCATTTTAGTCCGCTTATTTCGAAAAATCATGGAAGAAACAGGCCGCCTTTGCATTCGGTCCCTGTCAACGGATGGATCATCGGTAGCCGGATCCTTCCATTTTTCTGAAAATCCGGCCTGTCCCAGGCAGAGATGCGCGAAAATCAGCGGTTATTGAACGCCCTTCTGGTCCGGCGCCGGCACCTTCGGCTTGCGTGCGCTGGGATCGCCCGTGGGAGGGGGCGCATGGTCTTCTTTGGCCGGCGGGCCGAGCAGTTCGTGGAATAGGGGCTTCAGGGCGTCGGCCCACACCTGGTATCCCTTGACCGTAGGATGCAGCTTATCCACCGTCATCCCCTCGAACAGCATGCCGCTAGGGTCCGCAAGCTTCCCGTTGATGTCCAGATAC
>Ga0326728_10019669_pt1 | contig 13061 bp, 8 predicted proteins | sample MB3enrmetagenome_FD_207602 | JGI IMG/M metagenome (GOLD analysis project Ga0326728, IMG submission 207602) | Lab enriched peat soil microbial communities from McLean, Ithaca, NY, United States - MB31MN | ecosystem: Environmental > Terrestrial > Soil > Wetlands > Peat | place: USA: New York...
CTCTTTCCGTTGATGGGACTTTCCTTTTTTCCCAGAACCGACCCTGGACAGTTTGTCGTCAACGTGAAGGCGCCCAGCGGCACACGCCTTGAAGTTACGGACCAATACATCGCCAAGGCCGAGCAGGATATTCGTTCCGTCATTCCGCCCAGCGACCTGGGCATGATCGTATCGAATATCGGCATTACGCCCGATTTCTCGGCAATCTATACCAGCAACTCCGGCCAGCACACGGCCTTCGTGCAGGTCAGCCTCAAGAAGGGGCATAGCAAGAGCAGCTTTGAATACATGGACCTGGTGCGCGCCAAACTGCACGACGATCTGCCCCAACTTACCACCTATTTTCAGACCGGCGGCCTGGTCGATGCCGTCGTGAACCTTGGCCTTCCCGCGCCCATCGATATCCAGGTGGAAGGCAACAACTTGAAAGATGCCTACGCTACCGCCAGCAACCTGAAGGGCGTCAGCGACGTGCTGATTCCGCAGGATCTGGACTATCCCGGCCTGGAGCTCGATGTAAATCGCGAGATGGCCGGACGGCTGGGACTGGATTCCAGCGAGATCGTCGATAACGTCATTACCGCCTTGACCTCCAACGGCATGATTGCGCCCAGCTATTATGTGGATCCCAAGAATGGGAACAACTATCTGCTGACCGTCCAATTCCCCACGGCTGACATCAAATCTCTCACCGACTTCGAGCAGATCCCCATACGCGCTCGCAACGGTACGGTGGCCACCAACCTGGGCGCGGTTACCAGCATCCGGCAGATTCAAACGCCCACCGAAGTTGACCATTACCAGATTGAGCGGGTGATCGATGTCTACGTCTCGCCTTCTGGAGAAGACCTCGGCGGACTCGCCACGCGCGTGGATGGCGTGATTGCCGGCACAAAGATTCCCGAGAATGAGCGCGTCACCTTGCGCGGCTCGGTAGAGGGCATGCGCAGATCGTTCTCCAGCTTCGGCATCGGTCTGATCCTGTCGGTGATTCTGGTCTACCTGATTCTCATGGCGCAATTCGCCTCGTTCAAGGATCCCTTCATCATCCTGCTGGCCATTCCGCCGGGCATCATGGGGGTGATCCTCTTACTGCTGGTTACGCACACCACGCTCAATGTCATGTCGCTGATGGGCGTGGTCATGATGACGGGAATTGTCGTATCGAACTCGATTCTGATCGTTGAGTTCACGCGATCCTTGCGGAAGGAAGGGATGCCGATTGAAGAGGCCGTTGCCATGGCTTGCCGTGTCCGCCTGCGCCCGGTGCTGATGACTTCTCTGGCCACCATTCTCGGCATGGTTCCCATGGCGCTGGCCTTGGAAGATGGCAGCGAACTCTACGCTCCACTGGCCCGCGCCGTGATCGGCGGGCTCTCCGTATCGGTGATTCTGACGATCTTCGTGGTTCCCGCAGCCTATCTCATCGTGCATCGCAAACGCGCCCAGCAACTGGCCGCGCCACAGCAAGGAGAACAGGCATGAACAACTTCATTCGAACGTGTGCGATTGGCGTTGCCATAGCGGCTGCCTGGACAACCATAAGTGCGCAGCAGTCGATGCCGTCCACATCAACCGCGGCGCCCGCACTGACCCTTGCGCAAGCCGAGCACCTGGCCATCGAACACAATCCCCGCATCGGCATTGCCAGGCTGCTCCAGCTTGCCCAGGCGCAGGTCACCCGGGAAGTGCTTGCCAGCGAATTGCCCACCGCCGCCGCCAACCTGACCGCCGTCGAGGCCCACAAGGGAAGCCTGATTACAGCGGGCTACCTGAGCAACTCATCGGTGTACGACCGCGCGGCTGCTGGCGTCACGGTAAGTCAACTTATCACCGACTTCGGCCGCACCCACAATCTGGTCTTGAGCGCGCAGTCACAGGCCAAAGCGCAAAAGGATGCGCAGCGCGCAACCACCGCGGATATAGTCCTGGCCGTGGATCAGGCTTTCTATCATGCTCTGGCCAGCCAGGCGGTGTTCAAGGTAGCCGAGCAAACCGTTGCTACGCGTCAGGCTACGGCCGACCAGATTGGCGCGCTGGCCGCGTCCAAGTTGAAGTCCTCCCTGGATCTCAGCTTTGCCAATGTCGAGCTTTCCCAGGCCAAGCTGCTTTTGCTCGACGCGCAGAATGCCAAGCAGGACAGCAGCTCGATCCTGAATGCACTGCTCGGCTCAGAACAGGACGATCGATACACTTTGGTCGACGAGACGCCCAGTCCTGCACAGCCAGCACCGGAAGATATTGAACCCCTGGTGCAGATGGCATTCAATTCACGTCCCGATCTGGCCGCCCTCAACGAAAGCTATCATGCCGCCCATCAATTCAGCAGAGCCGAAGATGACCTGACTCATCCCACCGTTTCCGCACTGGGCAGCGTGGGCGCTACCCCCATCAGACAGGACCAGATCGCTTCGTCCTGGTACGGAGCCGTTGGCGTCAACGTCAGCATTCCCATCTTCAACGGCTTCCTTTACTCGGCCCGCACCCGCGAAGCAGAGTTGCGCGCCAGCGCCGCCCAGGAACAAGTAAGGAACCTTCGCGAGTTGATTGCTCGCGACGTACGCATCTCCGCGCTTGCAGCGCAGGCTGCATTTCGCCGCATTGAAGTGACCAGGCAGTTGCGCGATCAATCCAACCTGGCCTTGGATCTTGCCCAAACTCGCTACAAGTTGGGACTAAGCGGTATCGTCGAGCTGAGCCAGGCGCAACTGGCGCAAACCCAGGCCGAAATCTCTTATGCCAGCGCGCGCTACGCCTACCAAACAGCCTTGGCCCTCTTGACCTACCAAACGGGTCAATAGAGCAATCCAATATTGCATGGGATTGGCCGCATCGGCTCCCCCTCCGCGCTTGCCGGGGTTCCGCAGATGATCGATATTGAAGTATCCACGCGGATCATCTTCAGGCTCATGGTTCAGTCGCCGGTGGGACGGCAGCGTGGATTAACTTCAATACCCGGCTGCGAGCCGCCGAGCCGGGCAAGGCGCAAGGCGCTCTGTCGATGATTCAGAGCCTGCAAAGCGGCTTTGAGAAGCGGTCCATTCTCCCGCAATCCGCTCAGTGCCTAAGCCTCTTTCAATAAAGCGTCATCGAGGGTGACCGTTGTGCGCATCCGCGCACATTTCCCCGCATCAAGTATCGATCCAAATGATGCGAGTCGAGATGCGCAATGCAATCAACCCAATGGTTTGGTGGCGCGCAGTTCGGCGACGATGACGGCGGCGGCTTCACGGGCCTGCTCGGCCTGATCGGGAGGGAAGCTGATGGCGCCGACACGGGCATGACCGCCGCCTCCGTAGCGCTCGCAGACCTTGGCCAGATTGACCATGGTCTTGGGATCGACGGTGGTCCAGGGATTGGAGCCCACCGAGACCTTGTTGCGGAAGCTGGACTTCGACAAGCCGATCGAGTACACCGCCTGGGGGTGCAGGTAGTAAGGGATGAACTTGTTGTAGCCCTCGAGCGGATGGTCGGTGATGTCGAAGAAGATGGTCCCGTCGCGCTCTTCGCTGCGTTCGCGGATCAACTCGATGGCCTGCTCGTGGCGCTCCAAGAGCGGCGGCAGCAGGTCGGCGACAAAGGGCTGAGCCAGCACCTCGGCCAGCGGCATCTCGGTCAGCAAAGGAATCAGGCGCGGAATGAATGTTGGGTCCTGCATGGACTCGATGATGAGGGTCAACTTCATCGCCGGGGCGGCCATCTCGACCGCGGCCTGGGGGCTCTCGTAGAGCGCGCCGTCCACCATATTCGCCCAATGGATCAGCTCCGCCACCGGCGCGGTGTTGAAGCCGAAGCGGGTGGATGCGATGTGGGCCAGGTAGCTGGTGCAGGAGGTGTAAGTGGCGTCAAGAAACTTGCGGCCGCCGCAGCCGGGGTCTTTCTGACAGTCGAGGAAGTGCTGGCGATCTTCTTCGGTGAGGAAGGCGGAGAGGTGGTGATCGAACCACCAGGTGATCTTGGGCGATGTCGAGTATTTGAAGTCGACAATGGCGTTCTGATCGCCGGTGAAATCGCTTTCATCGAAGAGCGCGCCGGCGCGGTGCACCAGGCCGTGATACTCGTAGCTGGCATGGGGGGCGATGCACTCGCGGTGGAAGCGCGTGAACAGTGAGGCAGAGCAAGCTCCGTCGAAACATTTGTCGTGATAAAAGACGCGCACCCGCAAAGCCTGAATCCCCCTACGCCGAAAAGTTGAAGAGCCGGAACTGTTAAGGATCAAGTGTACAGCCGATTGTGTCAAGGCGTTGCCGTGGGAGCCGCTATCGCCTTGGGCTGGTCCCGCGCCAGTCGCCATGGCGCTCCGGCTGCCTTCGGCCCCCTCCCAGCGCGGCACCTCGGCCAAGGCTAGCCTCTCTCCAGTAGAATCGGAAGACCACCCTTATCTTCCAGGAGACACTAGCAAGCATATGAACCCAGAGAGGTTGCCCTCGGAACCCGGTGCGCCGGCCGCCCCCGAAGCTTCTGCCTTTCGCCGCAGAGCGTCGGCCCCGCCGCCGGTTTTTTCCGAGTTTCGCTTCTCCGAATGGGCTCTGATCGGCGACCACGGCCTGCGCGCCGGCTGGGTATTGTTCCTCCTGGCATTGCTCTACCGCTCCTTCTACCTGATTCTGGGAACAGCCGCGGTGGGTTTTTACCCCGCTCTGGCGAAATCCGATCTCTCGCCCACCTCCATGTTCCTCGGGGAGTCGGTTCCGCTGTTGGCGCTGCTGGCAGCCATGGCGTTTGTAGCCCGCATCCAGCAGCGCAGACTCCTGGATTACAACCTCACCGGCCCGCAGCCTGGGCTCCATTTCCTGCAAGGTCTGGGGATGGGATTTGCCGCGCTTTCGGCGCTGGTGGGGGCGATGGCCGGGGGCGGCTGGCTGCATTTTGCCGCCGTTACGCTCCCCGCAACCCAATCTCTGCGCTATGCTCTGCTCTGGGGACTCGCCTTTGTCGTCGTCGGCCTCTTCGAAGAGGGAGCCTTCCGCTGTTCCCTGCAATCCATCCTCACCCGCGGCGTCAACTTCTGGTGGGCGCTGCTCATTGTCGCCGCGCTTTGCCTGGACCTGTTGCTGCGCTCCAGCCCAAACGGCGTAGATCTCTTTGCCATCCTCTGGATGGATGCGCCGGCGATCGCCAAAGGCAATGACGTCTGGGGCGTTTATGCCTTTGCCCTGATGGGACTGCTTCCCTGCTTTCTGCTGCATGTGAAAAAGGCGCCCGCTGCGCCCTTCTGGCAGGCAACCTGGGTCACTTCGACGCTCTTCGGCTTTATCCATACAAGCAACAACGGCGAGAATTGGATAGGCATCTTCGCCGCCGCGGCCATCGGCTTTGTCTTTTGCGTGAGTGTGCGCCTGACCGGATCGGCGTGGTGGGCGATCGGCTGCCACGCCGCCTGGGACTGGGCAGAAACCTACTTCTACGGCACTGCCGACAGCGGCCTGGTAGCCGCCGGACACTTGTTCAATACCACCCCCGCAGGCAACGTGCTGTGGAGCGGCGGCGCCGACGGCCCCGAGGGCAGCTTGCTGGTGTTGCTCATCATTACGCTCCTGCTGGCGCTCCTGCTGGCGCTCTACGGGCGCGGCAAGAACGTCGCTGCGGCCGCCTCCGCGGTGGGAAAAATGTGAGAATGGCCCCTCCCCCAGGCAAAGCGCGTACAATTCCTCGTGGGGAAACCGGATGCCAAAAATTGCTTTCTTCGCGCTTCTTTTCTGTAGCTTGCTGTGCGGCGGTGGTGCGCGCGCGGGAGCGCAATCGACGCATCGGCGGCTGGACCAGACCACTGTTATCCAGGGGTATTCCTGCGCCAAGGGCTATGCCTGGTTCTTCGCCAATGGGCAGCTCAACCGCTGCATCGTAGCCCAGGAGACGGCCTTTGGCGAGGCGCGCATCCCCGCCGGATCGTACATAGCCCTCTTCCCCAACGGTTCGCCCAATCTGGTGCAGATGAGTCACGATGCCCCGGTGCTGGGCTTGACCTGCCAAGGCGGAAGCTGGCTGGGGGTGGGCGAAGCCTCGGTGGTGGCCTTCTACCCCAGCGGCAAGCTGAAAACCTGTTCTCTGGCCTCCGACCAGACCATCCAAGGCGTGCCGTGCGCCAAGGGAGGCTTCTTCGCCACCCTCACCGGACCCGATCCCAGCGTCTACTTCTACGAGAATGGCAAACTGGGCGGGTGCAGATTGGCGAGCGACTACGCCGGACTCGGCAAGGGCGCGTTATGGCGCCAACTGAATCGTTGATCGCCAGCTGAGGTCGGCAGGATCGGAGCCGCGCGGCCCTCGTTCGATGCGCTTTGCTTCCCCAGTTCATGATTTGGCTGGAAGCGGGGAGTTATCCTGATCGAGACAGATGATCTATCCTGACGCTCCATCTCCCTTGCCCCTTCTCGCCTCTCCTCGCCGCTTTCGATCTTGGCGGCGCCCATTTCTCTGGACGCTTGCAGGTCTGTTGGCGCTGCTGCTGGTGACGGCAGCGGGTTTTGTATTTTGGCTACGTTCCGCTACTCGCTCCGCGCTGCCGCAGCTCGATGGCGAAGCTCATCTGGCCGGCCTCTCCGCACCGGTAATGGTGCGCCGCGACGCCCACGGCGTACCGCATATTGAGGCCGCCACGCAACAGGACCTCTTTGCCGCTCAGGGCTACGTGACAGCGCAGGATCGTCTCTGGCAGATGGATCTCACGCGCCGCTTCGCCAACGGCGAACTGGCGGAGGTCTTCGGTTCCTCCCAGCTAGGCCACGACCGGGCGCAGCGCGTCTTGCAGATCCGCCGCACCGCCGAGCGTATCTTTTCCAACCTCTCCGCTCCGGACCGGGCGCGCCTCGATCAATACGCCCGCGGCGTCAATCTTTTTATCGACCAACATCACGATTCCCTGCCCCCCGAGTTCCGCCTGCTCCACTACCGCCCTCGCACCTGGAGCGGCATCGACTCCATCAGCATCGGCCTATCCATGGTGCAGGCGCTCGACACCCACTTCGACTCCAAGCTCACCCGCGACCGCATCTCCGCCAAGTTGAAGAACGAGAAGCTGGAGAAGGATCTCTACCCCGTCGGCTCCTGGCGCGATCATCCTCCCACCGGCATTCAGATCGATCTCAGCCAGCCGCATCCCCAGCCGCCGCCCTCCAAAGACGACGACGAGGATGACGACGACGACCGCAGCCAGGCCCTGGCCGCGCCGCAAAAGGATCCGGCGGAGATACAACAAACAGTCGCAAGAAATCGATCTTTGAAGGGTTCGGGCTTCAACCCGTACACAACTGAAGCTATCCAGGAGGCTGCTTTAGCCGCTGAGGAAGTGCACGGAAGTCAGAAGAATCTTCCCTCAGGGGCTAAAGCCCAAAGAGATCGGACAGTGTCGAAGTACGGGCTAAAGCCCGTACCCTTCAACGCAGGGAGCGTCTCCCTCAGCGCAGGAAGCGTTTCCGAGACGGGTGAAGACCCCGCCGCGCTGCGCGCCGTGCTCGGCCTGCCTGCCTGCGAGGGCTGCGCTCCCGGCTCCAACAACTGGGTCATAGCCGGCCGCCATACCGCCAGCGGCAAACCGCTGCTGGCCAACGACATGCACTTGAGCCTGACGGTTCCCAACGTGTGGCACATGGTCGATCTCGCCGCCCCCGGCCTGCATGTTGCTGGTGTGACCATGCCGGGAATGCCGGGGGTGATCGCCGGCCACAATGAGCATGTGGCCTGGGGTTTCACCGCCCTCTACGCCGACGTGCAGGACCTGTACATCGAAAAGCTCGACGGCAAGGGAGATTTTCAGGCCCTCGATGGAAGCTGGAAGCCGCTCGCCGTCGATCGGGCAGTGATCCATGTGCGCGGGAGCAAGGACGCGGTGGTTGACGTACAAATTACCTCCCATGGCCCGCTGCTGAACCCGATCTTCATTAAAGAAACCCGGCCCATCGCGCTGAAGTGGACCCTCTACGACCCCACGCTGAATGCATTGCCCATCTATCAGCTCGATACCGCCTCCAACTGGACGGAGTTTTCGGCAGCCCTGGGCATTTGGTGCTGGCCCACGCAAAATGTCGTCTACAGCGACGATCAGGGGCACATCGGCTACCACGCGATAGGCAAAGTTCCGATTCGCTGGGGCGGGATGGGAATCTTCACCAAGCCGCTCTTCCACGATCAGCTCGATTTGCGCTTCGAGTGGGGACTCCATTTGAAAAATCAGCCCGTCTATATTCCCTTCGACGCGCTCCCCAACGCATTCGATCCCCCCTCCGGATTTTTGGCTACAGCCAATTCCCGCGTGACCGTAGAAAAACCGCTCTATGAAGCATTTTCAAATCCTGATCCGTCCGCGATTCCGCTCACCGACGAGTGGATCGATCCCTACCGCGCCGAGCGCATCTACAAGCAGTTGCAAGGCCGCGACGGGCTCACTCCCGCCGACATGCTCTCCGTGCAGACCGACATCTACAGCGAGGTCGATCAGGAGATGGGCCAGCGCTTTGCCTACGCCATCGACCACAGCGACAAACCCAGCGCCCGCCTGCGCCGGGCCGCCGACTTGATGCGCAGTTGGGACGGCCGCCTCAGCACCGATTCCCCCGCCGCCTCGCTGGTCACCCAAACCCGCGGCGCGCTCTGGCCCATGATCCTCGAACCCAAACTGGGCAGGGAGATCGCCGGCACCTACACCTGGGCGGAAAAGAACTTCGCCCAGGAAGAGATCGTCATGCACGCCAACCCCGATTGGCTGCCGCTTGGCTACAAGAACTGGGACGCCCTGCTCACCGCCGCCGTGCGCCGAGGCATGAAGGACGGCAAGGCCAACTCCAACCTGGCCCAATGGAGCTATGGCAGTTGGCACGTCGTCGATCTGGAGCACCCGCTGGGAAAACTCCTGCCGTTCATCGGCCGCCTGGCCGGCACCGGCCCCCTGCCCCTCAGCGGCGACAACACCACCGTCAAGCAGGTGGGCCGCGCCTTCGGCCCTTCGCAGCGCTTCACCATGGACTGGAGCAACATCGACGGCTCGACGGAGAACATCGCGCTGGGCGAGAGCGGCAATCCCTTTTCGCCCTACTTCCGCGACCAGTGGAACGATTATTACAACGGAACCACCTTCGCCTTGCCCTTCACCCCCGCTGCCGTCGCCGCCCAAACCCGCCACACCTTGCGCCTGCTGCCCTGAAGGGTACATTAGGGACAAAGGAGAACATCAAAAATGCCCCAGATCGCCATCGACACTACCCTCTGCAAAAAGGACGGCGCCTGCGTAGCGGTTTGTCCGGCCCGCTTTCTCGCGCTCGACGCCGCCGGCATTCCCCAGGAGGTCGTCGATGGACACTGCATCCATTGCGGCCACTGCGTGGCGGTCTGCAAGAGCCAGGCGATTACCCACTCCGGCCTGGAGCCGGAGCCGATGCTGCCCCTGCCCCAGGAGCTGCCCACCCCTGCGGCGCTCGACGGCCTGCTGCGCAGCCGCCGCTCCATCCGCGCCTTCCGCGATCAGCCCCTTCCCCGCGCGGTGCTCGAAGAGCTTCTCGATGTTGCCCGCCGTGCTCCCACCGCCACCAACTCGCAACTGCTGCACTGGATCGTCGTCAACGGCAAGGAGCAGGTGCATGAAGTCTCCGCGGAGATCGTCGCCGGAATGCGCCAGGCCGCGGTCAGCCCGGCGATCCTGGAACAGTGGGAGTCTGGGTATGACTTCGCGCTGCGGGGTGCGCCGACGCTGGTCGTCGCCTGCGCTCCACAAGAGTATTTCTGGGGCAAGGAAGATTGCGCCATCGCCCTTACCTTTCTGGAGTTGGCCGCCGAAGCCCGCGGCTGGGGCGCCTGCTGGGCCGGCTATCTGACCCGCTGCGCCAGCCGCTACCAACCCTTGCGCCAGAAGCTCGGCGTTCCCGCGGGATTCACCGTTTGCGGCGGCCTGATGCTGGGCAAGAGCAAATACGTCTATCACCGGATTCCGCCCCGCAAACCGCTCAGCGTGCAGTGGAATTGAGGTTTTTTCTTTGAGCCTTTCCAGCCTCAATCTGGCAGATTCTCCGATCCCTGCCATCGGTATGCCGAAAAGCGATTTCGTTCCGGCAACCTGTCATCCTGAGCGGAGCGAAGGATCTGCGTTTTACTGTCGCGCAAGGGGGGGATGGTATTGAACCGGCCCGGAATTCTGCCGCACGCCGCATCTTTCCCGCGCTTTTTGCGGGAGAAGTTCCATGCTCTGCGCTCCCAAGCTACCGGAATCTTCACCATCCTGCTGGCCGCGGGCTTGGCCACAGCGCCACTCTTGCTGCGCGGCGCCTCCTGCGGCCACGACTTCGACTTCCATCTGGTCTCCTGGTTCGACGCGCAGAGCGCCTGGCGGCACGGACTCCTCTATCCCCACTGGTCGCCCAGTTCCAACTTCGGTGCGGGCGAGCCGCGCTTCGTCTTCTATCCCCCGCTGACCTGGATGCTGGGCGCGCTGCTGGGCTTGGTTTTGCCCTGGACGCTGGTTCCCGCAGCGTTGACTTTTTTGCTGCTGGCCGGAACCGGGCTGGCCACCCGCGCTCTGGCCCGCCAGGCGCTAGCCGAGGCCCCGGCGACGCTGGCCGGCTGCTTGGTCCTCTTTTCCGGCTACGCGCTCTTTACCGCCTATGAACGCACGGCCTACGGCGAGTTGGCGGGCGGCATCTGCATTCCCCTGCTGCTGCTCTTCGCGCTGCAGCGGCGAGATCCAAAGCGTACTTGCTGCGAAGATTACGAAACAGAATCGGGCATTCGGGGCTTTGTAACAGGGCACGACTTTAGTCGTGCCACAGATGCAGCAAAATTATCCGGGGCTTTAGCCCCTGAGGGACGTTCTCCTCATCTGCGCCTGCTGCGCGGAGCCTTCGACGGCTCGGCATTGCCTTTGGCTTTGACTCTGGCCGCTGCCTGGCTCTCTAACGCGCCGTTGGGGGTGATGGCCTGCTACCTGCTGGCCTTTGTGGCTCTCGCCGCGGCGCTCACCGCGCGCTCCTGGGCGCCGTTGCTGCGCGCCGCCACCGCCGCTGTTTTGGGACTGGCGCTGGCTGCCATTTACATCCTGCCCGCCGCCTATGAGCAGCGCTGGGTCAATATCGGCCAGGCCACCGACGACCCTGGCGAGCGCATCGAGAACAGCTTTCTCTTTGCCCATCATTCCGATCCGGCATTGGCCTTCCACGACACCGTCCTGCAGACTGCCTCCTGGATCGCCGCCGTCATGCTGGCTGCCGCCTTTCTCGGCCTGCTCGTAGCCTGGAGACGCGGGCGGCTCGGACCGCGCCGCTTCTGGCTGCCGCTGGCGCTGATCCCCGTAGCAGTGCTCCTGCTCCAGCTTCCGCCCTCGCTGCCGCTGTGGAATCTGCTGCCGGAATTGCGCTTTCTGCAATTCCCCTGGCGCTGGCTGGTGACCCTGGAAGCGCCCATGGCGATCTTCGTGGCCGCCGCGCTCTGGCCTTTTGCCGGTCGCTGGAAACGGATCGTATTCAGCTTCTGTGCTGTCATATTTGTCGCGTCCTCACTGCCTACCTGGAATATCTATGCTGTACCGGGGCAGAACTTCTTTCAGGAATGCGACCGGGAAGATTCCGTTGCCGGCATGTTACAGACCTACCGATCCGGAACCGGATTTGGTGGTACCGACGAATATTATCCTCGTGGCTTTGATAGTTCTGTTCCTCTTGAGCCCGGACTTCCTGACGCTTGCCTCAGTCGCATCTGGACCGTAGAAGGTAAAGGGCCCGCGGAGCCTTATACTCCTAAGAGCATCGCGCAAGATCTCTGCGATATGACCTTTACGTCCACTAATCCGCATCCTGAACATTTGCGCATTACCGCCAATCTGCCTCGGGCAGGAAACATTATTGTTCGGCGCTTCATCTATCCGGCATGGGTTGTCCGAATCAACGGACAGCAGATTACTCCGCATACAGAGGTTGAAGACCCACTTATGGTCGTTCCCGTTCCCCAGGGGCCATTTATCCTGACCGTGGATTGGACCGCTACGCCCGATGTGCGGCTGAGCCGCTGGATCAGCGGGCTGGCGGCGCTGCTGCTCCCCGGCCTGTGGTTTTTGGAGCGCCGCACGAGTCGCGCTCATTTATCATGAGAAGGATGGCTATCGACGTAAAATCGCTGATTCACGAGGGCGCGGAACTGACCGACCGCGCCCTGGAAGCGCTCCTGCCCAGCGCTACGACGGTCCCCGCCTCCATCCACGGCGCCATGCGCCACTCCGTCTTCGCCGGCGGCAAGCGGCTGCGGCCGGTGCTGGCCATGCAGGCGGCTCTGACCCTGAACGACACGCTGCCCAAGGGCATCGAGCGCCTGGGCGCGGCCCTGGAGATGCTGCACACCTATTCGCTGATCCACGACGACCTGCCCGCCCTAGACAACGACGACCTGCGCCGCGGCAAGCCCACCTGCCACAAGGCCTTCGGCGAGGCCATAGCCATTCTGGCCGGCGACGCCCTGCAGACCCGCGCCTTCGAGGTTCTGGCCGAGCTGGATTGCCCGCCTGCGGCTGCCGTCAAGATCATCGCCCTGGTCGCCAACGCCGTCGGCACCGTCGAAGGCATGATCGGCGGCCAGGTGCTGGACATCGAGAGCGAGCATGTCAAGCCCACGGCCGCACTGGTCGACGCCATCCACCGCGCCAAGACCGGCGCACTCATCCGCGTCAGCGTCGTGGCCGGCGGCGTCTATGCCGGCGCCACGCCTGGCGATGTCGCCCGCCTCGACATCTTCGGCCGCAAGGCCGGCTTGGCTTTCCAGATCGCCGATGACATTTTGGATATTACCGCCGACTCCGCCACGCTGGGCAAGACCGCCGGCAAGGATTTGAACACCGAGAAGGCCACCTGGCCCGCCGTCTTCGGCATCGAGCAGAGCCGGCGCGATGCCGCCGCCCTCATCGAGGAAGCCTTCGCCGCCCTCGCTCCCTTCGGCCACCGCGCCGAGGGCCTCAAGGCCGTCGCCCGCTACCTGGTCGAGCGTATGAACTAGGGCCTGTTCACACTACCCCGGTGGGCGGCGACGGGAGCCAATTTTCACCAGATCGAGGAGTGAGGAGCGACGGATACCGGGCGTATCCTAGCGACGAT
>Ga0326728_10019671_pt1 | contig 13060 bp, 9 predicted proteins | sample MB3enrmetagenome_FD_207602 | JGI IMG/M metagenome (GOLD analysis project Ga0326728, IMG submission 207602) | Lab enriched peat soil microbial communities from McLean, Ithaca, NY, United States - MB31MN | ecosystem: Environmental > Terrestrial > Soil > Wetlands > Peat | place: USA: New York...
TTCGGTTGAGTCCAGCAGCGCGCGGCGAGCAGCCAAAGCGGCAGCGATCTCAGGATACAATTCGCGGGTAAGCTTTGCGATCGTCTGTTCTATATTTACTTCTCGCCCGTTCACCTTCCTGGTCCCGAAAAGTTCGGGGAATTTCTGCAGAATGTCTTCACGAATCATTACGGTGTCATCCTTCTATGAGATCGTTTAAAGCAATTTAGTTTTTACCGTTGCTTTTTCAAGGATAAGCAGTCTATTGCGCCTGTCCGCTTTGCCGATCCCTCCCATCCGGGAATGGTCATACTCCGAACTCATAATGAACGGCCACAAATATCCGCTTCTCAGCCAGCGCTCTTCGGCTCGCTGCGAAGACAGGAGTGGATTGCACATGAATATAATGCATGCAACATTATATGGAATCCGAAGACGAAAAGTAACTGAAAGCGGGAGAAGCGCCTTCCCGGGCAGCCTGGACCGACCGAAGGGAGCGGAGATCGTCGCCCGAACCGCTAAGACATCATGTTTTCGAGGGTTTGAAGCCAAAACCCTCCGCAGGGCCTGGACGGGTTTTGCGCACCTTCGGCTTTTCATGCGCACCCGGTCTTAAGCAACATTGGAAGCCTGACCGCGCGACCATGACGCGGAGAAATTCCTGTTGTATCAGGCAATTCTTAATGATAACTTCCATACCTTCCACAGCTCACAAACTTAAGATTTGAAGGGAGGTACAGACTATGCCCTGGTATCACAATTACGCAGCCCTGGGCAACAGCCTCGGCTTGACCGCGCTTGTCGTATCGATCCCCATATTCTTTTTGTTCTGGGCGCTGGCGGTAAAGCGCATGAAAGGGCATGTGGCCGGGGTGTTGACCCTGCTGCTGACCCTGGTCATCGTAATACTTACTTACGGAATGCCTTTGGGGGTTGCGATATCGGCGGCGGCCCTAGGTATGGTTACCGGCTTATTTCCTATAGGCTGGATTATTTTAACGGCGGTTTTCTTCTATAACCTGACGGTTGAGGCCGGACAGTTCGAAGTTCTGAAGAGCTCGATTTCCTCGCTGTCGAGCGACCGACGGCTTCAGGCGTTGCTCATTGCATTTTGCTTTTCGGCTTTTATGGAAGGGGTATCCGGACAAGGGGCTCCGGTGGCGGTTGCTGCTGCCATGCTTATCGGTTTGGGCTTTCCCGCCCTGCCGGCAGCCGTGATCTGTCTGGTGGCGAACACTCCCCCCGTGCCCTTCGGCCCGGTGGGCGTACCGACCAATATGATGGTTACGGTTACCAAGATCAATGCGTCGGTGATGACCAAGGCCATCGGGAACGACATGACGATAGCTGCCCTCTTCGTTCCCTTTTTCATGCTGGTCGTTTTGGCAGGCTGGAAAAAGGCGATGGAGGTAATGCCGGCTGCATTGGCGGCAGGAATCAGTTATGCGATCACCAATATGATCGTTTCCCATAGCTTGGGCATGGAACTTCCGGCCATCATTTCCGCCTTCGTTTCGATGATGGTTCTCATGGGCTTTTTGAAATTCTGGAAACCCGATTCCGTCTGGCGTTTTCCCGGGGAAGCCGAGGTCGGACAGGAGCTGGAGAAAAAATACACTACGGCTCAAGTAGTGAAAGCCTGGTCTCCGTTCGTGATTTTGATGGCCATCATGGGATTATGGGGGATTCCGTCGTTTAAGAGCTGGATCATCAACGAACTTCACTGGATCGTCGTCATTTCCCAGTGGCCCGGTTTGCATGGTCTGGTTTACACCACCGTGCCGGGGACTAAACCGGCGATGTATGGGGCCAGCTACCGGTGGGAATTCTTTACCGCTCCGGGAACGGCCATGTTTATTTTGTCTTTGATCGTCATGGTGATCCTGAGAATCAGTCCGTCACGCGGAGTTAAGGTATTCGCGGCGACGTGCAAACAACTGGTCTTCGCCCTGATAACTCTTTCTTCGGTCATCGGCATAGGGTTTCTCGCAAATTACTCCGGCATGTCCTATACTTTGGGTCTGGCCTGCGCCACCTATACCGGGAGACTCTTCCCCGTCTTCTCTCCGATCATCGGATGGCTGGGAGTTTTTCTGACCGGATCGGTTACTTCATCTGCCGCCTTGTTCGGTAAGCTCCAGCAAGTGACCGCCATGCAAATCAACATCAATCCCGTGTTGACCACTTCGGCCAATTTGTTCGGCGGAGTGATGGGCAAGCTGATTTCGCCCCAATCGATCGCAGTGGCATGTGCGGCTACTGGGCTTGTGGGGAGGGAGCCGGACATCTTCCGCAGGACTGTAAAGTATTCGGTCATATTGCTGGGCATTACAATCGTCGTGGTATTGCTGCAGGCTTATGTGGTTCCGGGCGTTGTGCCCCGGGACGTTACAGCCCTCGCGCAGTAGGAAATCGGCGGGTCTTTTCAAACCATGCCGGGAAGGCTTTCCAGGGCAATGAAGGTATTCATAACCGCCAGGTTGCCGGAACAAGTGTTGGCCCGTATTACTCGAGACCACCAGGTTCGTCGTCACACGCATGATATTCCGCTTGAACGACATAAGCTGCTGGAATGCGTCGCGGATGTGGAAGGGCTGCTTTGCACGATAACCGATAGAATCGACCGGGAACTGTTGGAACGCGCCCCGCGGCTAAAGATTATCGCCAACAACGGAGTCGGTTTCGATCATATTGACATCGAAGAGGCGTCTGGAAAGGGTATTGCGGTTTCAAACACTCCCGGCGTGCTCACGGATGCTACCGCTGATCTAACGTTTGCGCTTATTTTGGCGTCCGCCCGCAGGGTGGTGGAGGGCGACCGGCTGGTCAGGAGCGGCGACTTCAGGTTTTGGGCCCCGCTTAGTTTCCTTGGCATGGAGGTCACCGGTAAAACCCTTGGCATAATTGGGATGGGCAGAATCGGTCAGGCTGTGGCGAAAAGGGCTGCGGGGTTCAATATGAAGGTGATCTACTGGAGCCGCGCCCGCCTTGAACCGGCACTGGAACACACGCTTCAAGTTTCTTTCTCATCCTTTGACGATTTATTGCGCCAATCGGACTTTGTGAGCCTCCACGTCCCCTTACGGCCTGACACGCACCACCTTATTGGCGGGAGGGAGCTTTCGATGATGAAAACTACGGCCTTCTTGATAAATACGGCTAGAGGGCCGGTGGTGGACGAGAAAACGCTGGTTGCTGCGCTCCGGTCGGGGACGATCCGGTCCGCCGCCCTGGACGTGTATGAAAACGAGCCCGAGCTCAGTGACGGTCTTGCTGACCTGCCTAATGCCGTTTTGCTTCCGCATATGGGAAGCGCTACGATCGAAACTCGAACGAGAATGGCCAATATGGCATGCGAGAACCTTTTAGCGGGGTTGGCCGGCAATCGCCCGCCAAACTGCATCAACTGCCACATGCTGCCGCAAGCTGAATCCTGGTAGGTACCCTCCCGTGGGGAAGAAGCTGAACCTCCTTTTTCGGCGCCTGGCGGATTCTTTTGTCAAATGAAACGGACTTGCGGCAATCCATCCGGATACACAATAGACGGACAATCTTAAACTAACGGCGCCTTGATTTGCACCGGGTCTTTTCGGATGACCTCGGTCGGCGCGTTTATTCCTTCAAGGGCTTTTGACAGGAAGTCGATATCCTATAAGAACATTTTCGGGAAGGAAAGGAACGAGCAGACGATTTCGCAAAGAAACGCAATTAAACAGGTGAGCGAACTGGTCAACCTGTCAGGCAAACGCACCAACAGATTCATTTCGGCATAACGGCCGATGAGAGGTAATTTCTGATGGCTCGGAAGCCAAGCTACAAAGAACTTGAGAGGAGAGTTCAGGAACCGGAAAAGGAGATGCTTCTTCGTACCGGGGCCGAAACATCTTTGCAGGAGAACGCAAATCTGTATCGCTCACTGGTCGAGATCAGCTCTGACTGGTTGTGGGAAGTAGACGTCGATGGGCGTTACACATACGTCAATTCCAGGGTCGGGGAGATTCTTGGCTACGCGCCGGAGGAGGTGGTCGGACGCACTCCTTTCGACTTCATGCCCGAGGAGGAGGCGAACCGATTCGGGACAATTTTTGAGGAGTTTCTGGCGGAGCGGCGTCCGTTCGCGCTGCTGGAGAATGTGAGTCTGCATCGGGATGGCAGGAGAGTGGCGCTTGAGACCGGCGGAGTCCCGGTCTTTGATTCCGAAGGGGAGTTTAGGGGCTACCGGGGCTTCATTCGAGATATTACAGAGCGCAAGTTAGCGGAGGAGGTTCTGAAAGAAACGGAACGCAAGTTCCGGGCGATCTTTGATCAGAGATTTCAGCTCATGGGTTTGCTTACCATAGAGGGTAGAATGATGGCGGCAAATGGAAATGCTTTAGGATTTGCCGGCATTAAGGAATCGGACGTTGTTGGAAAATTATTCTGGGAGACTGAATGGTGGAAACATTCGGCTGAATTGCGGGAGAAATTGCGTGCGGCGGTAAAAAGGGCAGCGGCAGGTGACTTTGTTAGCTTCGAGACTACCCATCCTTCAGCCGCGGGAAACCTCCACTGCATGGATTTTTCTCTAAAACCGATAATGGATGAATCCCGAACCGTCTCTTTCCTGATCGCTGAAGCACGGGATATCAACGAACGCAAGGGAGTGGAAGAGGCTCTCCGGAATAATGAAACCCGACTGCGCGCGATCACCGACTCTGCCCAGGACGCTATTCTCATGATGGGCCCGGAGGGCGCCATTACCTTTTGGAATCCCGCTGCAGAGCGCATTTTGGGCTATACCGGGGAAGAAGCCATAGGGCAAAATCTGCATAAACTGCTTGCGCCTGCACGGTATCATGACGCCCATTGGCAGGCTTTTTCCGGGTTCGCGAAGACAGGGCAGGGCGAGGCGGTTGGGAAGACACTCGAGCTGGTGGCTCGCCGCAAGGATGGTGAGGAAATCCCCGTCGAGCTTTCTCTTTCCGCTGTCTACCTGAACGGATGGCAGGCGGTGGGCGTTTTGCGGGACATCACTGAACGCAAGCATGCTGAGTACGCTCTCAAAGAATCCCAGCAGCGACTTGGAGACATCATCGATTTTTTGCCGGACGCTACCTTTGTCATAGACAAGGAAGGCAAGGTAATAGCATGGAACCGCGCTATGGAAGAGATGGTAGGGATCAGAGCAGCCGATATGGTGGGTAAGTCCTATTACGAATATGCCATGCCGTTTTATGGCGAACGAAGGCCTACCCTGGCGGACCTTGTGCTTGAACCCTTGAATAAAGCCCAAGTTGAGTATCCGGCAATCAAAAAAGAGGGAGGAGTGTTGGCCGGATTGGCACACCTGCCTGACCTCAGGGGACGGGAGGCTTATCTTTTCGCGACTGCGAGCGCCCTGTGCGACTCCGAAGGAAACATTGTCGGAGCGATTGAATCGATACGGGATATTACCGAACAGAAGCGCATGGAAGAAGCCGTCGCAAAGGCCGAGGAAAAATACAGGGAAATCTTCGAAAATTCTATAACCGCCATATATCAGATTACCATGGAAGGGCGTTTCTTAAGCGTAAATATGGCCGGCGCCCGTATCATGGGCTACGAGTCGCCGGAGGAAATGTTAGATTCGGTAAAGAATTTTCGCGAATTCTATGTACATCCGGAGCGCCGAGCCGAACTTCTTCGTATGATCGAAGAGCAGGGATTTGTCAGGGAATTCGAAGCAGAGTATATCAGGAAGGATAAGAGTCTTGTGTGGCTTTCCCTGAACGCCCGTGTCGTTCGTAACTCAGCCGGGGATATCGCCTACATGGAAGGCACGGCCATGGACATCACCGACAGAAAGGCTCTGCAGAGCCAGCTCGAGCAGGCGCAGAAAATGGAGGCAATAGGGACCCTGGCCGGAGGAATCGCTCACGACTTTAATAATATTCTGGCGCCCATAATCGGTTACAGTGAACTCTCGCTAAATGTGGTCCCGGAAGACAACAGGCTGAGTCATAATTTGAGGCAGATCCTTCTTTCCGCGAACCGTGCGAAGGACCTCGTTGGGCAGATTCTCACCTTCAGCCGCAAAACCAGACAGGAACGCAGGTCGGTCCAGGTCGGCATCATCATGAATGAAGCCCTCAAACTGCTCAGGTCCACGATTCCTTCCACCATTGATATTCGTCAATCTATAAGGCCGGATGCCATGGACGGCGCCATCATGGCCGATCCGACCCGCATTCACCAAGTGATTATAAACCTGTGTACGAATGCCGCCCACGCCATGCGCGAGCAAGGCGGAACGCTGTCCGTAACCTTGGAGAACGTCGAAATCAACTCGCGCATCAGAAGGCCGCACTTTCCGGAACCCGGCTCATACCTGAAGTTATCGGTAGCGGACACCGGACACGGGATGGAAGAGGTGGTGCGAAAGCGAATCTTCGACCCGTATTTCACCACAAAGGGACCCAACGAGGGAACTGGTTTGGGCTTGGCTGTCGTCTACGGAATAGTCAAGAATTTGTCCGGCGCCATTACCGTCCAAAGCAGACCCGGGAAGGGGACCACTTTTGATGTCTATTTCCCCAGAGGCGAAATGGCTCAGGCCGCTGCAACCGAGCTGTCGAAACCTTTGCCCACTGGCCACGGCCGAATCCTGGTGGTCGATGATGAAAAGTCAATTGTAGATATGATGAAGGAAGTGGTCGAAACTCTGGGCTATGAATCGGTCTTGAGGTACAGCAGCACTGAGGCTCTGACGGCGTTCAGGGCCGAGCCCGACAGTTTCGACCTCGTCATCACGGACATGACCATGCCCTGCATGACGGGGACCGATCTGGCGACCGAAATCTTAATGATTCGCCCGCAAATCCCGATAATCCTGTGCACCGGATTCAGCGATACGGTGGATGTGAATAAAACAAGACTGCTCGGGATCAGGAAACTTTTAATAAAGCCTGTTTCCATGAGTGATTTGGCAGCTGCTGTTAACAAAGCCCTGGACGAAACTACTTGTCCTGCATTTCCTCTTTAAATGGAGGTTATGCTTCTCTACGGCATCAACCAGGCATGGCTGCAATGGATCGAATGCGGGGTTGTTTGTATAGAGTAGTCGTATACCGTTATTCTTTAATATTTCAGGCCACTCCTTCGTAAACGAGATCTCTCCGTTACAAACCTCCAAGTCAAGCTCTTGATATGCTATTGATTCTGCTCTTAATATCCTCGTCGGCGCCGTGATCAATTACCCCGGATAATCCACTGTCAATCAGGTTCACTTGCATTTCGATTTCGAAGTATTATTCTCTTAAACAGTTTCAGAGGAACAACGGAAGTTTTTCGGAAAAATCCAATATCAAGAGCCGGTTTAACTGTTTAGCGAATAAATTGATTCAATGTTACGGTTACAAGGGATTTAACCCAAGGGGAGGAAGGACATGAACTCACTTAAGTTCAAGACCTGTCTGCTCGCCGTGTCTGCCGTTGTGATTTTCAGTTCAACCACCCGGGCGGCTGGACCGGCTTCTTATGACTGGACCGGCTGGTATGTGGGCGCCCATGTGGGTTATGGGTTTGGCAGCGGAAAAACGGATTTCACGCCCTTACCTTCAGCCGCGACGTTTTTCGACTTGGCCCCAACGTCTTTGAGTCCCAATCCGGAGGGAGTCATAGGCGGCGGGCAGTTTGGGATCAACATTCAGAGGGGATGCTTCGTTTTGGGGATGGAAACTGACATCTCCGGATCCGCCATGGAAGGCACCAAGGAGCTTTCCCCCATAATCGGGATTACTGGACTTGCAACCCCGGGAGTTCTTAGATCGCATGAACACATCCACTGGTTTGGAACGGTGCGGCCGCGGCTTGGTTACACTGTTACGCCAACTGTGCTCCTGTATGGGACAGGCGGACTGGCTTATGGAAATGAGTACTACTCGGCTAATTCACGCGGTTTATTTGAGCAGTATCCAGCGTCTGTCAGCGATACAAAGGTGGGTTGGACCGCCGGGGCAGGCGTCGAATACGCTATAGGTAGATGTTGGAGCGTAAAAGCGGAGTATCTATACTGCGACCTGGGCCACGATTCTGCAATCGCCAGTCCGATCCCGAGCCTGCCGCCTTTCCAGATTGGATATCGTTGGGAAACGACTTTTCACACGATCAATGTCGGCTTTAACTATAAGTTCCAATAGTTTTCGGTATCGCTGGCAATCTTTGCACTCTGGAACAATGGGGCACGGATCTGTCGAAATCCGGCCTTATAGTTTCGTTCTGCTTGTCACGAACTTGCATCCGTTCTGATGGTCATGCAAATCCAGTTCCTTGCGATAGGGCTCGTGAGTGAAATGCTGAGATTTCAAAGATCCGTAATCCGCGTTTGTAAATAAGGCGTGTAATTCTTTCTCAATGCTGAAAATTTGGAAAAAAGGTCGGCAAGTGGTTGCGCCGGAACATTCGCCAACTCTTTAGGTTCGAGTTTGTGGAGCCCTCCTCCATAAACTCGGCCCTCAGCAAGCATGGTGTTCGGCGAAATGTCATTCAGTATTTCCCACACCTGCCGGATCAGAGTGGGCTGTTGACCAAGAACCTGAGCTAAATTCGGTTTCGGATATAACGCCAGATAAACATTTGTAACAGTGGCCCGCGATTGATTCAGGATGAACCGGAATGGTCGTCCACTCTTGACGTTTCCGCGCCCGAGATACGTACAAACAAAAGGCGCCGCTGGCCGGTTCTCCTGAGCATACCACGGCGAACGGTGTTGACACAAATAACGGTCGGCAACCCCGGCCTCCTTACCCTCTTGAAAATATTTCCACAGGCTCGGGAAGCTTCTTTTCACCCTTGTTTCGGGAAGGCGGCGATCAAGTAAAAACAGAGGATTTTCGATGGCGGGATTGCCGAACTCGTCGGCTGCAACCTCGCCAACCCGTAAATAGCGAGGGCTCGGCAAGATTGGCTTAAAAAAATCCGGCGGTAAACCATGCTCGGCAATCTGCTGGGGCGTAAGAATGAAGAAATCATTATCGCCGGTTGCAATACCGCGCTGGATAGAAAAGAAATCTGACAATTTGAGGATGTCCTCTTTGCCTCGAACCTCAGAAACCGGGAAGCGGGTCCATTTCTTTTCGGAGCGCAAATCCCGAGCGGAAACCATACGATTAACTTTCGGGACGGATAGCGTACCCCCGAAAGAAAATTCCACCTCATAATCTGGAGGTGGCTTTTCTTTCCTGAACCAGACAACAGCCGACGAAACCAAGGCGTCCCCGAACTGAATCTCGAAAGGATCAAATCTGTGTACGTGAAGCAGCCGTACCTTGTTCAGGAGGTAATTCTTCACCTCCTTGCCGTAATTCACATCCATGAATTCACTCGGAATCAACCAGCCTGCAATCCCACCCTCGGCCATCCATGCGTGCGAAAGACCCATAAAATAGCAATACAGGCCGGACAACCCGCCGAAATTCACACCACAGGCGCCACGGGTCGCGGCTTGAATCCGTGCTTTCTCACCATTTACGATATGGTGGTGCCTGACATAAGGGGGATTACAGATTACAAGGTTATACCCCCTCCTAGACGGCTGCTCCTTCGTGAAATCCGATAATCTGATCTCCAGACCGGTGTTTCCCCATAGCTCTGTGGCCGGATCGCCATAATGTCGATCGATTTCGAACCCTGCTGCACTCTCTATCTGGTCTGCTGGAAAAGCTCGCAGCAAGGCGGAATAAAACGCGCCCGTTCCGAAAGCTGGATCGAGAAAACGAATATCCTGACCGTGGGCAACGAGTTTATTCGCATAAGACAGGATTTCCAGGGCAAGGGGGAAGGGAGTTGCGAATTGCCCCATTCGGTTGCGCTCTGCCTGTGTTTTCAGGCCATCGAGTACCGATTGAGCATCAAACCGGCGCTGCTCTGTCAATGTAAGTTGGTGGACTTTCCTCATATCCCGAACTCGGCAAGATCATCAATCCGATGTTCCCATAGCCAGTCAATCCCCTCAGCGGCCTCGTATCCCAAATACCCGGAATCGAAATAGCCGCAAAGGAACAGGACGAAGACCATACGATTTTCGTGAGTATAACGCAATTGTTTGATTTTGGTCGCCTCTTCCTTCCGCCGTTTGTTAACATTGGTAAAATCACCAGCCGATTTTGCCTCAATCAGCAAGGGCAAATCGCCTGAACTGGTATTTTTCGGCATGACTACAGCATCAATGGTAATGTTGATGATCTTTTCGCCCTCTTCCTGTTTTGCCGGCACATTCAGGTGGAAGGCGAAAGTACCCGGTCGCATGGCGTTGAATCTGGTTCCTTCGCCGGTTGGAAGTTGCCGGTAACCTCGGGCTTTCAACCATGCTGCAATCAAAGCAAGCTGCCTTTGTTCCTGAGCGTTGCGGATGATTGGATTGGCAACCGAACTGCAGAGCCGGTCGGCGACAATCGTTGCGGCGCGGTAAAGTTCCTTAAGAGACGGTGATTTCTCTCGACCAAGCCAGACGAAAATGTCCGGATCAGCTAACTTTTCGATGGTGTGGCTGATCTTTTGAAGCTGAATCTCTAATTCACGCTCGGCCATTAGGGGTGGTAATTTCCCCTCTTCCATGCAGCCCACAAGGTTCTTGCCAACCCCCGCTAATCCGACGAGGCGATCAACAGCTAAAGGAGGGCATGTTGACATTCGCAATGTCGGCAATACCGCTGGATTTGCCCTGAGGACGGTTGTCTTTATATTCGTCAGGTTCTCGGTGGCCTTGAGAGTACCTGCGACGGCCTTTGTCGCCTTGATTCGGGTGTTGCGGAAAGCCTCTGGTGCTAAAGCAATGAACCAGTCGTTGTACATATCTACTGATCGGGCGGTATCCTCTTTCCAGCGATCAGGCTTGTCCCTGTTCAACCCATGGGTTGTGGTCCTTTCCTTTCTGATCGTGTAAATCAAGGAATGAAGATTTGATATCACAGGTGGAGATCTCGAGCAATGCAAACCCTTCGGCCCTTGCGCTTTCAAGGAGGAGAATTAGTCTGGCGTATGGATTCCATTTCCATTGCAATCATGAACCACAAAAGCGATCTACGGCCAGGAAGGCAGGCTCGGCAAATATTCGATTCCCGAATCATGCCGGGCGAAAGAAGGAAAGCCGTCAGGCGCTATAACGATTTTTAAGCCGGAGCAGATATGAGCACAATCAGGCAGGAGATCATGGCTCTTTTATATGAGGGCGAATATGGAGCAAAGGACATCTCCAAAACCATTCGCATCAGCGAAAAAGAGGTCTATACGCACCTTGAGCACATCAACCGTTCGCTCAAGTCACAGAATATGATGCTGAAAATAACCCCTGCGATGTGTCTTGCCTGCGGATTTAAATTCGAAGCACGAAATCGGTTTTCGTCACCGGGAAGATGCCCTAAATGCAAGGGTGAACACATTCATGACCCGAAATATGTTGTTTTGCGTCAAGTGAGGGAAACAGGACACCACCGGGCCGGCGGAGTAGATTAGAATTGCGTGTGATCTGAAATCTTAAAGGAATCAAGCCCCAAGGTATGTTCAGGAAACTCAAAGATTCTGCACTGTCCACCGCATAACTCTACATAAGAGAGCTTTCTTAAGTCCGGCGTAAACCAGTCCTTGAAAAGGACGCGTGCGGTCAATCGCTCATTGCTGCCTCGATCAGCCGCGCGGCCGGCTCGATGTTCGATCCGAACTCTTCCTGAAGCCCATGACGTTTGAGAATATACAGCGTGGAGTTGAAACTTACCAGTACCTCGCCGGCATTCGCCTCCGACACGAGCACCTTGAGCGGTAAATCGAGACCTGAAAGCGGTCGAGCAAGCATAAGCGGCGTCCCCGCCTTAGGGTTGCCGAAAAGTATGAGCACCATGGGAGGCATATCCAGTCCGACGGACCTCGCCTCCGCCTGCTGGTCGATAGCGTCGAACACCTTAATGCCATGAGACTGGAACGTGGAGTTCAGTCGTTCTACTGTCTGCGTAAACGACAGCCGGCTCTTAATTGTGACTATGCCGCGATCATCGGTGCTGCTTGAATTATCCTCAGTCATAATAACCGTCTTTCATTGCACATGCAGAAATTGAGAAAGGCTCAAGAGGTTTTGCGGGATCACCCGGATCAAGCCCCCGCCGGGACAGTCGATGTCCGCTATGAGAAGAAATGTGATGGCGGCAATAAACGGCAGAACCGAAAGCAATATAGATCCCGTTTTATGGCGTCTCGCACCGAACCCGACCATTATGTTGGAGAATATGGCAATCACAGCCATCATCGCCCACGCTGCCCTCGGAATTCGGTTCCACCATGCTGCCTGCGTATAGCCCTGCGAGTTTAACACATCGTTCATACCCGCAACCGCCAAGGCCGCTATGGGTTGCGGCTGTGCAACACTCGGAGTCCGCACAGCGGACCACAGCTCGACCTGCAATTTGGCGGTTTGAGCATTGATACGGAGCAGCTGTTGTTCATCGCGGGTTTCATAGAATAACACCCGCTGATCAAGATAGTTCAGAAGCAGCTCCCGCACTTGTGCGGCATCAGCGGCCGGCAACAGCTCGGCCCGGACGTATTCAGCGCCAATCGCATTGGCTTCTACCGCCTCGCAATGCTTGCGCTGATCGTACCGGCCCGAAGCCATCGAAAAGCTGAATCCGATAATAAGCCCGAACAGCGTCAGTGTGGCGGCCTGGATAACTTTAAAATCCTCATGGGTCTCGGCTTCCATGGGCAATCTCTTGGAAAGAGACCTCCCGATCCATGCCGAAAATAATAGACCGAGGAAAGAGAGCGCGAAAACAATCAGCGGATAATCGTTTGCAGAATTCACAAGGTTTCTCTGGAAATAATGAATCAAGTATAGCCGACCCTTTCTAAACTCGCTGTCTGCCTTTTCGACGATTTGAACAAAGATAATAAATTAAGGCCTTGGCATAAAGACTAAAAGGGCGCCTGCATTGACAGAGCGTCATTGGTGCCTATTTTTTCGACAGATTCGGAGGTCAGGTTTCAAATTTTTTCTCGGTACCACGCTGCAGGTTCCGGCCGTGACTTTCACCATGCAATGAGTCAGAAGAATGACCCCACCGACAATCCCCAGGGC
>Ga0326728_10019672_pt1 | contig 13060 bp, 14 predicted proteins | sample MB3enrmetagenome_FD_207602 | JGI IMG/M metagenome (GOLD analysis project Ga0326728, IMG submission 207602) | Lab enriched peat soil microbial communities from McLean, Ithaca, NY, United States - MB31MN | ecosystem: Environmental > Terrestrial > Soil > Wetlands > Peat | place: USA: New York...
GGCAGGTCTAGTGTCGATAGGATCGGTACTCAATATCGCCCGGAGCGGACTCGACGCGAGCCAGACGGCTATCCAGACGGTCTCCCACAACGTGGCCAACGTCAACACGCCGGGCTATTCGGAGCAGAAGGCCGTCCTCGTGGAGGCGGAGCCGACCCCGTCGTCGGTGGGCCTTTTGGGCAACGGCGTCAGCATCCAGCAGATCAAGAGCTACTTCGACCAGAACCTCCAGGACGCGATCACGAGCAAGAACAGCGACGTCCAGGAGCAGCAGGTCTACGAGCAGTACCTCACGCAGATACAGAGCGTCTTCAACGAGGACAACTCGAACCTTTCCACGAACATAACGAAGTTCTTCAACGACTGGAGCACCCTCTCGACGGACCCGACGAGCACGTCGGACAAGCAGACCGTGGCCTCCGACGGGAAAACGCTCTGCACGACCTTCAACACAATGTATTCCAACCTGACGAGCCTCCAGTCGGCCCTGAACGGCGAGGTCTCCACCCAGATAAGCGACATCAACGGCATAACCTCCCAGATCGCCTCCCTTAACCAGCTCATAAGCCAGAGTGGCGGAGGGACGTCCCAGGCGAACGATTACATCGACCAGAGAAACCAGCTCCTCCAGCAGTTATCGGGCTACATGAACATCAGCTATTTCACGGACGGCAGCACGAACATGGTGACCGTCCTGACCTCGAAGGGGTCGAACCTCGTGGACGGGGCCGTGTCGTACCAGTTGACGGGAAACCAAGACTCGTCCAACGGGATGACGGGCGTGTCGTGGCAGGGTCCGTCCGGGGAAACGGCGGACGTTACGAGCCAGATAACGGGCGGGTCGCTGGGCGCGGTCATCGCTACGCGGGACAATACGATCCCCGGTTACCTGGGCAAGCTGAACGCGTTGGCCCAGTCGATCGTGCAGAGCGTGAACTATTTTCACGGGCAGGGGAACGATAACGCGGGCGTCCCATTTTTCCAGACGAGCAATACGTCGGATTACGCACAGGGGATAAGCCTTGCGAGCCAGATCGAGGACGCTTCAGGCACGGTCCAGACGCAGAACATCATGGCGAGCTCTTCCTCTGCGGATACGACGAACAACGACGTAGCCGCCCGGATCGCCTCCCTTGCGAATGAGGCGGTGCTGGGGGACGCCACGATCTCTTCGACGACCTTCGGGTCGGAGACGAGCGCCCTCGACCTTACGGGCAGCATAGTCGTAAACGGCACGGCCGTGGCCGTCGCCTCTACGGATTCCCTGAGCCAGATCGCGGATGACATCTCCGGAAGCAACGCGGGCGTCTCCGCAAGCGTGGTCCAGGCGGCCGGGGGATATAAGCTCGTCCTTACGGCGCAGGGGGGCGCGCAGAACATCTCGGTCGTAGACGGCTCGCTTTCCACGCCATCCACGGGGACGCCGTCCCTCACCCAGACCCTCGGCCTGACCGGGTCTACCTGGGTCAACTACGAGGCAGGCGTCGTTGCGGGCGTAGGGCAGGCAACGACGAGCGCGACGGACCTCGCCACGTACAACCAGAACGCCTTGACCTCCCTCCAGCAGCAGCAGTCTCAGGAGTCGGGGGTCTCCATCGACGAAGAGATGTCGAACCTCATTATGTACCAGAACGCATACCAGGCATCCGCCCGCCTTTATACCGTCGCGCAGGCGATGGTGAATTCACTGTTGCAGTCCGTGGGGGTGACTACGCAATGAGAGTAGGCGACAGCTTCATGTACCAGAGTTATGTGACTACCCTGTCAAACCTGAAATCGCAGATGGACCAGGCGACCGAGGAGGTCTCCTCCGGGAAGAAGGTCGTGGTGCCGTCCGACGACCCCTCGGCCTATGCCCAGAACCTGGAGGTCCTGGCCGAGCAGAGCCAAAACACGCAGTATAAGAGCAATTTGACGAGCCTCCAGACCCTGAGCGGCTATTACCAGAACTCCCTCAATACGGTGAGCAGCGTCCTGACGAGCGCCAAGCAGCTCGCCGTGCAGATGGCGTCCGACACGGTTGACGAGAGCTCCAGGACCGCGGCCGCGAGCCAGGTGAACGACATGATCAGCCAGCTCGTGGCCGTGGGGAACACTAAGGTCGGCGATACGTACATATTCGGCGGAATGAAGGCGGATACGGCGCCTTACGCGGCGGACGGCACCTTCAGCGGAACGAGCGCCGTCGGCCAGGTAGCCGTCGATTCCTCTACCACGATGGCAGCCGGCATATCGGGGAACACCGTCTTCAATGGCTCGGTCAACGGCCAGACGGTCAACATCTTCACGACCCTTCAACAGTTCGCCACGGACCTGGCGAACAACGATACCGGCGCCCTCCAGACCGACACGACCAATATCGACAACTGCGTCGATCTGACGGCCAATAACCTGTCTTACGTCGGCACGTATGCCGACAATATAAGCAGCCTCCTGACGACGAACTCGAATACCGACACGACCCTGACCCAGACCTCTTCCAGCCTGACCGGCGTGGACATGGCGCAGGCCGTATCGGACTACACGACCCTGTCAACTGCGTACCAGGCAGCCCTCTACACGATGTCCAAGGTCGAGAGCCTGAGCATACTCAACTACCTGCCCGCATGAGTATTACAAGGGGATGAATGCTCGTACTGTCGAGAAAGAAACACCAGTCGATCCTGATAAGGGGAAAAAGTGGAGATATAAGAGTAATTGCCCTGGAGGCGGACAAGGGAAGGCTGCGCCTCGGCATCGAGGCGCCCCAGGGGTACACGATCATCCGCGAGGAGCTCCTGGGCGAGATAAGGGAGGCCAACAGGCAGTCGGCCCTCGAACGTCTCGACGAGATAAGGAAGGTAATCGCATGACGGCAACGGGCGGTATACCACTCAAGGGCAGGGTGATAGGGTTCGAGGAATTGGAGAATTATGCCCTCCAGGACGCCTTCGGCCCGGAATCGCCCTTCCGTCTGCTCAAGTCCCTCGATTCGGGCATCGCTTTCGTCGTCGTGAACCCCTACCACGTAGTCGAAGAGTACACCTTCGACGTAGAGGACGACGCGCTGGCGGCCCTGTCGCTCACCGATAAGGACGTAGACCGCGTCGCCGTCCTTTGCATAGCGAGGCGCGATAAAGAGACGCTCTACGTAAACCTCCGCTCCCCCCTGCTCGTCAACACGGAAGAAGGACGCTTCCTGCAGGTGATCCTGCCGAATGAAGGATATCCCGTCTCCGCGCCGATAGTAAAAAAGGCTTAAGCCCGCTTTTTTCTTCGCATTCCCCCTTAAGTATCTTCATCACCCGTCGATAATATCGTCATGGAAGGAGAGGAGGTGATTGAGGTCGGTCCTTCCGTCCATGGCATGACGCCAAATAAAAATTAAACATGGAGGTTTGAAAATGTCTCTGACACTGAACACGAACGTATCTTCATTGACCACGCAAAACTGGCTGTCCGTCAACTCGGCGGCCCAGGCAAAGGCAACGGAGCAGCTTTCGAGCGGCTACAAGCTCAACAGCTCGGCGGACGACCCGGCCGGATACGCCATTTCTTTCAGCCTGGGCGTCAAAGACGCCGTGCTCCAAACGGCGATCAGCAACGCGAACCAGGGCACGGCAATGCTCCAGGTGGCGCAGGGCGCCATGGAGCAGGTCGGCAACATCCTCACCCAGTTGAAGCAGATCGCCTCCGAGGCGGCCTCCGGGAACGATGGTTCGAACCTTACCTCACTGGATAATGAGCGCGCGGCCCTTCAGACGCAGATCGACAACATCGACTCCGGCACGACGTACAGCGGGACGAACGTCTTCGGCGCAGGGAATACCTACACGACGACGGCTACGACTACTAACGGTCTCAACTCGGTCGATGTCTCCGGCGCCAGCGTCACGGCATCCACCACGTTCGATATCACTGAGGCGGCTAACAAGGTGACCGTGGAGAACATGACGACCACTGCGACGCAGTCGCTTTCGTTCGTGACGCCAACCGGGCAGAACAAGGTCAGCCTCGACTTCTCCTCATTCGGCATCAACCTCACGCTGAACTCGGACGCCGGAGCTGCAACGCTGAACGGCACCAATATCATAGTCACGCCCGGTGCCGGCCAGCTCACGTTCCAGGTGGGCGACACGGCGAGTGCTGCCAACCAGGTGTCGGTCACCCTGGGCCACGTCAACAGCGCCACCCTCGGTCTGACAGGCGATCTCCTGAGCCAGGCGGACGCGCAAGCCTATATGGGCGTGGTTGACACCGCGATCGGCAACCTGAACCTCGCCGAGGGCGGCGCCGGCGACGCGCAGAACCAGTTGAGCTACCAGACGGCCAACCTCCAGACGATGGACACGAACACGCAGGCCGCCGAGTCGGCCATCAAGAACACGGACTACGCGCAGTCCATGTCTAACTTCACGCAGTACCAGATCGCGACCCAGGCGGGCGTGGCCATGCTGGCGCAGGCGAACCAGATCCCGCAGCAGATCCTCAGCCTCATAAAGAACGGGTAATCGCAAACGCTTTTCGGTCGCCCCCTCCCCATTACGGGGAGGGGGCGGTCTTCAGGTGACGGACGGGGCGGAAGAAACGGGCGTTCTCATGAAGCTGCGGCTCGGAATTTGCACTGAAAAGCCCTGAAGGAGGACACGAAAGATGTCAACGACCTCATCGACTTCATCCACCACGTCCCCGACTGTTAATCTCACCGGCATAGTGAGCAACACGGACTGGCAAAGCCTCGTCTCCCAGATAATATCCGAGCAGAAAACGGCGGCGGAGAAGCCGCTCAACGACGACCTCACCACCGAGCAGAACCTCCTGTCCGCATGGCAGTCCTTCAACACGACCCTGTCGGCGCTCACGAATTACATCAACACGAACAACCTGAACACGGACACGGGCTACCAGGCGTTTACGGGGTCGCTTTCATGCAGCAACTCCAGCATCACGCCGTCGAACGTGCTGAGCGCGTCTACGGGCAGCGGCACCATCGCGGCGGGCACCTATTCGATAGTGGTGACGCAGCTCGCCAAGGCCGAGAAGATAGCTTCCGGATCGTTTTCGTCGAGCAGCACGGCCCTCGGCATATCGGGCAATCTGCTGATAAACGGAAAGACCGTCTCTATAGCATCGACGGATACGCTCTCGAATATCGTCTCGAAGATAAACAGCTCGGGCGCCGGGGTGAATGCCTCGCTCCTGACTGCCTCCGGCGAGACCTACATGACCATCGAGTCCGGCCAGGGCTCTTCCAGCATTACGGTAGCGGACGGGACGAATTCCACTGTGGCGGAATCCCTCGGGCTGCTCTCGAACGGCCAGATCGCGAACCAAATACAGGGCGGGCAGAACGCGGAGCTGACGGTCGATGGGTATTCGGTGACGTCCGCCTCGAACACGGTAACGGGGGTAATCCCGGGCGTCACCCTGAGCCTGACGGGGACCAACTCTTCGAGCGACCCGATAACGCTGACTATCTCGCAGGATACATCGACCCTCACGAGCGATGTAAACACCCTCGTCTCGGACATAAACAGCGTCCTGTCGTATATAAACACCCAGAATACTTACAGCTCGTCGAGCTCTTCTTCTACGTCGAACGTGCTCATGGGCAACGCCACCCTTGCCGCAATAAAGAGCTCTATAGACGACACGCTCCTGGGGTCAATCAGCGGGAACTCGACGTACAAGACGGCCGACTCGATCGGCATCGAGTTCGGGACCAACGGCAGCACCGACGGCACGATAAGCCTCGACTCGAACACGTTCTCGGCCGCCCTGTCGGCGAACCCGACGGAAGTGATAAACGCGATCAAATCGATAAGCGCGTCCCTTTACACGAACCTCAACGGCTACGTTGACCCGACGACGGGCACGCTCACATCGCTGCAAAGCTCGATCAGCGACAAGATCACTTCCATCAACCAACAGCTGACCCAGGTGGACGAGCGGTGCTCCAAGCAGGCGCAGGTCCTCCAGAACGAATACAACAACCTGGAGGTGGCTATCGAAAACTCTAACAACACGAAGACGTTCCTAACGGACATGGTCAACGCGATGACTAACACGAACTCCAGCACGTCTTCGTCAAGCTCTTCGTCGCTATAGCAGGCCATGAACCCCTATAACGCTTACGCAGCCGCCAGCATGATGACCGACGAGCACGACAAGGGGAAGGTGCTCCTCAAGGTGCTCAGGACATTGATCGAGCGGATCGACGACGTCAAGGTCCTCATCGCGCAAAAGAAATATGAGAAGAAATACCACGAGCTGACGCGCATCGTCCAGGCCATCCGGATGCTCCAGGGATCGCTCGACATGTCGTTGGGGGAGATCCCGAAGAACCTTTCCCTCCTGTACCAATACCTGATGCGGAGGCTCCAGGAGGTCCATGCAAGCCTCGACATAGCGACCCTCGATGAATGCAAGTCCATCCTCGCCTCGATAACGGAAGGCTTCGCGCAAGCCTACCGGGCGGAGAAAAAAGCAAGGCAGGCCGCCGCAGCAGCGGACCATGCGCCGGAGTTATCGGTATGATTATTGCATGTAAATATGCATGGACGAAGGCAGGCGACCCAAAGATAAAGAGGGCACGTTCTACGCCAGAGGATTGGTCAGGGACGTTGCGGACCCGAACATGAAGAAGATTCGCGCGAGACTGGCTGAGCGTGCAAACGTCGATTCTTCCGGCTTCCTGAGGGACTTTTCAGTGAGGGCCAGACGGAAGTGCGAAAATCGATGACCGGGGCCGGGCGCCGGAGGGCAGCAGAGTTCATCAGGTTGAGCCGCGAGGCCCTCGAGGAGCAGGACGGGCACAGGCTCATCGCCCTCATCATCGAAAGGAACAAGCTGCTGGAGGAGGCGCAGGCGGGCACGCAGCCCTTCGACCTGTCCCTCCAGGAGATGAAGGAATGCCTCGAAAGGGAGGGTGAGATCCTGTCGCGCCTGGAGCAGGAAAGGCACAAGCTCCTGGAGCATATGGAAAGTTTTTCGAAGAGCCGGAACGCGGCCCGGAAGTACCGGGCCACGTTTCCATTCCCTCCGCTGCCCGTCTTTTTCGGCTCGTCTACCTAAGAGCCACCTTAAGTTTTCAAGTTCCCGGACCGATAACAAGATAACAGGATAGCTATGATGACTGTCTCCGACTATCAGATAAATAGCGTGATCAAAACGTATATGAAGAACATGAAGACCAGGATAAGCGGCTTGGAAAAAACGCATGAGGCGCCGCAGGAGGAAGATACGGTGAACATCTCCGAGGAGGGCATAAAAAAGGTCCTCTTCGAAAGGATAGGAGAAAAGATGACGGAGCGCCTGAAAAGACATGAACAAGAAGGATGAGACCTTCAGGATACTGATAGTCGATGACAACCGCGAGATCAGGACTATCCTTGAGGAATACCTGAGAGAGGAGGGCTGCGTCGCCGAGGGTGCGGGCGACGGGAAAGAAGCCCTCGCAAAATACCGGAAGGCGCCTTACGACCTCGTCATAACGGACCTGAACATGCCGGGGATGACGGGCATCGAGCTGATAAGGGAGATAGCCGCGCTGGGCGGCATGACGGAATTCATCATCATCACGGGCTATGCTTCCCTCGACAGCGCGATAGAGGCGGTGAAGGCGGGCGCCTTCGACTACCTGGTGAAGCCTTTCAGGATCGAGGAGCTGATGGTGGTCATCAGGAACGCCGGAGACAAGATCATGCTGAAGAAGGCGAACGGCCAGTTGTTCGACAAGCTGAAGAACTTCTACGTGGAGATCTCCAAATACCGGCAATGGCTGAACGACGAGCAGGTGTCCCGCCTCGTCGACAAGAAGCTGGAAGATATAGCGGCCGCGGCGCGGTCGCTGGAGTCGGCAGAGGGCTAAAGCGCCGAAGCCGAAAGCGAGTCGAGGGTATGATAGAGGGTTCACGGATCCTTCTCGTAGACGACAGTCCCGACATTATCCAGTTGCTGTCGGACTTCCTTGCCCCGTACGGCTGCGAGGTCTACAAGGCGTCCAACGGGAAGCAGGCAATCGATCTCCTTTCGCGAAAGGAGATCGAGATCGCCATCCTCGACGTCGGGCTGCCCGATACGGACGGCATCTCCCTTCTCGATACGATACGCCTCCAGGATCCGACGATCTCCGTCGTCATGATAACCGGCCACAACGACCCCGACCTCATCATAGAGGCGATGAAGAAAGGCGCGAGCGATTTCATCATGAAGCCTTTCTCCATAGACAAGCTGCTCCTCGGCATAACGCAGGTGTGGAAGCAGAGGGACCTCCTCGTCGAGAAGAACAGCGCCGCTGCCGACCTGGAGGACGGGAGGAAGATCGAGGTGCTCAACCGGCAGCTCCAGGCGAAGATAACCGAGCTGACGAGGATGCACCACATATCGAGCACCTTCAACTCGATGAGCATATTCGACGACGTATACGAGAAGACGGTCCGTATGGTCAACGAGGTCCTCGGCTCGAACGCCTGCGGCTATTACATAATGGACCAGGAAAATTCCGAGCTTATCCTTTACAGGGCGGAAACCGCCGCCGGCGCGGGCCGCGTCGAGAAGAAGATCGCCGTCTCCCCGGAGCTGATGGAGCAGGTCAAATCGGGCAAAAGGCACTTCCTCCAGGACAACAAGGCGTTCCTGGCGCTCATCATCAAAGGCGAATGGATCGGCGCCATCATGATGGCCGGCAGGTCGGACGGCCGCTCTAAGAAGAGCGGCTTCAGCCCGGACGACATCAACTTCCTCAAGATAATCGCCGACAAGGCATCGACGCAGATTGAGAACAAGCTCCTATACGAAAGTCTCTTCGAGAGCGTCCTCCACACGCTGACGTCCCTCATCGTCGCGATCAACAGGCGCGACATGTACACCGAGGGCCATTGCAGGCGCGTCGCCGAGATGTGCCTTGCCCTGGTGGACAGCCTGGGGGTGAGCGATTATGAGAAGGACGTGGTGCGCGTCGTCGCCCCCATACACGACGTGGGGAAGGTCGGGGTCCCAGACTCCATACTCCTTAAGCCGGGGTTTCTCACGGCCGACGAGTACGACCTGATGAAGAGCCACTCCGCTTACGGCGAGCAAATCATAAGCCGCTTCGACATCCTGTCGAACGAGGCGCTGATAACGCGCCACCATCACGAGAGGTTCGACGGGATGGGCTATCCGGACAGGCTGTCGGAAGATGAAATCCCCTTCCCCTCGCGGCTGATCGCCCTCTGCGACACCTACGACGCCATGACTACGGACAGGCCGTACAGGAAAGGCCGGACCCATGAAGAGACGATGGCGGAGATCAAGCGGTGCAGGGGGAAGCAGTTCGACCCGGATATGACGGACTGCTTCATGGAGACGATGGAGAATGGCTTCAGGAGAAATTGAGCGACGGGAATTTTTCAGGATTAGCGACCACCTTCTCGTAGAATTCAGGGAAGTGACGCATGCCGAGGCGCTCGCCCTCGGAGAGAGTCTCAGGCAGGCCGACCTTGAGGTCTCCGGGCCGGAAGTCCCGGCGGCCGGCGCCGGGAGCACCGGACTGCTGAAGAGCGAGCTATACGCCTGCCTTGAGAGCATCGACAAAAAGCTGAGTTCGGTGATCGACCTGCTGTCGGAGAAGGAACAGGGCCTTCAAAGCGCCCACGTCGATGTGACGATAAGCGGGTCCGGGATGATGTTCCCTTCGCCGGCCAAGCTTGAAAAAGGGGCATATGTGGAGATAAACGTGAGCCTGCCCGGATATCCCGGCCGGCGCATTAGGGCCGTGGGCAGGGTAGTGCGCAGCGATCCGCGCACGAAGGAGGGCGAAGAGGGCTGGGAGACGGCCGTAGGCTTTGTCGCGATAAGCGAGAAAGACCGGGACGCACTCGTCTGCTACGTCTTCTCAAAGGAGAGGGAGTGCCTGAGGACGCGCCGGACGTCCTGAGGGGCCCCCGATTTACGGTAGACCGATGGATATAGCGACCATATTCGGACTGATCCTTGGAATAGGGGCGGTGCTCGTCTCGTTCTCCATGCAGGGGGGCAGCCTGTCCGCCCTGGTCCAGGTGCCGGCGATCATCCTCGTTGTCGTGGGCACCATCGGCGCTTCCATCGTCACCACGTCTTTCAAGCAGCTCCGCAACCTGCCGAGGCTTCTGGGGATCGTCCTCTTCGAAAAGAAGCTGGACGCGAGGCAGCTCATCGACCTTATCCACGAGCTTGCGCAGAAATCGCGGAAGAACGGCCTTCTGAGCCTGGAGAAGGAGGTTTCCGGCATCCGGGACTCGTTCCTGCGCAAGGCCATCCAGCTCGCAGTGGACGGCTTCGAGACGGAGAAGATCAAGGAAATCCTGGAAATCGAGATGTCCTACATGCACGAGCGCCACAAGATAGGCTCCGCGTTTTTCCAGAAGCTGGGCGGCTTCTCGCCGACCCTGGGCATCATAGGCACGGTCCTCGGCCTTATCCACGCCCTCGGCAGCATGGAGGAGACCTCTCACATGGCCTCGGCCATCGCCGGGGCGTTCATAGCCACCCTGTGGGGCGTCGCGCTGGCGAACCTCGTCTACCTGCCCGTAGCCGACAAGCTCAGGGCGAAGCACCAGGACGAGGCGATCTATCTCGAAATCATAAGCGAGGGCATCGTCTCGCTGGCGATGGGGGACAACCCGAGGATCATCAGGATGAAGCTCCTTTCCTTCCTGCTTCCCGAGCAGCGACCGCGCGAGGCGTCATGAGCATAATCAAGAGACGCAGCGAAGACGACAAAGAGAACCTTGACAGGTGGATCATCACCTACGCGGACCTCATAACGCTCCTCCTTGCCTTTTTCATCATGCTCTACACGTTTTCCAAGCAGGACGCCCGGAAGTACGAGGAGCTTTCCGGCCGGCTGAAGAACATATTCCAGGGGGGGCGCGCCGTATTGAAGCCGGGCGGCGCGGACGCAGGCCAGGGCCAGTCGTCTGCGGGCGGGGAGATCGAGCGCGAGCTCCAGGACGAGCTGGCCGCCCTCGCCGAAGCGAAAGACGGAAAGCGCAAGATATCCGTCTTCATGGACGAGAGGGGCATAGTGATCCGCATCATGGATACGGCCTTTTTCGACGAGGGCAGGGCGGAGCTCAAGGAAGAGGCCAAAGGCGCGCTTCAGAGGATCGCGCCCACCATAGAAAAGAGCAAAAAGCACGTGAGGATCGAAGGCCACACGGACAATGTGCCCATCAGGACCAGCGAGTTCAAATCCAACTGGGAGCTTTCCGCGAGAAGGGCGACCGAGGTCGTTCGCTATCTCATAGAGAAGTACAACTTCCCGCCCGACCGCATCTCCGCCTCGGGCTACGCCGAATACCACCCCATCGCGGCCAACGACACCCCCCGCAACCGGGCGGCCAACAGGCGGATCGAGATAATACTGCTCAAAGGCCCGGAAAACCCGCCGCCGGCCGCATAACGCCCGCAAGACGCAGCCGCTTATATCGTATAGGCTCTTTTCCAGAACTTCGCTCCGGAAAAGAGCCTATACGAAAGGTTGCACCCGAACGGGCAGTGGACGCGCGTTCCGGCCCCGGCTCTTGACTGTCCGTTTTCCGATACCGCCAATGGCCCCGTTGATCGGACGCGATTCCCCCTTTTTTCTTGACTTCCGTTACACAATGTCCTAAGATGGTTCACACTCCTCAAAGAATTGAACTACCCGGCACGGAGGGATAGAGGAACGAGACCCATACCGTCGCGGCAGGCCCCCGAAAAGACCCCATCTGCGGTCCTCGACCGGCATTTTGCGTTGCTCGTCAGGAGAACCTCTATGTCAAAAACGTCAATGCGGTCACTCGGGTTACTTAAGGCGGCTGTTTTCGTTCTTGTTTGTCTCTGGGTCTTCTGCTCGGTCCCGGCCCCGGGCCTCGCCCAGACGACTGCAACATGGACCGGCGGCACGGGCCTCTGGAGCGTTGCGGGCAACTGGAACCCGGCTACCGTACCGATTAACGGCAGTTATGATGTACTCATAACCAACAGCTCATCGGCTGTAACCTACGACTCCGGCGTCGGCAACGGATATATCGCAGACCTTACCCTCAGCGCAGGCAACAGCTTAACCCTCGCCTCCGGCACGAGCCTCGAGATTGACGGTGTCAGCGGGACAGCGACCATCACGAACAACGGCGCCATAGGCTTCAGCAGCGGGGCCAGCGGGCCCACTCTCAACCTGAGGGCCGCCACCACGACCCTCACGGGCACCGGCACCATGGACCTGAGCTATGGCACACTGAGCAGCATGTCCGGCACCCCGACCCTTATCAATGACACGAACCACACCATCCAGGGCGGCTACGCCGCTATCCAGGACGTCGTCCTTACGAACAATGGGACCATCTGGGCCAACCAGGTTAACCCCTTCAACCTCAGCCTGAGCGACGGCAGCAGCAACTCAGGGACCATCAAGTCCACGTCTACGGGCGGGATAACCATGCAGGTAAACGGCGCCTTCTCGAACTCGGGCACCATCCTGTCTTCCGGGGGCGGGCAGATCAGCCTGACGGGCAACTTAACAAATGCGAGCGCCGGCATGATGCAGGCCACAGGCGGGCAGCTTATCCTCGGTGGGGCCCTGACCAACCAGGGCACTATACAGGCAGGAGCAGGAGGCACCGTCTCTTTCGCGAGCAACGGAGGCGCTTTCACCGTTACCAATACGGGCGGCACTATCAGCGCCTCGGGGGGCGGCACCGTCAAGCTGGACGGCAGTACTATCACGGGCGGCAATTTAGTAGCGACCGGCTCCGGGTCCGCCTTCATCCAGAACTCCAGCACCGGCACGGGCCTCTTTGGCGTCAGCATGAACATCGGTTCGGGCGCTACCTTCGTTATGAGCGCGGGCTCAACGACTAATATGTCCGGCACCATCACGAACAACGGCGCCATAAACTTCGGCAACGGCAGCAATCCGGCCACCCTTAATATCGTCGGTCCCACCGGCCTGACCCTCACGGGCACCGGCACCATGGACCTGAGCTATGGCACACTGAGCAGCATGTCCGGCACCCCGACCCTTATCAATGACACGAACCACACCATCCAGGGCGGCTACGCCGCTATCCAGGACGTC
>Ga0326728_10019673_pt1 | contig 13059 bp, 11 predicted proteins | sample MB3enrmetagenome_FD_207602 | JGI IMG/M metagenome (GOLD analysis project Ga0326728, IMG submission 207602) | Lab enriched peat soil microbial communities from McLean, Ithaca, NY, United States - MB31MN | ecosystem: Environmental > Terrestrial > Soil > Wetlands > Peat | place: USA: New York...
GTCATCGGCTTCAGTTGACAGTAATCAGTCAACAATAGGTTCTTTAGTCAACAATAAACAAATGAGCGCCCGACTTGGTCGAAGAGCGGTGGCCGGGCTCGCCGTCAGCCGTCTGATAACTGTCTCCAGACTTCAGCGTGAAACGCCTCCCATCGGCGATCTCGGTCACGAGTTCCCCCTCCAGGCAAAGGATGACGTGTCCTTTCGAGCACCAATGATCGGCCCGGTAGTCCGGCGAATATTCCACCATCCGAACTCGAATGTCTCCGAACTGCTGCGTTTTCCAAAGCGCCATGCCGGTCTCGCCTGGATGTTGCGACGCTGGCACCTGAGTCCAGTGGGTGGTGGTGAAGGGGAAGCCGCTCATCTTCATGAGGGGAGTATAGCCAGAATCAAATGGCGGGCGCACAGGGCTCACAATACACGGTCAACGAGCGGGTCGGAATTTAACCCCAATAGTGAAGCGTCTGGCCCCGGCGGTATTTCCAGGCGCCGGGGACCTTAAGGCAGTTCGCCAAGGTAGGGAAATGCGTACCAAGCTAGCCACGCAAACAAAAGCCAGTGCGAAAATAAGTTTCGCGCAAACGACGGCTGGCGTTGGCAGCGCACCACGGCCCACCACAGAGATGCCAGCCAGATCGCGTTAATAACGTAAACCAGCGCGGTGTAGAGTGCCCCGCGATAGATCACCCCGTATTTCCGTTCGACGAAGCAATCCACAACCGTGAGCACGGTCAGGAGTCCGAGTAGTACGGACGTTCTCTTCGGAAGGCTCGGCCGCTGATTTAGGAGCAGGCCGGGGGTCCAAACAAAGAAAAGAATGCTGGGGACTAGGATGGCAAGAGATTCAAGGTGCCACCGCGACAGGACGAACGCAGGCAACATGGTCAGAGTAGGAAACGGACAGTAGAGGGTGGGAACACCTGAGGAAAAAAATCCAACCCAAGCTGGTATCAGCAAGCAGAATCCTGCGGCAGCCACCGTGAGACGAGAGTTCATCCATGTCAGTCATAGCGCCAACGGCTAATTGTTTCAAGTCTGCGGCAAGGAATGAGGACAACTCACGATAACGGGGTGGATACGATGTGGGTAGGCTCTACCATGCCCGCCTTCCGTTTGCCGCTGCGCTCACCGTCATTTATACTCATTGTTTGTCTTAAGGCAGTCGATCCAATCAGGAGCAGCGAATTTTTCCATGCCGAAACGTACATTTCAACCTAACCGGCGCAAGCGCTCGAAGAAGCACGGGTTCCGCACCCGAATGAAGACCAAGAGCGGGGCCAAGGTGCTGTCGCGCCGCCGGGCCAAGGGACGCAAGCGCGTCTCCGTTAAACCAGGTTTCCGCGAGTAGTTCCTACCGTGAGGCAGTCACCAGTTGGCGGTACTCAAGGCCAGAAGTGATGGGAGCGCAGCACGGGCAATCATCGCTGGCAAACATTCATTGGCAGTCGCTCTCTGGCCAACAAGAGCTGGGTGCGGCCATCGAAAATGGTGAACTGGTGAGGGGAGACTCCAACCAGAGTGCAAGGCGGGCTGTGGGTGTGGAAGTGGAGGGACAAGGTTTTCCGCGCACGGCGCGGTTGCTGAAGCATTCCGACTTCGACCGCGTCTATAAGCAGGGCCGGCGTCACTTTTCCCCGCACATGACGGTGTTCTACCTGGCGAGGCCGGCGGATGTTTCGGGAACGGCGGGGACGCGCGTCGGATTTACGGTGGGGAGAGTTCTGGGCGGCGCGGTCGACCGCAACCGAATCAAGCGGCGGCTGCGGGAGGCGGTGCGGCTTCGGCGTTCGGGCTTCGAGTTCGCGGCCGACGTGGTGATCAACCCGAAGAAATCTGTGTTGACTGTGGAATTTCAGGTAGTGCTCGAAGAAGTGGGGCGCGCGTTTGACGCCATTTCCAAGGCGCTGAAAAAGAAGAAGGCGGAAGAGTGAAGGCTACAGTACTTGCCATGTTGCGGCTGTATAAGAGATGGATATCTCCATCCCGGCTGCCTTCGTGCCGCTACGTGCCAACCTGCTCCGAGTACGCGATGGAGGCCGTCGACCGCTATGGCATGCTACGCGGCGGATGGATGGCTTTCTGGCGCCTGCTGCGCTGCCATCCGTTCGTGAAGGGCGGATACGACCCGGTCGTTCCTCATTCTCATCGTGCTCGGACGGCTGACGAGCGAAGGCTGACGACAAGCTACTAACTTGGCTGAATATCACAACCCGCAACAGGAACCCGGCATGGACCGCAAACTGCTCCTGGTGTTTGCGCTGACCTTCCTGGTCATCATGCTGTTCCAGCCGCTCTTGAAAAAGTATGGGCCGCAGCCGCCGGCGAGTTCCACGATCGCCGGACAGCAAACTCCAAATGCGAGCCAGACGCCGGGAAGTGGCGCGCCCTCGGCTGGTGGGGCAACTGCAGGCGGCGTGAGTGCTGTTGCTGGCTCCCGGCAGAGGGTGAGCGCAGTCGCTGCCAGGCAGGCGACGAGCGAGGCCGAGACCGTCATTGAAAACGGGCTCTACCGCATCGTGTTCACAAATCGCGGCGCGCAGGTCAAGTCGTGGGTGCTGAAGAAGTGGGATGACGAGACCGGCAAACCGCTCGATCTGGTGAATCAGACCGCGGCCGCAAAGTACGGCTATCCGCTTTCGCTCTGGACTTACGACGAAACGCTGCGCAACAAGCTGAATACGGCGCTGTATGTTGTGGCCAGCACCGGTGCAACCGCGCCCGCCGAGATCACGTTTGAGTACTCTGACGGCGATCTTGCAGTAAAGAAGACTTTTACTTTCAAAGACAGCTATGAGGTTGGCACGGAGACGCTGGTTCAGCAGAAAGGCGTGCCGATCACCGCGTTCCCGATGTGGCCGGCGGGTTTCGGCGGCGAGACCACCGCTCCTAACTATGCCACCGAGCAGGTCGCCTACCAGTACGACAGCAACGTGGAGCGGCTGGCATTCAAGAAGATCAGCGGCGGCAATACGGTGCACGGCCCATTCCAGTGGGGTGGAGTGTCGGAGCAATATTTTGCGGCCGTTTTCCTGCCGCAGGATCCGCAGACAGCGGCGATGGTCACACTGCGCAACCAGATCGAGATTCCACGCTACGGTTCCGATCCCAATGCTCATCAGATCGACAGAGTGGATGTACTCGGCGCTGCCGTCGGCAACCTGCGCGGCCCCACTAGCGAGCGGCTTTACGTCGGCCCGAAGTCGGTCGCGGATCTGGAGACAGTCTCGATCCCGGGAATTGCGGGCGCCGATCCCGACCTTCGCCAGGTTCTCGATTTCGGCCGCCTCCACCTGATTGCGCGTCCGCTGTTTCTCTGGCTGAAGTGGACCTATAGCCACATCGTCCCCAACTGGGGCTGGTCGATTCTTCTTCTCACGCTGGTCATCAACCTCGCCATTCTGCCTTTGCGGCTGACCCAGATGAAGTCCATGCTGAAGATGCAGCGCGTGGCGCCGCAGATCAAGGCCATCCAGGAAAAGTACAAGAAATACAGCATGCGCGATCCGCGCAAGGCGGAGATGAACACCGAGATTTCGGAGATCTATAAGAGAGAGGGCGTCAATCCGGTAGGTGGATGCCTGCCGATGCTGCTGCCGTTGTTGCTGTTGTGGCCGTTCTACACGGTGCTGACCGTGGCCATCTCTCTGCGGCACGCGCACTGGCTGTGGATTCACGACTTGTCGGCGCCCGATCCAACGCACGTGCTACCGATCGCGATCATCGTTACCATGTTCCTGATGCAGCGCATGACGCCGCAGGCCGGGATGGACCCGGCACAGCAGCGCATGATGAATATCATGATGCCGGGTATGCTTGGCTTCATGGCGTGGAATCTGCCATCCGGTCTTGGTTTGTATTGGGCTGCCGGACAGCTGATCGGAATCGCGCAGCAGGCGGTCATGAATCGCACTTCGCTGGGACGGGAGATGCGCGAGATGATGGCGAAGAGAGCGAGAAAGAAAGATAAATAGCCGTCAGCCGTCAGTCATCAGCCGTCACGAAAACCGGCGGCGATGTACTGAGAACTGACAGCTGAGAACTGAGAACCGACGTTATGCCAATCACCGATAAAGTCGCTGCCGCCAAGCAAATTGGCGAGTTTCTGCAAACCGTCATCCATCTCGGTGGATTCAAACTGAAATACCGCATCACCGTCGACCCGCCGATCGCGCAGAACCGCGATTGGGAACATCCCGAGATTCTGGTGGAATTCGCCGGCCCGGATTCCTCGCTCCTGCTGGAGCGTGGGGGCGAACTGCTGCGCTCGTTCGAGTTACTCGCGCTCGAGATTTTGCATCTGCAGGGCAACGAGCACGAGAAAATCTGGTTCGACTGCAAAAATTTTCGCTCGCTGCGCATCGATGAATTGCAAATGGCAGCCCGCACCGCGGCGGAAAAAGTTCGGCGCAGCGGCGAGCCGTATCGTTTCGGTCCGATGTCTTCACGCGAGCGCCGCATCGTGCATCTCGCGTTGCGCGAGGAAAAAGATTTGCGCACTGAAAGCGATGGTGAAGGTGGGCGGCGCTCAGTGGTGGTGTATCCGGGGAGCTACCAGGAGCCGAGAAGGCGCGAGCGGCGGCCCATTCGGTGAGCCGTCCGAAGCGGCAGGGACACGCCTTGCTTTGCTCCCCGCTGCACTCTTCTTGTGGCAGTTAGTATCTCGACACTTGACAGCGCGCGCGAAACGGGATGCAAGAATTTGCGCGCGGAATTTTTTTTGTTTCACGACACCGACGCGGCGAATTTTTTTGTGCTAGTATGCCTCGTCTCGTAAATGTTTTTTCAGCCTGCGAGTCGCACTCATAACGAACGAACAGCGGTTTCGGTAAACGGGCTTTTCATAGTTCACGATTGCATTTCACCGGCGGCCTCGCCGGAGTCTGTTGGTTTAGAAAACATGTCCGTAGCGAGCTCTGCCATCATTCCGAATCCTTGGGCGCGCATTCTCGACGCGCTGGAAAAGAAAATCAACCGCCACTCCTATGACACGTGGTTGAAGCCTACCCGCTTCAGTCACACAAGCGAAGGAGTGCTTTTTGTCCGTGTGCCTACCGCCGAGTTTCGCCAGGTGGGCGACCGATATGCCGATTTGATTCAGGAAGCCGTCGATAATCTCGGCTTGGGCTATAACGAAGTCAAATTCGTGACCGCCGAGGACGATCCCACCAACACTCCCATCCGCCACAACGGGGGATTGTCGGCTGCCGGATCGAGCATGCTAGCCGGTGGGGTCACGCAGGGCCGGTTCGATTGGGATAGCGCCGCGCAGCTCAACCCGCGTTATACCTTCGACGCCTTTGTGATTGGCAGCGGCAACCAGTTCGCGCACGCGGCCTGCCAGGCGGTCGCCGAGCGGCCTTCCAAGGCGTACAACCCGTTGTTCCTGTACGGCGGCGTCGGCATGGGCAAGACGCATCTGATGCAGGCCATCGGGCACGAGATCAAGCGGCGGTCGCCGCAGGCGTCCATCTGTTATGTGTCGAGCGAGAAGTTCACCAACGACATGATCAACTCGTTGCGCTACGACAAGATGATTACCTTCCGCGACCGCTTCCGCACCGTGGATGTGCTGCTGGTGGACGACATTCAGTTCCTGGCTCAGAAAGAGCGCACCCAGGAAGAGTTCTTCCACACCTTCAACGCGCTACACGAATCGATGAAGCAGATCGTGATCGCCAGCGACCGTCCGCCGAAAGAGCTGGCGGAGTTCGAAGACCGGCTGCGCAGCCGCTTCGAGTGGGGCCTGATCGCCGATATCCAGCCGCCCGACCTCGAAACCAAGGTTGCCATTCTGCAAAAGAAGGCGGAGCAGGAGCGCGTCACGCTGCCCACCGATGTGGCCCTGTTCATCGCCTCGAATATTCGCTCCAACGTGCGCGAACTTGAGGGAGCACTGATCCGGCTGGTGGCGCATTCCTCGCTGATCGGCGCCGAGATCACGCTGCCTTACACGCAGCAGGTGCTGAAGAACTTCATCGATTCCCAGGCGCGCAAGGTGACCATTGAATCGATCCAGAAGTCGGTGGCCGAGCAGTTTGGCTTGCGACTGGTGGAGATCAAGGCCAAGAACAACTCGCGGTCGATCGTTTACCCGCGCCAGATTGCGATGTATCTGGCCAAGCACCTGACGGAGGCTTCCTTGCCGGAAATCGGCCGCCAGTTTGGCGGCAAGCACCACACCACGGTCCTGCACTCGGTGGAAAAGATCGAGGCGGTGCGCAAGAACGACAAGGATCTGAACCGTCTGCTGAACAAGCTGACCGAGCAGCTCAGCGCGTAGCCGGGCTTTCGCGCGACTCCCCGCGCGAGGGGTATTTTTTAGGCCTGATCCGGGAAATGCCGCGCGGTGTTGGGCGGTTACGCCCAAGAATCGGCGGTTCCCACTGGTTTTCTTGCTTTTGCATTTGATATAAGAAGAGATCAGAAGTACAGTCGGGAGACCCAACTATGCCGGTAGAAGCCGCCCCCGCCGTTGCCACTGCGGCCATGGAGATCACGGTCAGCAAAGCCGAACTGCTTCGCGAACTGACGGCGACGCAGGGCGTCGTCGAGCGCAAGACGACGATCCCCATTCTCTCCAACTATCTTTTTGAGGCGGCTGGCGACAAGCTTTCCCTGACCGCGACCGACCTCGACCTGAGCCTGCGCACCTCTTGCAACGCCAAGGTGAAGAAGGAGGGCGCATGCACGATTCCGGCGCGCAAGCTCTATGACTACGTAAAGCTGCTGCCGGATGCCGACATCACCATCCGCCTGCTGGAAAACCATTGGGTCAGCATTCGCTGCGGCCGCTCCAACACCAAGATGGTCGGCATGGCGAAATCGAATTTTCCCGCGCTGCCGGTGTTTCCATCGGCTGGAGCGATCAAGATTCCCGCGGCGGTGCTGCGCTCTATGATCGCCAAAACCGGTTTCGCCATCGCGACCGAGGAATCGCGCTACACGCTGAATGGCGCTCTTATGGTGCTAAAGCCGGAGTCGATCACGATGGTGGCCACCGATGGCCACCGGCTTGCGCACATTGAGCGCTCGGGCGAGAAATTCGACGGCGTCTCCGGCGAGATGAAAACGCTGATTCCGAAGAAGGCTATGGACGAGCTGAAATCGCTGCTCGACTCCGACATCGAGACCATCGATTTCGCCAAGGACGAATCGACGCTGTTCTTCCGCGTCGGGCCGCGGCTTCTCACCTCGCGCCAGCTTACAGGTCAGTTTCCGAACTATGAAGCCGTGCTTCCCAAGGACGTCAGCAAATCCATTCTTATCCATGGGGACGAACTGGGCGGCGCAATTTCGCGCGTGGCGCAGTTTGCCGACGAGCGCTCGCGCGCGGTGCGCCTGCGCCTCGATAAGGGCGAGCTGAAGCTCTCCGCCTCTTCCACCGAAACTGGCGAATCCGAGGATTCCATCGAAATTGCCTACGACGGCGACGCCATGGCGATCGGCTTCAACGCCCAGTATCTGTTGGATTTCATCAAGGCCATAGGCTCGGGCGAAGTGAAGCTGGAGTTGAAGGACGCGCAGTCCGCCGGCCAGCTCCGTCCCGCCGAGAGCGAAGACTACAAATACCGCTACATCGTGATGCCAATGCGGATTTGAGGCCGCGTCCCCACACTTAAATACGGTTCTGGAAAGGGCACGGCTTTACAGGCTGCGGAAAAACTCGATGTTGCCGCTGATTTTGGGTGGCGCAGCGCTTCAGCGCTGCGGTAACCACATTGCTTTCAATGCGGCTTCAGCCGCTGAGGGACGTCCGCAGATCGCCGGCACTCAGCAAGTTCAAATCCACGCAAGCTCTTTACAGTTTTCCACGAAACCCTTATATTGCCCGGCATGAGCGGAAACGTGTTCTGCAACAAGTGCGGGGCTCCCAATGACGCTAGCGCGCAGTTTTGCGCACGTTGTGGCACCTCGCTGATTCCGGCCGCTGCGCCTACGCCCGCTGCACCGGCGGCCGGCGCTCCCGCAGCGGCTGGGTCTTTTCCTCAGCCGGCGGCCGCTTACCCTGCCGGCTATGCGGCGCCAGCCGCGGGTTATCCGGCGGTCCAGGCCGGTGTTCGCTACGGCGGTTTCTGGATTCGCGTTGTGGCCGCCATTATCGACTTTTTTCTGATTCGCATCGTGGTGCATCCTGTAGCCGCTATTTTTGGTTTTGGCGGGCTGACGCTGGGCGGGCTTGGCTCTCACGGCTTCAGACACGGAGCCGGTCTGCCGCTTCTCATTTTTGGAGGTGGGGTCCTCTTCGTGTTTACGGTCGGAGCCTCCTGGCTATATGAGGCCCTGATGGTGAGTTCTTCCTACCAGGCGACGCTCGGCAAAATGATCTTTGGGATGAAGGTTACCGACCTGTCAGGCAATCGCCTTTCATTTGCGCATGCTACGGGAAGATATTTTGCCAAATGGATCTCTAAACTGATTCTTGGCATCGGCTACATCATGGTCGGCTTCACCGCGCGCAAGCAGGGATTGCATGACATGATTGCTGGCACCCTGGTCCCGAGAAAGTAGATATGGGCCAGATTGCCATAACGATGGCGAATTGTGCGGAGTCATCCTGAGCGGAGCGCAGTGAGCGCAGCGAGCCGCGCGGAGTCGAAGGATCCCTACCCTTCCCCTGCACCTGCAAACATTGCGAGTCCTCATGCGCCAATGAGTTCTCGACAAACCCCGTTAGTAGCTTCCGAGTTATATTTCCACCACGAACCTGTTAACCACGTCAGTACTTGACGACCCGTGCTTTCACCTTTTTGCCGCGCAACTCCTTTTAAATCAATGTGCATTTTTCGCCTTTTTCGCGGTTTTTCCCGCCGAATTCTGTCGACGAAAAAATATTTTTAGCGAACAAAAAACAAAAAAATCGTCAATCGCGGCAACATCCTCCGCTCCGCGTTCCACTTTTTCAATTCCGTTGAGGTCCAACCCGGGTAACCCTTTTCGTGTCATGCTCGAAACGGTGGTTGACCTGCCGTAATGTACATACAATAAAAACTGCATAATGTTCCGCGTGGAACATTTGTATGTACAAACGCCTTGCGGCCGCACGCGGCCCGGAATACCCGCATAACGCAACGTCGAGCCAGTATGCGTGCTCATTCGGCCCTCTCGCATTCCTTTGGACTGCTTTCCTTTAGACTAAAGACAAGATGCCTTCTCCCGTAACCCGCCTCCGCCGCTGGTTTGCCGCATGCGCAGTCTTGATGATTGCGATTGTTGCGGGAATGTACCTGTATGCCCGCTGGCGTGTCGGCCAAGTCGTGCACACCGTACCGGCAAAGATCGGGCTCGACATTCAGCAGACGGCCGAAGGTTTTTCCATTTCAAAATCGGAGCAGGGACGCACCGAATTCACCGTGAAGGCGTCGAAGGCGGTACAGTTCAAAGAGGGCGGGCGCGCCGAACTCCACAATGTCAACATCGTCGTTTACGGCAAGGACTCCGGCCGCTTCGACCGCATTTCCGGCGATGACTTCGAGTACGACCCCAAGTCCGGGGACGTCACCGCGAGGGGCAGAGTTCAGATCGATCTCGAAGCCAATCCGGAAGGAGCGAAGAAAGCGGATCAGTCGCCACCGGAGAAATCCGGAAACCCGATTCATGTGGAATGCGACGGACTGGTTTTCAACAAAGACACCGGCGATGCCTTTTCCGACGGCAAGGTAACGTTTGAAACGCCGGAGGCGAGCGGTTCCTCGGTGGGCGTGAATTACGTCGAAAAGACGGGGACGATGGCGCTGCGCTCCCTCGTCGCAATCGATGGGAAACAGTCGCGGAAATTTCACGTTAGGGCGAACCACGGCGTCATCACCAAAGCGCCGAGCCAAATCGTTCTTGAAAGCGTCCAGTTGGCACGTGCGCGCCAACAAATGCAATCGGACCGCGCTACGTTGTACCTGCGCCCCGACAACACCGTGGAGCGCATTCTTGCCGAGGGCAATGTCCAGGCGGAGGTTCACGGCAGTTCTAACACCCACGCGCAATCGGATCGCGCCGACATGTCGCTCAGGGGAACACGCAACCAACTTACCAGCGCGGTTCTGACCGGCAACGTTCACTTGCAGACCAACGGCGAACAACCCGCGTCAGGAGATGCCGGACAGGCTACGCTCTACTTCGGGGCGAATCAGGCGCTCGAAAAAGTTCATGCGGAGAACGGAGTACGGCTCTCTCAGAATCGAGGGGAGCCAAATCTGCAACCCGCAAAGGAAGCCACTGCGGGCGAAAATGCTCCGTCTTCGGGTTTGAGTGGCAAGGCGCATCCCGGCGAAGCAACAAAAGCACAACAAGTGGAAATGACTGCTCCCGTCATGGATTTTCTCGTCAATAACGGGAACCGGCTTGAATCCGCTGTCACCACCGGGCCGCCACAAATCGTCATCAGCCAGCCAAGTAGCAAACAAAAGACAGTCGTCACCGCCGCCCGGTTCACAGCCTCGTTTGCGGACAACAACCATCTCCGCACCCTCCACGGCGAACCGGACGCCAGACTCGTCAGCAGTTCTCCCGGGCAGCCTGACCGGACCTCAACCAGCGCGACTCTTGACGTTTTGTTTGCTCCACAGGGCGGCATTTCGACGATCACGCAAGCTGGAGGTGTCTCCTATGTGAGCGGAACCCAAAAGGGGTGGGCGGAACGGGGCACCTATACCGCCAACGATCAGATCCTGGTGCTTAAGGGGTCTCCGCGCGTGGTGGATGAGGGAACCACTACGACCGCGCAAACGATCACGTTCAACCGCGCAACCGGCGATGCTCTAGCCGAGGGAGACGTCAAAAGCACCTACTCCGACCTGAAGCCGCAGCCCGACGGAGCGATGCTTGCCTCCTCCGACCCGATCCATGTGGCGAGCCAGCGCATGACCGCGCACCGCTCGCCGTCGGCTGCGCTCTACTCGGGGAATGCCAGGCTATGGCAGAACAGCAATGTGGTCGAAGCGCAGACGCTCGAATTCGATCGCGACCGGCGTTCCTTGAACGCGAAGGCGACGCCGCCGCAGATGGTGAAGACTGTCCTAGTGCAAGTGGACAGCAAGACCGGAAAGGCCACACCGGTAACCATCACATCCGCGCACCTGACTTACACGGACGACAAAAGGGAAGCGTTTTTCGAAGGCGGGGTCACGGCCAAAGGCAACGATGCATCGGGGGCGGTGGCGACGATGACCGCCAGACAAATGACGGTATACCTTGCTGCCCAAAACCAAAAGCCGGCCGCTGCGTCATTCCCTGGAATTAGTGGGCCCACGGGACAAATCGAGAAGATCATCGCCCAGGACAACGTTGTTCTGACCGAGCCGAAGCGCCGGGCGACCGGTGAGCACCTCGTTTACACGGCCGCCAGCGATCGATTCGACCTAACCGGTGGTCCGCCTAGCATTTTTGATGCCGAACAAGGCAAGATTACGGGTGATTCGTTGACTTTCTATAGACACGATGATAGGGTGCTCGTGGAAGGAAGAGAGACGTCCCCGGCGGTCACGCGGACGCAAGTGGCACGTTAAATGCATACGCTCGCAACCGACGAGATTGGAAAGACTTATCGGGGCCGGCGCGTTGTGAACGGCGTCAGCCTGCAGGTCTTGCAGGGGGAAGTGGTGGGTTTGCTGGGGCCGAACGGCGCGGGTAAGACAACCTCCTTTTATGCCATTGTTGGCCTGATCCCTCCCGATACCGGCCGCGTACTGTACGACGATGAGGATATCACCAGCGTTCCCATGTACTTACGGGCACGCGAGTACGGCATCAGCTACCTTCCCCAAGAAGCTTCTGTCTTCCGGAAATTGACGGTCGAGGAAAACATTCTGGCCGTTCTGGAAGCGCAGCCAATTTCCTGGCACGAGCGCCGGGAAAAGGCCGAGAAGCTGATTGATCAGCTCGGCCTGGAGCACATCCGACAGAACCGCGGATACGCGCTTTCGGGCGGGGAGCGGCGGCGAGTTGAGATCGCCCGCTCGCTTTGCATCAACCCGACATTCATTCTGCTCGACGAGCCGTTTTCGGGCATCGACCCGATTGCCGTTCTCGACCTGCAGAAGATCATTTCGGACCTGCGCTCGAGTGGGATCGGCATTCTGATCACAGATCACAATGTTCGCGAGACGCTGTCAGTGACCGATCGGGCGTACATCATCAATGAGGGAAGAATTTTCCGATCCGGAACTCCTGAGCAGTTGGGCAGCGATCCGGAAGTGCGTAGAGTTTATTTGGGCGAGAGTTTCACATTAGTCTGAGGATCGTCGGTGGGAGGATCGTCCCGAGTTCTCAGACGGGAGCTGATTTTGGTTACCAACGCGTGGTCCGATTGGACCTTAGTGCCGAGCCGAAAGGCCCTCGCGCGTGAGAAGTTAGAAGGTAGGGCAGAGGTCAGAGGTTAGATTGCAGAGGTAAGAACATTCTGTCTGACTGTACGGGTGGGCATGGGCTGTTACCTCTGCAATCCGACCTCTACCCTCTGACCTCATAATCGAAACGCAGGCAGGATTTAAGACTTATAGAGCATGGTCCTTCTCCAGCACAAACTGAGCGTCAAACTTTCGCAACGGCAGATCCTCACGCCGGGCCTTGTCCAGATGGTGTCCGTGCTCGCGCTCAACAAGCTCGAGCTCAAGGACATGATCAACGCTGAGATGGTCGAAAACCCGGTTCTTGAGGAACTGGAAGATGCGGTTCCGATGATCGACGACATCGGCCGCCAGGAGGAAGAGCGCGACCGCCTCGCCTCCAAGGCCACAACCGAAGAAAACCCGATCACCGCTACGGAGAAAAAAGATCCCTTCGAGGAAATCGATTTCGGTTCCTTTTTCCAGGAGTATCTTGACCCCGGTTATCGCAGCTCGGTCGAAATGGAAGAGGTGGAAAAGCCGTCGTTCGAAAACTTCCTCTCAAAATCCGGCAATCTCACCGACCACCTCCTCTGGCAACTGGGCGCAATCACGACTCGTCCGCCGGTGCGCGAGGCAGCCGAGCTCATCATCGGCAATCTCAACGAAGATGGATATCTGATCGCCAGCGATGACGAATTGCTGGGAGTTGTTCCGGCCGCGGCACCTGAAGCGGATG
>Ga0326728_10019674_pt1 | contig 13059 bp, 11 predicted proteins | sample MB3enrmetagenome_FD_207602 | JGI IMG/M metagenome (GOLD analysis project Ga0326728, IMG submission 207602) | Lab enriched peat soil microbial communities from McLean, Ithaca, NY, United States - MB31MN | ecosystem: Environmental > Terrestrial > Soil > Wetlands > Peat | place: USA: New York...
GAGGCCGCTATGCTTAGGAAGAGGGCTCCTGGCTCGAGCTTCACGCTTAACGAGGCGCCACGACTCGATAGCCTCTGCTCAGTACGAAAAAGATATCTATCGCTTTCCGTAACATCGAAAATGCGAACCCAAGAGTAATCACCATCATCGTCGAAATAAACTGGATCATCGATCGGCCTTGGTGAAGCTCCTCGTTTCACTATACTCAGGTACTTTATTTTTTCCCGATGCCACCCCTTCGGTATCTCCCCCAGCCACTCCACCCCTGAATCCACCATCGGCGCCTCGGGATCGAGGCCTTTGGTCACGGCGCGGGTAATGAGGGCCGAGCGCTTCTCGGCGAGGAGTTCGAGGAGCCTCTGGTACTTACCCAGAAGCGCGTCGATCTTGGCGGTTTGACGGTCAAGGAAGGCGACAATTTTAGCTTGATTATCCCTACCAGGAATAGGGATTGTGATATTACCTATCGAATCAGTATTTAGATTAAGCTGAGTACCCCATTCCCCCAACCCGTCAAAAATGCCAGCGCTCGAAAAGAGATAGAACAAGTATTCAACATTCTCCTTTAGCATTGGAAAATAGACAAATCCATCATGAATACAACATTTTATTCTTGCGATCATTGGCTTTCCAACCGAGGCCGCAATGCTTAGGAAGAGGGCTCCTGGCTCGAGCTTCACGCTTAACGAGGCGCCACGACTCGATAGCCTCTGCTCAGTACGAAAAAGATATCTATCGCTTTCCGTAACATCGGAAATGCGAACCCAAGAGTAATCACCATCATCGTCAAAATAAACAGGATCATCGATCGGTCTTGGTGAAGCTCCTCGTTTCACTATACTCAGGTACTTTATTTTTTCCCGATGCCACCCCTTTGGTATCTCACCCAGCCACTCCACCCCAGAGTCAACGTATGCAGGATAGGGTTTGTACTTCTTCGCGAGCTTCGTCTTCGTGCTGTCCTTCTTCATACTCGTGCTGCTCTCGCTCATGCTGCTCTTCGTATTCATCTCCATGGGCCGCCCGGGGGCCAGGTTTTCCCCGGAACGTCATTCATCATGATAGCTTGCCGCAGAGGGGAGAGGAAGGCGCCTAATGCCGATCCGATGGCGGAGAATGCGGCAGGCGGCGGAACGAGAGAAGAACTCTTCTTCCGGTATGCCGTCCATCGTTCTTGGAGCATACCGTCTTCGTAGAAGGCTGGGCGGAGCGCCTCAGGTGCGTCGGCGCCGAGAAGGAGACCTCTCCGACCAAAGCTGTTGCCCACTGCGGATGACAATGAAGGCAGCTCGAAAGGGAAGTTCATCGACAGGGCCCACAGATCGTGGAAATCTTTCATACGCGAGTTGCCGCGGCCAAGGCTGAGCATGGCCGCGAATTTCTCGGCGACTACATATTCTCGAGGATACGCGCGGAGTCGGGGTGCCGGTAGGCCTTGGAGGATAAGGGGGTATTCCTCGTCGACAGGCATCACTGCGTCGCCGAATCCAATGTCGATCTGCAGATGGATGATCGCTCGGGCAAGGACGGCATTCACCTTCGCTCGCTGTCCGCCGTAATCTGCCGTCTCACGTATCGCCTCGACGCGAATGCCATCGAGATCGAAAGACAGCCCGTCCTCGGGACACTGTATCGAGCAAATCGAAGCGATAAGCCGTTTCACGCTCGATGCGTCGCTGGGCCCGAAGGCGAGGAGGTCGAGGTCGCGGGTGGAGCGGTATGGATCGGACATCCACAGGCCTATGAGACTCGCTCCTTTGAGTATGCAGCTGTCCCGATGTTCGGAGACGGATAGGCGAAAAAGGAAACGCTCGTACGCGTAGCGGAGCGCGAGGAGTTGGAAATCCTCGCCCTTTTCGCGCGAGCGGGCGTAAATGCGATCTCTGATGGATGCTGATATGTCGTGCATCCTACAGGTGCTCCAGCGCCGCGGCGAGGCCTCGGGATGGCAGGACTTCCATGGCGCGGTAGAGCGAGTCTACCGTTACTTTCTTCTGCCGTAGCCCATCGCGGAGCGCTTCGAGCGCGGCCTCGCGGCCGATCAGGCGTTCGAAGCGAAAGCAATCGAGCACCGTGCGGGCAGGATTCGTTATTCTAGCCGGAACGCCTTCGAAGGTCCTTTCGACGACGCCATACTTCCAAGCGCTACCAGCGAACTCCACGATGCGAATAGCCACCGTCTCGATCTTGGGCGGTTTCGAGCCCTTCGGGATCGCGAGCCAGACCGCCGGCGAAGTTTGCGTGCCGATATCGTGGACCTGAAGGGCGGTGATGAGGCAGAAGACCGAGCGCGGTGCGCGGGCGCACACGGCCGCGAGGCTATGGAATTCGGTTATGTCCGATTCGGCGAAAGCATAGAGTCCTCGCGCTTCGCGGATTAGGATTCTTTCGTCCAGAAGGGAGCGAAGCCCCTCGTAGCCGATGCCGATGTCCTTGAGCTGCGACGGCGTGAAGAAGCTCCCGAGCTTCGACTCCTGAAGCCGCGCCAGGTAGGCGTTGTTAGCTGGCGCTCGATTCGGCATGCGTTTATTGTACAGCGGAAAGAAATGACAGGCAAGTAAAAAGTACTACTATGTGCTACAAAGTAGTACTTTTTACTTTCTACTCCCGCTCCCCGTCAGGTCGGCGAGCATAGCCACGATATCCTTCTCCACCTCGCGTATATCGGCCTCGATGGCTTCGAGTTCCCGGGGCGGCTTATAGCGGTAGAAGTAGCGGTTGAAGTTGATCTCATACCCCACCAGGCCAACCTTCCCGTCCTTGGGATCTACCTTGGACTCGTCGATCCAGGCATCGGGAAGATGGGGGGAGACTTCACGCGCAAAGTAGGCTCGGATGTCCTCGTCCAGGGGAACGCTCTCCGAATCCCGGAGCTCGGGGTCGGGCTCGAGCTTGCCATCTTCGTCCCGGCAGATATCGGCTTTCTCGTCGCGCCCCGATAGTGCCGCAAGGATGGCCTTGCGGGTCGGCGCGCTGAGTTTATAGCCGGCATCCGCTGCGGCCTTTTCTAGCACCGAGATGAACTCCGAGCGGCTCGAATAGAGCTTGGCCGGAAGGGAGCGGAGCAGACTCCGGATCGCTTCCTGCTGCGCCCTGCCCTCCTCCTCTTCCTTGGCGGCAGCGGCGCCCTTCTTCTTCGATTGGGCGAGGGCCAGGAAGCCGCGCTCCTCTTCGAGACACGCGAGGCGCTCTGCGCTCGCTTGGAAGTTTAGCCTGAGGGGACGCTCGACCGTGATCTTCCGGAAGCCGAACTTCGTGGTCGGATAGACGCGACTTACGACGACTTCCTCCTGTGCGCCGTCGATGGAGAGCTTGCGCGTCTCGCCGTCCTGGAAGTTCTTAAGGAGGGCGAGGATGTCCGCGGCTTTCTCGCGCGGGATGTCCCGCCGCTTATCCCCGAGGCTCTTGCGCCTGGGCACCCAAAAGGCGGAGGCGTCGATGAGCTGGACCTTGCCGCGGCGCGACGATGCCTTGCGGTTCGAGAGCACCCAGATGTAGGTCGCGATGCCTGTGTTATAGAAGAGCTGTTCGGGTAGGGCTACGATGGCCTCGACGAGGTCGCGCTCGAGGACGTAGCGGCGTATCTCGCTCTCGCCCGATCCTGCGTCGCCGGTGAAGAGGGGCGAGCCGTTCATGATGATGGCGATGCGGGAGCCCTCGTCGCTCTTCGGATCCTTCATGTGCGCGACCAGATGGAGAAGGAAGAGGAGCTGTCCATCGGAGATGCGGGGCAGGCCCGCTCCGAAGCGGCCGCCCGAGCCCCGCTCATGTTCCAGGGTCACCGCCTCCTCGTCGCGCTTCCAGTCCTTACCGTAGGGAGGATTCGCGATGAGGTAGTCGAACTGCATTGCCGCGTGCCGATCGTTCGAGAGCGTCGACCCAAAGGCGATGCGCTCGGCGTCCAGCCCGGTCGGATCCTTCATGTAGAGATCGGACTTCGATACAGCCCAGGTTTCCGGATTCACCTCTTGGCCGTAAAGGAAGATCTGAGCCTTCGGATTTATTGGAGCTCGGGCTATCTCCCCGCCTTCCCGCCAGCCCACGGTGATGTGCTCCTTGGAGATCATGAGCATGCCGCCCGAGCCGCAGCAGGGATCGTAGACCGTGCGCACTAGTCCCTCGCCCTTAATTTTCCGCTCGTCGCCCGCGAGCATCAGGTCCACCATGAGGTGGACGACGTCGCGCGGGGTAAAGTGCTCGCCGGGGTTCTCGTTCGTGGCCTCATTGAATTTCCGGAGGAGCTCCTCGAAGATCGTTCCCATGGTCGGGTTGTCGACGAGGTCGGGATGGAGATCGACGTTCTTGAATCGCTCGACCACCTTGAAGATCAGGCCCGCCTCGTCGAGCTTCGAGATGGTGTTGTCGAGGTCGAAGCGCTCGACGACTTCGCGCATGTTGGGGCTGAAACCGGCTATGTAGTTGCGAAGGTTGGCCGCGACGTGGGGGGCGTCGCCGCAGAGACGCTCGAAGTCATAGCGCGAGGTGTTGTAGAAGGCTAGACCCGCAGCCTTGCGGAGCTGTGCATCGGGGTCCTTTAGCCCCTTCTTCGTAAGCTCGGCCTGCTTCGCGAGCACCTTCTCCTTGGTAGGAGCGAGGACGCAGTCGAGGCGCCTTAGGACGGTAAAGGGAAGTATGATGTCTTGGTACTTGCCGCGCTTGAAGGTGTCGCGTATAAGGTCCGCCACTCCCCAAATGAAGCTGACGATCTCGCTGTAGTTCATACGCTGGAAGTATGACTTATACCACGAGATAGCTGAAGGGGGCGGGAATGCGTGAGCGGAGGGTGCCGGAACGAAGTTTAGCGTAGCGTTGGAAGACCGGAGCCCGAGAAGCGGGCTCGATTGCGCGCTTTAGCGCCGCATCGAATGACTGTACTACCCCTTCAGCGCTTGTTTTCACTGACCGAGGTTTCCTGCTATACTCTATCTTTCCCAGGGAGAACACATATGAAGCCTCTCAATTCAGACTCGAAGGCCAACGATCTTGAAAAGATGTACGAACAGAGTTTTGCCGGAATGGGACACTTCAAGCCCGGCCAGGCGGTGAAGACCGAGGTCGTGTCGATTTCCCAGGACTGCGTTTTCCTGCAGCTTAATGGGAAGAGCGAGGGGATCCTTGATCGGGATGAGCTGACTGACAAGGAAGGGAAGCTCACTGTCAAGGTAGGAGACACGCTCAGGGTCTTCTTCCTCAATGCCGAAAACGGGGAGATGCATTTTACCACCAAGATCAGTGGGGACACGGCTGGGCCTGAGATGCTGGAACAGGCTTATCTTGAGAAGATTCCGGTGGAAGGCCTGGTCGAGAAGGAAATCAAGGGCGGTTACGAAATCAGGATCGGCGAGACCCGCGCCTTTTGTCCCTATTCCAAGATGGGCGAACGACGTTCCGACAATCCTGCGGAATATATCGGCAAGCACTTGTCCTTCAAGATCCAGGAATACAAGGATAATGGCCGGTCAATCCTCGTCTCGAACAGGGTGATCTACGAGGAAGCCCGAGCGGAGGCTCTCGAGGAGCTGAAGAAAACCCTCCACGAGGGCATGGTCATAACGGGCACCATCACGTCCATCCAGTCTTTTGGCGCCTTTGTCGACCTAGGCGGCATCCAGGCGCTGCTGCCCGTCTCCGAGATCAGCCTGACCCGGGTTGAGGACATCCAGGCCGTCCTATCGGTCGGCCAGGAAGTACAGGCTTCCATTCTGCAGATCGACTGGAGGAATGAGCGTATCAGCCTCAGCATGAAGAGCCTCCTCGCCGATCCCTGGGAAACGGCGAGGGAGAAATACCCGGTGGGCTCAAAGCATACAGGCAAGGTCGTCCGCCTGGCCGATTTCGGGGCCTTCGTCTCCCTGGAGCCCGGCATCGACGGTCTCATGCACAGCTCTGAAATAAGTAAGGCCAATAGCTATGGCGCGAGTCGCGAACCCGCCATAAAGCTTGGTCAGAGCGTATCGGTGGAAATCCTCGGCGTGGACCAGTCCAACAGAAGGATTTCGCTAAAGCCGGCGTCGACTGCCGAGGAAGACGAGACTGCGGCTAAGTACCTGGACGCTTCGGACGATTCCACGACCTACAATCCTTTTGCCGCACTGCTCAAAAAGAAGTAAATCGGAATATCCCACGATATCCCCTAGGATAATCCGTTTTCACTTTTGAGTATAATCTATTAGGTACCAGAGATGACGACAAAGTCGATACAGGATGGTTTGCTGCGCTTCCTGGCCAAGTGCCCGATCTGGACGACGCGGAACGCCGACGGCTCGCGGAAGAACTGCCGGTCCGCGAATTCCGGAAGGGTGCGGTCCTCTTGAGTCAAGGCGATGTTCCGGTCAGCTGCTATTTCGTCCTAAAAGGCTGCGTCAGGCAATTCTCGCTAACCGAGGACGGTGAGGAGACTTCGATCGAGTTTTTCATGGAGGAGGAGGCCGTCCTGATATTCGGGAGCCAGGCCGAAAGAAAGCCTTCCGAATATAGCCTTGCCTGCATCGAGGATTCCGAGATCCTAGTCGGCGTCTTAAATGGCCTGCCCGCGATGTTCGCGAAATATCCGAAGCTAGTCTCCATCACGCGGACGATGATGGAGCGGGACTTCGCGAAGACGCAGGCGGACTTCGCGAGCTTTAAGGCCCTCTGTCCCGAAGCGCGGTACCGAAGCCTCCTTGAGAAGCGGCCCGAACTCCTCAAGCGAGTCCCGCAATATCAGCTCGCGAGTTACATAGGCGTTACTCCCGAATCCCTGAGCAGGATCAGGAAGCGGATCTCTTGATCGGTCAAGCTTGCTTTGAAGCCTCGGTTCCCTCCCTCGCTCCGAGGATCAGCATCCAGAGCGCACATGAGATCTCGCCTATGTTGGTTACGACGAGGACCGCCGCCGCGATGTCCTGGTGATCGGGCCAGAAGACCCCCCCGAGGGCTTTGATCAGGTAGCCGAAGCAACCCACCATCAACGCGAGTCCGATCAGCCTGGGCAGATACCGCGACTTCCAGATCAGGTAGCCCAGCGGAAATAGCCAGAGCCCCCAGAAGATGAAGCTTATGAGATCGCCGTACTCGGAAAGCCTGATGCATAGCATTACGGCGGCAGCCGGCTGTCCCGCTTCCGCGAGTAAGAGCGCACCGACCGTGCCAAGCTGGACAAGCATCGAAACCGGAATGGACACGAGGATGATCGCGAGCAGCATCCTCGCAGTTTTCCGATCGAAGGCCGCGAAGAGGTCGAAAAGCGCGAGGCCTAGAAATAAAAAGACCGTCTGTCCCGCTAGATTGGCGGCCACGCTTCCCAGCACGCCAACCCTGTCCCCAAGTAGGCGGGCCAGCGTCCCTGAGACGTCCGAGAGGTCGACGATCCTGGTCTTCAGGAAGTATCCCCCGCCGCTCAAAATAGCCATGGAGAAGTAGAGCGCTCCGGCGATCCTACCCTTGTTCTTTAGTGTGTTCATGGGAAGAGTATAGAGCCACACGGTGGCACCCGTCATTGACGATCGTCAAGATCGATGAGGCCGCTCGTTGACCAATGCCTTGGTCGCCGATATCCTGATTGTAGGTAATGATGAAACGGGACTATTCGAGGACGCAAGTCTACAGACAAATCATGGGCGTCGCCTGGCCCGCAATCGTGGAGCAGGTTCTCGTCATGACCGTGGGGATAGTGTCCACGGCTTTCGTCGGCCGTATCGGCACCAGGGAGCTGGCGGCCGTCGGCTTGGTGAACATGATCGTGACCTTCATCCAGACCATTTTTGAAGGGCTGTCCACTGGCTCGACGGTGGTCATCGCGCGAGTCACGGGCGAGGGCGACGTGCGCGAGGCGAAGCGGGCGATGGTCCAGTCGCTCTACGTCGGCGCGGCCGCCGGGATACTGGTCGCCATTCCGGCGCTCGCCTTCGCCTTGCCCATACTCGGGCTCTTCTTCGCGGGCACCGACCGCGCAGTGCTCGACATCGGACTCTCGTATTACAGGATCGTGATGTTCGGGACGCCCTTCCTCGTAGTGGACCTTATAACGGCGGGCGCGACGCGAGGGTCGGGAGACATGAAGACGCCCATGCTCGTGACTCTGGGCGTCAACGCGCTCAACCTCGTCCTCCAGTCGATCCTCGTGCCCCGCTTCGGAGTGACGGGCTCCGCGATCGCGGTGCTCCTTTCGCGCATCGCCGGGGGCTCGACGCGGGTCGCGGTCGCCTTTCTCAAACCCGGGCCCATGCGGCTCGGCCGCGGCGACGACTACGATCTGCGGCCGGCGTTGATCGCGCGCATCTTCAAGGTGGGCGCCCCCGCCTTTCTCGAGCAGTTCATCATGCAGGGCGGTTTTCTGATGCTGCAGATCATCATCATCGGCATCGGGGTGGCCGACGCGGCGGCCTGGCAGGTGAGTGTCAACGTCAACTCCTTCGCCTTCATGCCGATCTTCGGATTCGCCATAGCTACCACGACGATGATCGGGCAGAGCCTCGGGCGAAGGGACCCGAAAGGCGCCGGAATCTTCGCCCTGGAGGCGAACATCTTGGGCGTGGCCGTCATCTCTGCCATCGCCGCATGCAGCTTCATCTTCGCCCGCCCCCTCGCCTCGATTTTCACGACCGATCCAGAGGTCATAGCACTCAGCGCGGCGGTCATCTCGATATTCTCCTGCATCGACCCCTTTCTCGGCATCATGAATGTGAGCGCCTCGGTCCTGCGAGGAGCGGGAGACGTTATGTACGTCACCGTCACGGCCTTCGTCGGACTCTGGGTCTTCCGCATCGTGGCCTCGCTGATCCTAGTCCGCGCGGCGGGCATGGGCATCTACGGCGTGATGGTGGGTACGGCGATGGACTTTGCCGTGCGCGCCTTGATGTACGGCCTGCGCGTACGCGCAGGCCGATGGAAGAGACTCAAGGTCTAAAGAAAATTACGCGTCCCTCGTCGCCGTGCGCAAGGCCGCCGAGGCGGAGCTTGCGCGCATGGAGGGCGAGCTCAAAGTCCGCCTGATGACGATCAAAAGGGCCTAAGGTAAAGCGCTGCGACTAGGGCAGCGCTCCCTTCTTTTCATGCTTGACGCAAGTTAGCAGCCCCACTATATTAATTTCAATCAACGTATCGTTTTGTAGAAACAATTAAAGGAACAGATGAGCAGCCCTGGGAAAATCGCCATTATCGGCTCAGGACACGTCGGATCGCACTGCGCGATGGCCCTGGTCGCCGGATCTGTCAGCCGCGAAATCGTGCTGATCGACAAGGATGAAACGAAAGCCCGCTCTCAGGCTCTGGACATTTCGGACGCACTGTCTTTTCCGCCTAGGACGCCTCGGGTCAGAGCCGGCTCGTATGCGGATTGCGCCGATGCCGATATCGTGGTCGTCGCCATCGGCGAACCTCGGCTGCCCGGACAGACGAGGCTGGATCTGCTTGAGCATTCGGTCAAGATGCTCCACGGGCTCCTGTCCGTCCTCAAGCCTCTGCATCTAGGCGCTCTCGTCATCACCATCACGAACCCCGCGGACATCGTGGCGGACTATGTCCGTCGCGGCTTATCCCTACCCCGCGCAAAAGTCTTCGGCACGGGTACCCTGCTGGACAGCGCGCGCCTAATCCGCATTCTATCTGAAGAGACGGCCGTAAGCCGGGCGGACATCAAGGCCTTGGCTATGGGCGAGCACGGCGATAGTTCGATGATCCCCTTCTCCCAGTTCAGCATCGGGATGCAGCCCTTCGAGTCCTTCCCGAATCTGGATCGTAAGGCGCTACTCGAGCGCACCCGTCAGAGCGGCATGGATGTGATCAACGGGAAAGGCTCTACGGAGTTCGGGATCGGACAGGCGCTGTCCATGCTGTGCCGCGCTATCCTCCAGGATGAGAAACGGGTACTGCCGCTTTCCGCCTTGCTGGAGGGCGAGTATGGCCAGTCCGGCGTCCACTGCGGCGTCCCCTGCCTGGTCGGACGAGGCGGAATCGAAAAAGTCATCGAGTTGGCCCTCGCCCCCGAAGAGACAGCCGAACTGGGCCGATCCTGCGACATCATTCGCAAGTACATAGCGAAAGCACAAGAAATAGCTCCATCGGACACTCTAGAGGAGTAGCGAAAATGAACAAGCATAAGCGCATCGTCTCTTCCGCTCTTGTCGCGGCCTTCGGGCTCGCGGCCATCATCGGACTCTCCGGAGCCGCCTCCCCTGCCAAGATCAGGGTCGCAATCGTGCAGCCTATGAGCCACAAATCCTTGGACCAGATCCGCGACACCATCATCGCCGGGCTCAAAGCTTCGGGACGGAACTTCGAGATCGTCACCCAGGACGCCCACGGCGACACTTCCTCCTTGGCGACGATTTTCCAGAACGTCAAAAACAAGGGCGTGGACATCGTCGTGCCCATCGCCACGCCCAGCGCGCAGAGCGCCAAGAGCGTGTTCGGCGGCACCAAGACGCCCATCGTCTTCGCGGCCGTGTCCGATCCCGTCGCCGCGGGCCTGACCGGCGAGGACAGCAAGAACATCACCGGCGTTTCCAACAGCATCCCCTCGGCCAAGATCGTACAACTCGTCTCCGACTTCCAACCTAAGTACAGGAAGATCGGCTTTCTGTACACCTCGAGCGAGACCAACTCCGTCTCGACCATCAAGGCGGCCAAGGCCTATTGCGACAAGAATGGCATCGCCTACGCGGAAGCCTCCATCGCCACGGCGACTGACCTGCAGGCGGCCGTGAATAGCCTCCTGGCCAAGGGAGTCGACGCCCTCTACACGGGCAACGATAACAGCATCGCCTCGGCCATGCCCACCTATACCGACGCGGCGTACTCCAAGGGAATTCCGATCTATTGCGGTGCCGACTCCATGGTGGCCGACGGAGGCCTGGCGACCATCGGCATCGACTACGTCCAGCTCGGCAAGCAGGTAGCCGCCCTAGTCCTCAAAGTGGCAGACGGCAGCGCGCCTTCCAGCCTCCCCTACGAGACCTTGAGCGACTACGCCAAGCTTGTTAACCTTCAGGCGGCCGACAAGCTCAAGCTCACCTTGAGCGAGGCCGTGCTTAAAAACTATAAGGTGCTGATCGAGAAGAACGGCACTAGCCACTTCGGCAAATAAACGCAAGGTATGTCCTATCTCGACATGCTGATATCCGCCCTAGGCCAGGGCACGGTGTACGCGCCCATGGCCTTGGGTGTTTTCATCGCATTCAGAATACTCAATACGCCCGACCTCACTATCGACGGCAGTTTCGTCTTCGGCATGACAGTCTGCGCTTTGGTCACGGTAGCCGGCCATCCCATCCTGGCCTTGTTGGCAGGCAGCTTGGCCGGCATACTGGCAGGGCTGGTCACAGGGCTCTTACAGACGGAGCTGCGCATCAACCCCATCCTGTCAGGAATCCTGACAATGACAGGCCTGTACACCGTCAACTACATGGTGCTCGGCGGACAGTCCAACCTCTATCTGCAGAGCATGGTGACCAATGAAAGCGGCGTAGCCGTGCCCATGGCCAGCCGGACGGCCTACAAGATGTTCGCAGGTGGCGGCAACGGAGAGGTATCCGCCTTGCTGCTTTCCGCCCTGATCATGGCGCTGTGTGTGGCACTCTTGGCCGTCTTCTTCAAGACCAGGCCGGGGATCGCCATCCGGGCCACCGGCGACAACGAAGAGATGGTACGTTCCTCGTCCATCAACGCTGAACTTTATCGCACCGTCGGGATCATGCTCGCCAACGGCCTCGTGGCCCTATCCGGCGCCATGCTCTGCCAACAGCAGCGCTACGCTGATCTTGGCAACGGCTCAGGCATGCTGGTGGTAGGGCTCGCCTCGGTGATCATCGGACAAGCCCTATTCGGCAAGCGCGGCGTCACGGCAGGCCTCGTCTCCGCCGCAGTCGGCTCGGAGATCTATCGAATAATCCTGCAGGCGGCCTATCAGATCGATATGCCGAGCTACATGGTAAAGCTGCTGTCGGCCGCGATCGTCACCGTAGCCCTCGTGCTGCCGCTCGTTAGGGAAAAATCCGTCGCCTGGCGCCAGCGGCGTTCGGGAGAAAGAGACAGGGCCTTATGAACGCGCAGCTTGTAGTCAGCCATCTTTCCAAACGCTTCGAGGCAGGCACGCCTAATGAAAAAATCGCGCTGGAAGACTTTTCGCTCGAAGCCCAGAAGGGCGATTTCATCACGATCCTCGGATCCAACGGCGCCGGCAAGTCCACTCTCTTCAACGCGATCCTCGGCAAGTTCCTGTCCGACCGCGGCCGGATTCTTTTGGATGGAGAGGACATCACCTATGTAAAGGAACACAAACGGGCCGTCAATATAGGCTGCCTCTATCAAAATCCCCTGCGCGGCACCGCGCCGAGTATGACCATCGAGGAAAACCTCGCTATGGCGTATACGCGCAACGCGTCCAAGTCGTTCTTCGCGGTGAACCACCGCGACTCGGCGCATTTCCGGGAACTTTTGGCCACGCTCGATCTCGGGCTCGAGGATCGGATGAAGACTAAGATGGGCCTCCTGTCCGGAGGACAGAGGCAAGCGGCCGCGCTAGTCATGGCGACCATCGCCAAACCCAAACTCTTGCTTTTGGACGAGCACACGGCGGCCCTCGATCCCGCGACCTCGATCAAGGTTCTGGAAATCACGAGACGTATCATCGCGGATAACGGCCTGACCGCCCTCATGATTACCCACGATATGAACATGGCGCTGGGCTTCGGCAACCGCACGGTCATGATGGACGCAGGCAGGATCGTGTTGGACCTGCGCGGTCAGGAACGTTGCGACATGACCCCACTAAGACTAGTCGAGCTCTTCAGCGATCGCTCGGGGCACGATCTTTCCGACAGGACCTTGCTCGCGCACCACCACTAGTCTGACACGCGCGAAAGATAGTGCAAACCAAGAGACGCGCCGGGGAGTGCAATATCAACTTTCGACTTGACAACCGGTCTGAGTCTGAAGATGCTTGCCACGATGGCATATGAGCGCTGCGAGAGAAGAGCGTGCCATGGAGGTACGAAATGAACCCAGAGTCCCTACAACGCATCGATGGCTTCCTCTCGTCTTCCACGCAAGAGCTATTCAATGCCATCGGCATCGAGATCC
>Ga0326728_10019675_pt1 | contig 13059 bp, 12 predicted proteins | sample MB3enrmetagenome_FD_207602 | JGI IMG/M metagenome (GOLD analysis project Ga0326728, IMG submission 207602) | Lab enriched peat soil microbial communities from McLean, Ithaca, NY, United States - MB31MN | ecosystem: Environmental > Terrestrial > Soil > Wetlands > Peat | place: USA: New York...
GATCTGATCCACATTCATGCCTGCGACAGCCTGGATCGGCTGCTGGCCGCGAACATCCACGAGGCGTTCGACCGCCTGAAACAGCAAGGAAAGGCGCGGTTCCTCGGTGTCAGCACGCACACACCGAACCTCGAGCAGGTTGCCAACGCGGCGATTGATTCCGGCCGCTTCGACGTGATGATGCTCGCCTATCACTTCGGCATGTGGCCCAACTTCGGGCACATCCTGGAGAAGGCCAAGGCACACGATGTCGGCGTCGTGGCGATGAAGACGCTCAAGGGGGCCAAGCACGCGAACCTCGCCGCCTTCCGCGACGAGGCCAGCGCGTACTCACAGGCCGCGTTCCGGTGGGTGCTGTCGAATCCAAACGTCTCGTGTCTGGTGGTGTCGTTCTCGAAGCTGCAGCACGTGGACGAGTACGTGTATGCCTCCGGCGCGGCCGTACGGCCCGCCGATGTGACGCGGCTGCACCGTTACGATCAACTGATTGCGGGAGACTATTGCCAACCCCACTGTGGTGTTTGCCTCGACTCGTGTCCGTACGGGCTGCCGATCAACAACGTGCTGCGCTACCGCATGTACGTCAAGGACTACGGTTGGGCGCAGGAAGGTCTGCGACGATACTCCAAGCTGGAGCAGAACGCCGCCGCCTGCGTCGGCTGCGCCGCCCCGTGCGCCAATGTGTGTCCGATCGGTGTGCCGGTTCAAGAGAAGATGCTCGACGCCCACCGCGTGCTGACGATTGCGGCGTGAACGACGGGCTACGGGTGTGCCGGTAGGAAGCGGAGAGAGGAGCGAAGGCAATGACCAACACACTGCTGCGCATCGACAGAGACGGCCCGGTCACGATTGTGCGACTCACACGCGGCGTGACCAACCCCATCAATGGAGAGCTTGTCGGCGAGTTGGCTGTGGCTCTCCGCCACGTCAGGGAGCAGCCGGACATCCGCGGCTTGGTCCTTGCCAGCGCGAACGACAAGTTCTTCTCGATCGGTTGGGACATCCCTCAGCTGATCGGGCTCACCAAAAGTGAGTTTGCTGCCTTCTTCACGCAGTACAACCGCATGTGCCTCGACCTGTACAAGCTGCCGAAGCCCACGGTCGCAGCCATCACCGGGCACGCCATCGCCGGGGGCTGCATCCTGGCGCTGTGCTGCGACTATCGGCACGTCGCCGACGGCAAGAAGCTGATGGGCCTGAACGAAATCAAGCTCGGTGCGCCGCTGCCGTACGTGGTCGACTGCGCTCTGCCCGCTCTGGTGGGCGGGCGCTACGCGCGCGAGATCATGGAGTCCGGCGACTTCTACGCCCCGGACGCCGCGCTGCGCATGGGCCTGGTCGACGCGGTCCTGCCGCTGGATCAGGTCTTGCCCACGTCCATCGAGAAAGCCAACGCGCTGGGGGCAATGCCGGAGCAAGCGTTCGCGATCATCAAGCGCAATCGGACTGAGGGGATCGAAAAGGAGATCCTGGCTCAGCTCGCAGAGCAAGAGCGTCGCTTCGTTGAGTGCTGGTATTCCGAGGTGGCACGCGAACGCCTCAAAGAGGCAGCTGCGAAGTTCTAAGCTCCTACTGGATATCGTGGGATACGTGACATGCGTCACCGCCCCGGGCGTTGCCCGGGGCTGATGACTCTCCGCCCTTCCAGGGCTCCAGAAAAGCAAGCCCCAAGGGGGCGCCAGCCATCAGCCCGGGGCAGCGCCCTGGGCGAACCTGATCGCAACGGCCCCATTCCCGTATTCTCGTCGACCTCCGCCGAGCAGCCTCCGAAAAAATCGCTTGCGCGGCCTCTTAATATTGCATATACAAGCGTTGTATCTACAAGTGCGGGCGCATGCGGTCGAAGAGCAAACGGGCGGCAATCGAGGTCATGGCGCGGGAGTGCGTGGCCAACCAGGTGCGCATGCTCAATCGGGTGGTGACGGGGATTTACGAGGACGAGTTTCGGCCGCTCGGATTGACGGCGAGCCAGATGGTCATCCTGGCGCTGACCGCGAAGCAGAGTCAGGTCCGGGCCGCAGAGCTTTGCCGGTGGCTGCAGATCGACGCCTCGACGCTCAGCCGCAACATCGACCGGATGCGCACTAACGGCTGGCTCGAGAAGGCCCCCACGGAGGACCAGCGGTCGCGTCCGTTTCAGTTGACGGCCGACGGCGAGAAGATCCTTCACGCCGCCATTCTGGCTTGGGAGCGGGCCCAGGCGAAGGCGGTGCGTCTGGTCGGCAGGGAAGGCGTCGCCCTCCTCAAGACGGTGACGAAGAACGTCAGAGGAAGCAGATCGGCGAACTGACGAGGCCATTTCCGGCAAAGGAGAAGGAGCAATGGGCCACCTCGCGATCCAAAAACCCTACCTGGCACTGCAGGAACGGTTGCATAAGAACCCGATCGGCGCGCCGCCCGCCGAAGAACTCTTCGAGATCCTGCGTCTGCGCTTTACCGAGGAGGAGGCGGAGATCGGAGCGAGAATGCCGATGACGCCTGCTCCGCTCGAGCGCCTCAGTCAGCGACTGGGCCAGCCGCCAGACCGGCTACAGGCCAAGCTCGAGCGGATGGCCGAGAAGGGACTCGTCCTCGATTTTCAAACCAACGGGGAGCCCTTCTACATGCTTGCCCCGACAGTTATCGGCTTCTTCGAGTTCACCTTCATGCGCCTGCACAAGGATCTGCCCAACAAGAAGCTCGCCGATCTCCTTTCCGCTTACATGTTCGAGGACCGAGCCTTTGCCGACAACGCGTTTGGAGCGGAAACCCAGCTCGGCAGAGTGATCGCTCACGAGAAGACGCTCACGGATGATCTGCGGTCCGAGATCCTGCCGTACGAGCAGGCCTCGGAGATTCTGAAGAACGCCAAGCTGCGTGCTGTCGGTCTCTGCTACTGCCGCCACAAGGCGATGCACCACGGCAATCCGTGCAAGAAGCCGATGGAAGTCTGCACGAGCCTGAACGAGTCGGCCGATTGGGTGATCAGGCGCGGATTCGGCAGGAAAGTTTCGGCGGAGGAGGCGCTTGAGATCGCCGCCCTGACGCGCGACAACTGCATGGTCCACATCGCCGACAACGTGAAGAACAACGTGAGTTACATCTGTCATTGCTGCGGCTGCTGCTGCGGCATGCTCAACGCGATCAACGTGCACGGGATTCAGACGGCGGTGCACACCAGCAATTTCCTCGCAAGCGTCGACGACGAGAAGTGCAAGGCCTGCGCGCGCTGCGTTAAGGCCTGCCCCGTCATGGCGATTGAAATCAAGCCCTTGAAGTTCGGCGCGGCGGCGGCGGGCATTGATGAAGAGCTGTGCCTGGGTTGCGGCGTGTGCAACGTGGCGTGCAAGAACAAGGCGCTGTCGATGAAATCTCGGCCGAAGAGGATTTTCACGCCCGAGGACAACATCGAGCGTCTGGTCAGGGCGGCGGTCGAACGGGGTACCGTTCACCATATGCTGTTCGACGATCCGGATAGTGTGACGAGCCGGGGCATGAACCGGGCGCTCGGGGCGCTACTTTCCCTTCCCCTCACGAAGCGGCTCCTCGCGGTCGAACAGATAAAGTCCACCTTTGTGCGAACGATCGTCAGTGGCGCGAAGAAACAAATGAGCGCGAATGGCGCTCGTGGCACAGATGCAGGCTAACCGAGTAGCGGCTTCGAGCTCAAGCGCCGCTGCGACCATGGAGATTGGAAGGATGACAAAATGAAGAACACGGGCAACGGCGACTGGCAGAGCACGGCGTGCGTAGTTTGCGGGACCAACTGCGGCCTGGAAGTGCAGGTCGAGAATAACCGCATCGTCAAGGTTCGCGGAGACAAACGCAATCCGTTCAGTCAGGGGTACACCTGCAGCAAAGGGCTGACGGTCGGGAAGCTCGTCGATCACAAACAGCGCGTGAAGACCCCGCTCAAGCGCATGACCGATGGGAGCTACGCCCCGATCTCCTGGCAGCAAGCGATCTCGGAGATCGCCGCGAAGCTCGGCGAGATCGTCCAGCGTCACGGTCCGGAAGCCCTCGCGCTGGTCGGTGGCGGCGGGCAGGCGAACCATCTTGACTTCCTGTACGCCGTCGGCTTCCTCAATCTCCTCGGCTCGCGCCGGCACTTCAACGCTCTGGCTCAGGAGTTCACCCAGAAGTACTGGGTCAACGGGCTCATGCTTGGCAGCGAGGGCATCAACGAGGAGGAGAACTGGCACCGCTCCGAGGTGATCCTGGTCATGGGCTCGAACCCGTGGATGAGCAACATCATTCAACGCGCACGCGTCGTGATCAGACAGATCGCTAGCGACCCGCAACGGACGCTCATCGTCGTCGACCCCAGACGACACGAGACGGCGGAGAAGGCCGACGTGTACCTCCAGATCCGGCCGGGTACAGACTTGTACTTCCTGCTGGCGATGCTCAACGTGATCGTCGAGGAGGGGCTCGTCGACGACGCCTTCATCGCCGAGCACGCGCACGGCTGGGAGGACGCCAAGTTCATCGCCAACGTGGTAACGCCGGCAGATGCCGCCAAGCTCTGCGACCTCAAAGAGGAAGATATCCGCGCCGTCGCGCGGCGCTTCGCGACCGCCAAGAGTGCGAGCATCAGGAACCATCTCGGCATCTGTCACGGGAAACACATGGTGGAGAACTGCTACCTGGTAGCGCTTCTGCACGTCATCACCGGCAACATGTGCACCGCTGACGGCGCACACATTCCTGTGACAATGTTCAGCGGGGCCGGGGTGTTCCCGGAGGACAAGCCGTCAGAGAAACCGCGCACGCAGGTGGCCGGCATCCCGATCATCCGCGGTTTCCTTCCGCCCAACGCCCTGCCGGAGGAGATCCTGTATGCGGGCGAGGGGCGCATCCGCGCGCTGATCGTGGAGGGCTGCAACCCGATTTGCTCCTATGCCGACGCGCGCAAGATGACCGAAGCGTTTCGGCAGCTCGATCTGCTGGTAGTGATCGACCCCGCCATGACCGAGCCGGCGCGGTTGGCGCACTACGTGCTCCCTGTTCCAATCGGTTACGAGAAATGGGAGACGTCATCTTTCGCCAAGGGCCACCCGGAAGTCTACGGCCATCTCCGCCCTCCTGTGTTGCAGGCGCCGCCCGAGACGCGGCAGGAGTGCATCATTTTCTACGAGCTGGCCAAGGCCATGGGGCTCGACTACCGGTCGCATCCCGCCTTCGCCGCATTGGAAGCTGCCATCGAGGCGGGAGATCCAGCGCCGGTCCTCACCTTGATCAGGGGGCTGTGCGTGATGTTCGCGATGACGCACCAGCAGGAGCTACTCGAGGCAGGCACCATCAGCGCTGACGGCAATGCGGCTGACGAGCTCTTCCAGAAGCTGCTCGATCACCCTGAGGGTGCGCTGCTGTGCAAAGTGGACCCGGAACGGAATTGGGAGCAAGTGCGCACCGCGGACCACAAAGTCGTCCTCAACCCGCCGGCCATCCTGGATATGTTTCGCAGCCTCGTGATCCCTGCGGACACTGACTTCCGCAGGAACCGGGAATATCCCTTCATTCTGCAAACCGGCGAGCGTACCGACTACAACGCCAACACGGTCCACCGGGATCCCACTTGGAGGAAGAAGCACCACGAGGGCTATGTGAGGATGCACAAGGCTGTGGCCGCGGAGCTGGGCGTGGCCAACGGGGAGAAGGTCCGGCTTGTCACCGAGTACGCCGAGGTGCTCGTGCCGGCGCTAGTGACCGACGACATCTATCCCGGCAACCTCAGCGTGCCGCACGGCTACGGGTTGCTGTGGGAGAACGACAAGACGGGCCAGCTCGAGCCGATCGGTCCGAACGTGCAGGAGCTAGTGAGCGCGCAACATCGCGATCCGCTGACCGGGATCCCGCTCCACAAGTACATCCCGGCCCAGGTGAAGAAGGTCGGCAGCTGAGTTGTCATTCGCGGGAAGTAGAAGCGGCGTCTGGCCGCTTGCAGCCACTTCGACCACGGCGCCCTGCTCGCGGCCTTGGATCGGCCGCGGCTCCGGGCAGTCCATGGCGAGCCCCTGGTGACAGCGCCAGCGATGGTAGTGCTCGAAATACGCGGTCATCATCGTGCCGTACGCCGCGAGAGTGTACCCGCACGACTTCTCGGGAGGGACAACAGGTGTAAGTCGTTGTTGCCGGCTCGAATCGCATGAGGAGGAACCCGAAGCGTCGCTTGAAATGCCTGAGGAGCACGATGTAGCTGCCCGAATACCACTTGCGCCGTCACTGCAAATGGTTGCTGACAAAGGTCAGCACGCCTGCAGAGACTTGCGGAAATCAAGAGACTCCGGCTTCCGCTGCATCCTTAGCACCTAGCAACGCCATCGCCGCTTCCGGGCACACGTTCATCTGGCTCGCGCTGTGTTGTTGGTGGATTGGGCACCGGAGCGGGTCACCGGCGCAATACGCTTCCATCTCCGAGAGCGACGGCACCATCGAGCCGCGCACTGCGGTGCACAACGAATATCTTCCGGTCAGCAAATACTGGCACGTCATCATCTTATTATAGGACCCTCTATAAGCGCGCCGCACGGTGTTCCGTAAGCAGCTCAAAGTGGCGAGATGCACTTGTCGAACGCGATCACGACTCGATGGTGTTGCAGCATGCTAGCGAGATCGTAGCGCCACAGGTGCTCGCCGATTTGGTCGACAGGCTGGGCAAGAAACTCCATGCTCACGATCGTATAGTAGGCTTTCTCCCAATCGGTCACGCTCACCACGTGGTACTCGGCATACTGCGTCGGTAGACCAGTCCGTACGAGCCTGGCACGCTCATGAAAATCGCGCACCGCGTAGTGCGGAAAATGCTCGCGCAAGTATGCCCGAACCGCCCGAATGACCTTATCGTCACAGGCACAATGTGTGACTGTGGCCGCGATCGTGTCGCCGAGTGGCCATGTCTCAGCCGGCGCTCCGTGAGCGTCGCCCGCAGGGGAAAGCGATAGGGATGCATCTGCGATCTTCATCATTAAGAATTAAGACTCCTCATTGCGGTATTGGCGCCACGAAAAGCAACAACGGGGCCACACCATCTGCATTGCGTGGCCGTGATGGATGGCCCGTCAGGTGGTGTCAACCAACCCCATCTGACGTACTGTGAGGACGCGTAGGGATTGTCTTGCATTATGGGGCGGCGAATATCGGACACTCTTCACTGACGCGCACTTGGTGAAGGCTCTCGCGATCGTCCGAAGCGCGGCTTGTGACTGAAATTGCAGTCAGTTAAATCGTGATGCGCTCGATCTCGTCGAGCGTGATCTGGTCCGAGGTGCGGTCGTAGGGGAGTCAATTTCGGTTTTGCGGTGGCGTGAGAGGTGGTGTTTCGGCGTTGTCGCGCCGAGCAGCCACACTCGCGCCGCGCGCCACGGGCTGAGCGCCGCGAGGATGCAACCATCGCCTGTGCCGCCGGTTGTGCCTCGCCAAAATCCCATCCGCATTTCTCAGGCGGCCTCTCGCCACTCGTAGCGGTGGTGCAGACCGCCGACACGGGAGAGTGAGGCGACCGTGGCGTACAGCGAACTCCGTGGGCACACCGCTCGTGTGGTCGGGGGATCCTTGCCGAGCGACAAGTGGGTTCGGTCACCGTGGTAGTAGGCGAGGAACTCACGCAGCAACCGCCGCAGGTGCTCCTCGTTGAGCCCGATCACGTGATCGAGGAACTCGCGCCGGCAGCTGCCCACCCAGCGCTCCGCCATCCCATTCTGCCAGGGGCTCTGCAAACTGATTCGCACCGGATGCACCTCCATGCGCTGGATCCCGCCACGGACTTCAGCCGAGAAGATCGCGTCCCGATCCAGCAAGAGGTATCGCGGGCCGCGCGCGAAGGGGAACGCCTCGCGCAGCTGCTAGCGGACCCACGCCGCGCTGGGGTGCGCCGTCACGTTCACGTGGAGGATTCTGCGCCGATCATGCTGGATCACGAAGAGCACATAGAGGAGCCGAAACGTCAGCGTCGGGACGGTGAAGAAGTCCATCGCCGCGAGCACCTCCCGGTGGTTGTCGAGAAAGGTCTTCCAGGATGTACCTGGCGGTCCCCGCGGTCGTGACATTCGGACATACCGGGAGACCGTCCGCTCGGAGACGCGACAGCCGAGCTTCACCAGCTCGCCATGAATGCGGGGCGCGCCCCACCGATTCTCCGTGACCATGCGGTGGATGAGATCACGGAGCTGGGCGCCGGTCCGGGGGCGGTCGGGCTGACGCGAGAGCCGGCGCCAGTACGTCCGATACGTGCGGCGGTGCCAGGCGACCACGGTGGCGGGTTTCACAATCACCAGGGACCTGGCCCAGTCGGTCCATACCGCCCGCAGGGCAGGTCACCGTGAGCCTCCCGGCTACCGCCTACGCAACAACTACTTCCTGACCGTGGTAGGTCTGTTCGCCGTGTTATTCGCCGGATTCGTGTCGCCGCCGTAAAAGAGTGTTGCCGAGTTGGTGATGCTCGGGTACGCGGCGCTGCTGACGCTCACGACCAGCGTGATGCCGGTGCGGGCGCCCGGCGCCAACGGTACGGGGTCGGTGCAGGTCACTACCTGGCCGTTTGCGGAGCACGCCCAGTTCGTGCCCGTCGCCGACACGAACCCGAGATCGCTCGGCAGGATGTCCCTGACGGTGATCGTCCCGTTCGTCGTCGCGGTCCCCAGGTTGGTGACCGTCAGGAAGTAAGAACCGTTGGCGCCAACATAGAACAGGGTGGCGACGGTCTTGCTGAGTGACAAGTCCGTCTCTGAGGGAACCGGGGTGCCGCCTGGCGGCGTCGGCGTCGCCCCCGGAGGCGGGGTCGGCTGCGGCGTGCAGCCCCAGCGTCCCGGCTTGACGACATTAGTTCTGCTCGTGGTGTTGTCCGCTGGGTTGGTGTCCGCCGGATAGACCACCGACAGTGAATTGGTGACCACGGACGATCCGGTATCACACACGCTCACCACGATCCGGAAGGTGGTGCTCCTGCCACTTGCAAGCGGTGTGGTCCTGTAGCAATCCACCGCTTGGCCGGCGGCCGAGCACATCCAGTCCGTACCCGTGTTCGACAAGAGGGTCAGGCCGTCGGGGAGCAGATCGGTGACGTGGATGTCGGCGTCCGTCGCCGCCGGACCTCGATTACTCACGGTAACGGTGTATATGCCATTTGTCCCGGTACGAAGCACTTTGGACGTTGCCCTAATTGCCAAGTCAGTGGGCGTCGCTGCCTGCGTGCCCGAGGCGACGAGGAGCGCTGCCAGCAATGCTCCTAGAACCTTCCTGCTTCCGAAGGCAATCACTGCTGCCGACGAGGTGGTGCAGATCCGTGTCATTCTCTTCCCTCCCGATGCGGCTTTGAGCCTCGCCCTCCGACCTCTCCGGCTAGGCGCCGACACCCCTCATTCCGCACCGCCACCGGCGTCCTCTCTATCTCCGCCCGATTTGAGCAAAGGTCAACCGAAATTCTTAGCCAGGGACAGGCGCGGATGTTGGCGGAGGAAGAAGGAAGTCGAACCCTCCCACCGGACAGAAACTGGGTTGCACGGTTGGGCAGCCGTTCAGCGCGTTGTTTACCGCGGTCAGGATCTCATCCACCGTGATCTGCTCGTCGCCGTTGGCATCACCGGCTTCGCACGCCGTGACCGACACGTTCCCGAGGGCGATGTTCACCATGGTGAGGATCTCGTCGACGGTCACGGTGCCGTCGCCGTTGCAGTCGCCGACACACGGCCTCGGGGTGGACGTTGGCGGCGCGGTCTGCGTCGGCGTGCACGTGACGGTGGCAACAGGCGTCACGGTGGGTGTGTTGGTCGGTGTGGGCGTGCTCGTGGCGGCCGGCGTCGGCGTGGCTGTAGCCGTAGGCGTTGGTGTCGCGGGGGGTTCGGTCGGAGTATTCAGCACGCAGAGGTCTCCGCCGATACAGGCGGCGCCCAGAACCAGCGCACAGCCCCCGCACGAACCGTTGATCGGGACCGCGCAGCTCGCCGGACACTGACAGCAATCTGCAGTTCCTGGCGAGTCGTACTCGTACGCCCCGATGGAACAGTTCGCAGCGCCCGTGCCTGGCCGGACAAAGTCGCGCTGGTCGAGGTTGTTGACCGGTGGTGCAGCGCAGATGGTCTCGTCTCCCGCATTGATCGCCGGGCTGCCGGCCAGGAGCGCGATGGTTTGGGTCGGGCCGCCGTTGTTGGCTAAACCCGCCGGGTCGAAGTGCGGGTTGGTGCTACAGAACGAGCTGCCGGTCGTGGCGGTACAGCCTGTGCCCGTGAAGTCGCACGTCGTGCCGTCGTCGATGTTGTGGCCGCCATCAGTGACGGCGGCACCGTTGCAATTGCCGCCCTCGGTGTTATTGGCCACGATAGTGTTGGTGATGGCGACCGTGCCGTAGCCGGAGATGCCGCCGCCGTAGGCGCCCGCCCTATTGCCCGAGAAGGTGCTGTTGGTGACGGTGGCCGTGGCGCTGTTGATGTAGATGCCGCCGCCGTTGTTCGCGCTATTGCCGTTGGCGATGGTCAGGTTCTGGACCGTGAACTTGACGCCAGTGTTCACGGAGAAGACGCCCACGCTGTGCCCGCCGCTGATCGTGATCAGACTGCCACCATCAATGGTGGTGGCGGCGCTAATGGTCTTGGTGCTGGTGACGGTAATCGTGGCGGCGCCCCCGCAGTTGAAGGTGACGTTGCCACCGCCGGCCAAGGCCGCAGCCAACGCCGCTTCGGTGCAGCTACTACCCGTGCCCGTCCCGACGACGCCACCGGCGCGCACCAGCCGCGGTGACCATGCGGCCGCGACGAGCAGCACGGCAAGCGTGCGAGCCACCACGGCACGAACCACGCGGTGTCTTTACCCTGCCTGAGCCGGCGAAGTAAAGCCCGGCGAATAGCGGCGCCTCAAGGCCCAACCCCAACATTCGTGTCACCAGGGGCGATTCCCTATCGGGGTCGTGACGGTTGATCGATGTTGAGCGCGCGTATCGATGTTGAGCGCGCGTACTGCGCGGCGATGGTCCGCCAATTGTAGGAAGTAGTGCCACGTGTTATTCACCAAACGCCTATGCGACGTCGGCCTATTGAGGGCTGTGATTGCACGGAGCGCATGGATTGCGGCCGATTAACGGCGGCGGCGCGGCGCGTTCGGGGCGCCGAAAACGGAGGGTCTCATGACAGGTGATTCGCTTCGGCACTTTCTTCTTGCGGCGGTGGTCACGACGGCTTCGCTGGCCTCAGCCGCTCGCGGCGATCAGTGCCGGCAGGGCTGCACCAGCGGCAAGCATGTGTGCCAGATGCAGGCAATGCTGAACCGGCAAGCCTGCGTTCGCGCATGCGGATCGGGTTCTGCGGCGGCCCAATGCCGGGCGCAGTGCCGTGCGACTAGCGTGGCAGGAGCCTCTGCGTGTAACGCCGCCAACACAGATTGCGCCACTTCGTGCCCGACCCCAGGCCCGGCGGCTTCAGGGCCGAATAGCTGCGGTGCCACGTGTGGCGGCGCGGCGCGCTCATGCTTTGCCAGCGCGCTGGCTGCCGGGCAGACTTGCGCACAAGCCTGTAAGGCCGCGGGTGGCACAGGGCTGGGGGACTGCTTGGCCCAGTGCGCGGCGACTTTGCAGAGCAGTGGCGGCAGTTGCCTCGCGATGCTCGAAACGTGCGTGGGGGCGTGCCAGGGGCCGGTGAGCGGCACGTGCTTCGATACCGTTGCCCTGGAGTGTACGACCGAGGCGTGCGGGCCGGGCGTGCCGTGTACGCAACCCACCGAATTCTGCTCGCCTCGGTGCGCCACGGCACCGCCAAGCGGCACCTGCTTCGACAGCAGCACAATGCAGTGCACTGGACAGGCATGCTCGCTCACGCAGCCGTGCGGCGCAACCAACCAGACGTGTCTGCCCGAGTGTCCGCCGCCGGTGCCGACCGGCCAGTGCTTTGCCCTCGATACGCGGCAGTGCACAGACCAGCCCTGCTCGCCCACGGCACGTTGCAGCGGAACGAATCAGGTCTGTACGCTGCAATGCCCGCCGCCGCCCCTTCCTACACCAACGCCGCAGTGCGGCACATGCGAGGGATCGTGTGTGGTTGCCCCGCCGTGCGCGGCCGGAGGAATATGTGCCGGCGCACTCGCGCTGCCAGGTCAGTGCGTCTCCGATGCGACCGGCAGTTGTCAATGCGTGCCCGTCTCCCCACCCCCGCCGCCGAGCCCGCCGCCGACACGCGTTCCGCAATGTGCGACTGTCTCATGCCAAGGGTCGTGTGCCATTCCCCTTCCATGTCCGCCGAACCTCCCGTGCCCGGACCTCGTCGCGCTGGGGCAATGCAAGGCCACCGCAACGAATGGTTGCCAATGTGTTCCAGTGTACACACCGCCGCCGACGCCAACGGGCACCCCAACACCAACGCCCGGTACGCCGTGAAGGGGTCACTCGCCCAGTGGTCAGCGCCATGGGCGATCCCATTACCCCGAATCAATAAGGCTTCCCATCCCATTGCTCTAAGGTCTTGGTCGCCACGTACGAAATGTCCCGGAAGAGAATCCGCTTGAAACGCCTTTGGAGTTGGCCGCGCGTGGCGTGCGGGTGTACGGGTGGCGAGTGAGCGAGTAGACACCCGCGCACCCACCCACCCGTTCAACCCGGAACTAGAATTGGTACGTCAGCCTGACCCCGGTCTCGTCACGACGGTCGAAACGGCCGGCAGTGTACTCCGAGTCGTTGCTCGGGGCCTTGCTGCCGTACGTCGTGAAGAAGTTTTGCTGCAGGGTGATGATGAAGTTGTTGCTGTAGAAGTATTGGACGCTCCACAAGACCTCTTCGTTGTCGTTCACCGGATCCCACGCGCTTGCAATGAACGGCACCACAGTGCCGCTGCGGTAGAAGCTGGTTGCCGCGAACGTCACGAGGTGTTCCCAACGGCGGACCTGGTCCCCATTGCCGCACCCCAGGCCCGGGCATTGGGCGTACTGCGTGCGCTCGACCAGGCCTGCGTAGGGTCCGCTCACCCATTGCCCGGTCGGCCCGTAGTAAGGCGCGTCGCCGGTGGAGACGTTGCCCCTGAGCTGACTGACGTTGCCAGTGGTATAGGTCCAGAAGAACTGCCCGGTGAGGAACCAGGTTGCCTTCGAGTTGAGGAATCGGAT
>Ga0326728_10019677_pt1 | contig 13054 bp, 9 predicted proteins | sample MB3enrmetagenome_FD_207602 | JGI IMG/M metagenome (GOLD analysis project Ga0326728, IMG submission 207602) | Lab enriched peat soil microbial communities from McLean, Ithaca, NY, United States - MB31MN | ecosystem: Environmental > Terrestrial > Soil > Wetlands > Peat | place: USA: New York...
TCTGTCCCTGTTCTCTGTGGTTCTTCTTCATGGCTTACCTCCGTGTGGGTCAAGAATACCCCAGTCGGAGTGTCCAAGGAAATACTAGCGCGCGGCACTCCGTTGATGTGTCTCTGAGGCAAAATCGCAACGTTGCAGTAGTTTGGCTGATCGCTTTGTACACCTGGGCGCCCCCGAGGGCCCAAGAAATAAGGTAAGGAAACGTCATTTATTACACCGCTTGGGGCCGCCGGGTCAGCTGAGCCGGCGGACACGAGCGGCCGCGCCGACAGGCGCAAAAGCCCTCGTCAACCACTGTGTCATTTTTGTGTCAAAGAGTTGCCTAAAGGCGCCGAAGCCTGACGAAGCCGCCGACGGCCCCTCGCTTGCTCCTTCGCAGAAGACGACGGGTGGGACCACTTCGAGGCGAAGGGCCTCGCGGTGAAATCCCCTGTGATTCAATGCGATTCCGGTTTTAAAAACGAAGGGCCCAGTCTTTCGACTGGGCCCTTGCTTACATTCGGAAAGGGAGGGATTCGAACCCTCGGTAGCGTCCTAAAACACTACGTCGGTTTAGCAAACCGATGCCTTCAGCCGCTCGGCCACCTTTCCCCATGGGACTCGCTCCCATTGAACTCGCTTCCCTTGTCTCGGGGAAACTCTTGCGGGTCGAGTATCGTCCGAAAAAACCCCCGCTTTGTCAATTGGAGCGATTTCCCAACCCCACTTTGGGCTATTCCTCGGACTGCCCGTCCTGCGCCGTTTGCGGCTTCAGCCAGCCCGCCGGCTCGCGGTATTCGATATCCTCCAGGCGCTTTCCGTCGTCGCCGACGAGACGCAAAAACGGGCCGTAATTGCGTTCGCTGAAGGTCGCCTGGCCGTCCTTGTCCGCGGTATGGGCGGTGTAAAGGATTTCGAGGCGGTTGACTCCCGCGTTCAATTCCAGGCGGTCGCTGGGGACCTTTTTGCCGTTGAGCGTCATGCGCCGGATGCCCACTTTCGGCAACAGGGCCGTCGCCGTCCGCGACACGGGGCTGACGACGTCGCTCATCAGCAGATAGTGCAGCTTGTGCCCGTTGGGATAGAACAGCGACGCGTCCCAAGTGTAGTAGGTGCGGGGGGCGGGCATGCCGCCGGCGGGGATGATTTCGGGATGCAGGGGATCGGCGATTTCCGGGCGGACCTCCTGCCAGCAAGGGGATTCCCCGGCAAAGGCGCTTTCGCAGGGCTGGGGCGTGGTGCGGGCCATCACCTTGCGCGCGAAGGCGATCACGTCAAAGTCCTGCCGATCGCCGGGCAGGGGACCGAGCACCAGAAAGCCCCCTTTGGGGAAGGAGGGATCCCGTTCCTCCAAGCTCGCCCGCACGTCCGAATACAGGCGTTGGCGCTTTCCTCCGCGCATGAAATCCGCCTGGACGGCCCCGTAAAAGCGGCCCTGCCTCAGCAGTGCCCCGCCTTCCGGGACGAGCGGACAGGTCCGCTCCAGGCTTTCGCCCTTGGCGAGACGGGCGACGCGTTCCTCGGGCTGGAGGCGGTAGCCCAGGGGCAGACGCCAGAGAATACGCAGATTTTCAAGGTCCGCCCCGCGGTTGGACAGGGTCAGGTGCACGGCATCTCGGTCGGCCCACAGACGCGAAGCCAGGCCTTCAAGGACCCCTTTGCCCTTTTCTTCGAGCCCGGTTTTCACGTTGGAATGGTTGCGGTGCCACTCGTAGGCCGAGGGCATGCCGTGGCCGGGGGCCTGCGGCAGTTCCACCAGCCAGGCCGTCTTGTCCCGTCCGCGCCAGACCTTGAGCTCCTTGCCGTCGGCGTAGGCCTTGGGCGCCTCGGCGCCGGCGCCGGCGACCTTTAGGGTCAGGGGCACCGAGGCCCCGAGATCCCAAGGCTCGAAGCGCTCCACCTCGACCGTGAGGGACGCCCCTTGGACCGAGCCGTTTAGCGGCCCGTGGAGGGCCTGGTACCGATAAGCGGCCAGATCGTTGGCATTGGGATACCACCAAATGGATCGGCCATGCCAATGGCGGTAGATGCGGTCGAGCGACGGGAACGTCGGCCCTCCCCACTTGGCCGGCCAGGCGTGCATGCACAGGCACATGGTCGGCTCTTTTTCCCGCTGGCGGTCCTCCTTGAGGAGGCTCTTGACCTCGGCGTCCACGTCCCCCTGGCCGTCGCAGGGCAGGAGCCAGGTGTCCAGCAGGCCCGTCGGATGGCTGGGTGCTTGGTTGAAGTACTGGTCGGCGACATGGATATATCCGTCCCTCAGGAGGATGGCGCCCATGTCGTCGTGGACGACCTCTTTTTCCAGGCGGTTGCGGAACTCGAGGAACGGGAAGACGAAACTGTCGACCGGGCTCTGGGTGTTGACTTCGCGGTCGATGCGCACGGCCAGGGTTTCCCAGGACATCTCCTGGCGGTTCAAATCCGGGACAAAACCATGGGTCAGGGTGTGCCCCCCGACGCTGTTGCCGCCCTTCATCAGGGCCTTGCCGAGATCCTTGGCCGGATCGCCCTCAAAGGGATAATGGGTCTCGTTGCCGTACCAGCCGTCGCTGGCGTTGAGGTAGAAGGTGCCGTGCATGTGGCGCTTGATCAGCAGATCGCGGACGCGCAGGCCGTCGATCAGGTTGTCGTCCCAGCGCTGCGTGAAGGCCCACTTGGCGTCGTCCAGGAGCGGGGCGGGGCGAACACTGGCCGCCGCGGCCGCGGCGGGATCGCCAAAAACCAGGACCAGACTCTGGCGGTAACGTTCCAGGCGCCCAGGGTCATCGGGCGTGGGGGTCGCCGTCGGTGTCGGCGGCGCCGTTAAAGGCGTCGGTGTGGAGGAAAAGGCGGCGATGCCTTCGCCGCGGAAAAGCGCAGGGCAGGCCAAGGCCCCGAGGGCCGCGAACAAGGGAAGCAGGCGCGTGGGGGTCAAGCGAAAAGGCCTTTAAAGTGGCGGGCCGGACGTTCAACGTCGCGGCGGGCGGCGCAGTACGTGGTCCTGAAGGCGCATGAACGCCGAATCGGTGATCAAAAGAAAGCGCAACCCAAGGCGAAAACGGCCTCCAGAGGCCCCCGAACGGGTGACCTGGGCTACGGCCCGCACGGCACCATCGGGCAGGTCGAACTCGACGACCACGATCGCGCCGGATCCATAATAGGAAGCGGCGGATTCCAATTCCAGCTCGCCCTCGGCCGATATCCCGCCCAAGGACAGGTTCAAGGTCGCCAGGCGGACAAAACCAGGGCTCGGACCGCGCTCCACCTTGGGAACGGGCGGATCGGGACGTCCGACCCCCGCGAGAAGGGGCAGTTCGTCCGCGGCCAAGGGGCGTGTGCGCACCTCGATGGAGGTCTCGGCGCGGGGATAGTGGCGCCGCTCTTCGCCTTGGGACATGGGTGCCTGCTCCCGCGTCAGGGGGCGCGTCCGTCGTCTTCGTCGTCCGCGATCTCTTGGACATCATCGGCGAATCCGCCGATCTTGCGTTCGTAACTGGCCGCTTCGCCCTGCTTGCGGAACTCACGGCGTTTCCGTTCCAGGACCCCTTCCAGGGCCCGCCAAAGGCGTACCGCGGCCCAGGAAAGGCCCAGCGCCGCCGTCAGGGTCAAGACGATCCAGAACCCCAGGGGCGAGGACCCGTTTCGCGCAGCGCCGGAACCCGGATGCCCCAGCACCCCTTCGGTCACCAGGGCGTCCAAATCCTTGCCCGAAGCGTGGTCGCCCGGCTGGCGGGCTTCCGGCCCTTGCCCGGCCGCCCAAGTGATGGCCGCCGCCAGGGTCGCCGCGTCCGCGGCGGGGGAAGCGAAAGATTCGGGAGCGCCGCTTAAGTCCGCTTTGAGGACTCCCAGGCGTCCCGGAAGCCTCAAGCGCCAGGCGGCGGTCTCCTCGCCTTCCAGGACGCGTATCTCGCCGAAGATCAGGCGGTGCGCCGCCAATTCATAGGCGGGAGGCAGGAACCAGGACGGAAATTGGAGCTCTCCCATGCCGAGAGCCCGCCGACGCAGGTTGTCCGCCGCAGCGGCTTGCTGCAAACGGGAAAGCAGCGCGATCGGCTCGCCGACACCGGCGGAATCCGATATCCAGCCCATGGGTTCGAACTGGAGACGCACTTCGTCCCCGGGCAAAGGACCCAACGCCACGCCCAGATCCCAGGCTCCAGCCCGCCGACGACCGTCCGCCGCGAAATAGGCGCTCAGCTGGTCGGGCGGGACAAAGCGCCATCCCTCCGGCAGGGCCAAAAAGGCTTGGGCGCCCAAACTGACCGAAGCGGGACCGGGGACGCAGGTCCAAGCCGCGGACGAAACGGCGGAAGGAACGGGGACCTCGGGCGGCTCCGCCCCAAGCGAGCCCGCAGCAAACGCGAACAGACCCGCTGCCGCGAGCGCCGCCCTCATGCGGATTTGCCGGTCCCCTTGGGGAGCTGCACCCGGATATGGACGTCCTCAAGCTGCTTCGCGGTCACTTCGCTGGGCGCGCCCATCAACAAATCCTCGGCCGAAGCGTTCATGGGGAAGGCGATGACTTCGCGGATGGAAGGCTGGTCCGCCAGCAACATGACGATGCGGTCCACGCCCGGGGCGATGCCTCCGTGGGGCGGCGCGCCGAAACGGAAGGCGTTCAGCATGCCCCCGAACTTGTGTTCCACGACTTCGGGACCGTAGCCCGCCAAGGCGAAAGCCTTGAGCATGACGTCGGGACGATGGTTCCGGATGGCCCCCGAGCTCAGTTCGATGCCGTTGCAGACGATATCGTACTGGTAGGCCAGGATATCGAGGGGATCCTTGGTTTCGAGCGCTTCCATCCCCCCCTGGGGCATGCTGAAGGGGTTGTGGCTGAACTCCACGGCCCCGGTGTCGGGGTTGCGCTCGTACATGGGGAAATCGACGATCCAGCAGAACTTGAACTCGCCGGGTTTGACCAGCTCCAGATCGACGCCCAGGCGCGTCCTCAGGGCATGCGCCCACTCCTTGACTTCATCGGCCGCGCCCACGAGGAAGAAGACGACCGAATCCGCGGCATCCAGACCCGGCGTCGCCTTGAGCTCGGCCTGCTGTTCCGGGCTCATGAACTTGAGCAAGGGGCCCTTGGCCTCCCCGGCCTTGAAGGTCACGTAACCCAGGCCCGGAGCGCCCTGGCGCTTCATGAAGTCTTCGAGTTCCTGGAAAAACTTGCGGCTGCGTTCCGCGGCGCCGTTGACGACGATCAGGCGTCCGACGCCGCCCTCGCGCACGGCCTCCTTGAAGGGGGGCAGGTTCATGGCCCCCACGAAGGCCGTCGCTTCCGAAAACTCCAGGGGATTGCGCAGGTCGGGTTTGTCGGTCCCGTATTTCAGGATCGACTCCCTGAACGGAATCCGGCGGAAAGGCTTTTCCTCGACCTTGAAGGCCGAAAATTCCTTGAACAGGGGGATCAGCAGGGACTCCAGGGTGCGGAACACGTCCTCCTGGGTGATGAAGCTCATCTCGATGTCGAGCTGGTAGAACTCGCCCGGCGAGCGGTCCGCGCGGGCGTCCTCGTCGCGGAAGCAGGGGGCGATCTGGAAATAGCGGTCGAAACCGGAGACCATCAGCAGCTGCTTGAACTGCTGGGGTGCCTGGGGCAGTGCGTAGAACTTGCCGGGATGCAGGCGCGAAGGGACGATGAAATCGCGGGCGCCTTCCGGGGAGCTGGCCGTGAGGATCGGCGTCTGGAACTCGGTGAAGCCCAAGTCGTTCATGCGTCGGCGGATGCTGCTGATGACGCGCGCCCTCAACAGGACGTTGGCGTGCAGCTGTTCGCGCCGCAAATCCAGGAAGCGGTAGGCGAGACGGATGCTCTCGTCGACCGGGTTGGGGTCCGCCACCTGGAAAGGCAGGGTTTCGGCCACGGACTCGACCGTGAGCGAGGCGGCGCGCACTTCGATTTCGCCGGTGGAAAGCTTGACGTTGATCGTGTCCGCGCTGCGTTTGAGGACCTTGCCCGTCACCGTGATCACGCTCTCGGACTTGAGATGGGTGGCCTGGTCGAAGAAGGGCTGGTCCGGGTCGATCACGACCTGGGTGATCCCGTAGTGGTCCCTGAGGTCGATGAACAGCAGGTGCCCGTGGTCGCGTTTGCGGTGGACCCAGCCCGAAAGGCGGACTTCGCTGTCGAGGTGGGAGGCGCGAAGCTCCCCGCAGGTGTGCGTACGGTAGGGATGCAAGACCTTCTCCATGTAAGACTTGGCCGGGCTAGTCCCAGCCGATCCAGATGCCCGCTCCCATGACGGCGAAACTGCCGACGATCAGGAGGGGCGCGGCGGTGTCGCTGCCGCCGCCCAATAGCACGAAACCCAGGGTCTCGCAGGCCACCCCCGCCCAGACGACCCAAAGCCCCGTCCTGCGGGGCTTCGGCGCGGCGGCTTCCTGCGGGCGGGCGGGCACGCTCAGGCCCCCGGCGCGATCCGTTCCAAACCGCCCAGATAGGGACGCAGCACCTTGGGCACGACCACGCTGCCGTCGGCGAGCTGGTTGTTCTCGAGAATGGCCGGCAACACCCGGCTGGTCGCGAGTCCGGAGCCGTTCAGGGTGTGCAAGAGCTCCTTTTTGCCGTCCTTGCGGCGGACCTTGATGTTGGCGCGGCGGGCTTGGAAATCGGCGAAATTACTGCAACTGCTGCATTCCCACCATTTCTTTTCTTGGCCGGCGGAATAGACCTCCAGGTCGTAGCATTTCGCCGCCCCAAAGCCCATGTCCCCGGCGCACAGCAACATGCGGCGGTAGGGCAGCTCCAGCGCCTCAAGGATGGCCTCGGCGTCCGCCGTCAATTTTTCGTGCTCCTCGAAGCTCGTTTCCGGGAGCGTGAACTTGACCAGCTCGACTTTGTTGAACTGGTGCTGGCGGACCATGCCCTTGGTGTCCTTGCCGTAGCTCCCGGCTTCGGCCCTGAAGCAAGGGGTATAGGCCGTGTACTTCAACGGCAAAACCGCCTCGTCGATGGTCTCGTCCCGATGCAGGTTGGTCAACGGGACTTCCGCCGTGGGGATCAGGTAATAGGGGTTCTCTCCCTGAAGCTTGAAGAGATCCTCCTCGAACTTGGGCAACTGGCCCGTGCCAAAAAGCGTCTCGGCGTTGACCATGAGGGGGGTCCAAAATTCGGTGTACCCGTGCCGCTGGGTCTGGGTGTCGAGCATGAATTGGATCAGCGCGCGTTCCAGGCGGGCACCCAGCCCGCGATAGACGGTGAAGCGGGCTCCGGTGATCTTCGTGGCGCGGGCCCAGTCCAGGATGCCCAAGGCCTCCCCGAGATCCCAATGCGCCTTGGGGGTGAAATCGAAGGTCGGGGGCGTGCCCCAGGACTTGACCTCGACGTTGCCCGCTGCGTCGAGACCGTCCGGAACGCTGGAGTGGGGCAAATTAGGGGTCCGCTTGAGCATGTCCCAAAGCTGCTCGTCCAGCTTGGCGGCCTTGCGCTCGGCCTCGGCCGTCTGCTCGCCGAGCTGCTTGACGCGTTCCATGGGTTCGGCGGCGTCCTTGCCCGCTTTTTTGAGCTCGCCGATCTGGCGCGACAAGTCGTTCTTGGCCGCCTTGAGCTTCTCGGCCTCGGTGATCGCGGCGCGGCGCTCCGTATCGGCGGCCTCAAAACCGCTCACGTCGAAGTCGAAACCGCGCCGCTTGAGCTGGGCGGAAACCTCCGCCAGATGTTCCCGAACGTGTCTGAGATCCAGCATGGTGCTAAAAACCGCCTTCGTTGGGTGCGGCCCATTGCGCTCCGGGCCGGGGGAAAACCCGAACCTAAACGTCCAGGTTGGAGACTTCCTGGGCGTGGGTCTGGATGAAAATGCGGCGCGGTTCCACCGCGTCGCCCATGAGCACCGTAAAGATACGGTCCGTCTCCACGGCGTCCTCCAATCGGACCTGCAAGAGGCTCCGTTGGGCGGGGTCCATGGTCGTGTCCCAGAGCTGCTCCGGGTTCATTTCGCCGAGGCCTTTGTAGCGGTTGACGGCGCTGCCTTCCTTGCCCAATTCCTTGACCTTGGCGACGACGTCGCGCACGTCGAAGCAATCGATGACCTTTTTGCCGGTGACGATCTGGAAAAGCGCCGTCCTCTTCTTGGGGTCGGCGCCGGCGACGGGCGCCGCTTCCGTGGCCAAAATCTCCTCCGGCGGCAGGCCCTTCTTGCCCAGGCTGGCGACGAGCGCTTCCATCTCCCGGAATTCGCCCAACAGCTTCAGGTCCAGGATCTCGACCTGGATTTGGGCAGTCTCCTCGGACTTCAAAAACTCGCCCAAAAAGCTGTCCTCGACGCTTTCGTTGCGCTTGCCCGACGCCGCCTCTTTGCGCTGGCGTTCGGCTTCGGCTTCCGCCGATTTTTCGTCGGCGGCCAAAACGCGGCCGAAAGGCCCCACCACCAAATGGGTCGGCTTCGGGGACGCGGCCAGATAAGCGTCGAGATCCATCAAACGCTTCAGGCGGGGCAGGATGCGGTCGAGATCCGCCAAATCGCGGATCAGCTCCCGGAAACGGGCGCTGTCGATGGTCGCCTCCGCCTTGCCGCCCTTCAGGCGCACGAGCTTGGCGTCGTCGGTGCCTTCCTCGATGAGGAGGGCGTCCATCGCCTTCTCGTCCTTGACGTAGAACTCCGTCTTGCCGCGCTTGACCTTGAACAGGGGCGGCTGGGCGATGTAAAGATAGCCGTTTTCGATCAGCTGGGGCATGTGCCGATAGAAGAACGTCAGCAGCAGCGTGCGGATGTGGCTGCCGTCGACGTCGGCGTCGGTCATGATGATGATCTTATGGTAACGGGCCTTGGTGATGTCGAATTCGCTGCCGATGCCGCAGCCCATGGCCGTGATCATGGCCCGGATTTCTTCGTTGCCGAAAAGCCGATCCAGGCGGGCCTTTTCGACGTTCAGGATCTTTCCCCTCAGGGGCAGGATGGCCTGAAAACGCCGGTCCCGACCCTGCTTGGCCGAGCCGCCCGCGGAATCGCCCTCCACGATGTAGACTTCGCACAAGGAGGCGTCGCGGTCGCTGCAGTCGGCGAGCTTGCCGGGCAGGCTCATGCTGTCCAGGGCGCCCTTGCGGCGGGTCAATTCCCGCGCTTTGCGGGCGGCCTCGCGGGCTTCCAGGGCGTTGACGGCCTTGGCCATCAAGCGCTTGGCCAGGGCGGTGTTCTGCTCGAAGTAGGCCGAAAGGAAATCGTAGGTGACGCCCTGGACGATGTCCTTGACCTCGGGATTGACCAGCTTGCCCTTGGTCTGGCTGTCGAACTGGGGTTCGGGGACCTTGCAGCTGATGACGGCGATCAGCCCCTCGCGGACGTCGTCGCTTTCAAGGGTGGAATCGGCCTTCTTGAGCAGGCCCGCGTCCTTGGCGAACTTATTGGCGGCGCGGGTCAACGCGCCCTTGAAACCCGCCAGATGGGAGCCGCCGTCGCGCGTGTTGATGTTGTTGACGAAGCAGAAGATGTTTTCGGCGTAGCCTTCGTTGTACTGCATCGCGATCTCGACGGTCACCCCGTCCTTCTGTTTTTCGAAGGTCAGCGGGTTCGGATGCAGGGGTTCCTTGGTCTTGTTCAAGAACTTCACGAAGGCGCTGATGCCGCCCTCGAAATGGAACTCGTGCTCCTTGACCTCGGCCCCGCGCTCGTCCCGAAAACGGACCGTCAAACCTTTGTTCAAAAAGCTGATTTCGCGCAGGCGGGTGACCACGGTGTCGTGGTTGAAATCGAGCACGCTGAAGATCGTCTTGTCGGCCTTGAAGGTGACCTTGGTCCCGGTCTTTTTGGCTTCGCCGATCGTCTTGACGTCCCCCTGGGCGGCCCCGCGTTCGTAGCGCTGGAAATAGGTTTTTCCGTCGCGCCGGACCTCGACCTCCAGCCATTCGCTCAAGGCGTTGACCACGCTGACGCCGACGCCGTGAAGGCCGCCGGAAACCTGGTAGGAGTCCTTGTCGAACTTGCCGCCGGCGTGCAGGACGGTCATGACGACTTCCAGCGCGCTCTTCTTGAGTTTGGTGTGTTCGGCCACCGGAATGCCGCGGCCGTTGTCGGCGACGGAACAGGAACCGTCGGCGTGAAGCGTGACCTCGATGCGGTCGCAGTAACCGCCCATCGCTTCGTCGACCGAATTGTCCACCACTTCCCAGATCATGTGGTGGAGCCCGTATTCATTGGTGGGGCCGATGTACATGCCGGGCCGTTTGCGCACGGCCTCCAGGCCTTCCAGGACGGTGATGTTTTCGGCCCCGTAGTCGGCGGGGTTCTTCTTTTTGGCTTCTTCTTTGGCCATGGATGCGTGGGACCCTGAACTAAAGGGGGCCCGACCCGCAGGAGAGGGGTCGGGCCTCGGACGATGCCCGGCTTAGCGTCCGCCGAGCCGGTTTTTGATCTTTTCTTCGATGATGAAATTTTCGATGCGGGTCAGGTCGTCCTTGTTCATCGCAAGAATCTTGAGCCCACTCTTATAAATGCTCACCGTACGGTCGACCACCCGGCCGTCTTTGCTGTCGGAATGCACGACTTCAGCCAGCACCCGCAGGGGCCGGGGAAGGTTGGGCATGGTGATGTCGCAGACGACCCGTGTCCCCACCGCCAACGGCTGGTCGCTGACCAGGGCCAGGCCGCCTTGGCTGATGTTTTCGGTGACTCCGGTCAGGAGCGTGCTCGGTCGCGACGAGGACCCCAGCTTTTCCAGCGTGGTGTCCCGGTAGGCCGGCTCGGTCATCAGCTGGTCGGCATAAGCGTTGTCGACGACGTAAAACTTGATTTGAAGCTGCGACACGATGCGCTCGTATTTCCTTTGTTCAATGGTGCCGCGGATCGGCAACATCGCACCTCCGGGGTACGCTCCGCTCGGACGCCCTCGCGGGCGCCCCCGCCGGGTGCGGCAACGCCTTCCTCAAGGAATGCGCGCGCATCCGTCCAGGGCGGGAAACCTCGGATCCGTTCCGGCCGCGCAAAGCGCCGATGCGGTCCCCTCCGAGGGAGTATCGTCCCTTAATTTCCCGCCTAAAGCAAAGAGTTCCGTATTGTAAAAAATATGGAACTTCCCTGCAAATCCTTTATATTTCTAAAGCCTTTCGGGGAACCTGCTTAAAATTTTACCGGCGCCCAAAACCGGCAAAAGTTTCCGCCCACCCCGAAAAAAACGTGTGCCAAGTCCCTTTACCGGCCCCCGCTCCAAACCAGGGGGCCCGGAGCGGAAGCTCTCAGGAGCGACCGTTTTCGGGCGCCGGAGCTTCCGGGGGATACCGTTCCAGGACGAACGCCAAAGCCGCCTCTTTGGTTTCCAAGCGGCCTTCCAACTGTTCGTCCTCCACGGCCTCCAAAATCGTCTTGAAGCGTGGACCCGGCGAAAACCCCAGGGCGAGCAGATCCTTTCCCTTCAGCAGGGCCTGGGGCCGGAGCCCCTGCTCGACCGCCGCCGCCTGGAACTCAGCCCGCCGCTCGAGGGCGAATCGGTACAGCTCGAGGTTTCCGTGGCTGCCGAGGCAGTCGGCCCGATGCAAGGCCAGCAAATCCTCGATGTCGTCCCGCCGTAGCAGGCGTTTGAGGGTGGCCGTGCGCATCTGCCGGATGGGATCCAGCCGCAAATGGTCGGCCACCAAGACCGCGGCCCCCTCGGAGACCTCCCGGCCGAGCTTCAGCTTTTCGAGGATGGCCCGCGCCGCCTTTTCCCCTTCGACCTCATGCCCGTGAAAGCGGATACGATCCGTCTTCAGGAAAGTCTGGGGCTTGGCGATGTCGTGGAGCAGGGCCGCCCAGGCCAGGCGTTTGGACGGCTCACCCGCGTCGGCCACGGCCTGCACCACGCGCAGGGTGTGCTCCCAAACGTCCCCTTCCGGATGGAATTCCGGCGGCTGGGGGCAGCCCTTGAGGGGCGTCAGCTCGGGCAGCAGCTCCTTGAGCAGGCCGGCAGCATCCAGGAGCTCCAGCCCCAGGCGGGGCCGGGGCGAACGCAGGATTTTGGTCAGCTCGGCGGAAACCCGTTCGCGCGCCAGGCCGCCGGTCTCCCCGGCGAAGGACTCAACGGCGCTCCAGGTCGCCGCTTCGATGCGGAAGCCCAACTGGCTGGCGAAGCGCACGCAACGCAAAACGCGGAGGCGGTCCTCCTCAAAACGCCGCGCGGGTTCACCGATGGCGCGCAACACCCCCGCTTCGAGATCCGCCTTTCCTCCGACGAAATCCAGTATTTCGCCGCTTTCGGGATCTTGGAACATCCCATTGACGGTGAAGTCCCGGCGGCGGGCGTCCTCGGCGGGGCCGCAAAAACGGACGCTTTCCGGATGGCGTCCGTCGAGATAGGGGCCATCGGCTCGGAAAGTGGCCACTTCGTGGGCCTCTCCCTCGAGGAGGACGAGGATCACGCCGAAGGCCGCCCCCACCGCCTCGGTCGCGGGAAAAAGGGCTTGGACTTCCCCGGGTTGGGCGGAAGTGGCGACATCGTAATCCTGGGGTTCCCTGCCTAACAGGGCGTCCCGGACGCAACCGCCGGCGAAGTAGGCTTGATGGCCGGCCGCCCGAAGCGTCCTCGCCACCCTCAGAGCGCCTTCGCGGTGGTTCACGGTCGACGCCTCGACGGGGCGACCGCGGCCTTGAGCGCCTTTTCCTCTTCGGCGCTCAGCTCCCGGTAGGAGCCCTCCGGCAGGTTGCCGAGCTCAAGAGGGCCGACGCGTTCCCTGCGCAAGTCCGTCACCTTGAGGCCGACATGCTCGGCCATCCGGCGGATTTGGCGGTTGCGCCCTTCCGACAGCCAGATGCGGTAGGCCTGGGCTCCGGCGGCGCGCACCCGGCAGGGCCGGGTCGGCCCGTCCTTGAGGCGCAGACCCTTTGCCATCTTTTCCAGCTGGCTGGCCGAAGGGACGGTGTCGGCCTTGACCCAGTATTCCTTTTCGAGGTGCGTCCCAGGGGCGGTCAGCGCGTAATTCAGGACGCCATCGGCCAAGAGCAGGACCAAACCGCGGCTGTCCTTGTCCAGGCGCCCGGCATAGGACATGGACGCGGCGGACTTGGGCAACAGGTCCAGGATCGTCGGCCCTTCCTCGACGCCTTTGGTGGTCACGTATCCGACGGGCTTGTTCAGGACGTAACCCCGCGGACCGCTGGGGACCAGGGCGTCCGGATCGACCTCGATG
>Ga0326728_10019679_pt1 | contig 13054 bp, 9 predicted proteins | sample MB3enrmetagenome_FD_207602 | JGI IMG/M metagenome (GOLD analysis project Ga0326728, IMG submission 207602) | Lab enriched peat soil microbial communities from McLean, Ithaca, NY, United States - MB31MN | ecosystem: Environmental > Terrestrial > Soil > Wetlands > Peat | place: USA: New York...
TCATGCCAAACGCCAACTGGGTCTCAATCAAAGCACGTTCCTGAAGATCAAGGTGCTGGTAGCTCTTCGCCATATGCAACTATCTCCTGTTTGGGAAATGTTGCACTTGCACCTTGAATCCGCCGAGACGCATCCTGAGCACGGCCGGGCAACGACCTTTCGTGAGGGAGAATCACGATCGTGAGCCGATTGCGCCCGGCCCGTCAGCCAAAGAATGCAGGCCAAGTAATTGCGATGACAGGGCAAAACCTCGCAAGTTCCCGATTCCGGCGTCACTGAAACGCCGAAGGCGTCGTGCTGGAATATGTCAAACGCACATTGACATATTGGGACCGATGAATGGTCAAACGAGGCGCAACTTTGCCCAAGCGCCTTTGCTCGAATCAACCGCCGCCGGCCGGTCTTGAGGATGGTGTTCGGCACAGGCACCGAGGAAGGCGTAGCTTCATCCACGCCGAAGGCGTGCGGTGGCGCTGGCGCGGTTCGGTCAGGACGTTGTCCGGCCTCAGGCGCCGGGAAGTAAAGTGCAGGGGGACGGCTGCTCGGCAATAAAGCCAGAAATCTGGCCACAACGGCGTTTTCTTTTACTGATCCCGCGATCACTCGAAGAACGTGAAACTTCGGGAGGACCGGCCTTCCTAACCTTGCAGTGTCTGGATGGTAGGGAACTCGGAGCTCTATGCGCGAGATCGTCGACCTGCAACAGGAAATCGCGGCCTGTTCCCAATGGGGATTTACGAATCAGGAATCCCCGCCCGCGCCTGTTTACTACCCACTCCCTGGCCCCGTCGTGCTCTACAGTCTGTGGGAATTCCGGGAACCAGTTTTTCAGTGGTGCAAGCCTATCTAGTTCAATCATTTACAAGAACTTCGTCTAACGAATCTCTCCCCCTCCACCATTCCCTTATAGGCGGAATCTCTACACAGTATTTTGGAAGCGCAACCCCAGCAAAATCCTGGTAAACGCGATAAATGCAAGCTATTCCGCCACCTGATATAGTGTGGCAATGGATTTGGACCACGTCTTGGACATCAGCGAGGGGCGGCTGGTCAGTGATAGGGCAGCGATGGCGAAGGCATTTGCGATCGCTGGTCAATCGGGAAAGCCAATTGTCGTCCATTTTCACGGGGGCTTGGTTTCACGCGACTCGGCGCTGGCCGGAGCTCCCGCGATGCAGGTTTTCTACCAAAATGCGGATGCTTATCCGATTGTTCCGGTTTGGAAGACGGGAGCTTGGGAGGTCGCGCAGGATATCTGGGTTCAAATCGCGGCCGAAGCGCTGTTCAAGATACTGGTCGATCGCGTGACCGGTTTCGTCCACGCTCGTATGCAGGACTATCTGGGAGCGCGCTCGTTAAGCGTAGAGCGCACGTTGGGGAAGGTGACCGACGATGTTCTGGCGCAATCGCCCACAGGGGGCGGCGACTTTACGAAAGAGTTTCTGCAGCTCGACGTCAATAGCGTTCGCGGCGACCCGGAGCTGGAACTGAAGGCATTTCAGGAAAAGAGTATTGAAGCGGCGGTGCGGCGCGATGTAGAGCTGAACAGGGCGGTCGATTCCGTCTTGCAAGGAGCGGACCTGGAGGTTGAAGAGGGCGCTCGGTCGGTTGATCTTCCCCGCGCTCCTTTCGCTATAAAATCGCTTGCCGATAGGGGCGCGCTGTTGGAACTTCAGGGTGACGCGAATGCTCGCGGGTTAGGGGTGGGCACCGCATTGGCAATCGTCACGATTGTTGGCAAAGTAATCAAGCGTTTTGTTATCCGTTCCGACCATGGACTTCACGCTACCGTCGTCGAGGAAGTGCTGCGCAAGTTTTATCTGGGCGCAATCGGAACCGCGGCGTGGTCGGAAATGAAGGAGTACACTCAACTCGCATTTTCGTCGGAGACACCTAACGCCGCCGGTACTGCGCTGATTGAGGAGTTCATGAAGCTTCCGTCGGCTCAGCGCGTTTTGCTTGCTGGGCATAGCGCCGGCTCGATTTTCATCTGCGAGTTATTCAAGCACCTGGATACTGAAAGCCGGCGGTTTGAAGTTGTGTTTATGGCTCCCGCTGTGACCATCGAGCTCTTCACGCAAACCATAGCCGCAAAGCGGCAATTGGTTGCGGCGAAGGCCGGAGGCGAACTGAAGTTCCGCATGTTCTCAATGAACGACACTTACGAATGCCGTGACACTCTAGTACGCAACGTACCGGTGTTGGGCGATCTGACCTGGTTCTATCCCCGTTCTCTGCTCTATCTGATCTCCGGGATTCTGGAACAGGAGGAAGGCAAGGAAGTAGTCGATGCGGCGATCCTCGGTCTTCAGAGGGACTACGATCTTGAGTACCGGGGTGCGAGCGATCCCCGGATCGCCGAAGCGCGCGAGTTTATTGAGGGCCACGGCGAACGCCGCGTGTGGTCCGTGCAGAGTAATGCAGATGCGCGGTTCCAATCGAACTCCACCAGCCACGGCGGATTCGCGGCACCAGTAGCCGGCAACACGACGATGGAAAGCGTTGCCGCAATCCTGAAACAGGACTGGTAGGAATGGACGAGGCAAGGCATTTCGCGTTGATTGTCGGTCTTAGCGAGTATCCGGCGGTAGGGAAACTCAAGGGACCTTTAAATGATCTCCAGGACGTTCGCAATTGGCTCATGACAGATTTGAGGGTTCCGGAGGCGAATATCATCCGCTGGACCGATACCCCCCCGCAGTACCGACGTCCTTCCGCCGATGATTTCTACGACTGGGTTCTGGACTGGGTGGAGAAAGCCAGACAAACGCGCGGCCGGTTCCCGCTAGGAGAACGTTTGTACGTTTATTACGCCGGTCACGGTTATAACGCTACAACGGGGCAACAATCGATGATCATGCCCCGATCGACACCGGAAACCTGGAACGTCGTTCCGATGGTGCCGCTCCGAGAAAGCCTGCGGCTGCGAGCGCACTTCGAGGAAATTGTGGTCGTGTTCGATGCTTGCCGAGACGTGCTTGGATATGCCATCGACGCCGTGTGGCTCGACCAGCCGCCAGCCGCTCCAGACTCGAACCAGGTGAAAGTATTCTCGGCATTTGCATCGAAGACCGGCAAGAAAGCCAAAGAAGTCGACTTTGGCAACGGAAAGTGGGCCGGTGTCCTGACACAGGCGTTCTTGGCGGGCGCGAGAGGGTATGCGGCTGATGAGAATGGGGTGGTGTACGCACAGGCGATGAAGAAGTTTCTCATCGCGGCTGTGAAAGACCGATTAGGAGTCGACTATGAGCCCGACATCGACGATGGTTCAGATCCCAACGATCCTCCATGGCCTCTGTTTCAAGCGACACGGAAACTCCCGAGAATTGTGATCCAGCCGGTCATGACTAAGAAGGGTGAAGCCAGTTTCCGCCATATACGCAGCGGAGAAACCGTGAAGGTTGATCTTTCGACCGGCACACAGGTGAGAGAAGTGCCTTCCGGTTATTACGGCTTGACGCTTCCTGGCAGAGACGAGCAGAAGATCATCGCGGCATGGGAGGAAAAAGTTGTCGAAGTTTGATGCATTACCGGTTACACGCTTGTTCGCGGAGTCAACCTTGACGCCAGCGAGGTCGCGGTCCGTCACGGAATACTCAATGAAAGTGGATGCGGGATCGAGCCTATCGGAAGTCTTTGTGATAGACGGCAGCTTTAACATGGTGGCGCGAGGTCAAGGTAGACTAGAGACCCGATTGCCTGCGGGAGAATACCTTGTGAAATACAGGGCCGGTGATCGCTACGCCGAGAATTGGGTCACGCTCGATAAAGACCTTGAGCTGTCGGGGGATGAGGCGCCGATTGCCAGTTCTGTCGCTCCTATTGCTGAAAGTGTGGGATGGTCGGATGCAGAGTCGATGTTCGCTGAAGGACTGCGCCAGGACCAGAATCTCTCGATCGTAATTAGAAATAACAAAGGAATTCCTCCCAGGGACGATGTCAGAATCAGCAGAACAGACGGCACCATAGTCGCACGGCTAACTGATCCGGCCGCCACAGGATGGGTTTGCGGTATCGAGTCAAATGTACTCGGCATAGGTAGCAATGTTCCACCCGGAGGTTACCTGGTTGTGGTTGCGACTCCAGGACTCGGCTCCTATGCCATGCCGCTTTGGGTTGCTGCGGGTTCTTCTACCCAGCTTTTCATGGAACGGCGTACGTTAGGTATGCGCGGCAAGAGGCGGATGGGGCCACATCTGGCGAGTGCGTCCATCTTGATAGCAGGCTCGCAGGTGCTATGGTGGGACGTTAAACGACTCCTGGGATTGGCGGAAACTGCGAAGTCGGTACTCAGCTACAATCGTCCGATTGTGCCGGAGACTCAAGAGATCCTTAATGCACTGGATGAGAAGTTTGCTTGTCCCATTCTCGGTCTCTTAGCTGCTCACCTGCTCCGCATCAAATATGACGATCTCAGAACAAGGGGAGATAACACTGCAGCGGAGCTAGAGAGCCTACTTGAAACCGTGGTGCATAACTTGGCGAAGCTAATGCCGGGCAGTCCCGACGTTGGCGCTCTTGAACTGGCGATTGGATTACCAAGCAGCGCGGATTTCAGCGTCCCTCCGATACTGGCGCACTCCTGGGCGATTCTGGTAGATTCTGCTGCCTCCTCGATCCCGCCTAGTAGTTACGCAGACCGCATTCGACCTGCCGTCTGTGCTACCCGCCCTTGGCTCATATGGAAGATATCTGACATGATTCGAGCCCCGAAAACACCTGCGAGAAAAGGAGGTCGGATCGCCAAAGTCGCCCTCCGACCGGAGTTTCGGGAAGCTGCCCGTCAACTTGGCAAGCACTTAGAGCTGAAGATCGACGCTGATGGTCGAGTAACACTGACACGGAAACGGGTTTCGGGAGTGGACCGCACCGAGCTCTGAGGAAGCACGCTGAGTTCGGAGCGAGAATCTGGCGGGGAGGAACTGGTGGTATCGGGAATGCTACGGCGTTTTCAGGACCGATACGTTCGGCGTTCAAAAGTTGCTTTATACCTCGACAGGTACGCCAAGGGCGTCGGCGAGCCGTTGAACGGTACATTTGGTGTGTATGATGGCTGCACCGGACCGGGCTAACTTTCAAATCCCACTGAGGAGGACGGATGCGGAACGCAATAGCATTCGCCAATAACGACGTCGCCACCATCGCCTGGAGCTACGGGGCCAAACCCGAGGGCTGCATGGGCTTCGCGCTGTATCGCATCGATTCGAAGGGCAAGGAGACGGCCTGCCCGAGTCACGCCGTGTTTCCGGGCGGGACGATCAAGGTTGGACAGACGACGGCGCAGTTCCCTATTCAGAAGTTTTACTGGAAGGACGTGTATGCGCGGCTGGTGGGCGACAAGACAGGCAACTATACCTTCCGCTACAAGGTAGTGCCGCTCGAAGGGCCGCCGGATGCGCTGAAGCCGATGGCGTCGCTGCCGATCCTGACGACGAACGAGGTGACGGTCTCGGGGGTGTGTTCGCCGAGCGTGACGGCGATCTTCAACCGGGGCATTATCTCGACGCAGCATGTGTCGCAGGCGCTAAAGGGCGACATCGGCAAGAACAAACTACTGTCGATGATCAAAGATCCGGCGAACCAGCTGCGGAAGGACCTGGCAGGCGACATTACCGGGACGCTGACGGGATTTGTCGCTCAGGCGAAGAAGGGCGGATCGATCTACGCGGCGCTTTACGAGTTGACGGATGTGGAGCTTGTGCAGGCTCTGGTGGGCATCGGAGACAAGCTGAACATCGTGCTGGCGAATATTGTGGCGAAGCCGACGCCGGGCGGATCGGAGGAGACGGCTGGCGAGAACGACGACTCGGAGGCCAAGCTGAAGGCGTCGGCTGGGTCGCTGCTGTACCGGAAGCCGCCTAGCGGGCATATCGTGCACAACAAGTTCCTGATTTATGTGGATGAGGGCGGGGTGCCGCAGGCGGTGCTGACGGGCTCCTGCAACTGGACCGATACCGGGCTGTGCGCGCAGACGAACAACTCGATCGTCATACAGAACAAGCTGGTGGCGGCGCGGTACATGGCGTACTGGAAGAAGCTGCAGGCGGACGAGACCGCGCATGAGGCGGGCAGCCCGTTTCAGGACACGCCGCTGCGGACGTTCAACGGCACGGGGAAGAACCTGAACCTGGATAAGGGGACAGACGATGCCAGCACGCTGACGAGCTACTTCTCGCCCAATACGCCGAAGCAGCGGAGCAAGGCCAAAGGGAAAGCAGAGGCCTTTCCGGTGGATATGAAGGACCTGAGCGACCGTGTGATGGCGGCGAAGAATGCGGTGCTGTTTCTGGCTTTTATTCCAGGGACGCCGAGCATTACGGAGTTCGCGGCGGCCGCGCAGAAGGCGAACAAGGATCTGTTCGTGCGCGGCTGCGTGACTTCGCCGGATGCGGCGGGCAACTTCTACTACGACCTGAAGGGCACGTCGCCGCCAAAGAAGCAAAAGGGCGTGAAGAGCCCGGCAGCGCCGCAGGACACGCGGGTGATCTCGGCGAATGCGCTGAACAGGACGGTGCCATAGGGTTGGCAGAAGGAGTTGCTGAAGGCCGGCTTCGCGATTACGCACGACAAGATCGTGGTGATTGACCCGTTTGCGGATGACTGCGTGGTGGTGACGGGAAGCCACAACCTGGGATACCAGGCCTCGTACAACAACGATGAGAACCTGGTAATGATTGAAGGTAACAAGAAGCTGGCGATGGCGTACGCAACACATGTGTTGGACGTGTACGACCATTTCTCCTGGCGGTGGGCGGTGAACCAGGGAACAAGCGCGGACGCGAATCTGAAGACGAAGCCGGACGACTGGCTGGACTGGTACTTCGATGCGCACGGGAATATCAAGACGGCGCAGTTGAAGTTCTGGATGCAGGCCACGGTGTAGACGGCGGCCCGAACTCGTACAGCGAATGCCAGCAGATGCCGAGCTGGCATTCGCTGTTTTGGGCGACGGCGTGTTCTGTCCAAGACAGCGCTTGAATTCAAATGCGCAAAAAGTATTAAGAATGAGAAGTCGGCAAGTGTCATGGAATCTATCAGATGCACTCGCCTCGACGCAATGGCCTGTCGCTAGGGCGTTAACTGAAAATTCCTCCTGGCGGCAACGGCGGTTATTCTTCCCGCAGCAGGACCAGCGGATCGACGGCCAGAGCCCGGCGCGCCGGAATCCACGCCGCGATCAGGCCCAGCAACAGCATGGTCACACTCACACCGCCCAGCACCAGCGGATCCCTGGGCGTGGCCTGGTAGACGATGTACGACAGCACGCGCGTCGCCAGCACTCCCAGTAGCAAGCCCGTCCCCGAGCCGATGGCCAGCAGGCGAAAAGCGCGTCCCATCGAAGCACGCAGGACTTGCCCCTTTCCCGCGCCCAGCGCCACGCGAATCCCCAGTTCGCGCAGCCGCTTGCTCGCCACATAGGAGGCCATGCCGAAGACGCCCGTCACCGCCAGCATGGCGCCCAGCAATCCCAGGACACCCAGCGCCACCGTAGCCACGCGCGCCGCGAACAGCGCGGAATCCATCTCCGCCGTCCACGTCTTGACGACGATGGGCAGCCCGGAATCCAGCCCGTGCAGCGTTCTCTCCAGCGCCCCTGCAATCTCCTGTGGATTGCGGCCCGAGCGCACGACCAGCCAGGTGCTGCTCGCCTGGTGCTGCTGGAACGAAAAGAACATGGCGGGCTGTTGATCCTCCGTCATCGTGCGGTATTTTCCGTCTTCAACCACGCCCACTATTTCCGCCCGCATTCCCCCCCAGAACTTGAAATGCCCGCCGAGCGCCTTGTCCACCGATCCAAAAACTTTGACAGCAAACCGCCGATTCACTAGAGCCACCGTCGGCGCCTTGCCGTCGTCGTGCGGGGTCAGATCCCTGCCCGCCAGCAGCCTGGTCCCCGCTGCTTCCAGATAGCCCGGCGATATGTTGTAGTCCATGGCGTCCGCAGCGGCGTTGGTGGGCCGAAAATCGGTTGTGCTGTCGGTATAAACGTCGGAGTCGCTTCCGGACAGGCTCAACGGAAGCTGGTCGATATAGCCCACGCTCTCCACGCCCGGAATAGCCGCCGCTCGATCGAGCATGCGCTGCTGCATCTGCAATGCGCTCTCGCCGGCGTACCCCGCCATGCGCAGATCACACTCCACAAGCATCGCGTTCCGCGGCTGGAATCCGTAACTGCTGTGCAGCGAACGCACCAGCCCGCGTACCGCTACCCCCGAAGAGGTTACCAGCACCGCGCAGATCGCAATCTGCGTCACCAGCAGCACGTCGCGCAGCGTGAAGCGCCTCATCCCCGCCATGCCGCTGCCGCCCGTCCGGATCACCTGCCACGGATCGGTGCGCAGGACCTGCCGAACCGGCACCATTCCGAAGAGCAATCCGCTGGCCAGGGCCAGTACCAGCGCCACCAGATAGGTGCGCAGGTCCGGATTCACCGGTACATTGATCGGAATATCCGGAAACGGCTGCCACGCACTCAAACCGTGCAGGATCGCCACGCCGCCTGTCAGGCCGATCACTCCTCCGGCCAGCGAAACCAGCACCGCCTCAGTCAACAGTTGCCGCAGGATCAGCCCGTGCCGCGAGCCCAGCGCCAGCCTCAGGGCTACCTCTTTGGCCCGATCCGCCGAGCGCGCCGCAAATAGGCTTCCCAGATTCGCGCACGCCGCCAGCAGAATCAGCCCGGCGAGCAACATCAAGCCGGCCATGAACGCCCGCGCCGGTCCGCCCAGCATGTCGCCGATCAGCCCCGGACGAGCCAGGGAAAACCTTATTCCCTCGTCGTCTGACGGATAAGTTCTCGCCAGCCACGCCCCAATCGCATTCAGGTCCGCTTCCGCTTCCGCCGGCGTGGCCCCCGGTTTCAACCGCCCTACCACAAATGGAGAGTGATTGCCTCGATATTGAAGCGAGTTCTGGCCTTCTATGATGGGCTGCTCGACGATCGGGATCCAAAGCGCCGGTGAAATGAACAACTCCGTACCGCGAAACTCCGGCGGCGCCACCCCCACGATGGTGAAGGGGTGCTTGTTGATCTCCACCACCCGCCCAACGACACCCGCGTCGCCATGAAAATAGCCATGCCAGTATGCATAGCTCAACACAACGTAGGGAGCGCTATTGACGCCCTTTTCGTCTGAGGCATGGAAAAACCGCCCCAGATACGGCTGAATTCCCAGCTCGTCGAAGTAGTTCCCGCTCGTTAGGTAGGGCCACGCCGTCGAGGGATTCCCGCCGGTATCCACTCCCACAGGACCAACGAGCATGTACGTCATCAGGCTCTCGAAGGTCCGATTCCGGACCCGCAAATCCACATAGTCCAGATACGACTGCGATGGATATTGGAACCGCTGCACGGTGTAGAGGTTCTGCACCTGGGGCACGTTTACCGGCCGCAGAACCAGAGCATTCAGAACGCTGAACACCACGGCATTTGCGCCAATCCCCAGCGCCAGAGTGGCAATCGCCGTCAGGGCAAAACCTGGCGATTTGCTCAACTTCCGGAGTGCGAGTTTCAGATCGCTGAACATGATTGTTTTCTTGTACGCGAGTTCCGGGCTCAAAGTTCCTGCAAGAGTTCCGTCCCATCTGATTAAGAATGGGAAGTCGGCAAGTATCATGGAATCTGAAAGATGCGCTCCCGGTGGCAAATGACCTGGCGTTACAGTCTGTTACGAAACTCGGTAGCGACGGGCAAATGCATGAAAAAGTGCAGGTATGAGCTATATCCAGGGCGAGGCGCGAAATCAGCAGACGCTGTTTCCGGTGGCGTTGGACGATCTGGTACCTGCCGATCATGTGTGTCGCATGATCGAAGCGTTCGTTGACCATCTGGACTTTTGCAAGCTGGGTTTTGTGCGCGCCCAAGCCGCCGATACGGGCCGTCCGGGTTACGATCCGCGGGATCTTTTGAAGCTCTATCTTTATGGATATTTGCAGCAGGTGCGCTCGTCGCGGCGGCTGGAGGCCGAGTGCCGTCGCAACGTGGAAGTGATGTGGCTGCTGGGGCGCCTGGTACCTGATTACAAGTCGATCGCCGAGTTTCGGCGTCTGCATCGGGAGGCGGTGACCGAGGCGGGGGCGGAGTTGGTGCGTTTTGCGCGTTCGGTGGGCTTGGTGCGGGGCGAGTGGGTGGCCATCGACGGGTCGAAGTTCCAGGCGGTGGCCAGTGCGCGCAGCGTGGCCGAACGGGAGGCGGTGAGACGGTATCTGGATGCGGTCGAGGCCGGGGACGCGGAAAACGAGCCGGTGGTTGATTCCAGCGCGGTCGAAGCGGCGCTCAGGAAGCTGAGGAAAGATGCCGAGCCGGAGGCCGGTTTTATGCGCATGGGCCAGGGCCATGGCTCGCATCCGGCCTACAACGTGCAGACCGCCGTGGATGCCGAACACGCGCTGATCGTGACCGCACAGGTGACCGTGGAGAAGAGCGACAACCGCAGCCTGGAGCCGATGGCCCGAGCGGCACAGAAGGCGCTGGGCGATCCTCCCTTGCTGAACGTGGTGGCCGACACCGGCTACTCCAACGGCGCTCAGGCCGCGGCTTGCGAGGCGCAGGGCATCGTGGCTCATGTACCGGCTCTGCGCGGAGTCAACAATCGCGGCGACGGGACACTGTTTGATCGCACTCAGTTCAGCTACGGCGCGGCCAGCGACACGCTGCGCTGCCCTGGCGACCAGACGCTCACACGCAGGGGCATACAAACAGACAAGCCTCGCGTACTCTACGCCGCGCTGCGAGAAAGCTGCAACGCCTGTGCCTTGAAGAGCCGCTGCACCACGGCCGCGCACCGATCTGTTTACCTGCACCTGCACGAGGCCGCGCTAACGCGTATGCATGAGCGCGCCACTGCGGCCGTCATGCGACGCAGACGATGTACGGTCGAGCATCCCTTCGCGACCCTGAAGTACCGCATCTTCGGCCATCTGCGCTTCCTGCTGCGCGGAGTAGCCGGAGCCCGGACCGAGATCGGCCTCGGAACCATGGCCTATAACCTGAAACGCATGATGAACGTGCTGGGCGGCGCAAAACTGGCCGCGATGATGCAAATCTGATCCGGGGAAGCGTGAAACTCCGCTTCCGGAGGAGCCGGAGGAAACGCTGAAAACCAGAGCACCCCTCCAACCCCTCAACTTCGGAAAAACAGTTTCGTAACGGACTGGTTAGGCTGGGGCCAGATATCTCCGCATCCAGTCGATGACCAGGCTGCGCATTTCGGGTGTTTCCTCGTGGGCGCAATCGAAGAGCTCGATGCGACAATCTTCCTGGCGTCCGTGTTGCCGATAAAGCGGCAATAGATTCTCGCGAATCTTCTCGACTCCGGCGGGCGGCGTAAGGGGATCCTTGCGACCGTTGACGCTGAGATGAGGCCGCGGGACGATCAATTCGTTGATCGCGGTGGTGTCGAATTCCTTCAGCAACGATGGGACGTAATAGAAAATGCTGTGACCGCTGAGGCCGTGTGCGGCGATGAGCGAATCGAAATCAGTGAGGCAACAAAGGTCGATGGCCAATCGGACGCGGGGATCGAGCGCGGCGAGCCACCATGTCTTCGTGGATCCCATCGACATACCGGTCACGCCGAGCCTTGGCGGATCCACTTCCGGGCGGGTTGCGAGGTAAGAGAGGGCGCGGAATTCGTCGAACATCATCATGCCCCACAGCACCTGGCCGCGCCAGAGCATGAGCTTGAAGGCGTCTTCCTCCCCGCGGTGGCCGTTGGTGTCGTGCTGGCGCTCACCGAAACACCAACTGTCGATGGCCAGCGTGACCATTCCCATTTCAGCGAGGACGGGAGCATAGGCGGGCTGAACGCTGGTTCCTTCGAGCAGTTGTTCCTTGCCCAGGTCGTACATTCCTGCGTGCCAGTGAATGAAGAGAACGCCGGGCTCGGGGCGCTGTAGCCCCTTGGGAATTAACAGGAGAGCGGGAACCGGTTCGATCCCGTTCAGGTCCAGAACAAGCCGTTCGAGAGTGTAACGGTCGTGTTCTTCCGTGCGCACCAGTTTGGGCGGCGCGGGCTCATGCTGCCAGGGCAGATCGCCGAGGAGGCCCCAGAGATCGGCGCGCCGGCGCTGCTGGTATGCGGAGAATGCGGGTTCCGTTTCGGCAGCCAGGTTGCCGGCAGCGGAATTCAGGCCGAGGGAGATGCCGCTGGTCAAAAGCGCGGATCGAAATACGAATTGGCGGCGGGTTGTGGCTTTTTGTCCGGAGATTATCATGGAATTGCATTCTATACCGTCATCGAGGGCCTTCGGGGCCGCGAAAGTTCATGAAAATCCGCCTCAGCAGTTGAGCTGTATTTTCAACAGCTTAGGGCGCATTTTCGACCTGTGTTCGGCGAAACGCTGCGCGGGTCGGATTCCAGGGTGAGTCGCAAGCATGGACTGTCCGCTAAAACACACGGGGCTTCAAGCTTCTTAGCTGCTGCTGTGCGGCGCCGGCGACTTCAAGGTCGGAGGGCCGGTGCGATTATGGCAAAGCGCATGGCAACAAAACGACCTTCGCTTCTATCAGAGAAAGAGATTCTCGATACGGTAGCGAGCAGATGACCGGCATTTCGGACACGATCCGGCTTTTTGGCATTCCGTGGGCCACCGGCCGGCTCAAACCGGGATCGTGTCCAGCTTGCCGACAGCGCGCGGCTGAGGTTCATGGTTTCCCAGGCCTCAAAATCGAGACCGGGGCACCCAGGAGCATCTATCGTTGTTCCGCGCGAGCTGATGCCGCCCGCGGCGTCAGGTAACCGCTGTCTTTCATCCAGTCGGCCATTCGCTGCGGCCAGGATTTCACTGTCACCAGGTTGGTTCGCTCACCCATACTGAACCCGTGTTTGCCCCAGGCCAGGAAGACGGCTTCTACTCGAACCCCAGCTGCGCGCAGCTTTGTTAGCAGCTCGAGCGTCGCCTGACTGCTATCGGTTTCGTCGTCATTGGCCACGAGTAAGTATCCACCGGCAGAGCCGGTGGCTTTACGGTTGCTGGCCCCTCAAAGGGGCCTGATCGCAACCGTTGAAAAGCAAAAGCAAGAACAAAAGCAAAAGCCCGATCATCATTCGGC
>Ga0326728_10019680_pt1 | contig 13054 bp, 18 predicted proteins | sample MB3enrmetagenome_FD_207602 | JGI IMG/M metagenome (GOLD analysis project Ga0326728, IMG submission 207602) | Lab enriched peat soil microbial communities from McLean, Ithaca, NY, United States - MB31MN | ecosystem: Environmental > Terrestrial > Soil > Wetlands > Peat | place: USA: New York...
AAGCACCAACGAAAGCTCTTCGAACGTTTGAGACCAGCCCGGAGCGTTGAGATCACCATCAGCTAGCAGATGGAATTCGCCGGGGTTCAATATGCCTTTCCGCCAGCGACCCCCATCTTTCCAGTGAAAAGAAATGGGGCGCTTGCCTGTGCTAACCGTAAGTCCGTGCCCGACGACGTAATGCTCCGGCAAGTCTTGCGGTTCAAGCCGATGCCTCTCAACAATGATTCCGCGCCAACCTAGAGGCATACTACTTACTAAGACAGACCCGGCAGGTGCGGACGGGAAGGGCCTTCCGTTTGTGACATCGACCAGCTTGATCGAACTGGGTTGTGGCCCGGAGTCGTTCACATCACTTGTACCTTTTCGTCCAATTGAACCAGTGTATAGTTTCGCACATGTTCAGTTTCCCGATAACAAGTCCGAACAGCGCTGCCTTTCAATCTGAAGTAGAAAACGAGCAACGGCTTTGGGCGTGGGGCCACGAGTACTCGACGGAAACCAATCGAGTGGGAGGTCATGAGCCGCGAATGGCCTCACCCCGCCATGGGGGCTCGTGTGGTAGTTGCGCTGACCGACTTGGCCTGGTTTTTGCCGGTTGGCCAGATCGCGAAATCGCGGAACGGGTTACGGCACGGTTTTGACACTGCTTGTGCGGACTTCCAAGGGCTTACAGGGCCGCCCGCCTCTTGTAAGTCGTTGTATTTACTCCTGCGGCGATGGCTTCGCTCCTACCATGATCATCCCGTGCGCCGACTGAGCGTCGTACCCTTGGGCAAAAGCCGGAAGCGCGCTCGTCCAGATCTGCGGAGGGAGTCATGAGCAAGCATTATTCCCACTCCGACCCATTGGTCTTTGGGGCGCTTCATGAAGCCGCAACATCGGTTACGGACTAAGCGCTGTCGCGCAACAGTGCTAAACCGATTCTCGCACCAAAGCCCCGCACGTAGGCGAGAGACACAAGTAACATGCACGCCGGTTCCGTATAGCGGGCCAGAATAAGCGGCCCCGCATCGACAGCCGCCCCACCGATGTCCTCCGCAAGGCCTACGACGACTTTCCGAGCTTGTGGATCATCTCCGCAGACGAATACAGCGGGACGTGCGCCCCCCGCCAAGGTCTTGGGAGATTTCAGGACCTCGGCAAAGGGGGGGATGGCCTTAATGACCCTTGCCCAAGGTGCGAGCTTCGCCACTTCCTCGCCGCCGGAAGTGGTAGTACTGATCATCAGTCCGCTCATATCCGGTTTGAGGGCGTTAGTGCAATCCCAAAGGATCTTGTTCCCGGAAACAGGTTCGGCTTGTCTCAGCGCTTCAGCCGTGACGGTCCACGGCGTTGCGAGGACGATGACATCGCCGAACGCGGCAGCTTCATCGGGAGTGCCTGATCGTGTTCCCAGCGATCGAGCGGTCTTCTCCAGCTTGGCCGGATCCCTGATAATGCTCAGCATAACAGCATGATTTTGCTTCACCAATTGCCTCGCCAATCCGGTGCCGAGGTTTCCAGCGCCGATAATTCCAATCTTCATTCGCTCCTGCTCCATATTCGAGTGCGGCACTGGCACAGCCTTTTGCACGCGCCAACATGTGTGTCTATACCCTTAAATCGATCATGAGGACGGGAAATAAGCCGGTATGCTGAACACCGTCAGGAATTGCCGGGCATGGTATTCCGGGTACTTATCTAGAAGCTGCTGCTCGGCCTGCTTGGCGTCGCCGGTCTCAATCGCCGCGGCGAAATCACGCAAATAGGCACGCGTTTGGGCGATAAGCTTAAGATCCCCAGCCGGCCCGTGCCCGGGATAAATCGTTGATACCCGAGTCTTGGCCAACTCTTCGAGTTCATCGAGTCGGGTCAGCCAGCTTTGCAAATGCCGCTCTTGCAGATAAAGATGCGCGTTGTTGTAAACCAGGTCAGCCAATAGAAGGTCTTTCTGATACGGGAGATAAACACAGGCGTTGTGTTTGCTTTCTCCCTCGCCAAACTCCACGACCTCCAGTTTGTTCCCTTCGATGTACAGCATAGGCTCGCTGAGAACTTCGGGCACGACGAGCCGTTTCGGTCCTTGCGGGCCGAGCTTTTGTTGGAGCAAGGAAAGCATCCAAGGACCGTCTTTCTGAATGTCGGCCACCACGTTCGCGGTGCTGACCACCTGCGCCTGCGGAAAGCGCTCGGTGATGACTTCCAATCCCATGAAGTGGTCAGGATGCGCATGGGAAATCATTACGGATTTGAGGGTCTTCCCGGATTTCGCGACCCCATCGGCGATCTGAGCTGCGTCGCTAGTGAGCATGAACACGTCGAAGAGGATGGCTTCGGACTTGCCGCTGATGAGATAGGAGTTTGACCAGGCCCCAGCCTCGCTCGACGTAAATGCGTGAATCGAGAGTGACACTGCAACCGAACTCTGAGTCGACATTTTAAGTCTCCTTATTCTCTGTTGGGTTTGGGACGCTATGCTTCACGCCATCCGTATCGATCAGCCAGGAACCGCCGGCGCGAAATGCGGCAGCAACGTCGAAGGTGTTCTCGAGGAAGTGATAGCGGACGATCAGGCCGTCACGGAGTTCAAAAAAGATCGAATAGGAAATATCCACTGTCCGGCCCGTCGGTAGCGCGTGGAGGCGGAACCAGCCAAAGGCGGCTGCCCGGTTGCCTTCCGAAATAACCTCGCGCGGGCCGAATGCCGTCACCTCCAGATTGCGGTGCATGTGGGCGAGGAACTCTTTGACGGCCTCGCGGCCGCGGTGAATACCTAACCACGGAAGCGCCGCATGGCATTCCGGAGAAATCGGCGGTAGCACGCCCGCGGGATCGGGTGTCGGCGCCCCGTTGACCAAGTATTCGACGTTCGGATCGAAGTACATGTCGACGGCGGAATCATCTTTGCGAATCACGGCATCGAGGTACGCCGCGATCAGCGCAGAGTTCGACTGAACAGGTGCGCTCATGAATCATTCTCCTGCGGCGGGAGCCGATTTATAAACTACCGGCCACTCAGCAGCATGGGCAGAAACAGAACCGTCGCATTGGCTCACCCGGTCGGTTCCTGACTTGTTAGTGTGCCGTCGCCGGCTTCTCTGTTGATTGTTGTTCTTGGCTTGCTCCCCACAAGGTTCCCTCGCTAGGCGGTGTGACGGTGCCCCAGCGCTCGGCAATTTTGCTTCCCTCAAAGCGCCACATCACAAAGCCATGAAATTGCATCTTCTTGCCCGATTTGGGATCGGTCCACCGCCAGATGTTCCGGCACACCACTCTGTCGTCCTCGGCAAGAATGTCTTCAATGGTCAGGTGCAGATCCGGCATGGCCTTGTACATGGCCGCCATCATCTGTTCGTCGCCTTCCACGCCCGTAGGCTTTCCGCCGGGTCCGTCATGATCGAAGAAGTCCGGCGTCATGTTCTTGTGGATCACCGAGGCATCTCGCCCGTTGACGAAGTCCTCGAAGTGGTCTCGAACCAACTGTTTCATTTGACCAGGTGTCAGGTCAGTTGCCATGGCCACCTCCTCAAGAAGGATTGTTTCTGTCGTTCGCGATTTGGCTTGCTTCCATGTGGCCCCCAAGAGTCTCCGTCCAAAGTCCGGCAAGCCAACATCGCGAATTCGAAATCGGTGTTCGTTGCTTTGATTGCAACTGGCGTGCCAGGGCTAACCGGTTGAATTCACGAAGATTTTCTTGCCCTGCGATGGTGGATTCCGACAATTGCTGGAATCCGACAGACTCGAGTAGTTCTCGGATAGAAGGAAATCTAATGGAAAGACTCTCTTCTAGGGTCAGACAAACAGGCGAACCGAATGGCTCAGCGCGATCATTGGGGTTTGCGTTCACTTTGGCAATTGGTCGCCCGGAAAGCTGCGGCAGGAGTGAAGCTCATAGAGCAAGACGCCCGCCTTGACGGCGGGATCGTCGCGCATCAATCGATCAACCTCTTCAACGGATGCGTTGAAGATGCCGACGCCCGCCACATCGCTGCCGTCTCCGACAGGACACACGATCACCAGAATGCCGTCTGCGCGCAACGCAAAGTTCCGCCGACCGTGCTCCCAGATGATCTTGTCGGCGCCGGGCTCGTTGCGTCGAGGCCCTGGTTTCAAGATCAGCAAACAGTAGTTCTTCGTGGTCGGGAGCATCTCCCGCATGTACTCATCCGTGATCGTCTTCATGATTTATCTCTCCGGCGTTGAGATTCGAGAGCAAAGGCAAGCCAAACTAGCAATCGTTGAACGAAGCAACAGTTTGCAGGAAATAGCTTGAAGCCCTCCCCTTCCCTCAGATCAGCCACGAAGGGGTCGTCAGCCCGCTCGTCCTGCGACGAAATCCGTTCGGTGCGCAGTCACCCATTTGGTCACGTCAGTGGATTCAAAGCTCGGAACGTCCGATGGTTGGACAAAGGGCTTTGAGACGAAATCCAAGTCGTCGGGATGGCTCCGGATGAACCTGAAGATTCCAGAGACGCGCTTTCCTACGCCGGGTCCCAATGCTTGGTCGACGCCACGTTCGAATTCATCCAGGTCAAGGCTCTCGTAGCGGATCGGCCTGCCCAAGCCCTCAGAAAAACATTTCGCCAACTCCCCGCCATCAATAGACCGCTTACCACCGGCGTCGACGGAGACGCCCATCAAGTTGTGCCGGAGGAGATGAACGATGAGACGGGCGATGTCCTCGGCGGCGACCCATGCGAGCGGCTGCGTTTCGACAACCGGATAGGCGAGCAGGCCTTGCGTCGATATCGAATGCGTGGCATATGGAAGCAAAAGGTTCTGGAGGTAGAACGTGGGGCGAACCACCGACAACGGAATAGCGCTGCGCCGAAGGGCCTCCTCAATCTCCTTTGACGCTGCGAAACTTGGGAGCTCCTCCAGGTGCCGAGGATATTGGACGGATGGGTTGAAGATGACTCCTTTGATCGAGCTTGTTCGCCGAATGCACTCGAGTGATCGGTCACCCTGCTGCCGTCGGGTCGGCCCACTTCCGCCTGCCGGCAACTGAAATACCACGAACTCGATGTCAGCGTGGGCCTGCTCGAGGCTCACCAAGTCGTCCGCGTCCAAGTCCGCGGCGACAATCTCGGCTCCGGCTGCCGCAAGCGGCGAGGCGCGATCGCGATCCCGCACGAGGGCTCGCACCTGATAACCGCTCTCCAAGAGCTGATGAACCATGGCTTGGCCTTGCAGCCCGTTCGCGCAGTAGACGAGCACCTTCATGCTAGCTCCTTGGGTACGTTAGTCATAGCTGACCATATCGGCCTTCCCTCGCCTTCTATCGGCCACCTTTCTCAATCCATGCTATGCAGCCCGACCTTGTTGCCCTCGGTATCCTTGAAATAGGCGATGTGTCCCGCTTGCTCCGACAGAAAGGTTTTCTCCAATAAAACCTTTCCACCGGCCTTATTAACCCTTGCCAGGACCTTGGAAAGGTCTTTCCCACCGTTTAAATACACCACTGCTCCATCCATGCTGGGGACGTAGCCCTCCCCTTTCACCAAAGCGCCCGTATTGAATCTGTCCTTGACGCTGAAAAGCGCGTAATCGTTGGGACCCAGTTTCATCTCATTCAGTTCCAGGCCCAACAATTCACCGTAAAAACTGACGGCGCGCTTCATGTCCAAAACTGGAATCTCAACCCAATTCAGCAAATGCTCCATTTTGCCCTCCTTTAATAAAGGATTCTGGGACTTTCGCGAGCGGGTTTATTGTAAAAATGCGAAATGTCAGTGGAGGGAGAGCCGCCGTCCAAACTCATTTGAAACTTCAACGGTGAATCGCTGAGGGGAGAAACTGGTCATCCTTTTGAATTCCTTCGTGAAGTGGGGCTGGTCATAGTAATAGTCGTAGAGTTCCTCTTTAAGCTCTTCATATGGCCGCCCCTGGGCCCACTTGCGGTAGAACCTTTGAAAGCGGAAGATACCCGCCAAGACTTTGGGAGACAAACCCACATGATTATTGAAAAGAATCTCCAAATAACGGCGGGTATAACCAGTCCTACGTTCTAAGTCTGAAATGGTCATCAAACCGTGTGTGGCTTTCAAAGAGTGGACACAATATTCGACGATAGGATTGTGAAGCTGCTTTTCTTCCAGAATCTCTACGAGTTGAGCTTGAATAAACTCTATTTTCCCCTTCACGCTCTTCAGGTCAACGAGGATATCACTTACTTTTCGTCCCCACCTGCTTAAGAGCACATCGGCAGACAAGTGACGGTTGACCGTTTCGACCATCGGTATTCCGAAAATAGGGTAGGCGCCGTGGGGGCGAAACTCGATTCCGATAAAACCGGCTCTTCTCGGACTTGTACGAAGGAGCGTGGCGGTGTCCCGGTTCCCCACAAAATACAAACCGTGCTCCTGGCTTTCCTGGACGCGTCCGTTGGCGATGGAAGTAATCGAATTTTCGTAAGGGATGATTAGTTTAGGACAGCCATTCGGCGCCGCAAGGCTGTTTTCGGTCGGGGGCATTCCAATGGGGCTTTCGAACACCCAAAAGGATTGGACGTAGGGTTTCAATTCGGAGCGGGGTTCGACAAACGACAGTTTCATACATATACCCCTTTCACATGGCTCCTCAGTTAGGAACTGCCTCCACCGTCCCTCTCTCTGGCAATCCAATTGCGCACATAAGGGGAGCATCGGATGAGCCGGACGCCCTTTGCCTCACAAGCTGCGAGGAAGCTCACGGCTTCCTGGTCCACAAGCTTCACTTCTTCGAGGTTTAACACGACCTTCCGCGTGCTGCCATCAATTTGTGCCTTCAAATCCCGCAGGTGTTCGGCTTGAAGCCGGCCACTCAACCGAAGAGTCATTAGCTGACCCTCTAAAGCTCTCTCAATTCTCAGCACCATATTCATTGGCTCACGAGATGCGTCAAAGCAAAGATGCTGCACCTCAAATGCTGCTCGCTGCCTCGCGTGCAAAAGAGGTGCAAATCGGGACGTAGCAAACCTCATGCCAGATTCTAAATAATTGAAACTACAGGCTGTCCCTTGATTCAGAAATGACGGATTCCGACAATTGCTGAATTCCGGCAGCGAGAACGGATGGCGCTCCGGTAAAGCATAGGCGGTTTGGTTGTTGGGCACAACGCTACCCTGACGAACGAAGTTGGAGAACTGCTGGATTGGGACGGGCTGATGCGATGGCGCTGGCGAGTCTCAGGCAGGGTTGAACTGGTGCTTCTTAATTCCCAGCCTGCGGATTTTTGTCTCGAGCGTCGACCGTGGTATCCCTAGCCTGGTGGCGGCACCTGATGGGCCGGCAACCCGGCCTCGGCTCCGCGCCAAAGCGGGTTCGATGAGCTCTCTCTCCTGGTCGGCCCCCAGACGAGCTAATCCGTTGTCGGCGCGACTCGGGCGAGGAGACTCGGACTGCAGCCATGATTCGTCTACGGTGAAAGTCTCGTCGTCGCTCAGGATGACGGCTCTCTCGATGACATTTTGCAGTTCGCGGATGTTGCCCGGCCAATCGTAGGCTTGAAACAGTTCCAGGGTCCGCTTGTGGATATTCTTGATCTTCTTCCCGGCCTTGCTCGCGTATCGCTCGATGAGATATTCCACGAGCAACGGTATATCGTCTTTGCGCTGGCGCAGGGGCGGAACTGCAATTGGAAACACGTTCAAGCGATAAAAGAGGTCGCTCCGGAAGGCTCCCGCCTGGACGGCTTTCTTCAAGTCGCGATTCGTGGCAGCGATAACCCGCACGTTGACGGAGATGGATTGAGTTCCCCCAATGCGTTCGAATTGCCGCTCTTGCAAAACTCGTAACAAGGCTACCTGGGTTTCCGCGGGTAGATCGCCGATCTCGTCGAGAAAGAGGGTGCCTCCGTCGGCCAACTCAAAGCGTCCCAAACGCCGTTGGGTTGCTCCGGTAAAGGCGCCTTTCTCGTGGCCAAATAATTCGGAACCGACCAAAGTTTGCGGGATCGCGGCGCAGTTTACGCTCACGAAGGCCCGCGACGATCTTCGGGACCGCTTATGGATGGCGCGGGCGATCAATTCCTTGCCGGTGCCGGTTTCCCCCGCGATCAAAATTGTGGAATCGGTGGGCGCTACTTTGGCCACTTGCACCAATACTTGCCGCAGCGCCCCCGAAGTGCCGACGATTTCTTCGAACATGGACGCTTGATCAATCTCTTCCTTCAGGGCGAGGTTTTCCCGGTAGAGTTCATCCCTGAGTCGTTTATTCTCCTCGAGAGCTTCCTCCAGAGCAGTTTTCGCTTGTTGCTGTTCCGTGATGTCCATGTTGGTTCCCACCAACTCCACCACCTCACCCGAGGCGCTTAAGACGGGACGGCTCACGCAATGGACGTGCTTTATCGACCCATCCGGAAGAAGTAGGCGGAAATCAAAAGCGACCCCTATCTTTTCGCGGATAGCCCTCTCCAGAGCTTCATCAAACCTCATCAAGTCCTCGGGATGAATCCGGCTATGCGCCTCTTGGTACGAAATCGAACCCTTTTGGGGGTCGAATCCAAAGGTCCGGTATGATTCCGGAGACCAGTAGATTATTTCCTTACGGGCCACATCGTAGGCCCAGCTTCCCGTGTGGCTTAATCTCTGCGCTTCCGCCAAATAAGCCTCGCTACGCCGCAAAGCCTCCTCGGCGCGTTTCCGGTCCTCAATGTCGGTTCCGGTGGTGTACCAACGAATCACACGGCCTTGTTCATCTCGAAGCGGATTGTAAATCACCAAGCACCAGCGATACTGGCCATCGTTTCGTCGGATTCGTGCCTCGATTCGGAACTGAAGGCCGCGCGCGAGTCCTGCTTGGCGCATATCCAGGATCATCGACAGATCATCGGGATGAAATACCTGCTTAAACTTCTGGTCGCTTTGAACGTGTTCGGGAGTCCAGCCGAAATAATCCAGGAGGACTTGGTTTGCATAGAGGGGGCGCCCATCTGCCGCAGTCACACCTATCATTTGCGGAACGGCGTCCGCCAGTTGCTGAAGTTCCCGTTCCGTCTGCTTGCGGTCCTCGATTTCGGTTCCCGATGAGAACCAGCGTTCGATTTTCCCGTCTTCGTCTCGGAAGGGCTTGCCGCGAATTAGGAACCAGCGATATTGCCCGTCTTTCCTCAGAATCCGCGCTTCGACTTCCCAACCTTCGCCGCGACGCATGGCATCGCTGCGAATCGTTCGTACTCTTTCCACATCCTCGGGATGAAACGCCCGAGCCTGGAAGTCGTCCGCTCGAAAGTCGCTCAGAGCAAAACCGAAAAATTCAAGCAGTCTGTCGTTGGCGTAAAGCGGGCTCCCATCCGCTCGATAGACGCACATATATTGCGGAAGGACGTCAATGAGTTTGCGAAACTCCTTCTCTGCCTGCTTGTGATCTTCGGGATCAATCATGGCGAGTTATCCCCGGCGATATGACAGAAGGGTCCTCCTCCTTGCTAGGTCTCAAGTCCAGTGTTCTTTGCGCCCCTGCGATTTCCTAATCTTATCATAAGGATGGACCCGGTAAAGGATCTGGGCGAACTCCGCTCTGGGCCTTAGCCGGGCGGCAAGAGCCCACGCCCTAATCTTCGACAAATCTGTGCTTACGGGTATTACTGCTGCCCAGTCGATTTGGGTCAGTCCAAACGTCGGACTGATGCGGGCAGAGGGGCAGGCGGCGACAGCCCGCGAGCGTTTGATTTTCCGGGACTCGTCGGGTGAATCCCGCTCGTGCGACTACCCGGTGGCATCTGCCGCTACGTTTTGGCAGGCGGACACGCGTTGCTCGAGGAATCGCCGCTCCATGGGGTTGCGCGCTAGAGCGATAGCCGCCCGGAAATGCTCGCGGGCGATGGCGTGCCGCCCGCGGCGAAGTTCAAGCTCGCCGAGCGCCGCGGAGTAGAACGGGTAACTGGCAAGGCGTTCACGGTCGGCGATGGCGCGGATCTCTTCCAGCCCGCGCTCAGGGCCCTCGAGTTGGGCGACGGCAATGGCGCGGTTGAGCGACACCACGGGCGTAGGACGAATCGCCGTCAAATGGTCATAGAGCAAAACAATTTGGGCCCAGTTGGTGTCCTCGGCGTGATGGGCGATGGCGTGAAACGACGCGATGGCCGCCTCCAGGTGATACTCGGTGAGCTCATCACCCGTGGCCGAGAGATCGAGCAATCTTTGCCCTTCGCTCACCAGGTTCTGATCCCATCGCGAACGATCCTGATCAAACAGTGAGCTCAAATTGCCTGCGGCGTCGATGCGCGCCGGCAAACGCGCCGCGTGCAGGCACAGGAGCGCGGCGAGGGCGTGGGTGGCGGGCGTTGCGGCGAGCGGATGCTGGAGCAGCAGCGCCACGAGACGCATGGCCTCCTGGCACAACTCGCCACGCACGGCCGATTCTGGGGACGCGCCGTGGTAGCCCTCGTTGAAAAGCAAGTAAAGGGCCCGGTGGACGGACGGAAGCCGCGCGGCGAAATCGGCGGCATCCACGATATCGAAGAGCCGTTTCGACGCCGCCAGCGCTTTTTTGCCGCGGGTGATGCGCTTCTCGATCGCCGCGTGGCTACTGACGAATGCGCTGGCGACTTCGCCGACGCCGAATCCGCACAGGATGTGGAGCACCAGGGCGACCTGCGCCTCCTCGGGCAGTCGGGGATGGCAGCAGGAGAACATCATGCGGAGCTGATCGTCCTTAATGGCGTTCGCCTCAAAGAGTTCCTCGACCGCGGGCGCCAGCGTCCCTTCCCGCTCGATCAGCCGCCCCAATTCCGGCGCGAAGGTACGCGCCGTGCGCTCGCGCCGCAGGACGTCAAGGGCTCGGTTCTTCGCCGTCGCCATGAGCTAGGCGGAAGGATTCTCCGGCACGCCGCGGAATTTCCACACTTCCAGGGCGCGGCAGAAGGCGTCTTGCACCACGTCTTCCGCCAGCCCCAGGTTGTGGACGCCGAAAATCCGCGTCAGCGTGGCCACCATGCGCCCCGCTTCACGCCGGAATAGATGATCGCTCAGCTCCATTGACCACACCTTACCGGTTTTTTCGGTTCCGTTTTTTGGCTGAGGCTTTGGCCCTTTGGTTGAAGTCCAACGCCAGGCCAACCCAGTAGGCAAGGTCGCCCTCGGTTTTCACGGCTTCCGCGTCAACGTGCACGAACCCCCGGTACGGCCGCCCTTTCATGACCACGGTTCGGCAGCCGGGGCGCTCGAGTGCGGCATCGTGGATGGCCGGGTCAATCCGGCACATGATTCGGTCCTTACCCACGCTGACACACATCTTCCCCCGAACCATAAAGGTAACGCCGGCGAACATTCTCTTTTCTTGAATGCGGCGGCCGCGTCCCAGCGCGGCCTTCACCCGTCTCGCCAAAGCTTCATCATAGGGCATGCGGTTCTCCCTCCGCGTCATTTAGGAAAGGGCGCGCTGTCGAAATAGATGTCAAATGACGTGATCTTACCATCCCGCACCCCAAACACCTCGGCGACGTCGCTGACGAAGGTGGGCCCCCCGGGCGGCTGGAGTTGGTATCGGGTCAGGGCGCACGCTTTGTCCCCGTCGACGAGGAGGGCTCGGACCTCCAGTTCGGTGATCATGGAATAGAAACGCTTCGTCGACTCGAGGAAGGCCGCTTTCCCGCTGATCCGCCTGATCGGGCTTGTAAAACTGGTGAAGACCATCTCATCAGAAAGAAATGACGGCCAATCCTTTTTTTGTTTGAGGTTGCTGAAGTAGCCCTCAATCGTCTCTTTTGTCGTCATATCGTCCTCTATCGGTTACATTTCCAGCTTTCGGATGGGCCGCACCTCCACCCCACCGTCAACCTCGAAGATGGGGCAGCCTTTGGCAAGCTCCACGGCGTGGTCCAGGTCACGCGCTGCAATCAGCGTGAATCCCCCAATAAGGTCTTTGGCCTCGGCAAAGGGGCCGTCAGTCACAGTCTTGCGCTTGCCGTGGACGAGTTTGCCGGCGCGCTCCAGCGGCTGGCCGCGGTCCTTGATATGACCTTTGTCCGCCAGGTCTTTAAACCAAGCCATCCACTTTTGCATGGTCTGCTGCATTTGCTCCGGCGATCTCCCCGCCTCGCCACCGCGGTAAAGAAAAAGGTATTCGCCCATGGTCGTTCCTCCTTTGTTGATGTTACTTCCAAGCTTAGGACGTTTGAAGGGGACCACAGCGGACATTTTTTATTTTACGACCATTCAAGGAGCTGCGAACGCCTGAGGCTAAAGCCGCCAAAGCATGGCTGCGAGTCCAACCAAATCCATGGCCCTACCATAGAGCTGTCGCATCTGGCCGAGCGCGTCGGCCTGCTGGACGCGCTCGACAATCAAGCCGTCATCGAGGCGGACGTAGTCGAAGAAGCTGGCTTCGAAAGAACGTTCGGTCGCTGGCGCGCTATAGAGACGGCCCTTGGCAGTTCCCCGAACCGTACCGCGAGCCAGGACAACGTCTTCCGTAGCGAGGACATCATGCAACTCGACGCACAGATTGGGGATGCCCTTCCAGACGTGGTTAATCGAGGCTTTCGCCTCTTCCCAATCGACAAAACCGTGCGTGAACCCGACACAGTTTTCCCGATGGCGCTGGGGGTCCACCAGCCTCTCCGCCTTCCCGAGATCCTGTCGATTAAGGGCTTCGATGAAGCTGCGATAGACCTCGGCTGCACGCATGCGGGAAGCCTCCCCCACCATTTGACCTATCGACCGGACCCAGCTGTGACTGAACGGCCGCGGCCGCCCGCTCCACCTTGTCGCGCTGCGTAACGTCCGCCGTGACGCACATCGCTTTAGCTCCTAGCTGCAATGGGTGCGTGACGGTTTCGGACGGCGGCGCTTCGGTGCGAGCGACAAGAGCCACCTTTGACCCGGCACCGGCGAGCGCTATCGCTATCGCGCGGCCGACACCAGTCCCGCCCGCGGTGACTACGGCCACCTCCCCTTTCATCGTGGCTTCTGGTCGGGAAGTCCTTTGTTCTCGTTCAGCAATTTCGACAGGCTTTTTCCCACACAAAAGTCCCAGCCTTCTTTGCAATTGGCATAACACTCGACGCCTGGAACCAAACCGACGTGCGTCATCTTGACCCGCGTCGCTCCGTTGTCGGGCGAGGCTTCCCACACGACCGAGGTCTCTTTCCA
>Ga0326728_10019684_pt1 | contig 13050 bp, 10 predicted proteins | sample MB3enrmetagenome_FD_207602 | JGI IMG/M metagenome (GOLD analysis project Ga0326728, IMG submission 207602) | Lab enriched peat soil microbial communities from McLean, Ithaca, NY, United States - MB31MN | ecosystem: Environmental > Terrestrial > Soil > Wetlands > Peat | place: USA: New York...
ACCTCGAAAGACATCCGGCGGTGCTGTGGGTCAACTATCCCGGCCTCCCGAGCCACCCCGACTACGCCAGCGCCCAAAAATACCTGCCTGACGGCCAGGGGGCGATTGTGGGTTTCGGCATCAAGGGCGGCAAAGAGGCGGGCTCCAAGCTGATCAACAGCGTGAAGCTCTTCAGCCATCTGGCCAACATCGGTGATGCCAAATCGCTGATCATCCACCCTGCCACGACCACTCACTCGCAGCTCACGCCCGAGGAGCAGGCACAGACCGGCGTGACTCCTGAGTATGTTCGGTTGTCGGTGGGCATCGAAGATGTGAGCGACATCATCGCCGACTTGGATCAGGCGCTTCGGACGTCCCAAGAATGACCTTCGCGATTTCCGTAGATGAAAGATTCAAAAAGGTTCTTTGAAGATTCTCGACAAGCGGACGATCTCTACGCATCGTTCGCTTGTCCGGGTTGACAGTCCTCTCGTGGTGGGTGCAATTGGAGAATTGGTTATCGCGACATTTGCTCTGGCGATGGTGGTGATGGCTGACCGGCTGCTTCGGCTCTTAGTCGTGGTGGTTGGATTCTTTCCCCATTCGACGTCACATAAGCAGATTTGATGCTGATAGTAAAAATATTTAATTGGACGGTGGCATGCACAGTGGATAGACTGTAGATTATTGCAGACCTCTTCAGTGTAGTTGCCAGACACGATCCAAAGTCTTTTATGATCAGGATCCTCCCAACGCGGAAGGCATGTTGTTCTGAGTGTTGCGCATTTGTGTGCCTTCTGGTGGAGGGATTTCACTGATGTAACATTTCAAATCCAGGGTTCAGTGAACCGACCGCTCGCCAGAAAACAAATCTGTCGAGCGGTTTCTGTTTTTGGGAGCAGAGCGATCCGCTCAGGCGGTTACAGCGGACCTGGGACTGGTACGGATTCTCAGCAGGTTGATCGGCCGGTACCAAAGTTTGGGCGCGGTGCCCAAGTGGTAAGGGGGGAGCCTGCAAAGCTCTTATCATGGGTTCGATTCCCATCCGCGCCTCCAAAGATCATGCGGGCGATATAAAGGGAGATTTCGTATCCACGCCGCTGGAACGGGCAATCGTCGGGTGCCCGCCGCGGCCATAGGCGGCAACAATTCCTTTGTGTCTATCCGGACAAGAACCGGGGTCGATTTCTCCCTATCCCGCATGTTGGGGGTAAAACATGACGGCAAGGCAACACGTCCAGTACCAGAAACTCCTGCTCGACAAGCGCTCCGAGCTGACCCGGGCGGGGGGAAGTAAAACAGGCTCGCTCCGCCAAGAGGGTATCCGCCACGCGGACTTCCTGGATCAATCGGCGCATGCCATTGAAGAAGCCGTTCAGGCACGCTTGCGCCAGACAGACAGCCGGTTATTGAAGGCCGTCGATGCTGCCTTGTTCCGCATTGAGCGGGGAACCTTTGGAGTGTGTGAGGTCTGCACACAACCCATTCCTTCCGCTCGTCTGAACGCCGTACCCTGGGCGCGCTTATGCCGGGACTGCAAGGAACAGCAGGACACCGGCGCCCCCCGGCCAGGCAGCATTCCGCACGAATCCCCCGAGTGGACCGGATAACCCATTCGGATCGGTAGCTCCGATGCCGGAAGCGTGGAGCAAGTATCCCAGGGCTAATTGTGTTTGTTTAACCCTAATTGAGATGTCGTGTTCATGCAGCATCAGTATCTATACATGATCCAACGCCCCCAACCCGCTGTCGTCACCGCCCACATCGGCTGTTGTTGTCTTTACTTTTAGAGTTGGCTGGGCGCCCAAGGGAGCGAACGCTGGTGGTGCCGGCCCCTGGAGAAGCGGGTGGCCATCTGATTCGAGCGGCTTGCGGAGAGGTCCCCGCGCCGGTACCCTCCCGATGGCATTAGGGAAGGGCGCCCTTGCGGGCATGATACGCCACGCACAGAACGCATTAGCCGCGCAGAGCACAATCTGCATTGTCTTAAGCGAACACGCGATGAACTTCAGTCTGTGCAAATTATGTTTGACATTTCGAGTCAGAGTTCTTATCATCATTTTTCTCAACATGACTTACACCCTCCAATTCGGCAAAGGATGTTGTGCTTGTATCGTCCATGCGCCGACGTGTGGAGGGATTGTCTGAAGGCTTGACTTTTCAAACGGACTAATTCTGACCCACCGTCGGAGGCAAACTCTACGGTGGGTTTTTTGTTTTCAGGGCAATGGAAGTGGGCCCCGAAAATTGAGGTGCGTTACTGCCGCACGTAACATGGTTGACGACTTTCCTATGAGTAACAGGGATTCCATTTTCGCAATTTCTTGCCGCCGCCCCGGGGACAGGGCTACGTGTTGCTGTATGTCCCCAGCGCCGGCGTGTGGAGGAATCGACTAGGAACCAGACAGATCCTTCGATCTAACTTCAAACCCACCGTCGGTCGTATATCCGGCGGTGGGTCTTTGTTTTTGGGGTCCCCACGTTGTTGATGGGAGCAGTTTCCGGGCGGCATACGGGTCACAGGTAATTCAATTCAAAACGATTTGAAGGAGAGCAACATGCACAGACATAGCTTGGGGATGGCAGCGAATGCCACGGATCGACGATCCGGCTGGCTGGCAGGATGGAACAATTGGCGGATCGTGCTTGGGGTGGCGATGGCACTGGCTTGCGGGCTGGGGAATCGCGCGCTTTTTGCCCAGACGCCCACCGCCACGTTAACCGGCCTGATCCAGGATGAGTCCGGAGCGCTGGTTCCCGAGGCAAACCTGACCCTCACCAACACGGGCACCTCCATCTCCAGGACTACCCGTTCCGGGAACGACGGTTACTACACGTTTTCGCTTTTGCTTCCGGGAACATATCAACTTGCTGTCGAACATGCCGGGTTTGAAACCCTCGTGCGCAAAGACATTCGGTTGAGCGTGCAAGAGACGGTGCGGTTGAATTTGAACCTGCAAGTGGGGGCGACAGCGCAGGAGGTGACGGTCACGGCGTCAATGCCGCTGTTGCAGCAGGAAACTTCCTCTCTCAGCCAGTTAGTGGACCAAAGCCGGGTTGCGGATCTGCCTCTCCTGGGCCGCAATCCCTATGCCCTGGTGCAGATCGTGCCCGGGGTATTTACTCCTGCGTCATACAACAGTCTCCCGGTGGACGTAATCTCCCAAACCTATGTTTCGATTAACGGGGCGCGCGGCGCCCAAAATGAGTATTTGCTCGACGGTGTTACCAATACCAATCCGGGTAACTCCGGACCCACGGTTTTTCCCTCCGTTGACGCCGTGCAGGAGTACCGGGTCGTCACTAACAATTATGCTGCGGAATACGGCCGGGCCGGCGGCGGAATTTTCAATGTGGCGACGAAATATGGCACCAACGCCTTGCACGGCGACGCTTACGACTATGTTCGCAACGCTCTGCTGAACGCCAATGATTTCTTTTCCAACCGCGCGGGGCTTCCCGTCAATGCCTTCCACTTTAACCAGTTCGGGGGCACGCTGGGTGGGCCCATCCGCAAGAACAAAACGTTTTTCTTCGGGAGCTACGAAGGAACCAGGCAAGTGCAGGGAGACACTTTTACTGGCACGGTCCCGACGGCAATGCAAAAGGAAGGTAACTTCAGCCAGACTTACAATGCCAGCGGGGCGCCGATTACTATTTACAACCCGTTCAGCACGGCCCAAAACTCATCGGGTCAGTATGTACGCACGGCTTTCCCCGGCAACATTATTCCATCCGGTGCGGGAGGCTTGATCAATCCCACCGCGCAAGCCTTCCTTAAGTTCTACCCCGCGCCCAATACTCCGACCACCTCGCCCACCGGGGCTAATAACTTCACTTCCGCTTTTCCCTACCGGGTTCGGAAGGACGACTTTTCCGCGCGCCTGGACCATGAAAGCGGTGACAAGCAACGGATTTTCGGCGAGTTTTTCTACGACCGGACTCCCCGGGTGTTCCCGAACGTCTACAACAATCCATTGTCGCCGACCTTCGGGCCACAACTCTTTGAGCGGCGTGGTGCAGTCTTTAGCGACACGTACGCAATAAACTCCTCCACCGTGCTGAATTTCGAATATGGTTTCAACCGCCTCAGCAATGTGCGGTTCGCCTTTGCGAAGGGTTACGACCTGACCCAACTGGGATTTGACTCGAGCTTCGCATCCCAATTGACGCAAGAGAGTGTTCCTACCATCAGCATCGCTGGATTTAATGGAGTCTCCACGACCGTGTCCAATACCGCTATCACCGGTCAAGCCTTTGGGGACACGACCCTTATTATTTTCGGGATTGATTCCCACGTCTGGCAGGCAACCTTGACCAAAACCGCCGGGCGCCATACCTTGAAATTCGGCGGGGATTTCAATGTGCTTCGCGAGAATGCCCAGCAGAATCCCGGCACCAACGGTTTTACCTTCACGTCCGCCTTTACGCAAGGGCCGGTCGCCACGACCGCCAGTTCCACGGCCGGAAGTCCCCTCGCCTCTTTTATTCTCGGCACTCCTGCGAGCGGATCAATTACCAGCAACCCCGCCCTGGCACTCCAATCGCTGTACTATGGTTTCTACGTGCAGGATGACTTCAAGGTGACCTCAAAGCTCACCCTGAACCTGGGGCTGCGCTATGAATACGAGGCCCCCTGGACGGATCGCTTCAATCAATTGACGAATTTCAACTTTCAGGCGGTTCCTCCACTTACGGCTCCCGGCTTGAATTTGCACGGCGCGCTCAGCTTTGTGGGCGTGAATGGCACGCCTCGGGGACAATGGAACCCGTCGCGTGACAACTTTGCTCCGCGCGCAGGTTTTGCCTACTCTCTCGGTCAGAAGACTGTGATTCGGGGAGGGGCGGGACTGTTCTACGCACCGGGCTTCACTTCCGACAACTGGACCTCCACCACCGGCTTTGCTGCCACGAGCACGTTCGTGGGCTCCTTGAATACCGTTACCCCTTACAATTTGCTGAACAACCCATATCCGGGGGGGCTAGTCAAGCCCGTGGGCAGTTCGCAGGGAGCCGCCGCCGATTTGGGCCAGAGCATTACCTTCACCGACCGGAATTTCAAGATTCCCACCAGCGGGGCCTGGAATTTCCAGATTCAGCGAGAATTACCCGGCAACACCGTGGCAACGGTGGCTTACGTAGGCCAACGAGGCTGGCATGAGTATCAAGGGCTTCAATTCAATCAACTCCCGGACAGTGACTTGGCGCAGGGGAGCAGCCTGCTCACTTTGGTCCCGAATCCCTTCTACGGCCAAGTCACCTCCGGCGCCCTCAGTGCTGCAAAGGTTTCACAGGCACAATTAGATCTTCCCTATCCGCAATTCCAGTCCCTCGCCACGAATTATTCCACTTGGGCCGCGTCCAATTATCATGCTTTGCAGATTACCGTTGAAAAGCGGTTCTCGCGCGGTGTGAGCATCAATGGTTCTTACACCTGGTCAAGGCTCATGGATAACAATACCGGGGACTTCTCCGGGCAGACTTTGGGTGCAGCGGGATATCAGGATTACTACAATCTGCGTAATGAGTGGGCGGTTTCAGCACTTGACGTGCCACGCCGGCTGGTTGTCGCTTACCGATGGGAGTTGCCGGCAGGACCTGGACATCAGTGGTTCAAGAGCGGAGCAGGCGCCAAGGTTTTTGGGGGATGGCAAATCGAAGGGATAACCTCGGTCCAAACTGGGGAAACCCTGGGAGTGTCGGACGCTACGAACACCAGTGGTTCCACCAACGCCGCCGGCCAGCGTCCCAATTGGAACGGTTCGAACCCGGCACTTTCACACCCTACGATCGGCCAATGGTTTAACACCTCGGTTTTCAGTCAGCCAGCGGCATTCACCTTTGGCAACGCACCGCGTAGCTTTGGGAGTCTCCATGCGTCCCCGCTCAGAAATTTCGATTTCTCGGTGATCAAGAACACGCACCTGACGGAACGCTTTGCGCTGCAATTTCGCGCCGAGGCCTTCAACCTCTTTAACACCGTGCAATTCAATCCACCCGCTACGTCATTCGGCGCGGGAACGTTTGGAACCGTGTCCGGTCAGCAAAATAACGCGCGCATCATTCAGTTGGCGCTGAAACTGTTGTTCTGAGCTGGACTCTCGCGTTCACGTGGGGAGTGCGGCGGGACTGCTGGCGCACCGCGATCGCTGCCCGGGACCGGAAGCCTACTTCCGGTCCCGAAGGCAGAAGAGAAGCTCTTGCGCTCAATGCTACCGCGGTTTTGACGCACATTTTCACGCAACAGGCCCCCCCAAGATGGGGGGGAGCAGTAATCATGGGGAGCCGAGTCTCTGGCTCCAGCTCTTGTGAAGGAGATTCTGTTATGAACCGACGCGCGTTTCTCCAAACGACTTCTTCCGCCGCTGTGGCTGGATTATCCGGTGCACAGTTTGAGCCCACTACGCCGGCAGGGCACCATGTTCCCGATCCTGCAATGTCCCAGCGACCCAACGTGATTTGGATCTTCGGCGACCAGTTCCGCGCCCAGTCGCTGCCCTTTAACGGGGACCCTAACGCCCGGGCGCCCAACCTGGAACGGGCCGCGACAAATGGAGTGACTCTTGCGCGCAACGTGTCAGGGTTCCCGCTTTGTTGTCCCTTTCGAGGTTCACTACTGACCTCGCGCTACGCTCACCAATGCGTTCCCGGACATGAGTATCCGCTGCCGGCCGGACAACCGACGATCGCCGATGTCTTCAATGCCAACGGATATGACACCGCGTATTTTGGCAAATGGCATTTGGGCGGATGGCATGAGCGCGACGGACGTGCCGCCTTTTTCATAACTGACCCGTCCCGGCGTGGCGGGTTCAAAACCTGGGTCGGCTACGAAAACAATAATAGTCAGTGGGATTCATGGGTCCACGGGGGAAGCGGCAAAGACGCTTTTCACCACCGCTTGCCAGGGTATGAGACCGATGAGCTGGCGAACCTGTTGCTTCAGCACCTGAAAAAACAGAGTGCGGATAAGCCGTTCTTCGCCGTGCTGAGCGTGCAGCCGCCCCATGACCCCTATATTGCGCCTGCCCGCTTCATGGAGAACTATAATCCGGCAACACTGCAACTGCGGCCCAACGTCGCCCATTCCGATCCGATTCGCCAGCAGGTGCGCCAGGACTTGGCCGGTTACTACGCGATGATTGAGAATTTGGACTGGAATTACGGGCGCGTCGTTGAGGCGCTGGAGCAATTGCAACTCCTGGACAACACCCATATCCTGTTTTTTGCCGATCACGGCGACATGCACGGCTCCCATGGCATGTATCGCAAGACCTGCCCTTACGAAGAGGCCATCCGAACGCCGATGATCATCTCGGGTGGGCGGCCGCGCTACGACAACTGGCTGGTGGGAAGTCCTCCGGTAACCGCCAATAGCGTGGATATCGCTCCGACCACGCTCGGACTGTGCGGAATCCCAAAGCCTCAGTGGATGGCCGGCACAGATTACTCCCATTACCGGATTCGCAAACCGGCGTCGGGGCCCGAACCCGATTCCGCCTATCTCCAAAATGTGATTCCGACCGGTCACCCCGATAGCATCAATACGCCCTACCGGGGAGTGGTCACTCGCGACGGATGGAAGTATGTCTGTTTCGAAGGCCTGTCGTGGCTGATGTTCAACCTGAATGAAGATCCGCTCGAAGAAGTCAATCTCGCCCAGAACGAACTTTACCAGGTCGAGAGAAAAAAACTGATTTCACGCCTCAAGCAGTGGGTGGCCGATACGGACGATCGCTTCAGGCTGCCGGAGGATTGAGATTGTTTGGGGAACTCGCCGAACAGAATTCGGGCCCGTTGTGTGGTTCGCCGTCCGCGAAATCGGACTAGCGAGGGACACCCCAATGAATTGCAATCAAGTGAGCATCTTGAGATTCGGAACCCGTGAATCGCTGAAGACAGGCGCAGAGCTGATCATTAGGGGCGCAGGCTGGGAGCCTGCAAGACATTGAAGAGGTCAAGGAGGATGGAATGGGGAAAGCGGAGCTTTCAAGAAGGAACTTGCTGAAGAGCGCGGTGGTGGGAGCCACGGCAAGCGTTGGCGGATTTCATGCGGCTGAAAGCCGCGGGACGGAAAGCCTTACGAGCGGATCAGTATGGCAGAGACCACCCCACCAAAGCGGGAATGGTCTTAACTTGATCGTGATTGTCTCCGACACCTTCCGCCGCGACAATCTTGCCATCTACGGCGCAAAGTGGCTGGAGTCGCTGGAGACGCCTAATCTCGACCGTTTTGCTCAGCATTCGGCAATTTTTGAGGACTTTTACGGCGAGTTGCTTCCCACCATTCCCCTGCGCCGCACGCTCTACACGGGGCGGCGGGGAATCCCGGCTTTTTACTATCCGCAGCACGAGCCCGTGCAGCTTCCCGGATGGCATCCTCTCTACCATGAAGACGTCACCCTGGCGGAGACGCTCACGGAGGCGGGCTACGTCACCTCCCTGATTGGTGATCTTTATCATGAGTTCAAGCCGGGAAGGGATTTTCAGCGCGGCTTTCAATCCTATCAATACATTCGCGGCCAGGAATTCGATCCTTTTGGTACTTCACCTCACGGCCTGCTTGACGTCAGTGACATCGTTCCGCCCGACTATCTAAAGGCCTCCCAGGGTCTGCATAATTTCCTGAGCCAGTACAAGGCGAATTCGAATCTCTGGCGGCAGCAGGGAGAATCGCTCTCACAGATTGTTTCCGACACCGCGAATCGTTGGTTGCGCGACAATTTTCAGCAGCGCCCCTTCTACTTGCAGGTGGAATTCTTCGACCCCCATGAGCCGTGGGATCCCCCGCAACGCTTTTTGGAGAAATATCTTCCCAACACCACGGGCCCGAGATTTATTGAACCCCCCTACGATACTGTGTCCCTCCCGGATTCCATCAAGCAGCGCTTCCGCGCCAACTACGCGGGCGATGTGAATTGCGTGGATACATGGATCGGCAATCTGCTGGACCTGATCGGAGAACTTGGCTTATTTGAAAACTCTGTCGTGGTCTTCCTCGCCGACCATGGCGCCATGCTGGGTGAGCATGGGCAGTTTCTGAAGGGTCCTGACAAGCTGCGCGGGCAGGTGACCCACGTGCCTCTGCTGGTGCGGACACCCGGGAATCAACATGCGGGCAAGAGAGTTCAGGGATTCATTCAGCCTCCGGACGTCGTGCCCACCCTTCTGCCGCTGCTGAATCTACAGCCGCCTTCCCGCGCCACGGGAAGCAATCTGTGGGGCTTGGTGACGGGCGAAACCAAAGGCGACCGCGATTACGTGGTGCAAACCTATGGCTGGGTGGGCGCCGTCCGCGACAAGGATTGGAACTACACGGAAATCTGGAAGCCGGAAGCGCGCCAGGACCAATACCACGTGTCCCCCGCAGCGCCGCTCGCTCCCTACAAACCCCAGCTGTACAACCTGCAAGACGACCCCAAGGAATTGATCGACGTGGCGGATAAGTATCCCGATGTGGCGCGGCGCTATTCCGCGAAATTGAAGGAATATGTCGCCTCGGGCGAGGGGAAAACCGGAGGCAGCTTCAACGCCAAAGCCAGCCTGGACCTTAAGGAAGGACTCTACGCAAAGTAGGCGCGATAGCGACGAGTTTATCGCGCAATTTCTTGTTTTGACCGGCCGCGCGTAGCTCACCCGGAGTGTGATGAGGATTTTAGCATCTGTGGAGGCAGAAGAAGCGATACGAGCGGAGGGATGGACTTACGCAGGATTGGAAGCGAGCCGTCGGCCGCGCGGCACAGGAGGCTCAGCCCAAAAAAAGGAGGAATGGACCGTGGCAACCCTCGAAGTCTTAGGCAAGACCCTACTTCTTGATAAGGACGGCCATCTGGCCAACGCTGGCGAATGGACCGTGGAAATCGCCCGTGAACTCGCCGTGCGGGAAGGAATTGGCGAACTCACTGACCGGCACTGGGTGGTGATTAAGTTTATGCGCAAGGTTCACGAGCAGGAGGGCGAGCCGCCTTCCATCCGCCGGATCACCCAGGAAAGCGGCGTCGACACCAAGGCGCTTTATCAATTGTTTCCCAACGGTCCGGGCAGGAAAGCCGCCAAAATTGCGGGCTTACCCAGACCCAAGAGCTGCATTTAGCCGATTTTGTGCCCAGGAGAAAGGGATCGTCATGAGTGAATCCAAATTGCGTCAACCTGTGGAAAGAGTCTCGATCATCGTATCGCGCGGGTCGCTGGAAGGCGTTTATCCCGGCCTGATTATGGCCAATGGCGCGCGGATGGAGGGCATTGAGGCCTCACTATTCTTCACTTTCTTTGGCCTCGACGCCATCACCAACAAGCGTCTGGACCACCTGAAGGTGGCCACCGTAGGCAATCCGGCCATGCACATTCCCACCGTGCTGGGAGCGATCCCGGGCATGTCGGCGGTTGCCACCCACATGATGAAGAAGGAGATCGAAAAGCTGAATATCCCGCCCGTCCGGGAGTTTCTGCAAACGATCCATGATGCGGGAGGCGAAATCTACGGCTGCAAAGCCTCGGTGGACATGTTCCATCTGAAGAAAGAGGACTTCACGCCGCTCGTGGACGACATCATCACCGTGGGTGAGTTCTACGAAAAGTCGGCGGGAGCGCAGATCATTTTCACTTAACCCGCTGGCACACCGGAACTAAGGGAGAGGAAAGGCAGCAGCAACGCAATCCAGCGCCCTCAATACACATTCAACTCAGGAGAGTTCCTTACATGCGCAACACCTTCAAGCGTTTCCTGCTGTCGATTGTCACCGCCCTGATTCTTGCGGCGCCACTCATGGCCACGGATGGGTACCTCCAAACCGGCTTTGGCGTGAAGGAGCAAGGCCAGGGCGGAGCCGGAGTGGCTTTGCCGCAAGACAGTCTGGCTGCGGCCACCAATCCGGCTGGCATGGTCTTCGTCGGCAATCGCTTCGATCTCGGATTGACGCTCTTCCGCCCCATCCGTAGTGGCACAATCACGGGCAACCAGTTGCCCCCCGGCTATCCCAATGTGAACGGCACCTACGATGGCAGCCGACTGAAAGATTTTGCGATTCCCGAACTGGGTTTCAATCATCTATTTAGTCCCAAGCTTTCGTTTGGAGTTTCCATGTACGCAAACGGCGGAATGAATACGTCCTATTTCACCCCCATCCCCCTGTTAGGCAGCACCAAAGCCGGCGTGGATCTGCAACAGTTGTTTGTAGCCCCCACGTTGGCCTTCAAGTTGAACTCGCACAATGCCTTCGGTGTGTCACTCAAAATTGGTTATCAAAGGTTCGCGGCATCAGGATTAGAGAACTTCGCCAATGCGAATAACTCCAGCGATCCTACACGCGTCACCAATCGTGGCTATGATTCATCCGAAGGAGCTGGGGTCCGCGTCGGCTGGCTGGGCGAAACTACCAAGGCGGTCAGCCTGGGCGCAACTTTTCAGAGCAAGACGTATATGGGAAAGTTCAATCAATATAAAGGCCTGTTCGCGGAGCAGGGCGGATTCGACATCCCCGCAAATTTTGCCGGCGGCGTGGCAGTGAAGGTCCATCCCAAGGTGACCGCGCTGCTCGACGTGGAGCGCATTCTCTATGGAGGCGTCAAGTCAATTGCCAATTCCGACTCCAACCAGGCACTCTTGGGTTCAAACAATGGACCGGGATTCGGGTGGCATGATATTGACGCAGTTAAAGTAGGATTGGACTACCGTGCGAGCCACGCAGTGACGCTGCGGGGTGGCTACAACCATTCGAGCGCTCCCTTCGACGGCACGCAAACCTTTTTCAATTTACTCGCTCCTGCGGTGGTTCAAAGCCACGTGACGTTCGGGGCTACATGGAGCCTTCAAAACGGCAAGGAGATCAATGTGAACTATCTCCACGCATTTGGTGGGACGGTAAATGGCACCTCATCAATTCCACCGAACGCGGGCGGCGGCAATGCAAATCTGAACATGTACCAGAACTCTGTGGGCGTCAGTTTTGGTTGGAACCGGAAGTAACGACGACGAACCACCGTCACGTGCTATGATGGCTTTTATCTTGGGTGCCTGGTGGGCAGGATTTGTTCACCGGTCACTTCCCGATGCACTAGACTGCCCCGTTTCGCGGTTCAAATAACAAGGAGCTATCTCTATGGCCGAAACACCTGAAGTTCGCCACACCTTAGGCGAGGTGGCAGCACGCCAGCTTGCCAACACCACCAAGACTGTCCCGCAGATGAAGGCGATCACGCCGCGCTGGCTGGTCTCCTTCCTGCCCTGGACGCCCGTCGAAGCCGGCACCTACCGCGTGAACCGCGTAGTGGCGGAGCGCGCCGACGCTCCCGCCGATGTGACGTGCGGGACGCGCGAAGAGGTTGACCTGCCCGAGACGTTCGTGAACTACGATGAGAAGCCGCGCGAGTACACGCTGTGCGCGGTAACCACCGTTCTTGACGTCCAAACGCGGGTTTCCGATCTCTACCGAAGCCCCTACGACCAGATTCGTGAGCAATTGCGCCTGATCATCGAGTTGGTCAAGGAGCGCCAGGAAAAAGAGATCATCAATAACGCCGACTATGGCCTGCTAAACAACGTGGCGCCCGAGGGGCACGTCAAGACCAGGAACGGCCCCCCGACCCCCGACGATCTGGACGAGCTCATCACCAAGGTGTGGAAGGAGCCCGCCTTCTTCCTGGCCCACCCACGGGCGATTGCAGCTTTCGGGCGCGAATGCACCCGCCGAGGCGTGCCGCCACCCACGGTAACGCTCTTCGGTTCACCGTTCCTGACTTGGCGCGGGATTCCGCTGATTCCCACGGACAAGCTCGCGGTGAAGAACGGCAAGACCAACATCCTGCTACTGCGCACGGGTGAAAAAAAGCAGGGCGTCATCGGGCTCTTCCAGCCGGGCCTGGTGGGTGAGGTTTCCCCGGGCCTGTCAGTGCGCTTCATGGGAATCAACCGCAAGGCGATTGCCTCCTATCTGATCTCGCTGTACTGCTCAGCCGCCGTCCTCACGGAAGACGCCATCGGCGTACTGGAGAACGTCCACGTCGAGACCTACCATGAATACAAATGATCCGGGATCGCGGGATGGGACGGTTCCGCCGCAGAGCGCGCCG
>Ga0326728_10019685_pt1 | contig 13049 bp, 9 predicted proteins | sample MB3enrmetagenome_FD_207602 | JGI IMG/M metagenome (GOLD analysis project Ga0326728, IMG submission 207602) | Lab enriched peat soil microbial communities from McLean, Ithaca, NY, United States - MB31MN | ecosystem: Environmental > Terrestrial > Soil > Wetlands > Peat | place: USA: New York...
CCGGGCTGAAGCGTTGTTGGGGCGGTTCGCGAACCGCCCCTACACTAACCACCGCTGTTATATAATCGGTTGCATGCGTGCCGAGTTCCTGGCTGTACCCTTCGAGGACACTGAGAAGGCAAGTCTGAACCTGGCGCGGCTCGAACAGCAATTGGCGCCGACGCTGATGGTGCCTCTGGCATCGCTGCTGGCCCATTCGCCGGACGCCGACGGCGCATTGAATCTGCTGGAACGGTACGCGCGGGAAGCCCCGGAAGACGTGTTGGGAGAAATTGCGCAACATCCGGCGGCCTTGTCCTACCTGGTAGCGATCTTCGGTCACAGCGGGTTTCTAGCGGAGACTCTATTGTCGGAGCCGGGCCTGGTGATTCAGTTTGCGCGCGACCGCAACTTTACCAAGCTGAAATCCAAAGAAGACTTGATGCAGGACTACGCGCGCTTTGCCACCACCAACCCGGACCCCTGGCCGTCGGCCCAGTTGGCGCGCTTCAAGCGGCGAAACTACTTGCGCATCGCGATGAAGGATGTTTTAGGGATGTCGACTCTGGGTGAAACGACCCTGGAGCTGGCCACTCTGGCGGACGTGGTTCTGACCAACGCCCTTCTTTACTGCGACGGCGAATTGGAGAAACGCTACGGACAACCCCAGTACGTTGACGCGCAGGGCCGCATCGCGCGCAGCGGATTCAGCATTATTTCTCTTGGGAAGCTGGGCGGCAACGAGTTGAATTACAGCTCCGACATCGACCTGTTGTTTCTTTACTCCCACGACGGCGAAACCGCCGGCGGGAACGAGTCCATGGTTTCGAACAAAGAGTACTTTGTTCGCCTGGCCAATGCGATCACCCGCACCATTACGCAGCCGACGCCGCAGGGCGAGGTCTTCCGAGTGGATTTGCGGCTACGGCCGGAAGGGGAACAGGGCGACCTGGCCATCTCGCTGAAATCGTCTCTCGAATACTACGAGCATCGGGCGCGGGATTGGGAGTTGCAGATGTTGATTAAGGCCCGCCACTCGGCGGGCGATCCGGTGCTGACTCGCGATTTTCTGTGCGGCGTCGAGCAGGAAATCTATGGCTCGCCGGGTGACTTTGAAGCCGTTGAGAGCGTTCTGTGGTCGCGCGAGCGGATCTCGAAGATGATGCGCGAGACCGGAAGCGAGGCCGTGGACGTCAAACACCACCCGGGCGGCATCCGCGACATCGAGTTTCTAGTCCAGTGCCTTCAGCGGCTCTACGGACGGCAGGACCGCTGGGTGCGCTCTGGTGGGACGCTGTTCGCGTTGCGTAAGCTCAATGACAAGGGATGGCTGAGCGACCGCGATTATGCACAGTTGACGAACGCTTACGTGTTCTTCCGCAAAGTGGAGCATTGCGTGCAGCTCGAACTTGGCCAGCAAACCCACCGCTTGCCGGCCGCGGCGCTCGCTCTGGGCCGGCTTGCCCGCCGCGTGGGGTTGGTCTCCGCTTCGGGTGAATCCCTGGGCAACGCGCTCTTGCAGAAACTGCAAGATGAGTTTGAAAAAGTGAATGAGATCTATCAGCGCGTGATCCATCCTCGCAGCGCGCCCGCCGGCGACCAGGGGTTCATGCTCAAGCCGCTTCCTTCCTTCACACCTGACCAGGGACAGGCATCCTACGATTCCACGCTGAATTTCCTGAACGCCCAGGCGCCGGACTTGGCGCTTTGCATTCAAGAGGCCGAGATCCCCGACCGTGCGCTCGCGGTTGCGGCGAGACTCCTCACCGCCCTGCTGGAGTCACCGGAGCGGTTTGCCCTGGTGCGCGAAAAACCCGAGCTGCTGCGGCGCGCGCTCGAAGTGGTAAGCGAGAGTGAATACCTTGGCGAACTGCTGATCCGCCACCCCGAAGACATGATCGTTCTCCAATCCCCGCAAAGGCCGACCTCCGCCGCGCAGATGGAAATCGCGCTCAACGGATCGAAAGATGCCGAACCGCATCATTGGGCGACGGAACCCGTGCTGGCTATGCGGCAGAAGATGGTGGCGCTTCGCAGGCATTTTCAGTCTCGAGTCCTGGAACTCGGCGCGGCCGATTTGGCTTCCGTCGAATCCAGCCTTGCGGTCCTGAAACGTTGGTCTGCCGTGGCCGCTCGGTGCGTTTCCAGCGCCTTGCAGATTGCCGCTTCGGCTCTCGAAACCAAAGAACTGGAAGACAAGAGACACGGCTGCCCCCTTGCGGTACTGGCGCTGGGCCGGTTGGCCTTGAACGAGTTTGACCTCGCTTCGGATGCCGACTTGATTTTCGTGGCCGGCCCCGGAGTCGGACGAGACGAGTTGGATTTCTGGAAACGGCTGGCGGCGAGAATGATCGACGTTCTCTCCAGCTACACGAGCGAAGGAACGGTATTCGCTGTCGATACGCGGCTTCGGCCTCGCGGGCAGGAGGGTGAACTGGTCGTGACGCAGGAGGAGCTGCTCGACTATCTCCGCGAGCACGCCCAGGTGTGGGAGGGATTGACCTATCTCAAGGCCTGTCACGTGGCGGGTGATATGGAATTGGGCAAAGAGACCGTTTCCCGGCTGGCGAGCGCCATCTTCGAGCGCTTCGCCGGCCACTCCGCATGGGCGGCCGAGCTTCGCCAAATGCGGCGCAGGCTCGAAAAGGAAGTGTTTGTGCCGCCCACAAACACCAAGACCGCTCCAGGAGGTTATTACGACATCGATTTTGCCGTTTCTCTACTGCGATTGCGAGGACAGATCGCCTCTCACCCAGGCGCAAATATGGCGGAGCAGATCGCTGCTTTGCAGTCTGCTGGACTGATGAACGCCGAAGACGCTAACACCTTGTCGGGCGGGGCGAACTTCCTGCGCTCCGTGGACCACGCCATTCGGTTGGTGACCGGCAAGCCGGGCGAGGGGCTACCGGATCGTAGAGGCCATGCCGAAGTGGTGGAAAAGCTGGCGCGCCGGTGGGGGTTGGTGGCAGGCTCGGAAACAGTGGCTACAACCCTGCAAGCAACCCGGCAGCGCGTGCGGGAGGTTTATAATCGCCTGGTGGAAGCCACGCCGTAGCGCTGACCTTCAGGTCAGCACGCCAGGAACCGCGAGAATGCCGACCTGAAGGTCGGCGCTACACCAGGCGAAGCTGTAGCGACATGACCTCGCCCGCTGCGCAGGCTTGTCAGCATTCTGAGAGGGCGGGACTATGCCCATTAAGCCGTTAAAGCCTGAAACTACGCACGCCCGGTTGCGGAATAGCGAGACCCCGGCTCCCTGGCATAATTCCCGCTTCATGAAGGCCTGCCGCAGGGAGCCGGTGGATGCAACGCCGGTCTGGCTGATGCGCCAGGCGGGCCGGTACATGAAAGAATACCGCGAACTCCGCGCCAAGGTGCCTTTCCTGGAGCTTTGCAAAAACCCGCGTCTGGTGTCCGAGGTTACCGTGACGGCAGCCAGCCGGCTGGGTGTGGACGCGGCTATCATTTTTGCCGACCTGCTGCTGATCGTCGAGCCGCTGGGATTCGGCCTCGCGTACGACCAGGGCGAAGGTCCGAGCATCAAGCCGGCGCTGCGCGCGCCCCAGGATGTGGCGCAGCTTCAAGAAGTGGACCCGCTGCAATCGCTGAGCTACCTTTATGAGGCGATCCGCCAGACCCGCGCCGGCCTCGACCCCCAATTGCCGCTCATTGGGTTCGCCGCCTGTCCGTTCACGCTTGCTTCCTATATGGTTGAAGGCGGAGGATCGAGAAACTACCGGCACACGAAAGGGTTGATGTACCGAGATCCGGAAGCGTGGCGGGCCCTCATGGAGCATCTGGCGCGTAACCTGGCCCGCTACGTCAATGGCCAAATCGCCGCCGGCGTACAAGCGATCCAGGTTTTTGACACCTGGGTCGGCTGCCTGGGCCCCGCTGATTACCGCGAGTTTGCGCTTCCCTACACACGGATGATGATCGAGGCGATTATTCCCGGAACGCCGATCATCCATTTTGGAACCGGCACGGGTATGCTGCTCGAGGCCATGCGGGCCGCTGGCGGTGACGTCATCGGCCTGGACTCTCACGTCGAACTCGATCAGGCCTGGGCTCGCGTGGGTTACGACGTGGGCGTGCAGGGTAATCTCGATCCTGTGGTTCTTTACGCCGGGAAGGACTACATCCGAGCGCGCGTGCAGAGGATTCTGGATCAGGCCGGAGGGAGGCCGGGTCACATCTTTAACCTCGGGCACGGCTTGCTCCCTGATACCCCCTTCGAAAATGTCGTGGGGTTGGTGGAAACGGTGCACGAGTTGAGCGGTGGATAGCTTTCAGCCGTCAACTCGCAGCAGGCCTGCCCAATGTGCCGGCCCTTTCGGGCTTCGCCTGCGGTGGCGGGCAGGATGACGCCTCAATGCTGGTTTTCAAGGTCCCGGTTAACATACGGCCAGTCCGAGGGTGTGCCTAGTTGATTCAAGCCGATATCCGGCACGGCAGTGAGGCCGAACTCCCAGTAGAAGACACCGCCGATCCAGGAGCCCGGTTTCAGGCCTCGAGCAGGATCTATTGCATATCCCTCACTGAGCAGGGTTGGGAGATTCGCTGGAGGTTCGCTGGAAGTATATCCCCACTCGCCCATGCCGACCTTGGCATTGGGAAAGCGGGACTGAATCCCTTGGAACCAAGTGACCCAGTCAGAGGCTTTGGGTAGTCCGTAGCCACAACCCGTTGGGTCCGGATAGTAGCTGATGAGGACGTAATCCATGCCGTTGCGGAGCGCCGGGTTGGTGACGTAGGTGTCGAGCCAAGTAAAGGGATCATTGGTGGCGGGCAAGTCCGTGGGGCAAAAGGTTAGAGTGAGTGCGGCCCGCTTGCCGGCAGTTTTCACAATCTGGTAGGCGTCGGCCATCTTGTTGGCGACATCTTGGGTGGTGGTCGTGGGCACGCCGCCGGGCCAATCGTCGGGGCAGGATTGTCCACTCACGTCGGCATTGGAGCCCGTGTTGTAGAGCCAGTTGCCGTTGATCTCATTGCCGACTTCCCAGATGTCGACGTGTTCGCCGAGGTTTTCGACGTAGTCGCGCCAGCGGGCGGCGTGGTCTGCCCTGCTAAAACAGAACATGTAGCTGGAGTCGACGGGTTGCCCCATGATGAAGGGGTGTGCATAGGTATCCTCGTTGATGGCTGCCTTGATCTGCTCGACAGGTGAGATATAAGTGCTGGCAACGGCCCCTTGGGCGCCGGAGTCGACTTCCAACGTGAATGTCAGACGGACCGTTGGAGTGACGGCCAGATTGGTGAGCGCGGGAATTACTTGGCCGAGGTAGTCCGGAGTCCGAATATCGTAGTCATCGGCTACCGTCACGCCATGAATGGGTGCGGGCATCCGGTGAGGCAGAAGGCCGGACAGGGCTGTGGGAGGCTTAATCTTGGCGGCCGCTGTTCCCGGGGCGCTTGCGAGAGAGGACGACCCAGCAGGTGTGCTCGCCTGACCGGAGGCAGCCGCCGGGGTCAGAAGGAAAACCAAGAATGCGGAAAGAGCCCAAGATAACGGAGCACAACGACGACGAGTGCAGAAACCACGCCAGCTTGTCCTCAATTTCATGTGGCCTCCTCAGGGGCCCTGAAGCACCAGTCTCGCGCCACGGAAGAGAACAGCACGTCTCGGCGCCGAGGCCCTCAGCAGGCGCATAGTATCCAAGTTCTATGTGTGTCGTCAAGATGAGGTCGCAGACGGCGGAACTTCTCTCTTGACACGCCCCTCGGTTTGTTGGTAGCCCATACAAGTTGACTCTATGGGGGCGCAGGCAAGCCCCAGGGCTGCGGCAGGCGAACTCAGCCGGCAAGGGGAAGAGAACCGGCTGTCGCGGCAGGAAGGCGAGCTACCCTGACGCGACGGGTCGAGACTGGTTTGCTAAACATGAGCATTGGAAAGCCAACGACGCAAGGCTTGGAAGGCTCGCTCGGCCCCGGCGTGGCGATCACAAATCGCCGGCGTTGGGGCATTATCGGGCTGCTGTTCGTCGCCTCGCTGATCAACTACCTGGACCGCGCCACCATCTCGGTGGCCTTGCCGCTGATCTCCGTGAGTCTGAACCTTGCCGCGGCAAGCAAAGGCCTGCTGCTTTCGGCCTTCTTTTTCTCCTACGCCCTCATGCAGGTGCCGGTGGGCTGGTGCGCGGATCGCTATAATCTGCGCTGGATTTACTCCGGCCTGTTCGCCTTGTGGTCGTTCGCCTGCGGCCTCACCGGGCTGGCGGGAAGCCTGGGCGTCCTGATCGCGTTCCGGGTGATGCTGGGGATCGGCGAGTCGATCTATCTTCCCGGAGGCACCAAGATTGTTAGCGTGCTGTTTGAGCCCCGCGAGCGCGGGCTCCCCTCCGGAATCTTCGATAGCGGCACGCGCGCCGGGCTTTTTCTTGGTGCGCCGGTGGTCGCTTGGCTCATCTTCCTGCTCGGCTGGAGGAAGATGTTCTTTTTGGTGGGCTTCTCAGCCCTCGCTTGGCTCATCCCCTGGTGGTTTGTCTTTCCGGCCCAGCTCTCCGGGCGGCGACCAGGTGCCGACGCGTCCGGAGCGCCTGAATCCTTCTGGACGGTGCTCAAACACCTTCGCAGCCGCGACCTGATTGGCATTTGCCTGGGCTTTTTCTGTTTTGATTACTACTGGTACCTGCTCGTCACTTGGCTTCCCGACTATCTGGTAACGGTGCGGCATTTGACGATTCTTAAGGCCGGCCTGTACGCGGCGCTTCCTTACTTCGTGTGGGGCGTCAGCGAGCCCATAGGAGGCTGGATCGCGGACCGCCTGATCGTCATGGGCTGGGATGAAACGCGTTCTCGCAAATGGCTCATCACTGTGGCCTTTGCTTCCGGGCTTCTGCTGATCCCTGCGGCGCGCGTCGAGAGTGCGCACTCCGCGATCCTCTTCATCATGGGCGGCTCGCTGGTCGGGCTGGCCACAGGGAATCTCTTCGCGATCCTGCAATCGTGCGCTCCACCCGAGGAGGTCGGGGTGTGGACAGGGTTTGAGAATTTCGCCGGAAACGTGGGCGGGGTTATTGCCCCGACCGCCACCGGGTTTCTTATTGCCCGGACGGGCTCGTACCTGCCCGGCTTCGCCCTGGCGGCTTTGGTTCTCCTCACCGGCCTCCTGGCATACTGGTTCGTGGTGGGGAAGCTCGCGTCGAGAGACGCGTCATGTTGAGCCTTGTGCCTGTCATTCTGGGCGCGGCGAAGAATCTCAGAAGTTGCCTGGCTTCGGCGGGCCGCGACACTCTGCGGACATCCTTCGCTTCGCTCTCCTGAAAGTCACCATCGCCGGCCACTGTAGGGGCACGCCATGGCGAGCCCTTACGTGAGCGCGACGACGCTGATTTTCATCCGTTTGGGTGGGCCGAAGGCCCATGCCCACTCGGATGACATTTAAGTGGTTCGAGAAACTGAACTCTTCGACTCCCGACTTTTGACTTTTCAACTCCAGGAGAACCCTCGTTGCCTACTTGGATTCAGCCGCTCGACCCTCTTCACGTTCTTCCCCTGTCCGCTCTCGTGGCCGCGGTTCCGCTCGTGGTCCTCTTGGTCCTCATGGGGGGCCTGCGCAAGAGTGGTGCGACTTCGGCGGCCTGGAGCCTTGCCAGTGCCGCCGTCCTCGCCTTGTTGGTGTGGAACTTCCCGTGGAGATTGGCCTGTCTGAGCTTGGCGTTCGGTCTTCTCTACGCGCTATGGCCGATTTTGTGGCTTGTGTTTGCCTCGCTGTGGCTTTACAACCTTTCCGTCGCCACCGGCAGCTTTGAGCAACTGAGGCGATGGATGGCCACCCATGCTTCCGGCGATGCGTGCGTACAGGCCATCCTGGTGGCCTTCTGCTTCGGGGCGCTGCTCGAAGGCACCTCCGGGTTTGGTGCGCCGGTGGCTGTCTCCGCCTTCCTTCTGCTGGGCCTGGGCTTCGCCGCGCGAGACGCCGTGACCTTATCGCTGATCGCTAACACCGCGCCGGTAGCGTTCGGCGGATTGGGCATACCTATCGTGGCGCTGGCCGCGGTGACGGGCCTCGACCAGATGAAACTCTCAGCGATGCTGGGCCGCCAGCTCCCTTTCCTGTCTCTCATCCTGCCAGGCTACCTGGTCTGGGTGTATGGGGGGCGAAAGGGCTTGCGAAAAGCCTGGCCGGCAGCCCTGGTGGGCGGGGCCAGCTATGCTCTTGCGCAGTTCTTGTCATCGAATTACTGGGGGCCCTACGCGACGGGTATTGTGGCAGCCTTGTTCGCCATCGCCTGCATGGTGTTGCTCCTTCGCGTCTGGAAACCCGGGGGCGAGGAGAGCGCCGATCCGGCGCCTGGAACGCGGGAGGGCGCGCCGGCGCCAAACCCCGCGCCGGCTCCGCAAGCCTGGGCCGGCTGGGCGCCCTGGCTGATTCTTGCCGGCGTGATGGTCGCGTGGTCCTACTTCAAGCTGTTTCAAGTTGGCCAACGCAACGTTCCCGTGCCATGCCTTCACAATGCCGTGTTCATCGCTCTATACCACAAGCTCTATGCGGCGATTTACCAGTTTCAACCTTTGGCAGCAGGCACGGCGGCCCTTACAGCCACGGTCGTAACGGCCCTGACCTTCCGCAGCCGGCCGGGGCTTGTTCTCCGGGCTGGAATCACGAGCCTGAAGCAGCTTCGCCTGCCCGCATTGACGGTGGGTTTGATCGTCGCCTTAGCCTACCTCTACAACTACTCGGGAATGGCTTATACGCTGGGCGCGGCCCTGGCGGGGCTGGGCAAGGTTTTTCCGTTAGTGAGCGGCCATCTTGGTTGGGTGGCGTGCTTCTTGAGCGGGAGCGACACGGCCAGCAATCTCCTCTTCGGCAATCTGCAAGTGGCGGTTGGCCGGCAGATCGGCGTAAGCCCGATACTTCTGGCGGCCACCAATTCCGCCGGAGGCGTTATCGGGAAGATGATTTCGCCTCAGAACATTGCCGTGGGAGTCACGACGGTGGGACTAATCGGTCAGGAAGGGGAAATCTTGCGCCGCACGTTCTGGCACAGTCTGCTGCTGCCGCTCGGGCTCAGCGCCCTGGTTTTCGCTCAGGCGTATTGGTTGCAAGGGATGGTGCCGAGGTAGCGCGAGCCCGCAGAAGGTGTGAAGAAATCGGCAGGCGCGTCATCTTGGCGCATGTAAGCCGTTGAGAACTCTGGTAGACGCACGCCATGGCGTGCCCCTACGGAGGATTCTTTCACACGTTCGGGCTCTCGGGGTCCCCGGCCCGAACTCACATATTGATCCGCTGCACTTTCTTCCGGTTGAGGTACCAGCACGGACTGTCGCCAAAATGGGGAAACAGGGAGTGAACGCAGGTTTGGTTCTTCGGCCCGAGGAACATGAATTCGGTTTTGCCGCTTTTCAGCCCCACCGCATAGTAGCTTTGGATTTTCACCACTCCAAATTGCGCGCGGCCCTTCGGGATCTGATAGCGAAGGGAGAGATAGTCGCCGGCGTATAGAACCGCCAAGGCGAGAATGCAAACGAAGAGTATGCGCTTCATGGTCGATTAACAATGCCTGGCTTTGGCGCGCAGGCCTTGAAGGGGGACTTTTGTCTTTCCCTCATTACCCCGTCCAGTCTATCACGGCGATGTGGGGCGGTGAAACAGGGGTACTGGGCTGCAAGACATCGAGTGATTCAAAGGCAGGCTGCTAACAATGACCGCCAGGGAATGGTTGCGACGGATATTCCCGGGCGGGTTTGATCTGGAACCGGCAGGTACTGGAAGAAGGACCCCGCCCCACTCGACACGGGAGCTAGCCGAGTTAGTCGTTAATCAACACGGGAGAATAAGGCAGACATTCAGGTTCGGACGGAGACACTGAGCAGGTATTATGCGCAAGGCCTCCCCCTGCCGCACCGGAGTTTTGAGAGCGGGACACACCCCCACCCCGGCTCCTCCCGGTGAGTCCTCATCGCAGCGACGTGAAACCCCACCTGCCCTGTTCTGTCTGCTGAGCGCAGAGTTCAGCTTGCACGCGATCTGCGTGGGCAGCCGCGAGTCGAGAATTCGACTCGCGGCTGAACGCTACTTCTTCTTTGGAGGCACCACGGCATCCTTGAATGCCTTGGCCAAGCGAAACTTGACGACCGTCTTCGCTGGAATGTTGATGGGCTCACCGGTTTGCGGGTTGCGACCCACACGAGCTTTGCGGTGCGCCTTTACAGCTTTCCCGAGTCCAGGAACCACGAATTGACCGCCGCCCTTCACTTCTTTTGTTGCCAACGCAGCCAGGTTCTCCAGGACTGCAGCGGCAGCCTTCTTTTGGATCCCCGCCTTTTCTGCCAGGTGGGCTACCACTTGTGATTTCGTCAGGACCTTCGCCATTTGCTGCTCCTCTCCTCTAATGATTAATGAACCCCAAAATTAACGTGGCCGAGGGACACTGTAAGAGATTAAGCGGTACCGTGTCAAGTGGGATTTTCGTGTTGCACCTCGACTGGAGCCTGAAAACATGCGCTTGCGCGACCGTTGAATTGTTCGACGGCATTCGATATATTGCAAAAGGGGGAGACGCCTATGCCGATCTTTGAGTACAAATGCCAGGACTGCGGAGCCCGTTTTGAAAAGATCGTAAGTTCCGCTTCCGCCAGCGTGCTTTGCGGGAAGTGTGAAAGCCCGAACGTGGACAAGATGCTTTCCGTGTTTGCCGTGGCCAAGGGCTCGCATTCCGCGGCTTCTTTTGATGACGGTCCCTGCCGAACCTGCGGGGCGCGCGAGCGGGGCATGTGCGGAGAGTAGCTTGGACTATCCTCAGATTCCTAACTTGCGCCTTGGCACGTCGAGCTGGTCCAGTCAGGATTGGGTGGGCGTCTTCTATCCTGAGGGAACCGCTCCGGTTGATTTCATTTCCGAGAAATGTGGGAGCGGCTGAGAGATTGTCGCGGACAGAGACTCGATCGTGCCTCACATCCAAATAAGACGGCTGAGAAGCCTTGCTGAATACCGGGAATGCGAGCGGCTCCAGATGCAGGTATGGGGTAACCTGGGGGCCGGCAGCGAGATCCTGCAAGTCACGCAGAAATACGGTGGCGTGGTTTTGGGGGCGCTCGCGAAGGGGAAGCTCCTGGGATTCCTTTACGCCTTCCTGGGACGCTATCACGGGCAGTTGGTTCACTGGTCGCACATGATGGCGGTTGACAACCGCCATCGGGGCCAGGGCCTAGGCCACAAAATGAAGCTCGTGCACCGGGAATTAGCCCTTCAGGAAGGGGTCAAGTCCATTTGCTGGACCTATGACCCTTTGCAGAGCCGCAATGCCGCCTTGAACATTGCGCGGCTGGGCGCGCGAGTGGAAGAGTATCTGAGAGACTGCTACGGCCGCTTTCCCAGTTTGATTGAGAAGGGCCTGCCCAGCGACCGCTTCGTGGTGAGGTGGCAAATCGGCAGTGCTCATGTGGCGCGCTGCCTGGGTGCGCCTGCGCTGCGCACCCTCGACCCCGGCCTGCCGAGAATCAACGAAACTCGCCGCAATCACGCAGGGTTCATGGTGAATCGGCGGCTCAATCTTCTCTTTACTGCGCCCCGGCTGCTGCTCGAGGTTCCCGCCAATACCGATGAAATGCGGGTTCGCGCGCTCGAGCTGGCGCGGCGGTGGCGGCTGGAAACGCGGCGCATGTTCCAGCGAGCTTTTGAATCCGGGTGCCGAGTGGTGGACTTTGTCACGACCGAGGACGGGGAGGACAGGCGAACCTTCTACGTTCTCAGCGGCGCGCACCGCGGGTGATGAGCGTCGAACCGCTCTTCGAGGGAGTTGCAACATGCCAAAAAACATACCACACCCCCCTGAGGGAAAAGCGCAGTCAGGGTACGAACTTTACATCATGCGGCACGGCCTCGCGGTGGCGCGCGGCAGCGCCGGTTTTGCGGACGATGCGCAGCGCCCCCTCCAACCGGAGGGCAAAGAAAAGATGCGTGAAATCGCAGATGGCCTGAAGCGAGTGGGAGTCGAACTTGACTGGGTTGTCAGCAGCCCTCTGGTCAGAGCGATGGAAACCGCGAAGATCGTTGCGGAGTCGTTGGCTTCAAGCGCCGCCGTGGACGTTTGTGACGCGATGCAGCCCGGCGGGTCGCCCGAGGACGTCATCGCTTTCCTGGCGAAGCGCCCCAGCCGCACCAGAGTGCTGGTAGTAGGCCATGAGCCCGATCTCAGTGAGTTGGCCGCTCGATTGATTGGGGCCGGAAGCCACGCCAATCTGGGGTTCAAGAAAGGCGGCTGCTGTATGGTCAGCTTTGAGGAATTTCCGCCTAGGAGCCCTGGGCAACTTGAGTGGTGGCTGACGCCGCGCCTACTGCGCAAGCTCAGGTAACTGGCTCGGCTCCTGACTGTCAACTGTTGACTTTTGACTGTCGACTGCCTTTCTCAGTCCATCAGCATCCCGCCGTTGACCTCGAGCGTCTCCCCAGTAATATAGCGGGCCGCCGGTGAAGCCAGAAACACGATCACGTCCGCAACCTCTTCCGAGGTGCCCGCCCGGCCCAGGGGAATAGACGCGATAAACCTCTGAAAAACCTCACCGGGGCTATATCGTTCGTGATAGGGCGTGGCGATTACCCCCGGCGCGATTCCGTTCACCCGGACGCCGTGCGGCGCTAACTCCTTGGCCAGACTCTTGGTATAGGTCAGTAGTCCTCCTTTGGCAGCAGCGTAGGCCGCCGCGCCCGGACCGCCGCCGTTCCTCCCGGCGATAGAAGTAACGTTGATGATGCATCCGGATTTGCGCCCCGCCATCTCCTGCCACACGGCGCGGACGCAGAGGAAGACGCTTTTCAGGTTGAGCGCCATGATCTGGTCCCAGTATTCCTCAGTCATGTCGGCGAGCGAACGGCGGGCCAGAAGATCTCCGGCATTATTAACCAGGATATCGATTCGCCCCCATTCCTTGCGCACCGCATCGACCATGGCCAGCACCTCGGCGGCGCGTGTAACATCCGCGCGCACCACCAGCGCCTCTCCCCCTGCTTTGCGAATGGCTTCCGCCGTCTGCCCCGCGCCGGCTTGGTTCTTGCAATAGTTGACCCCGACGCGCGCGCCCTCTCTTGCCATGGCTTCTGCCGTGGCGCGCCCAATTCCGCTGGACGC
>Ga0326728_10019686_pt1 | contig 13049 bp, 10 predicted proteins | sample MB3enrmetagenome_FD_207602 | JGI IMG/M metagenome (GOLD analysis project Ga0326728, IMG submission 207602) | Lab enriched peat soil microbial communities from McLean, Ithaca, NY, United States - MB31MN | ecosystem: Environmental > Terrestrial > Soil > Wetlands > Peat | place: USA: New York...
CTGATGTTTTGGCATTTTCGGTATACAAATTGGCACTTGGCGCAACGCGTCTTATCACCTGTGAACATGGCGGACTTTTCCTGGCGGAACCGCGTCGCGGCTTGGGAAGGGACGCTGCAAATTTCCGCGGAACATCCATGGCTGGGCGCGGGGTGGAACGAACCCGAATCCTTGTACGAACATTATTATCTGCCGCAGAAATTGACCGAGAGCGCAGCCATTGAGATGAATGATTATCTCTTGCTCGGTGCCACGCTGGGCATACCGGCGTTGTTTTGTTTCGCCATGTATTTATGGCTTTCGCTGGCCAGAAAAGCAGAAAGCAGAAAACAGAAAGTAGAAATTGCAAACGCGGGGTGGCTGCAAACAACCAGCCGCGCGGGGGCCATAGTTCTGCTCGTTGGCTTCTGGTTTGACGGTGGGCTGTTCAAATTGCCCACGGCGGCAACCTTTTGGATTTTGTTGGAACTGGGCAATGTGAGACACGAATTGCACGAATGACTGAGACACTTGACACGAATTGCACTAATTTTCACGAATTTTAACCACCGAGCCGATGATCGGCCGCAAACACAGATGAACACAGATCTGAGCTCCGAAAGCCAACCAGCCGAAATCCGAAAATTTCAACCGCGAATGGATTGACGCCAATGGATGAAAGGCAGGAAAATACGGGAGAGAAGAAGGGGAAAGACACGATTTTTTACGGATTAAATTTGTGCCAATTAGTGAAATTCGTGTCTGTCTTGCGCGTTTTTTTGCGGCCATGCGCCAGTTTCGTTCCGGTATTGGCGAGTTTGCTTTTTCTCGGAGCGCTGTTCTGGGCCAAATGGCAGGACCCGTTCTCACGGAAGTGGTTCGCGCTCTCCCCTCACCTGCCTTCGGCATCCTCTCCCGTCAGCACGGGCGAGGAACTTAAATGCGTTGCTGTCCTGCCCAAGCCGATCCGGCCTTGCCCGGTGGTCATCTACGCGCATGGTTCGGGCGGCAGCTTGATGAATGACGGTTTTGCTTTGCGACAAATGACCGAAATGGGCCTGGCAGTCGTCAGTCTGGAATATGACCAAACCAACGATACGGCCTTTGCGCCGGAAATGGAGGCCGTGCTCCAATACGTTGCCGGACAGAAATGGGCGGATACCAATGCCATCGCCTGGGTCGGCTTTAGCCTCGGCGCAAATCGGCTGCTTGATTTTGCCCTGCATCATCCGGACCTGCAACCGCAACTGCTGGTACAATTGAGCGGCGCTGGCATCCCGGACGCGACCCTCGCCATGAACCCGGGAAAGAAGGCGATGTCAGTTGAGGGAAGTTCGCCCTCATCCCTGCCTTCTCCCCCAGGAGAAGGAGAAACGGTTGCCGCGTCTGGGCAATATGGGGTCACCGGGCTGGTCGTGGTTCAGGCGGGCAATGCGCCAACCGCTTTTCGGGGAATTCCCTCCCCGTCCCCCGTCGATCGGAGGGGCGAGGGACTTACAGAATTGCATTGTCAGGTGCTGCTCATTCATGACGAGCAGGATGAAATTTTTCCGGCGGCGGATACCGAACGCTTTGCCGCAATGCTGGAATCCAACGGTGTGCCGGTGGAGTTGAAAATTCTTGCCGGCCTCGCGCATGGCACGGAGCCGGAACGGGGGGTGGTGTTTCGGTACATCGGGGAATATTGCCTTGCGCATCTGGCGCCCACTTCACGAACCCCAAGATGGTGGGACGAGCACCTCACCCCGGCCCTCTCCCCATTTGACCCCTCCGCCCCTGTCAAACGCGGAGAGGGAGAAACGTTCCCAGCGTCGCGACAAGGCTCTGCCCCAAGACGGTTCGGGGGTTCAATGCGCGAATCCTCCGGGGAATTCTCACCCGAATGGTGGCAGGGCTACCATTCCATCGCCCAATGGCAGGCGGAGGCACCGGGGTCGATTTGGTTTTGGATTCCCGCGGCGGCGTGGGCCATCGGCGGATTTATCCGGTTCCGGCGTCAACGGGCCAAAGCCGTAGCGCAGACATTCCTGTCTGCGGGTTCTGGCGACTTTCCAGTCGCCAGTTTCCCCGGCGACGGGCGCGCGGAAGGGGGTGGCCCCGCGCCGGCTGGGGGCAGCCGGCCTACAAGCGGGCTGGCATGGCATGAAATTGCCCTGCGGTGGCTCGCCGCCGTTCTGGCAACCTGGGCGCTGGTCGACACCGGCCTTCATCTGATTCCACCGCAACTTTCTGTCAGCGACCAGACGCTTAATCTTGCCCGCCGGTTTTCAGTGCAGCCGAAGGAACGTGGCGACTTTGAAACACTAGCGTGCCGGCCGATATGGAAAAACCAAAAATTGCAGACCTTGCTTGACCACGTGGAACTGGCCGGCTACAACCGCGCTTTGATCAACTGGCAATTGGACCAGAAGATTTACGAAGATTATGTTTTGTGGCCGGTCATCACCGGCGAGGCGGGCGAGCGACTGGATTGGCGGCGGCCATTGTGGGAGGAGTTTTATCCGCGCATCCGGCATGAATCGTCGGCGGAGGACGCCGCCCGGATCGTGGTCCGGCATTTGCGCGAGCGGGTGACGGTGGTGGCCGGGGCGAATCTGCCGCGCGCGGTGCCGGTCATCTGGCGGCGGCAACTCACCGACCAAACGGGGTTTGGAATCATTTATGTGGCGGCCCTGCGTTCGGTGGGCGTGCCGGCGAGATTGGATGCGAACGGCGGGGCGGAGTTCTTTACCGGGGAAAAATGGCAGCCAGCGCCCAGTCCGGTGATTTTTTAGGCGGTTTCTATCTACAATAAAAAACGAGGTCAGCCATGGATTTGACCTGCTTGAATTCTGCTTGGTCATATCAATCAGTATTGGGAAAGTCGCGTGGACGCGCAGGCAGGAATGCCCTGCGCTACGACGGGCACCCCTCCGTAGCGCCGACATTCTTGTCGGCGAGTAATGGCGACTTTCCAGTCGCCAGTTCCATGTTCCGGTGAGCCGGCCCGGGAACACGGGATTCGAAAGTCCCGTGAACCCGCAGGAAAGAATTCCTGCGCTACGACGGGCGCCAGGGCGCGTGCGAAGCCGACGTTCAGCCTACGCTTGTCGCGCCGTAGCCTTGCGAAGGCGGATGCGCACCGCGCCTGCCAACCCAAGAGTACCCCCAAAAACGAACGGCCGCTCCAATGCATGCCTTTATCAAATCTCCCGCGGCCACAACGCTCGTACGTCTCAGCGGCCGGGACGGCCGCGCTCCGGTCCACAGCCAAAGTCATTCCCGCTGATCATCTTTTGGCAAAATGGGGATTGCGTTGTAAGTTGCAGGGTGTTGACAACCGATATGACCGGACAGTCCTTTGCGGAGCCGCCGGAGATGCGCCAGCGGCTGATGGCGCTGCGTGAGGCGTTGCTCCATTTGCACAAAACCTTGCTGGAAGCCGAACGCATCAGCTACGAGGCCGTTTTCGGCCAAATCGCCACGCCCTATCAGTTCCTGCATCTGGCCACCAACGACCCTTGGTTCGCTTGGCTGACGCCCGTCACCCAACTCCTGGCCACGGTGGATGAAAAGCTGGAAGCCGAGGAACCGCTCACCGCTACGAGCGTGGAGGGGTTGCTGCAACAGGCCGGCGCCTTGCTGGTGGCCACCGCCGACGGCGAGGGATTCTCGCGCCATTATGATGAAGCCCTGCAGCGCAGCCCGGACGTCATCCTCGCCCATGCGGCCGCCGCCAAGGTCTTTCGCTCCAAGCGCTAAGCCCACGGACGGTGCGCTGGTCCGGGCCAATCCGCCCCTTGCGCAGATGTGGATTTGGCTACAATCCCAGCGGACCGGCCAGAATGCCAATGACGCTCAGCGGTCCCTGGTCCTCCAGGCTGTCGGTGGCCTTGTCCAACTTCTGCAGCGCCACCTTGGCGTTCTTGTAAAACTCGTCGTCGTTGACCAGCTTGCCCACCGTGCCATTGCCCTGATTCACCTTCATCAGGATCTGATTGAGGTTGGTCATGGAACCTTCCGTGGCGTTATACAGGGAATCATCCGTCAGCAGCTTGCCGATGGTGCCCCGGCCGGCGCTGGCATTGGTGACCACCAGGTTGATCGAGGCAATCAGGTCGTTGGCCGAAGTCGAGGCGGTCTGCAGATTGCTCACCGTGTCCAAGGCGGACGAATAGAGCGTGTCTTGGTAAATCAGGCGGCCGACGGTACCCTGGCCGGACGCCACCTGGCCGGTGATGTTCGTGATGTTTGCAATGGTGGCGGCCAGCTCATCCCGATGGCTCTTGAAGAAATCGCCCAGCGGACCGAACAGATTGTGGATATCGTCACTGGCAAAGGATTTGGTCAGGTTTTGGATGCCGCCCACCGCGCCGTCCAGTTTGGCCATGAGCGCGCTCAAATCCGGCTGTTCGAAGCTGGCCAGTTCCGTGCCTTCCTTGGCCGGCGCGGCATCGTCTGAACCGAAGTCAATGCTGACAAAATTCTGGCCCATCAGCCCGGTGTACTTGATGCCGGCCTTGCTGTCCGTCTTCACCATGGTCACGTCGCGCAGCCGCATGATCACCAGCACCCGGTTGTTCGTGAGTTCAATATCCTCCACGCGGCCGATCTCCACGCCGGCCATTTTCACGCGGTCGCCGGGTTTCAAATCCTGCACGGTGTTGAACCGGGCGGTGAGGTGGTAGCCGTGGTGAAACCAGTCCGTGCTGCCCAGCGTTTCCACAATGAGCAAGGCCGCCCCCACCGCCAGAACGACGAAAATGCCCAGTTTGGTTTCCAGAGTATTTCTCATAAAATTTGCCGCGATTGTTCGCTCTTAAAATTGTTTTGGTTGGTTGTCCGCGCGCCCAGGCACCGGTCGGAATTCAGTTTTCGCGCTTGAAATCCGCCCGCAAGAATTCCTGCACCAGCGGATTCTTGAAGGTCCGCACCTCCTCGGGTGTGCCCACGATCAGGATCTTGCCCTCGGCGATCACCGCCATCCGATCCGCCACGCCAAACGCCAGATCCCGGTCGTGCGTCACCACCAGCGACGTGACCCCGATGCGGCGTTTCAAATTCAGGATCTCGTTGCCGATCAGCACCGACGACAGCGGATCCAGCTCGCTGGTCGGCTCATCATACAAAATCAACTGGGGCTCTATCACCAGTGCCCGCGCAATCGCCACCCGCTTTTTCATGCCGCCGGATAGTTCCGAAGGCATCTTGTCCAGGGTATCCTTCAGGCCCACATCCTCGAGCTTTTCCATCACAATGCGCTCGATCTCCGCCGGCGGCTTCAGCCGATGCTCCGCCAGATAAAGTCCCACATTTTCACCCACCGTCAACGAATTGAGCAGCGCGCCGGATTGGAAGACCAGCGCCAGCCGGTATTTGGCCGCGATCTCCGGCGTGTTGATGGATTGGCCATTGATGAGCACCTGCCCGGCATCCGGCTTTTCCAAACCAATCAAGTGCTTGAGCAGCACGCTCTTGCCGCTGCCGCTGGGCCCCATGATGACAAAAATCTCGCCGACCCGCACGTCGAGGTCGATCCCGTTGAGCACGGTCTGATCGCCAAAGCTCTTGCGCAGGTCGCGCACGACCAGACTGACCCCACCGGGCCGATGGTTGGAACTATCCGTCGAGCTATTCATTGGACTGCAGGAAGCGAGTGAGGATGTAATCGAAGATGACAATCAGGACGATGGAGTTCACCACGGCCTTGGTCACAGAGCGGCCAATGCCGCGCGGGCCGCCGATGGTCGTGAGTCCCTGATGACACGAAACCACGCCAACAATGATCGCGAAAAAAAAGCTCTTGAAGACGCCCTTGGCCACGTCCTTCAGCCCCACCAGGTCCTTCAGGTCAGCAAAGAAGGCTTTGAAGGGGATGGCCATTTGATGGTTCATATCGGCCACCACGGCGCCGCCGAACCAGCCGACCAGGACAGAAAAGATCACCAGCAGGGGCAGCGCAAACGCGATGGCCAGGACGCGCGGGAGTACCAGGTAATGCACGGGGTTGATGTTCATGGTGCGGAGGGCGTCGATTTCCTGGTAAACGCGCATGGAGCCAATCTCCGCGGCCATGGCCGAGCCGATTCGGCCGGCGATCAGGATGGCCATCATCACCGGTGCCAGCTCCAAGGCGATGGCCAGGCCCACGACGCCGCCCACGGCGTTGGTGAAATTGCGCTCCACCAGCGGCGGCCCGAAATTCAAGGCGATGACGCCGCCGATGAAAAAGGACAGCATGCACACCATCAGCAAGCTGGCATTGCCAATTTCAAAAAACTGCTCATAGACCTTCTGCCGCTGCCGCCACGCATGGGGCAGCGCCAGCAAGGTGCGCAGGAGCAACCGCACAATGTCACCGATATTTTCGAACATAACGCCCTCCCACACTTAAACGGCTCCGGCTTGGCAATCAAGCAAAGAAAGACGTCGCCTTGAACACAGCCGGGGCGGCCAAAGCAAAGTTCGCAATGAAAATATGCCGTTTCCGGGTCCAGCAGGCTGGGATCCCTGCTGCCGAGTCTACCCGTGCCGCCTTCGGTAACGCCCGGCCGGCACGATTCCCCGCGCCCACTGACGCGCCCTTCATGGACAAGTCGCCAGCAGAAAACCAGCCTCAACGGGCCGGCATACTCGCGGGCAACGGGGCGTTCTGGTCGCGCTCGCGTTTGAGATCCCGCACGGCAAAACTCATCCAGAGAACGGCCAGGACGACGCCCAGGAGCACCGCGGCCGCCACGGCCCACGGCCACTTGTAGCGTCGCGGCTGCTGGTTGGCTGCGTTCATAGACGGCCAGCTTAAGCCCAAAGGCCGCCGGGCGCGAGTCTCCGGTGCGCCGGCGGCACGGCCGGTCCGCGCCCGTCTCGGGCGCTGAGACGGGCAAGCGTTGCGGCCGCGGAAAACTTGAGCGGAGCGCGGTAAAACGGCCGTTCGTTTCGGGGCCGTTGGTTGGGCCACACCCGGTTCAACATCACACCACAGCGCCCGGGACGGGCGCGCTCCAAGCGCAGTCGGTCCGCGCCCGTCCTCGGGCGCTGACGTGTGAGGCCCAACTGCGCCATCGCCCAACCGTCCCCTCTGCAACGCACGGCCGCTCTACCACGTCTCCCGGGGTGCGCCCGGCGGCGTGGTTGAGCAATGTCCGCCCCCGCAAGGGTAGCCGGACATTTTTGGCCATCGCCAGGACAATTTATAGCTGGGATATTGACTAAAAATCCCAGTTGCGTGATTTTGGTTTGCGGTTATGTTGGCTGCATGAATTGGCAGCTCGTTTCCGTGGTAACAGTTGTGGTTGTAGCCGTAATCTTGGTCTGGCGGAGTGCCGGTAAAAAGTCCGGCGGCGGTTGCAAATGCGGCTGCACCCATGAGCCGTCGACGGAGCCTTCGAAACACGATGCCGCACGTTGATTTCGGTTCTAACCAGCGTATTTACTCAAGCCATGGCCGTCACTAAAGTCAGTTCCACGATTCATTTTGTCTCACCCAAGTCTGCAATTGGCGCTGCGGGCGAAACCGCCACCGGTCGCTGGACGCCCCACACGGATGTCTATGTGGCCGACACCGGACTCGTCATCAAAGTCGAGCTGGCCGGCATGAAAAGCGACAGCCTCGAAATCGTGGTCGAGGGGCCGCGCCTGCGAATCAGCGGGGTCCGACCCGACTGTTGCCGGGGGCCGCACTGTAATTTCCTGGTGATGGAAATCAATTACGGACCCTTTGAAACCGTGTTGGATCTGCCGGCCGGCTACGATCTGACGCATGCCAAGGCCATGTACGTAAATGGCTTTCTGCGCATCGACGTACCGCCGGTGCAGCATTCCAATATCAAGACCACCAAAGTTCCCATTTCAGAAGGAGCATGACCGCCCCTGCTCGGGAACAACACCGTTGCGGCGGATCCGAAGCACGATGAATCCAAAGGAAACATCGCCAGAGACTGACTTCGTCAGCATTCTTGGCGCAGGTGAGAAGTCTGACGTGCCCACCCGCTTTTCTTCCCGGTCCCTGCCGGAGAAGCTCCCCATCCTCGGCCTGTCCGACATCGTCATTTTCCCGGGCGCAGTCGTGCCGTTGCTGGTGGAAACCGGCCCCAGCCTCAAGTTGGTCGATGACCTCGTGGCCGGGGACCGCCTGCTGGGAGCCGTGCTGCAAAAAAACCCCGACGTGGCCGAACCCGGCCCCGAGGACTTGCACACCGTCGGCTGCGTGTCGCGCCTGACCAAGATGGTCAAATTCCCCGATGGCACCGTGCGCGTGCTCGTGGAGGGACTTTGGCGCATTCGCATCAAATCATTTTCCCCCCCGGCGCCTTACCTGCATGCCACCTACGAACTGTTGCAGGATGAGACCGAGGACACCGTCGAACTGCAGGCCATGCTCCGCAACGCCCACCGGCAGTTTGAGGAAATCGCCAAGATGTCCACGGCGCTGACCGACCAGGTCAAGATCGCCGCCCTCAACACCGAGCATGCCGGGCATTTCGCCGACCTGATTGCCGCGAACCTGAACCTCCCGCTCGATGACCGGCAGAAGCTGCTGGAGATGATCTCCGTCCGCGAACGCTTGCAGACGCTGCTCCCCATGCTCAACCGCGAGCAGGAGGTGCTCACGCTCAGTTCCAAAATCCAAAGCGACGTCGCCACGTCCATCGCCAAGACCCAACGGGATTTCTTCCTCCGCGAGCAAATGCGGGCCATCCAGCGCGAACTGGGCGACAACGACAATAATTCCGGCGAGATCAAATCGCTGCGGGAAAAGATCGAGCAGACGCCCATGCCAACGGATGCGCGCAAGGCGGCCGAACAGGAGCTCGAACGCCTGCAGCAGACGCCGCCCGCCGCCGCCGAGTACGGCGTGGCCCGCAATTACCTGGATTGGATCCTGAATCTGCCCTGGGAAAAGGCCACCGAGGACAAACTCGATTTGACGGCCGCGGAGAAGATTCTCAACGACCAGCATTTTGGCCTGAGCAAGGTCAAGGACCGCCTGCTGGAGTTTCTGGCCGTGCTCAAACGCCGCAAGGAAATCAAGGGTCCCATTCTTTGTCTCGTGGGCCCGCCCGGCGTGGGCAAGACCTCCCTCGGCAAGAGCGTGGCGGATGCCTTGGGCCGCAAATTCGCCCGCATTTCACTGGGCGGCATCCGTGACGAGGCGGAGATTCGCGGACACCGCCGCACTTACGTGGGCGCCATGCCCGGCCGCATCATCCAGACCCTCCGCCGCATCGAAAGCCGCAATCCCGTCATCCTGTTGGACGAACTGGACAAGGTGGGCGCCGATTTCCGTGGCGACCCGGCCGCCGCGCTCCTGGAAGTGCTCGATCCGGCACAGAACCATACCTTCACCGATCATTATCTGGACCTGCCGTTTGACTTGTCACGGGTGCTCTTCATTGCCACCGCCAACTGGCTGGAGCCCATTCACCCGGCGTTGCGGGACCGGCTCGAGGTCATTGAGCTGCCCAGCTACACCGAGTCCGAAAAACTGCAGATCGCGAAGCGTTACCTGGTGCCGCGCCAACTCGAGGAGCATGGCCTGGCCAAGCAGGAGGTGAAATTCTCCGACGCGGTCCTGCGCGAGCTCATCCGCGAGTACACGCGGGAGGCCGGCGTGCGCCAGCTGGAGCGCCAAATTGCCGCGCTGTCGCGCAAGGCGGTGCGCCGCATCGTGGCGAGCAACGGCACTGCCACCACCGGCATGAAGCTCGACCTGTCGGACCTGGAAAAATATCTCGGCCATGCGCCCTTTGTTTCTGAAAGCGCGGAGAAAATCACCGAGGTGGGCATCGCCACCGGCCTGGCCTGGACTCCCGTGGGCGGCGATATTTTATTCGTGGAAGCCACCCGGATGCGCGGCCGGGGCAACCTGACCCTCACCGGCTCGCTCGGCGAGGTCATGAAAGAGAGCGCGCAGACCGCCGTGAGTTATCTCCGCAGCCAGGCCAAGCGATTGCAGTTCGACTTCGACGACTTCGGCAAACATGACCTCCACATTCATGTGCCCGCCGGCGCCACGCCCAAGGACGGACCGAGCGCGGGGGTGGCCATCGTGGCTGCACTCGCGTCATTGGCCAGCAAACGCCGCGTGCGCTCGGACACGGCCATGACCGGCGAAATCAGCCTCCGCGGGCGCGTGCTGCGCGTGGGCGGCATCAAGGAAAAAGTGCTGGCGGCGGCCCGGGTCGGGCTCAAACAAGTCATCCTGCCCGAGGGCAACAAGCCCGATTGGGAAGATGTGCCCGTCGAGGTGCGCGCCAAATTGAAAGTGCATTTTGTAAAGCAGATTGCCGACGTACTGCAGTTTGCCCTGCTGCCCAAATGACTGCGGCGTGCCCCAGGGGAAAGGTGCGCGGGTGGACGGCGGCCCTGCTTCCGCTCCTTGGCGCCGCCAGCCACACCACCCGGATAATCACCCACCACCGCCTTGGCGGGAGCCTGGTCGCACTTCTTCCGGTCCTCCTTTTCGGCTGGGCGGCCAGCGCCAGCGCCGCCGCCACGAATGACCCGGCCGCCGGCCCCATCCCGGAGGGACGTGAACTGGTGCAGAAAATGTTGGCGCAGCAGCCCGACGAAAATTTTACCAACACCGGCACCCTGAAAATTCGCGACGCCACGGGCAAACGGTTCTCCGTGCCGGTGGAATTCGACATCAACTGCAGCCCGACTGACTGGCGCCAAATCTACCAGGCCTTCTTTACCAACGGAACCGAGACGCTCACCGTCACCCACCTCGTGCCGCCATCGTCCCAAGCGCCCGTCGGCGCGGCGGCCGAAACCTGTGTTTATTGCCCGCGCGGCGGCCAGCCCCGGGCACTTTCGCCCGCGGACGCCAACCTGCCCTTTGCGGGATCGGAGTTTTCGGTGGCTGATTTGCACCTGGCGTTTCTTCATTGGCCGCAACAGACCGTGGTCAAAAAGGAATTCCACCGTGAATGCGCCTGCATGGTTCTGGAGAGCACCTGCCCCCAGCCCGCCGCCGGGGGCTACCAACGCGTGGTCTCCTGGATCGATGAGGAATCACTCGGCATCGTGGAAGCCTACGCCTACGACGCGAACGGCCAGAAACTGAAAAATTTCTATCCCAAGAGCTTCGAGAAGATCAACGGCCGGTACCAACTGGAGTCCATGGTCATGGAAAATCTCCAAACCGGGGCGCGCTCGGTGTTTGAGTTCGTTCTGCACAAATGACGGGTCTTCCATCCTCTTTCCCTTGGCCCGCCGGCTTCCCCGCGCTTGACTTCATTTTGCGGCCGCTTCACGCTAACCGCCGTTAGATCATGTGTTCTCATTGGCAGCGGACGCTTTATGCCGCGGGCGCCGGGATTTTTCTGGCCGCACGACTATTGGCTGTGGACACCAACAGCGCGGCAGGGATCACGCGCGACGAAATCACCAGCAACTATTTGCACATTCAGGAGCAGCTCCGGGCGGCCCAGATCGCCATCGAACAGAATCAGGCGACCGCGCTGGAGTCCAGCCAGAGCAATACGGTGGCGCTGTCACAACGGCTGCAGTCGCTGGAGCAGGCCGTGGCCCTGCAACGGCACAACGACGACCGGACCCAGCAATCGACGTTTCTCATGGCCGGCATTTTCGGACTCTTGGGGCTGGGCATCCTGCTGCTGATGGTCTATTTCCAGTGGCGGGCCTTCGCGCAACTGGCCCAGATTGCCGCCCGGCAGCATGCCGTCATCGCCAACGGCGACGCCGTGCATGAGCTCGCCGCCCCCGGCCGGGCCACCGTGGAAGCCTCCTCCACCCAGTTGCGCACGGTGGTCGGCCAGCTCGAACAGCGCATCAAGGAGTTGGAAAGCGGCCAGCAACACCTGCCGGCGAGCGCTCCCGCCACCCCCCAAGCCACGCCCCAAGCCCCCGCGGCTGATTTGCTCAGCGAAGGCCAGAGGTACCTCGACGCGAATGCGCCGCAGAAAGCCCTGGAATGCTTTGACCAATTCCTGCGCGCCCAGCCCGAGCGGACCGATGCCTGGGTGAAGCGATCCGCGGCCCTGGAAAAACTGGGGCGTGATGACGAGGCGCTGACGGGGTACAACCGCGCCATCGCCGCGGACCCCACTTTGGTGATTGCCCATCTGCACAAAGGCGGCCTGCTCAACCGGCTCCGCCGTTACGACGAGGCGCTCAATTGCTACGAGCAGGCCCTGCTGGGCCAGGATAAGAAGGTCTGAGGCCTCAACCCTTCGGGCGCTGGTAACACGCCACCAGTGCCGCGCCGATGGCTTGCGACATTTCACCCAGTTGGGCGGGAACGATCTTCAAGGTGTCCTGCTGCTGCGGCCAGAGATAGGGCCGCGCGTTGGCGCGAATGCCCTCAAGATAGCGCTCGCGAAACGCCGGCGTGGTGTTCTCCACATCCATCAGACCGCCGCCAATGATAAAGATGCCCGGGTCGAACGCCATGGCCAGATTGGCCACGTGGATACCCATGACGCGCGCCTGAAAATCAAAAATATCCAACGCCAGCGGATCACCCGACTGCGCCCGGCCGCGGAGCGAGAGCACTTTCTCCCGGGTGGAAGCGGTGGAGCGGACCAGTTCGTGGTCGGGAAATTGTTTCAGCTTTTCGGCCAGCAAATACGGGAGGCCGGAGATGGTGGTGTACGCCTCCACACAGCCCCAATCGCGACCGCAGCCGCACGGAAAGGGCTTGCCGGCCAGGCCGAGCAGTTGCATGGGCACCGGCATGTGACCGGCTTCCATGCCGTTGAGCGTGTCACCATCCAGCGCGAGGCCATCCGCCCCCACGAAGGCCGCGCCGAGACCGGAGCCGGGCATCAGCATGCCCACCGAGCAGTGGGATTGGCCGCGGGCCAGACGGGCTTCCGCCACGCCGCCGTAGTTGCCATCGTTGCCCACGACCAGGGACACCGGAAAGCCCACCTTGGCCGCCAGCGCCGCGCCGTAATCCGCCCGCACGTCCCACCCGCAGAAGCTCGCCGGCAGGTTCGGCGATTTGCCCCACACGCCATAGCGGTCGTACGGCCCCGGGATCGCCAGCCCCACGCCGGCCACCTGCGACCATTTCAACTGGTTCGCCGCCAGAAACTCGTCCACGCCCGCCACCCAGGCGCTGA
>Ga0326728_10019689_pt1 | contig 13048 bp, 12 predicted proteins | sample MB3enrmetagenome_FD_207602 | JGI IMG/M metagenome (GOLD analysis project Ga0326728, IMG submission 207602) | Lab enriched peat soil microbial communities from McLean, Ithaca, NY, United States - MB31MN | ecosystem: Environmental > Terrestrial > Soil > Wetlands > Peat | place: USA: New York...
CCTATCAGTTCCTTTCCCGATCTGCCAGCAGCTATCCAACAGGCTCTCAACCGGCGCGGCTGCCTGATCCCCCAGACCTATGAGGCCCGCAAGCCGGAAAACGTGGTGCACGCCAGCCTCGAACGCCCCGGCTCCTCTGACTGGGCGGTTCTTTGCTCTGTTGAAGGCACGGTCTCCCTGCTCGTATTTCTTTCGAGATCCCCGGGCGAACCTGTCACTTTGGCCTCGGCGCCGGAGACCGAGCGGCTTCAGCAGCGCGACTCCACGGGCACACTCGGCTTCAACTGGGCGATCGATCACGCCTCTCCTGAGCAGGTGCATCAGGCCCAGACGGGGATGGATCCGCGCCCGCCTCTACTCGATCATGACGCCCTGGCCGACACGGCCGTCGACCGGCGTACCGTCTATCACTACCACGCACATGGCGCATGGACGCTGGTGAGCATCCCCGAACCCTGAGGCCATGCAGTCGCATCCTATCGCTCGGTAGGATTGCGGTCCCCGGATTCCCCGATTCCTGATCCATGACCCCTGTTCCTTGTTCCCTGATCCCTGTTCTTTGGAGTCTGCCATGCCCGAAGCTGTTCTCGTCAGTGCCGTTCGCACGCCTGTGGGCCGCGCTCCACGCGGAGCCCTTTCAAACACCCGCCCCGACGACCTCGCCGCAATTGCATTGAGCGGAGCTTTGGACCGAGTTCCTGTCCTGGACAAAGGCGAGATCGGCGAGGTGATTCTGGGCTGCGGGCAACCCGAGGGTGAGCAGGGCTGGAACGTTGCCCGCTTTGCGGCGCTGCGCGCCGGCCTGCCGGTCGAGACGGCCGGCCTTACTGTCAACCGCCTTTGCGCCTCTGGCCTCGAGGCGATCGCACTGGCCGATCTGCGCATCCGCTCCGGCCAGAGCCGGGTGGTAATGGCCGGCGGGGTCGAATCCATGAGCCTGCTCCCCTTTGGCGGCATCAAGCCCAGCCCCAACCCCTGGCTCGCCGAGCACTACCCCGCCTCGCTGCTCACGATGGGTCTCACGGCCGAGCGGGTCGCCCGCCACTACCATGTGGCGCGCGACAACCAGGACGCCTTTGCCGTAGCAAGCCACGAAAAAGCGCTGGCCGCCCAGTCGGCGGGCCGCTTTGCCGGCGAACTGGTCGCTGTCCCTGTCAAAACGACGACTCCGTCCGAACAGCCTGGAAAGCTCCAGGTGCGGGAAATATCCTATACGGCGGACGAAGGCCCCCGCGCCGAAACTACCACCCAGGCTCTGGCCGCTCTTAAGCCGGTCTTTCATGCCCAGGGAACCATCACCGCCGGCAACTCATCGCAGACTTCCGACGGCGCGGCCGCCGTGGTTCTGATGGACGAGGCCCGCGCTGCCCAGCTCGGCCTTAAGCCTCTGGCGCGTCTGGCCGCCTACGCCGTGGCCGGATGCCTGCCCGAGGAGATGGGCATGGGCCCGGTGGCCGCTGTTCCTAAAGCCCTCGCTCTGGCTGGACTCACCCTCGCCGACATCGAGCTTATCGAGCTGAACGAAGCCTTTGCCGCACAGGCTCTGGCCGTCATTTGCGCCCTCGGCCTGGACCCCGCTCGAGTCAACGTGAATGGAGGCGCCATCGCACTGGGCCATCCGCTGGGCTGCACCGGCGCGAAGCTCACCTGCACGCTGCTGGGGGAGATGCGCCGCCGCCAGTCGCGTTACGGAATGGTGACGATGTGCGTCGGGGGCGGCATGGGCGCGGCGGGAATCTTCGAGAGGCTGTAGGCGGCGGCTCAGCTAGTCAGCGAGTTAGCGAGTTAGCAAGCCAGCGAGTTAGCGGCTTAGTTTCCGCTCAGGTGGATGCAGCGAAGCAAGTCAGTTTTTCCGCTGGAGATTGAGCGCGACGGCGGCGCGAATGAGTTCCTTCAAGGCTTTCTCGTCGATTCTGTCGCCTTCGTGAATGTCGATGGCGCGTCTGACATTGCCGTCAAGGCTGGAGTTGAAGAGGCCTGAAGGGTCCCTGAGCGCGGCTCCCCTGGCGAATGTCATCTTGACCACATTTTTGTATGTTTCTCCGGTGCAAACGATGCCGGCGTGGGACCAGACGGGGATTCCCGGGGATTTCGGCTTGGCCCACTTCCACTCTTCGACGATCTCAGGGTCTGCCTGGTGGACGATTTCGCGCACCCTGGCGAGGGTGCGGCCGCGCCAGTCACCAAGCTCCCTGATTTTCGCGTCGATGGAAGCAGAGGCGAAATCGGCCGCGACGGGGTTTTTCATAGCAACTCCAAACTGCCGTAAAGGCCTTAGATGCGTGTACAGCAGAAATCGCATCCGCGGCGGTTTGCGCGAGAGCTTCTTTATGGACTTTTCATTGATGTGTGAATCGCCGCCCGTTATTCTTAGATGAGACCGCCCCTCGCGAGCCCCGGTACCCCCACTCGCGGGTCCCAAAATTAAAGGAGATCGAAATGGCAGAGACCCCCAAGAAGGCCAAAGCTCCATCCACGTCCCGTGCAGCGAAGAAGACGACCGCTCCTAAGAAGACCGCAACGGCGGAGCTGATTACCATGCCGACCCCGGCGCCTGCGCCTACGCACGAGCAGATCGCCGAACTGGCTCGCAGGTACTGGGCCGAGCGCGGCCACGTCGATGGCCACCACGAGGAAGACTGGTTCCGCGCCGAGCAGGAACTTCGCGCCAAAGCATCCTAACCGTTTGGAAGGTCGCGGCTTGAGCCCGTTGATGGGTACGGTACCCCTCAGCAGGGATCCAAGTTCGCTCTCAGGGCTTTTTTCTCGAATTCACATTCTCTGATCGACGGCATAAAGCAGAACAGCCGGGATCGCTCCCGGCTGCTCTCGTGAATTGGTGGCTTGTGCGTCCGATTTATGCCTTGGCCTTCGCCTTGCCCCGGCCCTTCTTTTCAGCCGTCGCCGGCCCGGCCGTCACAAGCGTCTTCAGGCGCGCATTCAGCCGGCTTTTGTACCGGGAAACGGTATTCGCATGGAGCACGCCCTTCTGCACTCCCTTGTCCAGCGTCGAAACCGTGGAGCGGTACTGCTCCTGTGCGGCCTTTACGTCGCCTTCTGCCAGCGCATCGCGGAGCGTCCGCAGGCTGGTGCGCACACGGCTGCGGCTGGCGCGGTTGGCTGCGGTCCGGGTTTCGGTCTGACGGGCGCGCTTCAGCGCCGATACATGGTTTGCCATCGTTCTTCCTTCGTCCTGCCCTGATTTTCAGGGGAAATGATGCGGATTCGATGCGAAACGAGCCGCATCCCTCGCAATTTCTTAGTCTACGGGAAAGAGCAACAGGGGTCAAACCAACGGACTGCGGCAAATCTGCCGGATCCTCCCCCCCGGCAAGGCCCCGGCCTGCCCCGTGGCCAGAGAGGTACCTCCGGTCCGTGCTTTTCACGAAAATCTATTGCTCCCGGCATTGACTCCCAATAGAACCGGCGCTACTCTCAAGGCCAGATAAAGGATTTGGTCGCCTTCGCCATCCCGCGGTTTCACAAGGTCTCCCCGAGCTTAGGCTCAGTTCAGTCTTGTGCGCCCCGGTTCCTCCTTCAATCTGCTGCCAGCCTGCGTCCTCCTCGGCGCCTCCGGCGCCGTGCCTGCGCGCGGGTCTTCCTGGCAAGAGCGTCTCGTCGGGGTCCTTGCGCCCCCCACCTTTGCCGCTTCCTGCCGTCGGCGCGTGCCCGCGCCCGGCGCTCCATCCACCTCCAACCACCTATGGGAGGCACAGCAATCTCTTGAAGATCGCTCTGGAGATCACGCCCAACCTGGAACCCCTCTTCGGGACCCGCGATGACAATCTCAGGCTCATGGAAGACTCGCTCGGCGTGCGCATCGACCTGCGCTCCGATGCGGTACATGTAGAAGGCCCGCCGGAGGCGGTCGAGCGCGTGCGGCGCATCTTCGATGACTTCGAGTCGCTCCGCCGCCAGGGCGTTCATCCCCACAACGGCGAGTTGAACGGAATGCTGCGGCTGGTGGTCGCCGACCCCGCGCTCACGCTGCGCTCCGTGGCCGATGCGAGCAAGCAGCGTTCGGCGGGGATCAAGCGCACCGTCCAGCCGCGCTCGGTCAACCAGCGGCGCTATATCGAGGCGATCGAGCAGAATGACATGGTTTTCGGCGTGGGCCCGGCTGGCACGGGCAAGACTTACCTTGCTGTGGCCATGGCCGTTGCCGCCATTAACGCCAAGAAGGTCGACCGCATTGTCCTCGTACGTCCCGCCGTCGAAGCCGGGGAGCGGCTGGGCTTTCTGCCCGGGACTTTGCAGGAGAAGATCGATCCGTATCTCCGCCCACTCTATGACGCTTTATTCGACATGCTCGACATCGAAAAGGTCGATCGCATGATCGAGCGCAACGTGATTGAGGTGGCTCCGCTGGCCTTCATGCGCGGCCGCACCCTCAACGGCGCCTTCATCATTCTCGACGAGGCCCAGAACACCACCCCCGAGCAGATGAAGATGTTTCTCACCCGCATGGGCAACAACTCCAAGGCGGTCATCACCGGCGACATCACCCAGATCGACCTGCCCAACCCGCGCAAATCGGGGCTCATTGAGGCCATCAATATTCTGGACGGCGTGGAGGGCATCGGCTTCTGCCATTTCAATGAGGCCGACGTGGTGCGCCACGCGCTGGTGCAGCGCATCGTGCGCGCCTATGAGAGCGCCAAGCCCCAGCAGCAGGAACTGCCGCTGGAAGGATCGATCCCGGTGGATGTACAAATCGAAGAGCGCGCTGAGCCGAAGCCGGCCAAGCCGCAGTAACCGAGCGAAGAATCGGCGTCCCGCTCTCGCTTCTGTTTCTCCGCGCGGCAACGGGATGTTCGCCTTCCGCAAGCCCGCTACTCGCTCGACAGGGCAATCCCGGTCGCCCTGGCACTCAGCATTTCTTCCGTCAGCTTCGTCGCCGTGCCGTTTTTCCAGTAGGTAGCATACTCGCCCGACGCATCGGATCCGTACCCCGCCACATAGATGTTGCCGCTGCTATCTACCGCGATCGCGTATGCATACGCATCCTCCGCTACGCCGGGCATGGGTAGGGGGACAGCCGTGCCGTTCTTCCAGTAGGTAGCTATCTTTTTGTATGATGCGTCGATTGTATAGCCCGCCACATAAACATTGCCGCTGCCGTCGACCGCGATCGCGTTGGCAAACGCCCCATACGGTGTTCCGTCCGTCAGGTTTGTCACAGCGCCGTTCTTCCAGTAGGTCGCTATCGAATAGTTTGGTATCGTGGTTGTGTCACCCGCCACGTAGACATTGCCGCTGCTGTCGACCGCGATCGCGTTGGCAGACGCCTGATACGGTGTTCCGTCGGTCAGGATGGTCACCGTGCCGTTCTTCCAGTAAGTTACTTCGAGGTCGCCGAAGGTGGTGTTGGTTGTGTACCCCGCCACGTAAACGTTGCCGCTGCTATCGACAGCTATCGATTGCGCATACGCCTCCAGCATGTTGCCCGTGAGCTTGGTTGCCGTGCCGTTCTTCCAGTAGGTCGCTATCGAGCTGCCGTCCGTGGCGTCGGTTGTCTCGCCCGCCACGTAGACGTTGCCGCTGCTATCGACCGCGATCGCATTGGCATACCCATCCAGCTTTCCGTCTGTCAGGTTGGTTGCCGTGCCGTTCTTCCAGTAGGTCGCTATCGAGATGCCGGTCGCGTTGTCGTAGTAATAGCCCGCCACATATACATTGCCGCTGCTATCGACCGCGATCGATTGCGCATACACATTACTCGTTCCGCCCGTCAGGCTGGTTGCCGCACCGTTCCTCCAGTAGGTCGCTTGGGTGAAGTTGGTCGTGGCGTCGTATGTCCAGCCCGCCAGGTAGACGTTTGTGACTGGGGGTGCGGGAGGAGGGTTGCCGCTGCTGCTGCTGCCGCCGCTGCAGCCGGAAAGGGAAAGCGTCAGGAGCAGCGCGGATGCCAAGAGAATTTGTCTTAGCGTCATTGCAATTTTCCCCATTCTGTCGAAGAATTCATGAGTTGAGTGCGGCTTCCCACGGCTGGCGCATTGCGCGACCGTACCCGAGCGGGAGTACGGCTCAACAGCGCGCGCCTGAGCCAGAATGTACGGGTAAATTCGAGAGCAACTCTAGCACTACTCGCTAATAAAGTCCATTGGGTGAGACAAGGGATCTTTTTGCAAAACAAAAACTTACACAACGGACTCGGAGGATGGTGTTCGATCTTGACAGAACGATTCAGCGCCTGGTGCCGGATGCCCCAGGTGCCTTGCATTTGCGGACCTCGCAGCGACTATTGTTTCGCCGCGCTCGCTGCCGCCGCCTGTTTCTCGAAGGTGTAGTGGCACGGCCGGCCCGCGATTCCCAGTCCCGTCGAGCGCTCGCCCTTGCCCTCAGTGTCGGTGAACTCCGACTTCACCTCGTAGCTATACTCCTCGCCTTCAACTTTCGTCGGCGCGTGCGTGTATTCCTTGCTGCCGGTGATGCCGCTGGCCGTCAGCTTGGCCTTTCCGTTGTTTTCGATCTTGCCGTCGATCGCAAGGTAGGCATTCTGCCCCTGTGTGCCGCGCTCGCCGTGCAGGACATTGCCCGTCACGGTTGAAACAAAGTTCCAGGTGTACCCCGCGGCGTTGCTTTTGGCATCGCAGACCACCGTTGTGCTCCACGTGCCGTCGAACTTGCCGGCAGTGCTCTGCGCGCCCGCCGCCAGCGTGACGAAAAAAACTGCGAATAATAATCCCTTGCGCATGGATTTGTCCTTTCGAAAGAGAATTTTACTCCTTGTGCGTTACGCCTTGCCGCCTTCCTGTTTTTTCTCCCAAGCCAGGGTGGGGTCGTGCACCGTTCGCGAGATCGGCGAAGCGGTCTCGTGGCTCAATCGGCCATTTGCATCACTGGGCGGATCCATCGGCGCCGGCTCGCTTCGCTCCTCATCGCGTATCATGGGATCAGACACGGAATTGCGCACGATGCGGCTCCGCGCACGATGATCCTTTTCGATCCAGACCTGGACCCCGACCCCGCTGAATCCGGAACCGCAGCCGGGAAACTGCCCTCCGCCCGAACGCTCTCACGCTTTCTCGCGAAAGCCCGGGCCATTGTTCGGGTTCGCGGCCAGGTCACGGTCCTTCTCACCACCGATCCTGCCATCCGCCGGCTCAATCGCCAATTCCTTGGCAAGAACAAGCCTACTGACGTTCTCTCTTTCCCTGCCCAACCGATCCCCGGGGTCCGAGCCCCCAGGGTCCGAGCCGAAGACCAATCGGCAGGCGACCTCGCCGTCAGCGTGGACAGGGCTCGCAGGCAGGCGGCCGATCAAGGGCACCCGCTTTCGACGGAGATCAAGATTTTGATCCTTCACGGTCTGCTGCATCTTGCCGGATACGACCACGAAACCGACTCCGGCCGGATGGCCCGACGGGAGCGCGCTCTGCGCTCGAGCCTTGGCCTGCCCGCAGGATTGATTGAGCGCGCCGGAGGAAGCGGATCAGCCGCAGAGAATGGGTGCCCCATCCTTGCTCCGGCTGGGCGCAAGGGTGGGAAGCCACAAAGCTCAATGTGCCGTGCTTCGCGGAGCCGGGTGCCCCAGGTCCGGGATCCCCACGGACAGGCTCTCGTCCGTGGGGTGGAGATCCCGATTCTGGGACCTGGGAAAGCAAAGAATCGAACCGGGGCGAATTCACACAGGAGCCGGAGCTTATGACTCCCCTCGCCCTGCTCGTCATGCTTTTGCTCGCGGCCATTGCCACTCTGGCCTCCTACATCCGCCGCGTCTACGCCGAGTACGGGAAAATTCTGGCGCGCGAAGTGCAGGAAAATCTCGACGCCTGGGAGGAGCAGGTAGAGCCGCACCTGGGCCTGGACCGCGACCACGCCGACTTGTGCGCGGCGGTGCTGGAGCAGCTCACCATAGCCCTGATTGCTCTGTGGATCGGCGCCATCCTTTTCTACGGCGCTCCGGTTCTGGGCCCCACCCCGCTCGAAATCTTCCAGGCCATTCTGGCGGTGGTGCTGGTGGTTGTCTTCACCGGCCAGTTGATTCCCTCGCTGTTGTTCAACCGCACGCGGGGCCTGTGGGCCGCTCATTTGCTGTGGCCCATCCGCATCCTGCTGTGGATCGCTACGCCCATCACCGGCCTGCTCCGCTTCTTTTTTTCCGTCGCCGACCTGGCCGAGTCCCCGGCCGGCGGGGAAGAGGAGGAGCCCGCGCCCGATGTCGAGGCCCTGATCGAAGCCGGCGAGGAAGAGGGCATCCTCGAGCAGAGCGACAGCGCCCTGGTCCGCTCCGCCGTCGAGTTCGGCGACAAGCTGGTCCGCGAAGTCATGACTCCGCGTCCCTCGGTCTTCGCTGTCGCAGGTTCCATCACCCTTGAGCGCTTCCTTGAGCTGCTGCGCGAACACAACTACTCCCGCGTCCCGGTTTACGACGGAACTCTCGACCAGGTCACCGGCATCGCCTTCGCCCACGACCTGCTGCACCTGAGCGACGAGGAGGCGCGCACCCGGACCGTCGCCCAGGTCCAGCGCCCCGCCGCCTTCGTGCCTGAGACCAAGCGCGGCTACGAACTGCTGCGCGAGATGCAGCGCGAAAAGCAGCACATGCGCATCGTCATCGACGAATACGGCGCGGTTGCGGGCCTGGTCACCATCGAAGACCTGCTTGAAGAGATCGTGGGCAGCATCGGCGACGAGCACGAAGAAGACGTCCCTGCCGAAGAACCGCAGCGGGAGCCATCCGGAAGCTGGCTCGTTCCCGCCAGCTTCCCCGCCGGGCAGCTCTCTGACCTCTTCGGCGAGCCGGTCGATATGGGCGAGGACTACGAAGCCGCCACGCTGGGCGGGCTGGCCAGCGAAATCGAGGGGCACATCCCGCAGGCGGGCGAAACCATCCTCATCCCCAAGGCCGAGGTGCGGATGGAGGTTGTTGCCGCTACCACGCGGCGCGTGGAGCGGCTGCGGCTTTTCCCGCCCGCGGCGAAGCTGCCGTTTCCGCCAGCACCGGACGCGTGATTGGTTTGTACCCAGTTTTGCTCCACTGTGGAAAGGTAGCTCGATGTTTCTTCGTATACTGGCTGGATGAAATGGAGCAAAGTTGCAATCTTCGGCTTTCTCGTTTTCTGTCCGCCTTTGCTCTTTTCGCAAGAGAGCACACCAAGCTCATGGAATAAGTATGAGCCGCGCACTCTCCAGTCAATCATGGACGTAAACGAGGCGTTGCTCACAGAGACAGACTCTACCGCCGTTGATCCGAATAAGGAAATTGTGCTGACGGCGAACAGTTTTCCGTCTAAAGTTTGCCTGATATTTCTAGGGAAATCCCGGCCTCTGCAGGGCAAGCGCCAAATGCTCGTGCAGTACTGGCAGAAAATGTTGAAGATCTCTGATGACCTGACAAATGTGTTTGGCACTGAGATGCTTTTCAGAGAGGGCGACAAAGAATTCTGGATAGCGATTCAAAAGCCTCTTGTCGACCCCCTTCCAAGAGAAGCAGAAATAGGCAAATCGTTCACCGCGTACGTTATCTGGATGGGCGCCATCAAGTCGGAAGGTCACTGGGAGTGGGTATTCGCAATGAACGAGTTCGACGCCCCGCCCGACGGAGGGCCAACCCAGAAAGGCAAATAACCAGGGCTGTTTCCCAGCCGCCCTAGGGCGCCTTGCTCACCTTTGCGGAGAGGGGTAGCGGGTTCCCATTATTCTGGAATAGTCTCTTCAAGTCAGGAGCGAAGCCCATGAACAAGAAACCTTCCGAACGCGCGCTGGAACTTTTTGCGGCCAACTACAATTGCGCGCAGTCAGTTTTTGCCGCGGCTGGAGCCGGGGAGATGAACGAGGAGCAGCGGTTGGCCGTGTCCTCAGCCTTCGGTGGTGGTGTGGCAAGCCAGGGCGAGGTCTGTGGAGCACTGACGGGCGCGTTGATGGCACTTGGAGAAAGGAACTGCGCGACGCTGTCGGCCGATCCTGACCTGGGCCGCATGGCCGTGAGACAACAGGCAGAGGAGCTTATTGCGGGGTTTCGCGCGGCGCACGGTTCCATTTTGTGCCACGAGCTGACGGGCTGCCGCGTGAATACCGAAGAGGGCAGGAAGGCTTATCTGGAACGGTATCTGCGCCGCCAGTTGTGTGCCGGCCTGGTGGCATTTGCGGCTGATTGGGTGGCGCAAACGGCCACAATGCCCTGAACCCGAAGATGTCCACTCATTGGAGGAGCGGGCAACCCCCAGCCCCGGAATCGCATCCCCGCTCATGATCGCGATTTTCTTTTTTGTTTCGAGTTGGCTGTGAGCCATCATGCATTTTCGAAGCACCCGGCCCGGCCACTGGCCAGGGGAGCGATCACGCGCCCTGAAACAGGGGAAAGCCCAAAAAAAGAGCAACTTCGAACCCGCGCGGCGCATCGTGTGTGGTGTAGGCGGCGAGGGTACGAGGGCGCCGAAATGACAGCATCGAAAGGGAGTTGGGGAAGCGATTCCACCCTGGCTCTTTCCCCAGCGATAAGGTAGTTTTCGGGTTTCTTACGCCTTACACTTTCTTTATGCCCGAAAAGGCTTGTCGCGCATGTCCTTATGTGATGGTACGCGCAGGGGTTACGCGTACCATGATACGAGCAAGGAAAGTTCATGGCGCAGATTTTCGACCGCAGCTCCAACGCCCTTGCCCGGATGGGGCTTGCTCTGACGGGGCTGATCACAATCGCATTGGGAGTGACGCTGGACCAGTTGCAGCGTTCGCCCTGGGTCACCCGCCAGGGAGAACGCCCGGATCAGCCTGTCCCCTTCAGCCACAAGCACCACGTGCAGGGGCTGGGGCTGCAATGCCAGTACTGCCATACGACGGTGGAGAAATCCAGCTACGCCGGCATTCCCCCTACCCGCACCTGCATGAACTGCCACGCGCAGATTTGGACGAATGCGCAACTGCTGGAGCCGGTGCGCCAGAGCTGGGCAACGGGCCAATCGATTCCCTGGACCAAGGTGCATGACCTTCCCGACTTCGTCTACTTCAACCATGAGATCCACGTCGCTAAGGGAATCGGTTGCGAGAGCTGCCACGGCCGCGTGGACGAAATGCCGCTGATGTACGCGCAAAACACCCTGCAAATGGAGTGGTGCCTCGACTGCCACCGCAACCCGGCGAAGAACCTGCGCCCGGTAAGCGAAATCTACAACATGGCATGGGAAGAGCCGAGCGAGACTCGGCCGGTATGGTGCGCGGCAGGCGGTGAAAAAGATGGCGTGCCAACAGCGCAGAACGTGAACTGCACGGCCAGCGGCCCGTCGCAGGCGGGCGTCGAGGTTGCGTCGTTGAATTTGCCTGCGGCCGGCGCGCAGGGGACGCAAGCCAACGCAGGAATCGCCCCGCAGGATTTTCGGAAGTTCACCAGTCAGGCCGATCTGGGCCCTTTTCTCGTGGACCACTACAAGATTCGTAATCCCAAGGACCTGACCAGTTGCGAGGTGTGCCACCGATGAGCGCAAAAGAAAAGAAATATTGGCGCTCGATTGACGAGCTGGCGAACACGCCGGAGTTTCAGGCGGCCGTCGAGAAGGAGTTTCCTACCTCGCCGCACACCTGGGGCGACGAGGTCTCCCGGCGCGGATTTCTGAAACTGGTGGGGGCTTCGGCGGCGCTGGCCGGCCTCGCCGGCTGCACGCGGCAGCCTGACGAGCCCATCTACCCCTACATCCGGCAGCCGGAGAACCTGATTCTGGGCAAGCCGAACTATTTTGCCACGGCGCACCCCTTCCCCACCGGCGCAGTTCCACTGCTGGTAAAAACCGACGAGTACCGGCCGATCAAGGTCGACGGCAATCCCGAGCACGCTTACAACCAGGGCGGCTCGGACCCGTTTTCGCAGGGGACGCTGCTGGACCTCTACGATCCTGACCGCTCGCAGCACGTGACCTACAGAGGCGAGAACCGCGAGTGGGCCGAATTTGCCGAGAAGCTGCGCGAGAAAGTCGCCTCCACAAAGGATGGGACGGGAATTTATTTCCTCAGCGCGACCATCACTTCGCCCACGCTGGCGCGGCAGTGGCAGGAAGTTCAGAAGGCCTGGCCGAAGGCGAAGCTGGTGCAATACGATCCGGCGATTGCGGGGACGACGGTCACGGATGGGTCGAATGCGCAGTACGATCTGGGCAAACCGGACGTGTTTGTTTCGCTTGACGCGGACTTCCTTTCTGGCGCGGCCTTTCCAGGATTCCATCGGATCGTGCGGGAATATGCCGAGCGGCGCAAGCACCCGGAAAAGGGAATGAACCGGCTGTACGTAATCGAGTCCACGCCGACCACGACGGGCATGAAGGCCGAGCACCGCCTGGGCCTGAGGGCGAGCGAGATTCCGGCCTTTGCGGCGGAGCTGGCAAGAGCTGTGGGCGTGCCTGGAGTGAATCCGCCTGCGTATGCGTGGACCGAGGAGCAGAAGAAATTCTTAGCCGTGTTGGCGAAAGATATCACGGCTCATCCCAGCGTGGTCATTCCGGGGCTTTATCAGGATCCTTCTGTTGCTGCAATGGCATTTGCAATCAGTCAGAAGAACGGCCCAATGGCCTTGAACTTCTCGGTCCCCTCATGCCCAATGCCGTCCGATCAGATTCGCGATCTGAAGGCGCTTGTCACCGACCTTAACGCCGGCAAGGTGGATTGGCTTATCATCCTCAACGCCAATTCGATCTACGACGCGCCATTCGATCTCGATTTTGCCTCGGCCTTCAACAAGGCGAAGATCGTAGCTCACCTCGGATCGCACGTGGACGAAACCGGGCAGATTTCCCACTGGCACATCCCAGCCGCGCACTATCTGGAGTATTGGTCGGATGCGCGGGCCTACGACGGCACAGTTTCCATCGTGCAGCCGCTCATCGATCCACTTTACGGCGGGCACACGGCGCATCACGTTTTCCAGACGCTGCTGAACGAGCCGATGCTGAGCCCCTATGACGCGGTGCGCGAAACCTGGCGCGAGACGCTCTCGAAGAATGGAGATTTCGAAAAGAACTGGCGCAAGGCGTTGCACGATGGGTGGATCGAGGGGACTGAATTCGTCGCGGCTGGCCTTGGCAACGCCCCTTGCTGTGCGAGTACGAAAGTTCCGGCG